>SAMEA3663207__coassemble_39_pt1 | contig 81871 bp, 83 predicted proteins | sample SAMEA3663207__metabat2_low_PE_015 | metagenome-assembled genome bin SAMEA3663207 (sample SAMEA3663207) | pig gut metagenome | biome: pig gut; feature: pig-associated habitat; material: faeces | place: China | collected 2013 | reverse complement strand
ACGTACCGTTTACTGCTACGTTATTTGCGGGCATGGTGGTGATTGTGGTATCCCAGCCGCTGAAGGTATAGCCTTCCTTGGTGGGCTCTGCAAGCATCGTTACCGCTGCGCCGTATGCGTAGGTCTGGGTGTTGTACAGTGCGCCGTCTACGTAGTAGGTGATGGTGTAGCTGTTTACGCTGTACTGTGCCGTTACGGTCAGGTCGGAGGTTACGTTGCTGAAGTCAACGTCCCATCCGGTGAAGGTATAGCCGGTCCTGGAGGGTGCCGCAGGTGCGGTTGCCGCTGCGCCTTCTTCGACGGTCTGGGTGGAAAGAACCGTGCCGTCCCAATCCTTGAACGTTACCGTGTAGGTGTTGGGTTCTACTACGCCGCCGCTGACGAGCTTATAGAGATACATCGCCTTATAGCTCGACGCTGCATAGCTTCTAAAGTCCGTCTGATAGATGCTTATCACTCGTCCGCTCGATGCCGTGGTCGCAAGATAGAAGGCATTTTCCGCCTTAGCGGAGGCAGAGGAGGCATTGAAATAATAGGAGGGGGAGTCGGTCAGCGAGAAGCCCGAGGTGCTTGTGCCGCTTATATTGACATATTTTCCCGATGCCAGGCTCCTGATGGAGAATTGGTCGGCCACGGTGGTCTCCTCAAAGTACCATACGAGCTCGTTTGCGGGATTTACAACGTAATTGCCGCTTATGGTGACGGAGGATGCGCCCATTTTTCCGCCGGTGAGCGTATTGTTCATGGCGAGCATATCCGTGCCGTTATCGCCGACGATAACGTAGTAGCCGTCGGTTATGTCGTCGAGGGAGGTGACGAGTACGTAGCTGCCGCTTTCGGGCGCAGAGGTCGGCTCAACCGTAGGTTCAACCGTGGGTTCTGCCGTGGGTTCTGCCGTGGGCTGGACAGTGGGCTCTGTCGTGGGCTGAGCGGTCGCTGTTTCGGCATAGAGATATACGGCGGACTGTCCCGATGCGTAGCAGCTGAAAACATTTGCGGAGCGATTGAACATCAGATTGTTTCGGGTGTTGGTGCCGTTTGCGATGATCGAAGCGGCGTCGCCCGAGAAGGTGATGGTCCATTGTCCGTTTGCATTGTTGGCAGTCTGGCAGCGTAGGTAGTTTGAGGAGCTCGACGCCGCATACAGATAGCCGCCGTTTACGGAGTCATAGAGCGTCCATGCGCCGGAGGAGCCGCCGAGGGTAAATTCATAAACCGAAGCGGTGTCCGTGGAAGCCGAAGCAGGAGTAAGCGTGATATAGTCGCCGGAGGGCGTTACACCGACGCCGGGGCGGTTGTTGGAGTTTTGATAGCCGGCCGCCAGGTAGGTGTTGTCGGAGTCTATGCCGACTAAGATATAGTTCTTTCCGGCCTGAAGCTGTGCTTGGCTCGTGACGAGCTGATAGGTTTTTTCACCCTCGGTCACGGGGGTGGTGGGGGCGGCAGTGGGAGCCGCTGTCGGGTTCGCCGTGGGCGACGTTCCGCCTGCGGGCGGCGTCTGGTTGAACATCAGATATGCAAGCTCGGGGTAGTCGATGAAAACGTTTCGGTTGCCCTGTATATTTTCAACGGCGTTGTTGCGGCGCATTTCCTCGGCATCGACGGGGTCGAGCTCCATCCAGTCGAGCATCACGTCAAGGCTCTCAAAAATGCTGCCGGAGCTGTCGGTGTTGAAAAGATTGGTTTCGGCGGGATACCTCGTATATACATAGAGGATTATCCTTGCTACATCGCCCTTTACGTCGTCGGTGGGCTCCCAGTAGTTTGAACTGTACCAGCCGGCAAGGCTGTTGGTGGCGCTCCTGTAAACGGCGGTGCCGCCATCCACGTTGCCGAAGGGCTTGTTGCCCCTCTTGCTGTTGATGGTCGGGTCGGTGGGCCTAAGATGATGAAGGTCTGCGCCCGCACCGCTTGTGGTGAATGTGCCGAGCGACTGGCACCAGACGTGCTCACGGTTCCATGTTGAGCCGCTGTCCCATGTTGAGGAAACGGAATCGCCGCAATAGAACAGCAGTATTTTTGACGAATTGTTGGGATCGGCGTCCGACTGCGCGGTATAGGTCCTTATGTCGTCATAGCTCAAAATAGTGTCATGTGTGTCGGTCATGAGCGAGTGGAGGGCGGTTTTTAGCGTTGTGCCCGAAAGTCCGCTCAGGTATGAATAGCTGTATCCGTTTGACGAATAATAGCTTCCCGAGTAAGTGACGCCGCTCAAAGCGGGATTTGTGGTGCTGTCGGCGAATGCAAAAGACGGCAGCGATGCAATAAGCATAACAGCCGCAAGCAGAAGCGACAGAAGTTTTGCGGTTGGTTTCATGTCGATTATTTCCTCCCAAAGTAATATAAAATCAGTCTATCTCAAACAGTATGTCAATTCAAGCCCCGTCTTAATTGAAATGTGATTTATTAGTCGCAAAAGCACTGCGCTTTCCCTGTCTCCGCCGTGATGTGATCTTACAAATTCCGATGCTCTTTTTGCCGTCAGATTCCCGTAAAAACCGTCGTTTATACAAAAAAATCCCCTTTCCCTCAAAAGCTGCTGCATGGCAAATATATGTGTACCGCTTTTCGCTTCACAGACAGGGGGTATGCCGTATATGTTTGCCGAGGAGATGCGCTTTGTTACCAAAAGCTCGCCGCCACCGAAAAAATCCCGGCGCACCGTGTCAAAATCATTCATCCTGATGCAAAGCAAATACAGCTCGTGAAGCTCATCCGGGGACAGCCCCCTGCCGATGCGCAGGCTTAGCCCCGCCATACTGTCCGCCGTGTCGCAATAATCCAGTCTTGCATCGAGCGGAGCGCCCCATGCGAAACAGCAGTCGTTGAGCGCCTCGATAACACGCCTGTCTGTGACCGTGCGCCTCCCGTTTTTCGGAAAAAAGCGTGCGGAAGAAATACCGTATCCCAAAAAGGGGATACGGCGCCCGCCATCCAAAACGGGCAAAAAAATACCCTTTGCGGCATCGTAAACATAGCAATTTCGCATAGTCTATTCTATGGAAGGATGCGGTTTTTTGTGCCGTAAAAGGTACTGTGAGTGCGTTATAAAGGGGTTCCCGGTTTAATTGAAGCCGAAGCCCATTGCCTTCATGGAAACGGCTTTTTCGCTGAGATTGTCGATTTTCAGCTCGTTCATGTTCACGACAAAGCTGCGTGTCGAGCCCATGGTAAGGTAGGAGCTGTCGGAAAAATACCACACGCCGATGAGGGAGTCCTGCTCATCGTAAAATGCGGCGTATATCATGTTAAGGCTGCAATCCGCCGTGTTGTTTGTTATTGTGCCGGAAAGGGTTGCAAACGTCGGGTAGTTTTGGGACACGTACAGGTCATCCACCCCGAGCGATATGCGGACCTCCTCCGACTTTTGGCAGGAAAGCTCTGCTGTGAGCGAAGTCACCTCGGGGGCGCCGTCCTCCATGGTTTCAAAAAACACGATATAGGAGCTTTCGCCGGGCATGACAATGTCATATTCGTTCAAAAACGGAACAAATTCTCTCGTTACCGTTTCCGAGCCTGCGGCAAAGCCGAATACAACGCCGGTTATTATTACCGGGCAGTCGCCCGTATTTTTGTACTCCGCCGCACCGTACAAAACATTTGAGCCGAACGTATAGCATACCGTGTCCGTAACGCTTACGGAGGCGGAATTGCCGTAGGAAACGGCCTGCGTGTTTTCCGGAACAGGCTCTTTGGTGGGAGCTTCTTCGCCCGCCGTGGGGGAAGCCGTAGGTATGTCGTCAACATTGACGGCGGTGCCGCAGCCGCAAAGCAGAAGTGCAAGCAGAAGTGCAAGCGTTGATGCAGCGGTAATTACTCTTTTCATGTATAAACCTTCCTTTATCCGTTTTGTTGGGGGGATACGGGGATTACTTGTTGCTGCTTCCGAATGCTCCCGTTCCACGTTTCGATTCGATGGCGCAAAGCTCACCGTAGCTTAGCTCCATGACCTCGGCTTTGGGCACAGGCACCAGCATTGCCTGCATTATCGCCTTTTCGTAGGGGTATATAATGCAGTTTTCGATTTGCGAGGTATCGGCATCCTTTTTTGCGATGGCGACGGGTCTGTCATTGAGGTTGGTGACGACCAGGACCCATTCGCCCCGATAGCCCGAGTCGATAACGCCGCTTCTGTGCGAAAGTCCCTTTGAGCCGCTGCTGCCCCTTTCCTTTATAATAAAGCAGTAGTCGGCGGAGCAGGCACTCGCAATGCCCGTGGGTATGAGTGCCGTTTCACGAGGGGGAATCAGCATATAGTCCTCGTCGAAGCAGGCATACACGTCGTATCCTGCGTCCTCAAGCTCCTTTTTAGGTATTCTTGCCGACGGCTTTACCTTGGCAAAGCAGATTTTTGCGGCTTTGGTGGTTTCCTGCATAGCTTTATCCATCCCGAGTCTTTATGAAGATTATAATATAATTCCCGCACAGGGGCAACGCCTATAATTGTTAAAAAACAAAAAATCCGTCCCCTTGGGTTCGGGGACGGCGGCGATTTTCGACTTAATTATTTGATAGCATCTTTGAGAGCTTTGCCGGGCTTGAATGCCGGTGCTTTGGATGCAGGTATATTGATCTCTTTGCCGGTAAGGGGATTGCGTCCCTTATGAGCGCAGCGTTCTCTGACTTCAAAGCCGCCAAAACCAACGAGCTGAACCCTTTCACCCTTCTGGAGCGTTTCGGTGATGATGTCGAGGGTGGTGTTGATAACCTTATCGGCATCCTTCTTGGTGAGGGAAGTCTTTGCTGCAACCGCAGCGATAAGTTCGGTCTTGTTCATTTATATATCCTCCTGTGTAATAATGTAAAGCAATATAGCACGCTTATTTACGAATGCCATTATACATTCGTTTATTCGATTAGACAAGCATTTTTTGAAAAAACTTTCATATACTTTTGATTTTATTCCAATATTCGTCCATTTCGGCAAGGGTCATGTCCGAAAATGAAAGTCCGTCCTTCAGTATCAGTTCTTCCATGCGCATAAACCGTGCCGCAAACTTGTCGGCGGCGGCGGAAAGCGCAAGCTCGGGATCGATTTTTTTGAGGCGTGCAACGTTGACCACCGCAAACAGCAGGTCGCCAAGCTCCTCAAATGTATTGGAGTTTTCGGCCATCGCCCGCCTCAGCTCGTCGGTTTCCTCGCCGATCTTGTAAAATGCCTGCTCCGCCGTGTCCCAGTCGAAACCGACGTCGGCGGCCTTTTTCTGCACCTTGAAGCTTCTTGTGAGAGCAGGGAAGCTCTTGGGTATGGCCTTTATGACCTCGGCCTGCGTGACCTGCTTTTTCTCCTTCTTCTTTAGCTTTTCCCAGTTTTCCAAAACTTCATCCGAGGTGGCGGCCTTTTCGTTTCCGAAAACGTGCGGATGGCGGAAAACGAGCTTTTCGACTATTCCCGTGCAAACGTCACGGAACGAGAAGCAGGACTTTTCGTCCTCTATCATCGCATGGAAAGCAATCTGTAAAAGCAGGTCCCCAAGCTCCTCCTGCAGAGCGTAGGGGTCATCCTCGTTTATCGCATCGAGAACCTCATACGCCTCCTCGATAAGCGGCGTTTTTAGCGTTTCATGGGTCTGTTCGGCGTCCCATGGGCAGCCGTCGGGCGCACGGAGGCGCCTTAATACGTACATAAGGCCGTCAATGCCGTGACGCTCAAGGGCGGAAAACTCCGCCGCAGGCACATATACCGCGCAGGAAACGTCATAGACGCTTTGTCTGTCGAGCTCCAAAAGCGGCAGTTTTTTATACCTGTATTTGAGTTCGCCGTCAAGCCAAAATACGAATATCTCGTGCCTGTCGGGGAAAAACTCGGACAGCCGGAGCTTTACCTCGCCCGCAAGCAGCATGGAGTCAAGCTCCTCTATGCAAAGCGGAATATCCGTGCTTATGCTCTCGGGGAGAGCGTTGGCGGCGGAAACGTTCAGGCACGGCGGAATGGCAATGCCTGCGGAGGCAAGCGCCGCCTCGTGAAAGCCCGATGAGGGGAGCATCACGATGTTCGTCTGCGCTTCGTCGGCAAGCGACTTCACCTTTTCGTAAAGGGGTTCTGCAATACTGCGCCCGAGCACGGCGAATACCGAATCCGTGCCGTTTATCAGCCGCCTTGCTATGCAGAGGTTAAGCTCGTCAAAGTCGCCGCAGCTTTCGTAGAGATCGTCCATCGAGGTGCAGCTTTTGCCGGATTCCTTTATCCATGCGGCTGTAGGGTGTTCAAGCGTCTGTACAAACAGCCTGTCCGCTGAAAGTATGGTTTTTTCCGCCGCCGAGGTGATCGAGTGCGGAGTCGCAAGGGGCACTATCGTAAGGGTTGGCATTTGTTTCTCCTTTCGGCCGAGTTATCAGCGATACATCAGCTTCTTTATCTTTCTGCCGCCGGGCATAAACTCGAGGTCTGTGGGGCTGAGCATTTTAAGTAAGAAAATCATAACGAGGTACACGCCTCCGCCCACCGCTATGGACAACAGCGTTGCAAGACTGCCGTGATCCTTTACAAGACCATAGACAAGGTGGACGCATACGCCCATTATCAGCGAGGCGAGGAGGGGCTTGAGCAGCGCATCCCATACGTTCAGACGCATGCCGGTTTTACGCAGAACATACACGGTGTCCATTATGCCCGCCGCCGCATAGCATATAACGGTGGAGATCGCCGCTCCCTGAATGTTTACGTCCTCAAGCGGAATGAGAATGAACATCGCAGCGACCTTCAATATTCCGCCGAAGATGAGGTTGACCACGGGGACGTTGGGTCTGCCCATACCCTGTATGGTGCCCGTCATGGCCTGTACGAGCGACAAAAACAGCACGCCTATTGCACTCGTTCGCATAAGGCTTGCGGCAAGTTCAAGCTGTGCGCCGGTAAGCCCCGTGTAAAGCAGGGAAAGTATGGGCTTTGCAAGCACAAAAAGCCCGACCGAGCAGGGTGCGCCGATGAGCAGGGCGAATTTCATGCCCGTGACCGATGCTGCACGAACGCTCTTGTAGTCCTTTTTTGCCATGCTTGACGATATTGCCGGAACAAGGCTCATCGCAAGCGCCATCGTAAGCACGGCAGGCATATTGATTATCGTTGTGACGTTGCTTCTTAAAAGCGAATACGCCGTTCTTGCCGTTTCAAGGGAAAAACCTATATCCACCAGCGTGCGCTTTATCAGTACGCTGTCGATTATTCCTGTCACGGGCATTATCGAGGCGCCTATCGTTATCGGTATGGCTATTGACAGCAGGGTTTTTGTTATGCTTCCCTTGAAGGGGGAGGAGGCATTTTTTGGCAGGCTTGCGTTGAGGGCGCTGCTTTTTCGCTTATATATGAACCATATCGCCGCAAGCGCCAAAAGCTCCGACACCGATACGCCTATCAATGCACCCATTATTGCGTATTCGGGACCTTTTTTTAACAGCAGGAGGGCGAGTGTAAAGCCGATGGCGAGCTTGCCGATCTGCTCGATGACCTGCGATACGGCCGTGCCTATCATGTGCTGCAAGCCCTGCAGGTAGCCCCGGTAGGCGCACATCACGGATACGAACAGCAGCGCAGGCGACAGCGCCCGGAAGGACATAGCCTGCTTTGCGATTATCTCGGTTTCGTCTGCAGGGTATGAAAAGCTTGAAATCAGATTTGCTCCGAAAAGCATTATCAGCGTGGTTACGATGCCTATACCCAAAAGCAGCTTCAATGCGGTGGAAAACACCCGTTTTGCCGCCTTGTAGTCGCCGACGGTCACACGCTCCGACACCATCTTTGATATTGCGGTGGGCAGACCCGCCGAGGATATGACCAAAAGCCACGAGTACCAGGGATAGACCGTTTCGTAATAGTCCATGCCCTCCACGCCGACGATGTTCGTCAGAGGTATTCTGTAAAACGCTCCTATTATTTTAACCAGCAGACCCGCTATGGCCAGCACAGCGGCGCCGCCGAGGAAGGATTTTGTCTTTTTTTCCATTTTATATGTCCTTTTTTTGATATAACCACATTATAGCAGATATTATAATGATATGCCAAACGGATGATAAAAAAACGTACTTTTTTATTTTGAGAAAGCCTGCTATAATTACGGCATATCGAGAGGTAAAATATGCGGAGAATAAGGCTGATAATCGAATACAACGGAACGAACTACGTCGGATGGCAAACTCAAAAAAACGGAATTGCCGTCCAGCAGATAATTTCCGACGAGCTTAAAAAGCTATGCGGAGAGGATATTGCCCTGCACGGATCGGGGAGAACCGACAGCGGAGTTCACGCCCTGGCGCAGGTGGCGCATTTCGACACGAGCTGCCGCATACCGGGGGACAAGTTTCAGTATGCGCTCAACGTGGGCCTGCCCGCCGACATACGCATACGCCACAGCGAGGAGACCGATGCCGACTTTCATGCACGCTTTGACGTTAAAAGAAAAAGCTATCGCTATGCCGTCCTGAACAGGAATCACTCGTCGGCGTTCACCCCGAACAATGCTCTGCACGTTTATTTTCCGCTTCGGCTTGACAAAATGAAGGAGGCTGCGGAGCTTTTTGTCGGCGAGCATGATTTTCTGGCGTTCAAGGCGACGGGTACAAAGGTCGAAAACACCGTGCGCACGATATATCGCTCCGAATGGTCGGCGGACGGGGATATGCTTTACTATGACGTAACCGGAAGCGGCTTCATGTATAACATGGTGCGCATAATGGTCGGCGTTATGCTGGATATAGGTCTTGGAAGAATGGATAAAAGCTGTATAGAAAGCGCATTTGAGTCGAGGCAGAGAAAAGAACTCGGCGTCACCGCACCTGCAAAGGGGCTTTACCTTGCGAGGGTGCAGTACGCCGATTTTGACACGGATGACTTTATAAAGCCTACAGGCGGTTTTCCACCTTTTTTACGGCTGTGATGGCGAGCCAGCCGAGAAGCACGCCGCAGGCATATTGGATAAGATTGAACATCAATCCTGCAAATGCGGCGGCACTGCCGAAAATGAAAAGCTCGTACAAATAATAACCCAAAGGCATTACAAGCCCCGCAACCGCCAGCGCCGGAAGCGGAGTTTTGTTTTTCAGCGGGCGCATGAAAAGCCATGCGATTATTGCCATAAGCCCCTTTATCACAAAGCTGGCGGGAGCATATATCACCACGCCGAGCATTATGTCGGCCAAGGCGCTGCCGAGCCCCGCACACACTCCGCCGAGAACGCCGCCGAGCATATATGCACAAACATAGACCAGGGCGTCGCCTGCGTTGATGTATGCGCCGGCTGTACCCACGGGAAACATGATGAATGCCGTGGTTACGGCTATCAGGGCGATGGAAACGCCGCCGATTATGAATTTATAATGCTTCGGGCGTGCTTTCATGGCGATTTAATAGCGGTTTTCCATATTGCGGTAGCCGGTGCTGCGGTTCACGGTGTTCATCAACGGCTGACCGCTGATGTACAGCTTCAGGTTTTCGGCGGAAATATCCACTATCCTGTCGAGCGTCTGTTTCAGGTGGAACCAGCCGGAAATGTGCGGCGTTATGAGCGCATTTTCGAGCCTCCAGAGCCTATGCTCACGGGGGAGAGGTTCGGGGTCGGTGACGTCTATTCCGCAAAGCACCTTGCCATGCTCAACGGCATCTGCGAGCGCATCGGTATCTATCGCCGAGCCTCTGCCGACGTTGAGTATTACGGCTCCATGCTTGAACGTTGAAAGCGCATCTTTGTTTATGAGCTTCGTGGTGCCGTTTCCGCCCGGTACCGCAAGGGCTATAACGTCCGCACGGGGAAGCAGCTCATGTATGCGCTCGGAGGTGTAAAGCTCGTCTATGTAATCGGGCTTTTCGTGCTCCGTGCGGCAAACGCCGATGGTGTATGCGCCGAGGGCCTTGCACTTTCGGGCAAATTCGCCGCCGATATTGCCGAGCCCGATGGTCAGAACAACGGCGTCCTCCACGGAGGTAACGCTGCCCTCGTCACGCCACAGGGAGCTGTGCTGATTATCTCTGTATTGATGCAGACGCTTCATCAGCATGAGCATCATTGCGATCATGTGTTCGCTTATGGCAAGTCCGTATGCGCCGCTTGCAACGGTAAGATGCACCGAGGAGGGGACGGCGGATGAATAACCGTCCGCACCCGAGGAATTGAGCTGAAGCCACTTTAAGCCGCTTGCGGCGGGGATAAGCCCGACGGGAATGTTTCCAATGATGACTTCGGACGCTTTAACGTCCGCTTCCGTCAGAGTGCTCGGGTCTTTGACGGTAAAAGCGGCTTCGGGTGCCGCCGCCTTGAGCTTTTCAAGATGCTCGGGTGATGCGGGCATTGCAACAAGTATATTCATACCGGAATACTCCTTTCAAAAGGGCGCATACAGGCGGCAAAAGACCGCTTTGCGACTGTTTTTTATATTAGCAGTTGGCAAAATCTTTGTCAATAGCGGACGACGGTACTCGCCTTGCCGGATAATATACTGCCTAAGGTGTTGCAATCGCATGCGGCGGGGGATATAATCCATGCAGAGTGATTTCTATGGATTTTCGGCGTATTTTTCGCCGAAAGAAAGGAGAAGCATAATGGAAAATATTCGCAGACAGGCAAGGGCCGTTGTTGAGGAAATGCTGCAAAATGCGGTCACGCTCGAGGAGGGCGATATAGTTGTGATAGGATGCTCAACGAGCGAGGTGGGAGGCTATATGATAGGCTCGCATTCGAGCGAGGAGATAGCCTGTGCGATAATGGACGAGGTGCTGCCGAGGCTGCGTGAGCGCAAGCTGTACCTTGCGGTGCAGTGCTGTGAACATTTGAATCGTTCGCTGGTGGTCGAAAAGGAGTGCATGAAGCGCTATGACCTGACCCGTGTATGGGTAAAGCCCCAGCTTCATGCCGGCGGAGCGTTTGCGATGCAGGCGATAAGCAGATTTGACGATTATGTAATGGTGGAGGATATAAAGGGCAGAGCCTCCGCAGGAATTGATATAGGCGGAACGTTCATCGGAATGCACATGCACCCCGTTGTCGTGCCGATACATTCGGAAAACAAGCGGATAGGTGCGGCGAATGTAACCATGGCAAAGACACGCCCGAAATACGTCGGAGGACCGAGGGCGGCATACGATGAGATGCCTGCGGCAAAGAGCAGATAAAACAGGATAAATGAAAAATGGGTGCGGCTTTGGACCGCACCCGTTGCTGTTTTGTATCAGCCCTTTTTTACGAAGAAGCATCTTAGAGAGTTAAGCACGGCGATTATCATAACGCCCACATCCGCAAAGGCGGCGAGCCATATACCCGTTATACCCAAAAGTCCCAAAACCATAACCGCAAGCTTGACCAAAAGCGAGAATACGATATTCTGTAACACTATAAAAGCGGTCTTTTGGGCTATCCTGACCGCAAGCGGTATCTTTTCGATGCTGTCATCCATTATCACTATATCCGCCGCCTCGATTGCGGCGTCGGAGCCGAGACCGCCCATGGCAAGCCCCACGTCGGAGCGTGCGAGAACGGGTGCATCGTTTATGCCGTCGCCTACGTACGCAACAAAGCCGTCGGAGCCGCCGATAAGCGTTTCGGTATGGGCAACCTTTTCATCGGGCAAAAGCCTGCAATGCGCCTCATCCATTCCGACGGAAGCGGCGATCGCCTCGCCGGTAAAGCGGCTGTCGCCCGTGAGCATTACGGTCTTTTTTACGCCGAGCGACTTGAGCGAGGCTATGCAGCCTGCGGCATTCCTCTTTACGGAATCCGTGAATGCTATGCTGCCCATGTATTTGCCGTTTGACGCAACGTGGAGAGCGGTTTTTTCAAGCTCCTTTGTGGGCATACAGACGGCGTGCATCGCCATCAGCCTTTCGTTGCCGACAAGCACGGTGCTTCCGTCAACCTCGGCAGCTATTCCGTGTCCGGGTATTTCCCTTACGGAGACTGCCGCAGGGATTGAAATTCCTTCTTCGGCGGCTTTTTTCGCTATGGCAGCGGCCAAAGGATGTGTGGAGCCTTTTTCTGCTGCGGCGGCAAGGGAAAGTATGCTTTGCCCGGAAAAGCCCGCTGCGGCGGTTATTTCGCTGACACTGAGCCTGCCCGTGGTGAGCGTTCCCGTCTTGTCAAAAACGAATGTTTTAACCTTGGACAATGTTTCAAGATATACCGCACCCTTTACGAGTATCCCGTTTCGGGAGGCACAGCCCATTCCGCAGAAATAACCGAGAGGAACGGAAATTATTATCGCACAGGGGCATGAAGCCACGAGGAAGGTAAGCCCCGTGCGTATCCATTCGCTCCAAACGCCGCTGAAAAACAGCGGGGGAATGACAGCGGTGAGTATGGCGGCGGCAACGACTATGGGCGTATAGTATTTTGCAAAGCGCTTTATTACGCCGTGCACCTTTGCCTTGCTCTCGGATGATTCTTCGACCAGCTTCAGTATTTTGGTGACTGTCGAATTTTCGTATGCGCTCGTCACCCGTACCTTTATCATGCCGTCGATGTTGATGCAGCCGCTTATGACCGCATCGCCCACACCCAGCACCGCAGGCAGCGATTCGCCCGTCAGCATCGAGTTGTCCGTGGAGGTGCAGCCCTCCGTGATGATGCCGTCAAGCGGGATTTTGTCGCCCGGGCGTATGACTATCACGTCACCGACGTTCACCGATTCGGGGGCGACACGAACAAGCTCACCATCAACCTCGATGAATGCATTTTCGGGGCGTATATCCATAAGCTTTGCGATGGATCTTTTGCTCCGTCCGACGGCGATATGCTCAAACAGCTCGCCTATGCCGAAGAAAAGCATTATGAAGACGGCCTCGGGATATTCGCCGATGCACATTGCACCGACAGATGCGGCGGACATAAGAAAGTTTTCATCGAGCAGCTTACCTGCAAAGAGACTGCGTACAGCACCGATCAGCACCTCTCCGCCTGCGGCGAGATAGGGCATGAGGTAGATAGCCGCCTGCAGCAGGGGATGAAGTCCGGGGAAAATTCCGCAAACGATGATCGCAGCAATAAAAAGCAGTGCCGAAATGAAAATGCGAAGCAGGTCGCTTTTGTGCTCCTTAATAATGCTATTCACAGATATGCTCCATTCCCTGGTTGATGATCGTCCTCACATGGTCGTCCGCAAGGGAGTAAAACACGGTTTTGCCGTCCCTGCGGAATTTTACGAGGCTTGACTGTTTGAGTACTCTGAGTTGGTGTGAGATTGCCGAAACGCTCATGTTGAGCAGATTGGAAATATCGCATACGCACATCTCCGACTCGAACAGTACGTAGAGTATTTTTATGCGGGTGCTGTCGCCGAAAACCTTGTACAGCTCGGCAAGATCATACAAAAGCTCCTCCTCGGGCATTTTGTCCGTCACCTTCTTGACTATATCGTCGTGGGCGTGCAGATAACCGCAATTCGGTACAGCGTCGTTCATGGTTCCTCCTACATTTGAATCATTGTTCAAATGTTATAATAAACGCTTTGATATATGCTGTCAATAGCCAACAAAATATTACGGAATATATTTATGTTGCATAAGGGGAGTGAAATGACTTATAATTATACGTATGAAAAAAATCGGAGGGAAACCAATGGCGAAAACCGTAGCTATTGCAAATCAAAAGGGCGGAGTGGGCAAAACGACGACCTCCGTAAACCTTGCCGCCTGCGTTGCCGAGATGGGCAAAAAGGTACTTCTTATAGACATTGATCCGCAGGGCAATGCCACGAGCGGCGTAGGCGTTGACAAAAATGAGCTCAAAGCGAGCATATACGACGTGCTGATAAACGGAGTAAGCACGGACGAGGTTATATGCGCCACGGCGGTGGAGGGACTTGACATAATTCCGGCGAACATAGAGCTTGCCGGTGCCGAAATAGAGCTTGTAAGCACCATGGCGAGGGAGCAGGTGCTAAAGCGTGCCATGCGGAAAACGGAGAAGGAATACGACTACATATTCATCGACTGCCCTCCTTCGCTTGGGCTTTTGACGTTAAATGCGCTGAATCTTGCGGATACACTGATGGTGCCGATACAGTGCGAATACTATGCACTCGAGGGTCTGTCGCAGCTTATGAACACGGTCAAGCTCGTGCGTCAGCATCTGAATCCCGATCTTGAGGTCGAGGGGGTGGTGCTGACGATGTTCGATGCAAGGACAAACCTCAGCGCACAGGTGGTAAACGAGGTTAAAAAGTTCTTCAAAAACACGGTTTACAAAACCATTATTCCACGCTCGGTCAGGCTGTCCGAGGCGCCGAGCTTCGGGCTTCCGATAACCGTGTATGACAATAAATGCACGGGCGCAATGGCATATACGGCCCTGGCACAGGAGCTTTTGGAAAAGGAGGAGAAGGCGGATGGCGATTAAGAAAGGACTCGGAAAGGGACTTGAGGCGCTTTTGGGCGAATACTCGGCGGAGTCCGAGGACAAGGTTTTACAAATCGACATCAAGCTTATCGACATCAACCCCGATCAGCCCCGAAAGGAATTTGACGGGGAAAGACTCGAGGAGCTTAAGGAATCCATACTCAGGCACGGGGTGGTACAGCCCATAATACTCAGGAAAAAGGGTGAAAGATACATAATCGTTGCCGGCGAAAGAAGATACAGGGCGTCACGCCTTGCAAAGCTGAAAACCGTTCCTGCGATAATAAGGGATTTTGACGAAAAGCAGGTGATGGAGGTTGCGCTGATAGAGAACATTCAGCGTGAGGACCTCAACCCCCTTGAGGTTGCGTCTGCGATAGATTTTCTGATAAAACAGCACGATCTTACGCACGACGAGGTGGCAAAGCGTCTTGGCAAGGCGAGAACCACCGTCACGAACTCCCTGAGGCTGCTTGCGCTCCCCGAAAAGGTCAAGCAGGCGCTCCGCGAAGGCAGACTTCAGGCGGGTCAGGCGAAGCCGCTTGCAGGGCTTGACGACGAAAGCCTTCAGCTAAAGCTTGCCGAGGAGGCCGCCGAGCAGGGCTGGTCATCGAGGGAGGTGGAAAGGCGCATCGCCGCCATAAAGGAGAAGAAGGATACCAAGCCGGGCGAAAAGAAATCTTCGCAGTCTCCGGATATGGTCTATGCCGTGGGCAATCTTGCCCAGCGTCTCGGCACAAAGGTGCAGATAAAGGGCAATGAGAACAAGGGCAGCATAGTCATAGACTACTATTCCAAGGACGATTTAAACAGCATTTACGAATTGCTTATGCGTGAATAAACAAGGGATTGCCGAAAGGCGTGCGGTCACACGACCGTGCGCTTTTTTCTTTTAAACAATTAACCCAAAGCGGAGTTCCGGCATAAATTACATAATAACAGGCATTTGTATTTCCGAGTTTTATGGGGGTGTGTTTGATATGTACGAAATAACTCTTGACGCCGTAAATGTGGGCGAAAGAGCAAAAATAGCAAAAAACGCCGCTTCGGGGGCGATGGGCAGGCGGCTGCTCGACCTGGGCTTTACCGAGGGTGCGGAGGTGAGGCATCTGTTCGATGCGGTATCCGGCAGCCCGATGGCGTTTTTGATAAGGGGGACGGTGATTGCGCTGAGGCGTGACGATGCGGCCGGTATAGTCGTGAGAAAGGAGTCTGCGGATGGGTCTTACACATAAATCGACGGGTAAGAACATAGCGAAAAACAGCATGGACGGGGCCCTCATCGGAGAAATCGAGAGGGAGAGGGCGGACTATGTCGTTGCGATAGGCGGTAATCCGAACGTCGGCAAAAGCACGGTGTTCAACGCCCTTACGGGCATGAAGCAGCATACGGGCAACTGGGCGGGAAAGACGGTGACAAACGCACAGGGGCGGTGCAGATACAAATATACGGACTTTCTGCTTGTTGACGTCCCCGGGGCGTATTCGCTGACGGTGATGAGCGAGGAGGAGAGGGCAGCAAGGGATTTTATCTGCTTCGGCGAGCCCGACTGCACGGTAATCGTCTGCGATGCGACCTGCCTTGAGCGAAACCTCAATCTGGTGCTGCAAACGCTCGAGCTTACGGATAAGCTGGTGGTGTGTGTAAACCTTATGGACGAGGCGGAGAAAAAGGGCATTTCGGTGAACACGGAGCGCCTTGAAACGCTGCTTGGTGTGCCGGTCGTGGGCACGAGCGCGCGCTCGAAAAAGGGATTGTCAAGGCTGATGGAGGCGGTGTACAAGGTCTGCGGCGGCGAATATGCAGGACGAAAATGCGAGCTTTTACACGATGAAGAATTTCAAACGAGGGCAGGGGAGCTTATCATGCTCGCCTCGGAGCGGTGCGGCGATAAGCTGAAGCCCGAGTGGGTGGCGAAAAAGCTGCTTGAAGGCGACGGTGAAACGCTTCTTGGCATAAAGGAGCATACGGGTATAGCGTTCGATGATGCGGAGGCAAAGGCGGCGGCGGAGAAGGCAAGGCAGGATTACGGCGGCACCGATATGGCGGCGGAGTCGGCAGGCAGGCTGTACAGGGCGGCGGAAAAACTGTGTGCCGCCTGCACGGAAAGCGGCGGCGAGCGCACGGCAAAAAAGGAAAAGCAGCGGATAAAGCTCGACAAGCTGCTGACGGGGCGCATATCGGGGCGGATAGTGATGCTGCTTTTGCTTGCGCTGATATTTTACATAACCATTGTCGGGGCGAATTATCCGTCCGAGCTTTTAAGCAGGTTCTTTGCTTTTATACAGGATAAGCTGACGCTGCTTTGCGAAAAAATCGGTGTGCCCGACTTTATCCACGGAGCGCTCGTGCTGGGTGTTTACAGGGTGCTGGCATGGGTGGTTTCGGTCATGCTTCCGCCGATGGCGATATTCTTTCCGCTGTTTACCTTGCTTGAGGATGTTGGGTATCTGCCGAGGATAGCGTTCAATCTTGACGAAAGCTTCAGAAAATGCAGGGCGTGCGGCAAACAGGCGCTGTGTATGTGCATGGGCTTTGGGTGCAATGCGGCGGGCGTGGTCGGGTGCAGGATAATCGACAGCCCGAGGGAACGGGCGATTGCGGTGATAACCAACAGCCTCGTGCCGTGCAACGGACGCTTCCCGACGATGATCGCACTGATAACCGTGTTTTTTGCGGCGGCGGCGCACAGCTTTATGCAGTCCGTCGTCTCGGCGGCGATGCTTACGGCGTTCATATTGCTCGGAATTGCGACAACGTTTTTTGCGTCAAAGCTGCTTTCCTCCACCTTGCTCAAGGGCGTTCCCTCGTCCTGCACACTTGAGCTGCCGCCGTTTCGAAGACCGCAGGTCGGTAAGGTAATCGTGCGCTCGATCGTTGACAGAACGCTGTTCGTTTTAGGGCGTGCGGCGGCGGTTGCCGCACCGGCGGGGCTTGTTATATGGCTGCTTGCAAACGTGAGCATCGACGGGACATCGCTGCTTAAAATCTGCACCGATTTTCTGGATCCGGCGGGCAGGCTCTTAGGCTTGGACGGCGTCATTCTGATGGCGTTTATACTCGGGCTTCCGGCGAACGAAATAGTTTTGCCGATAATCATAATGGCATATACCTCAACGGGCGTTATAGACGGATACAGCAGCCTTGAAAGCCTGAGACTGCTGCTTGCGGACAACGGCTGGACGTGGGTGACGGCGATATGCTTCATGCTGTTTTCACTTATGCACTGGCCCTGCTCGACCACGATATCGACGATATGGAAGGAAACACGGAGCGTAAAATACACCCTGACCGCAATAATGCTCCCGACGGCAATGGGTGCTGCCGCCTGCATTGCGGCTGCCCTCATCGGACGGATTTTGGGAGTGTTGCCATGGACGTGATTTTAAGTTATAATATATATAAATTCCGAAAGCGTGGTGAATTGCGATTTGGTAAACCCTTTGCCCGGCTACGACTATAGCGTCAACGATGAAAACAGTTGTTTCGGACATCATTTGAACAAGGACACCATGGTGTACGAGGCGGAAAACCGCCTTGAAGCCGTGATACTGCTGCTGCGAAACATCGCCGTGGGGATCGCCTCGGTTTTGTTCCTGACCGCAAAATTTGTCGGCAGGCTTCCCGACGACGCCGCACGCATAATGAGGATCGCCGCCTATATTCTCGGTGCCCTCGCCTATCTTGCGGAGCTGCTGGTGCTTACGGACCTTTTCAGGCGAAAGCATCATCATCGGGAGCTTTTTATGCCGTTCGCTTTCGGTGCGGTGTATTTCCTGCTCGGCATCGGCTATATAATAGACGGGTTTTAAGGTTTACACGGACAAATAAAGATTACTCGGAGGATAAAGATGGTCATCGACTACATAATCGTATTTTTGTGTGCTGCGGCGCTTGCGCTTTCGATTGCGGTGCTTATAAGAATGCGGCTCCAAAGCGAAACGGTGAGGCGGCTTGTCGAGGAGCAGAAGCGAAACCGTGAGGCGATGGGTGAGCGCAACGAGGCTCTGCGTCGGGAGCTGAACGGCTCCATTCGCCTTTTGAGCGAGCTTATTTCCCAAAACCAGCGAACCTTTTCCGATGAAACGGGGAAGAAGTTTTCCGACCTGCAAATGAGCATAGTCAATCAACAGCTTACCATGCAGCGTTCCGTTGCGGAGTCGCTAAGAAGCCACGAGCAGAGGCTTAACACGTTTGCGGTTGAAAACGAACAGCGCCTTGACAACATCCGCTCCACCGTATCGAAGCACTTCATCGGTATGCAGGAGGATAACAACAGGCGCCTTGAGGAAATGCGAAAGACCGTGGACGAACGCCTGCAAAAAACGCTCGAGGACAGGATGACACGCTCCTTTGCCATGGTCAACGAACGGCTTGAGCAGGTGTACAAGGGACTTGGCGAGATGCAGACGCTTGCATCCGGCGTGGGCGATTTGAAAAAGGTGCTGAGCAATGTGAAAACGAGGGGCATACTCGGCGAGATACAGCTTGGCTCGATACTTGACGAGGTGCTTGCGCCCGAGCAGTTTGAGCGTGACGTGCAGATAAAGCAGGGAACGAGGGTCGAGTTCGCCCTGCGCCTGCCCGGTGAAAACGATTCGGCGGTATATCTGCCCGTTGACTCGAAATTCCCCATGGACAGCTACGAACGGCTGATGGATGCGTACGATTCCGCCGTACCCGAGAGGATAAAGTCGGCACAGCTTGAGCTCAGACGCAGTCTGAAGGTGATGGCGAACGACATAGAGAAAAAGTACATACTGCCGCCCCTGACGACGGGCTTTGCAATAATGTTCCTTCCCACGGAGGGGCTTTACGCCGAAGCGGTAAGGCTTGGCATGATAGAGGAGCTGCAGCGCGACAATAAGGTGAATATTGCCGGTCCCTCCACCATGGCGGCGCTTTTGAACAGCCTGCAGACGGGTTACAGAAGCTACATAATTCACAAGCGCAGCGGCGAGGTATGGGACGTTTTGAACGAGGTAAAGACCGAATTCGATACCTTTGCGGAGGGCTTGCAGGCGGCGCAGAACCGCATAGAGCAGGCGAATACCGAGCTTGACAGACTTGTCGGCGTAAGGACGAGGCAGATGCAGAAAAAGCTCCGCAAGGTCGAAAGCATCGAGGCGGGGCAGTAAGATCGGGCAGGTATGAGCTTATTCGGCGGCGGCGATAATCAGCCGCCGTGCATTTTTTCAAGATGCTCGGTAAGCGCCGTGTTTTCTCCGACATATTTTACGCAGCCGAACACCTCGTCCGGCGTGATTGCGGAGCGGTCGCCGACCATGGCAGCATACTCGATATATGCTATGGAATCGGGCATAAACATCGTTCCGCTCAGGTGCTGCTTGCCAAGCACCGTGTACATTCCGCAAACCATATAAGAGCCGTCAAGCAGATGCGAGGCTTTTTTGATATAAAGATTCTGCAGGGTTATTTCGGTAACGCCGCCGTGCCACTTTTGCAGTATCGAAAAAGTGTGACCGTCTGCGTTTTTATAGCATAATTCCGTGTGCCACAAATACGGCAGTATGCCGTGGGTATCCGCATACGTGCATATTGCTGCCGAGATAAGCTCCCATTCGGGGTTGTCGAATACAACGAGCCGCTTTTGGATGGAGTATGCGAGCTCCCATGCATCCGGATAGCTTTTTTCGAGCGGCACGGCAGATCCCGAAGTGCCAAACTCCGGCAGCCTGTACAGCGAACACACGGTGGGGTGGGGGATCGTTTCCACAGCCGAATAAACTCCCCTCGACAGCCTTTCGGTAAGCTCTATTGATGAAAGCTCGGGCTTGGCATAGCTGACCCCGGACGGAACGGAGATCATTATGACAAACGAGGATACCAGCACGAATGCGGCGATTATCCGGAGCACCAGCGACGACTTTATGCGCACGGTTTTAGACTTGCCGCTTATTTGACGCATCAAAGCCTCGCCGAAGCGCTGCGCCGATTTTTCCGCCGAAGCCTCCATGCTTTCGGTGTCGCCGGTGACTTTTTTGTATAACGAATCCGCCGAGGCATCCGCACGTCCGGAACATTCATTGATCGCCTTCTTCATCGGCATGGTGCAGTTTTTGTCGATGAGAAAAGGATATTCACGCAATATCTGCTTTAATTCATTCATGCTTTTCGGTTTCATACCGCCACCTCAATACTCGCTTTCGAGCAGAGCCTTTCGCATTTTCGCCTTGAGCTTGTTAAAGCTGTAATAGACCTTCCAATATGAAATACCGGTCTTTTCCGCAATGTCTCTGATTGTCCTGCCGTAAAGCAGATGCTCTATAAACGGGTCGTGCAGCTCGGGGGCAAGTTCGTTCATGTATTCTCTTATACAGCTTATCGTCTCGAAAAGCTCGATCTCCTTCATGGTATAGTCGGATGAGCTGAGGTAGGCGCTCGGCGAGTCGGATGTATAGATTATTCTGCTGCTTTTCTTTTTGAAATTGATTGCGGCGTTTCTTACGCTTATGAACAGCAGACCTTTCGGATTGGAGGATTTTGCGAGTGCATCGGGATTATTGCATAAATCAAACAGCACCGTATTCAGCACGTCATCTACATCATTGTGTACGCCCAAGATAGAATAAACATACGAATACAGAGAACGGTATTCCTTATAGAACGTTTCAAATAAAATCCGTTGTGCCTTTTTGTCCAGTTGAAAGCACCTCTCTATATAACGAATTATAGCGGCGTGATTAAGCAATTTCAAGAATACGCCGCATGATTTTCTCCCAAAAAGAGCTTGCCCGGAAGATAGAATATGTTCAGTAAGGGCATAAACCTGATACCAAAGCGCTGCAATACGAAAATGCGGTGATGAATCTTCCGGGCATCTCCGTTTCCACGGAGGGATGAGGTGCACGGAACGACAAATTCCGCACCTACAATATTAAGACAAATCATAACAGGTATTTTTTGGAAAAACCATTAATATATTTTTATTTTTATACTCGGGCGGTACTCACACCGCTTCGGCACTGAACGATGGTAAATTCCTTCACCGTATGGTATAATGAATAAACGAAAGATTTGCCGCAAAGGAGAAAACGCATGGGTTACTTGTTCGATAAAGACGCTGCTTCCCTGAAATGGAACTTTACGCCGCTTGCCGAACCGTTCTTCCATAAGGGAAACGAGGTCGGCTGTCTGGTTCTGCACGGATTTACGGGAACGCCTGCCAATATGCTTTCAATAGGACAGGAGCTGGCCGGGCACGGCTGCACTGTGTACCTGCCGAGACTGTCGGGACACGGAACCACGCTCGGGGACATGAATACAAAAAATGCCGGACTGTGGCTGGATGACGCACTTCGAGCGTATGACAGGCTTGTTCAAGAGGGCTGCACGAAAATAGTGCTGGTAGGGCTCAGCATGGGGGCGCTTTTGATGGCGCTTGTCGCTTCAAAAAGGAAGTGCGACGGGCTCGTTATGATGAGCGCACCGCTTTATATGAGAAATTATCTGTTGTTTGCACATTTTATCAGCCCCATTGTGCCGTACATACTGACATCGAAGGAGCTAAAGACGGATGAAGCGGGTCAGGGCTATATGGGAATGCCCGCAAGGCGTATAGGCGACATAAAAAAACTTGCAAAGCAAGTCAAAAGGATACTGCCCGAGCTTACCGTCCCCACGATGGTAATGGCTCCGGCAAATGACGGACGGGTGAAGAAAAAAAGCCCTGCCGCGATATACGGGGGCTTGAAAAAAGCGGAGCGTAAGTCGCTCGTATATATGGAAAATTCGCCGCACGGCATACCCTACGGCTGCGAAAAAGAGCGTGCCGCCGAGATTATCGGGGAGTTTGTCGAGAGCCTTTAGAAAGCCTTAAATCGCTGCCCTTGAGGTCTATCACGGTGGTGCTTCTTTCGGCAAAGAGCCTCGAAGCTATTCTTTCGCCGTAGGTCGTAAAAAGTCTGTTTTTGTCGAGGTTGGTCGCCACTATCGTTGACTTGCCGAGCTCCGTACGCTCGTTGAGTACGGAGAAGATATGCTCAACGGTGATGTTCGGTATGTCCGGCTCGCTCCCAAGGTCGTCTATCAGGAGCAGATCGGGCTCATCGAACGAAGGCACGTCCCGCTTCAAAATACCTTTCATAACTTCGTTTATAAGGGCATACGACGTCAGTTTCAGCGCCGTATAGCCCCTTTCCGTTATGCGTTTTGCGATGCAGTCGAGGAAGAAGGTCTTTCCCACGCCCACCTCGCCCATGAACAGCATATTGGGCTTTGGGTTGTCGGGGAAACCGGCGCAATATTCTACCAAAAAGTCCTTCAGCCTGCATCTGCGTTTTCTGACGGCTTCGGATTCGTATATTCCCTCGTCGAACGTCTCAAACGAGTTTTTCGGATCTATCCTGGAGGCTTTGTAGCGTTCTTCGATTATCCGCTGCATCGCACAGGTGCAGAGCTTGGTATGCAGCTCATCGGTATAGCCCGAGTCCGAGCACAGCTTGCAGGAGAAGCGGGGCTTCAGGTAATCCGCATCCACTCCCGCCGAAAGGAGCAGCTCTGCTTCCGCTTCGTCAAGGCGTGCCAGCTCGGACATGACGGACGCCTTTATTTCATCGGGGTCGCCCCCTTCGATGAGCTTGAGCCCCATGCCGTAGGAAACGGATATTCGCTCATCGGCTATACGCTTGAGCTCGGGCAGCGTTAAATACAGCGCACGACGCCTGCTTTCGGCTTCGTCGATGGCGCGCCTGAAACGCTTGTTATATTCGGCTTTCAGAGTGTTTGTCAGCTTTAACAATGCACAGCCCTCAAAAAATAGCAGTGGGAGAAGCTCCCCGCTTGATTATCGCACAAACACACGGACATTTGCAAGTGCGGAATATATATAAAGGATATAATATAAGTCCACAAAATTCCAACAACCGTCTTGCATAAAATCCCGCTGTGATGTAGTATATTAACGAGTAAAACAAGGAGGTTTCATTCAATGGCAGTAAAAGTTGGCATTAACGGATTTGGTCGTATAGGTCGTCTGGTATTCCGTGCAGCGATGGCGGATCCCGAGATCACGGTGGTAGGCATCAACGACCCGTTCCTCGACTTGGACTATATGCAGTATCTTCTCAAATATGACACCGTTCACGGCAGGTTCAACGGTGACGTCGGCGAAGAAGGCGATATGATGGTTGTAAACGGCGAAAAAGTCAAAGTTTACAGCTGCATGGATCCCAAAGACATCCCGTGGGCGGAGTGCGGTGCGGATTACGTAGTTGAATCCACCGGTAAATTCACCACCGTCGAAAAAGCATCGGCGCACTTTGTCGGCGGCGCAAAGAAGGTCATTATCTCTGCTCCCTCGGCCGACGCTCCCATGTTTGTAATGGGCGTAAACCACAAGGAGTACAAGCCGGAAATGAACATCGTTTCCAATGCTTCCTGCACCACGAACTGCCTTGCACCTCTTGCAAAGGTTATAAATGACAATTTCGGAATCGTAGAGGGTCTTATGACCACCGTTCACTCGATTACCGCAACCCAGCTCACCGTTGACGGTTCCTCCAAAAAGGACTGGCGCGGCGGACGTGCGGCGGCACACAACATCATCCCCAGCTCCACCGGCGCGGCAAAGGCTGTCGGCAAGGTAATTCCGCAGCTTAACGGCAAGCTCACCGGTATGTCCCTGAGGGTGCCCACTCCCGACGTATCCGTCGTTGACCTTACCTGCCGTCTTGAGAAGGCAGCCACCTATGACGAGATAAAGGCCGTTATGAAGGCGGCTTCCGAGAGCGAGGAGTGGAAGGGCATCATCGGCTACACCGATGAGAAGGTCGTATCCTCCGACTTCTACACCGATCCCCGCACCTCCATTTTCGATGCGGACGCAGGCATCAGCCTCAACGAGCACTTTGTAAAGCTCGTCGCATGGTATGACAATGAGTGGGGCTATTCCAACAAGGTCCTCAACCTCATCGCACACATGGCGAAGGTCGACAGCGGCTGCTGCTGTTGCTGCAAATAATTTCCGACGAAAAATGCAAAGCCACCCCGATGGGGTGGCTTTTTGCCGCATCTCGGTGGAGCGGCTTTTTGCCACCCCCCGAGGGGGGTGGCTTTTTGCCGCATCCAAATGGGGCGGCTTTTTCCGTGAACGTTATAAAAACGTGGAGGATGGAGCCGATATAGAGGTGCCAAGAGCGAAGGTAACGGGCGTTTTGCGCTCCCATTACCTCCAACATCTATATATTTTTCTGACAAAGCACTTGCAATAAGCCCCAATAAGCGGTAAATTAGACATGGGTAGTGTTAAATGCCCAAAATAGAATCTCCGTGAAAATATCTGGGAGGGAAGAAGAATGCAGATAATTACAACAGGCGTTGCAGGAACCATGGAATCGTCCGACATCATCGTCAGGATCGAGCCGAACGAGGGAAAAGGCATAGAGCTTGAGCTTGAAAGCATCGTTATGCAGCAGTACGGAAGGCAGATCAAAAAGGTCATCACAGAAACGCTCGAAAATCTCGGCGTGACCGATGCTGCCGTAAACGCAGTAGATAAGGGCGCATTGGACTGCACGATCGTGGCGAGGGTAAGCGCAGCCGCATACAGAGCCGCCAAGTCCACCGATTTTGTCTGGGGAGGAGAGGCATAATGGCAAGACTTAGAAGAAGTATGATGTTCGTTCCGGGAAACAACCCCGGAATGATAAGGGACTGTCATATATACGGCTCGGACTGCATCATGTTCGACCTTGAGGACAGCGTTTCCATCAATGAAAAGGATACGGCAAGATTTCTCGTATATAATGCGTTGACCAGGCTCAAATACGGCAAAAAAGAGCTTGTTGTAAGGATAAACTCGCTTGACAGCCTCGGCGTGGAGGACCTTGAAGCGATGGTTCGCGCCCAGCCCGACGTAATAAGACTGCCTAAGACCGAAACGGCTCAGGACGTTACCGACTGCGAAACGGAAATTGCGAGAATAGAGCGCAAAATAGGGCTTCCCGAGGGAAAAACACGCATGATGGCGGCTATCGAGGGCGCAAAGGGCGTGCTCAATGCCTATGAGATCGCAAAAAGCTCCAAGAGACTTATCGGAATTGCGCTCGGTGCAGAGGACTATGTTACCGACCTCAAGACCACAAGATCCGCCGACGGCGTTGAGCTCCTTTTTGCAAGGCAGATGATAGTAAACGCCGCAAAGGCCGTTGGAATAGCCGCACTCGACACCGTTTATTCGGACGTAAACAACGAGGAAGGCTTTATCCGTGAGGCGGAGCTCATAAAGAAGCTCGGCTTTGACGGAAAATCCATTATCAACCCCCGCCAGATAGCGCCGCTCCATGCGGTATTCAGCCCCTCTGAAAAGGATCTGAACAAGGCAAGGGCGATAATGGAGGCGATAGCGGAGGCGGAGGCAAGAGGCTCCGGCGTTGCAAGTCTTAACGGCAAGATGATCGACAAGCCCGTTGTTGAGAGGGCAAGATACTTGATCGAAAGGGCAGAGGCGGCAAATACCGTTGTCACCGTAGAGGAGGTATGACCATGAACTTTGAATACGAAAAAATCCCTCATATAAACGAAATAACCGCTGTGCACGGCACGTACGATTTCAATGCTCCCGCAGCAAAGAGCACCGAGACCTTTACCGACCGCCAAAAGCACAGCAGGAAAATGATCCCCACCCTTGAGGATGCGATAAGGTACGTCGGGCTGAAGGACGGGATGACAATATCGTTTCATCACCATTTCAGAAACGGCGACTATGTTATCAACATGGTTCTGGACGCTATTGCCAAAATGGGCTTTAAGAATTTGACCGTTGCGGCAAGCTCACTTACCGACATTCACGAACCGCTTATCGAGCACATTAAAAACGGCGTTGTAACGCATATCGAAACGAGCGGCCTCAGGGGTAAGCTTGCGGAGGCGGTTTCGCACGGACTTATGGATTTCCCGATAGTGTTCCGCTCCCACGGCGGACGTGCGGCGGCCATCGAAACGGGAGAGCTGCATATAGACGTTGCCTTCCTCGGCGCACCCTCCTGCGACCCCTACGGCAATGCCAACGGCTACAACCGCGATGAGGAGAACGTATCCTGCTGCGGAAGCCTCGGCTATGCAAAGCTCGACGCACAGCATGCGGACAAGTGCGTTATCATCACCGACCACATCGTGCCGTTCCCCAACACTCCCTTCGGAATACCCGAATCGCACGTCGACTGCGTTGTTAAGGTTGACAGCATCGGCGATCCCAAGGGCATAATGAGCGGCGCAACCCGCTACACCAAAAACCCCAAGGAGCTGCTTATCGCAAAGACGGCAGCCGAGGTAATAGAAAACAGCGGCTACTTCAATGACGGCTTCTCCATGCAGATGGGCTCCGGCGGCGCAAGCCTTGCCACGGCAAGATTCCTTCGCGAGAAGATGATCGCCAAGGATATAAAGGCTCGCTTTGCACTCGGCGGAATAACCGGACAGATAGTCGAGATGCACGAGGAGGGACTTATAAAGAAGATACTTGACGTGCAGTCCTTTGACCTCATTGCCGCAAACAGCGTAAAGAACAACCGTTTCCATCAGCAGATAGACGCTTCGTACTACGCAAGCTATGTAAACAAGGGCGCAGCCGTGAACCAGCTCGACTTTGTTATCCTGTCTGCGCTTGAGATAGACACCGATTTCCACGTAAACGTGCTGACCGGCTCCGACGGCGTGATAAGGGGCGCCATCGGCGGACACCCCGACACGGCGGCGGGTGCAAGCCTTACGATAGTCGTTGCGCCGCTTCTCAGGGGACGCATACCCACCGTTGTCAACAACGTAAATACCATCGTAACGCCCGGCGTCACCGTTGATGTGCTTGTAACCGATCAAGGCATTGCGGTCAACCCTGCCCGCCCGGAGATAAAGGAGCGTATGCTTGCGGCAGGTCTGCCCGTGTTCGACATCAAAAAGCTTCAGGAGCGTGCGGAGCATATCGTGGGTAAGCCCGACCCCATCGAGTATGAGGATAAGATAGTCGGCGTTGTCATGTACCGTGACAACAGCGTTATCGACGTTATAAGACAGGTAAAGGAATTTGAGCTTTAATGTTCAGACTTGAAACGGGCGCACCGCTTAAAGGGGTGCGCCTTATCAAAAATAAGGAGTTTTTGAGCAAATTCGGACTCAGGGCAGGGGACGATGCCGACTTTACCGCACTGCTTTACAACGATGACGATGAGATAATGGCAACGGGCTCGCTTTGCGGAAACGTGCTCAAGTACATTGCCGTCGATGACAGGGCACAGGGCGAGGGCGCTTGTGCGAGCATAGTGTCACAGCTTGTTACCCATGCCTTCGGTGAGGGGAAGAAGCATCTGTTCCTGTTCACAAAGCCCAAAAACGAGGATATGTTCAAGGCGCTTTCGTTTTACCGGCTCGTATCGACCGCCGATGTTCTTATGATGGAGAACACGAGGCACGGGCTTGATAAATTCCTCGATTCCCTGCCGAGATGCGAGGGGACGGCGGGTGCGCTTGTGTGCAACTGCAACCCGTTTACGAACGGACACCTCTATCTTATGGAGACCGCCGCAAAGCAGGTGGACTGCCTGCACGTTTTCGTACTGAGCGAGGATAGATCCATGTTCCCGGCGGAGGACAGATATTCCCTTGTAAAGCGTGGGACGGAGCATATAAAGAACGTTTTTGTGCACAGAAGCGAGGACTACCTGATTTCATCGGCAACGTTCCCGACCTATTTTTTGAAGGAGACCGCCGATGCTGCCGAGATAAACGCCGACCTTGATCTTACGCTGTTTGCAAAGCGGATCGCACCGAGGCTCGGCATAACCAAGCGCTTTGTGGGAACGGAGCCCTTTTGCCCCGTAACAAACGCCTACAACGAGCGAATGAAGCTGATACTGCCCCAAAACGGCGTGGAGGTGGTGGAAATACCGAGGCTTGACAACATAAGCGCAAGCGAGGTGCGGCGGCTGATGGTGGAGAGAAACTACGAGGCCGTGCGGCAAATCGTGCCGAAGGTCACTTACGAGCATATTATGGGGATAAAATGAATTACTGCGAATTGTCGGACGATGCACTCGTGCTGATGGCGAAGGCCGGAGACGAGCTTGCCTATGAAGAAATATGTTCACGCTATAAAAACCTGGTCAAGATAAAGGCGAGGCCATATTTCATACTGGGCGCCGACAGGGACGATATTGTGCAGGAGGGCATGATAGGGCTTTTTAAGGCGATAAGGGACTACGACGAGGGCAAGCAGGCGAACTTCCGCACGTTTTCCGATATGTGCATAACCCGCCAGATAATCACTGCCATCCAGCACGCCACGCGCAACAAGCATATTCCCCTCAACAGCTATATTTCGCTCAGCCGGCCGATAGACGGCGATACGCCCGACAGGACGCTTTTGGACATAACCCCGTCGGGGCTTATCGACAATCCCGAGGACAGCGTGATAGGCAGGGAAAATTTTGAGATCATGCTCAAGCAGATGGAGGAGAGCCTTACGGATTTTGAAATGCAGACGCTGCTGCTGTTTATCGATGGGAAAAGCTATGAAGAAATAGCGAAGGAGATAGGCAGAAGCCGTAAATCCGTTGACAATGCGCTGCAGCGAATAAAGCGCAAGGTGCAAAAGACCGTGCCGAAGGGCGAATACTGACCGATATGTGCTGTACGGATGCCGACAAAAAGCGCTTTGCGGATATTTGCGCCAATATCGGAGAGCTTCGCCGCCGAAGCGGCGGCATAGGAACCCTTTCGGAGCGCACGCTCCATGCGGCAATCAAAAAATACATCGAGCCCGACGAGGAAAAGCACGAGAGGCGTGTTTGCGGCGCTTTTGCGGATATACTTGACGGAAGCAGGATAGTCGAGGTTCAAACGAGGGGCTTTGACAGGCTGAGAAAAAAGCTCGATGCGTTTTTTTGCGGCTATCAGGTCGAGATCGTCTATCCGATACCGTACAAAAAATGGATAGTCTGGATAGACGGAAGCACCGGCGAAACGACAAAGCGGCGCAAAAGCCCGAGAAAAGGCAGCTTCTGCGACTGCTTTTTTGAACTGTACAAGCTGAAGCCCTATCTTACGAACGAAAAGCTGTCTGTCAGGCTGATGCTCGTGGAGCTTGAGGAATACAGGCTTAAAAACGGCTGGAGCGCAGACGGGAAAAGAGGCTCGACAAGGTTTGAGCGCTTTCCGCTTGCGCTTGAGGACGAGATGGTGCTGAGAACACCGGAGGACTATCGAAGGCTTCTCCCCAAAGACCTGCCGGAGGAGTTTACCGTGAAGGACTTTTCGGAAAAAACGGGGCTGACCGTCAGGCGTGCCGGCACGGCGGTAAACGTGCTGTTTTCGATAGGGCAGCTTGACCGCACGGGCAAAAAAGGCAGGGCGTGGATGTATAAAGTAAAGTAATCATATATAAAAAAATCTCTTGTAACGGCAAAAAGACCGTGTTATAATAAATCGCTCAAAATGCCCTTCTTGCTCTGCGAAGGTTAATGCAGGGCCAAAGACCATAAGGAGGTGAAAAGTGTGAATAAGTATGAATCCCTTTACATTATCACACCCGAACTTGACGAGGAAGCAACCAAAGCTGTTGTAGAAAAGTTTGCCGACATCGTTAAGAAAAACGGTGGTGAGGTTGAGAAGGTTGATGAGTGGGGCAAGCGCCGTCTTGCATACCCCATCGATTACAAGACCGAGGGTTACTACGTGCTTATGCTCTTTGCAGGCGAATCCGCTCTGCCGAGCGAGCTCGAGCGTAACTTCAAGAACGACGAAAGCATCATGCGTTATGTCGTAATCCGTAAGGATGCGTAAATCGCAGCGCTGAGAAAGGATGATAAAGAATGAATAAAGTAATCCTTATCGGCAATTTGACCAGGGATCCCGAACTCCGTTCAACCTCCGGCGGAACGAGCGTATGTTCGTTCTCCATCGCCGTGAACAGGCGGTTTGCCGGACAGGGCGGCGAGCGTGCAACCGACTTTTTCAACATCGTTGCGTGGCGTCAGCTCGGCGAAAACTGCTCCAAATATCTTGCAAAGGGCCGCAAAGTGTGCGTTGTCGGCGAGCTTCAGAGCCGCACCTACGACGCAAAGGACGGCACCAAGCGCACGGTGGTTGAGATAGTTGCGGATGACATCGAGTTCCTTACGCCGAGGGAACAATCCGGTTCCTCGTCGTATAACGGTGGGGCAAACACGTATTATGCCCCGTCAAACAATCAGGCGCCCAATATGGATGCCGACGGATTTGCGGATATAAGCGATGACGAACTTCCGTTCTGATTCCGACCGAACTCAACCAACATAAATGAAAGGAGAAACAACCATGGAAGATCGCAAAATGAAGCCCCGTCAAAGGAAAACAAGGCGTAAGGTTTGCGCTTTCTGCGTAGATAAGATCGACAAGATCGATTACAAGGATATCAACAGGCTTCGCAAGCATACCACCGAGCGCGGCAAGATAATGCCCCGCCGTATGTCCGGCGTTTGTGCAAAGCATCAGCGTGACCTCGCTGCCGCAATCAAGTGCGCAAGGCAGGTTGCATTGCTGCCCTACGTATCCGACTGATAAAGCATCTTACAAGCAAGCGGTGTGACTCGTTCACGCCGCTTTTTCCATACAAAATTTTGTCTGCAAAGAATTTGTTTGCGAAAATTTGCGTACTGAAAAACGCCCTGCTGCGGGCGTTGATAAATCTGCGAATATACTTTTGTCAGCCTACTATGTCGAACTCCACGTCGGGCAGCCTGCGCTGCAATTTTGCGAAGAAAGAACCCTCCTCGTTGTTGGGCGAAGCACCGAGAACTATCGTTTTTACGTTGTTGTTTTGGGCAAACTCGACAAGCGCATCGTCAACGCTGTCCGCACGGAGCATCGCCATGGCGGCGTCAACCATCTGCGCGGCGGTAAATAGGTATTCTATCGCATCCGCCTCATCGAGCGCATCCATAAAAGGCCTGCCCGTCTGCACGCAGTGAACCACATGGAGCTCGGCTCCGGGCTCCCTTTCCCTTATAAATGCGCCCCTTGCGATCAGCCGCTCGCATGAACGCTGTCCGGTGACGCAGACCATTATGCTTGTTTTATTCATCGCTTTTTTTTCAACGCTTCCTTAATTTTGTCCGGCATATCGTCGGCATGGTAGTTTTTGATGCAGTCGATCGCTTCGGAGGGCGAATCGACAACCTTGTACAGCCCGAGATAGCGTTTGTTCATAAAACCGTCGCTGACGAATCTGTTAAACTGTTCGAGCAGGCTGTTGTAAAATCCGTTTGTATTTATTATCAGTATCGGTGCGTCCAAATATCCGAGCTGCTTTAAGGTCAATACCTCCATCAGCTCCTCCGTCGTGCCGTATCCTCCCGGGAGAATTACAAAGCCCGAGGAAAGTTTTTCCATGAGAGCCTTTCTTTCGTGCATATCGGCGGTGACGATAAGCTCGGTGCAAAGCTCGGAGGCGATGCCCGGGTGGTTAAGTCGTTCGGGGATTACGCCCGTAATGGTGCCGCCGCCGGCATGAACTCCCTCCGCAGCAGCGCCCATTAAACCGACCGCGCCGCCGCCGAAAACCATGCCGAAGCCCTCCTCGGCAAGTAAAGCACCAAGCTCGTATGCCGTCTCTACATAAATATGCGGTATGCTGCTGTTTGATGCGCCGAAGACGCAGATATTTTTCATATAACGCCTCCTTTAATGATACTGCATTGATATTATATCACCAAATGATGAATTTGGGATATAAAAAATGTGACTTTTGTTGAAATAATCTGCTTTTTTCAAAACGGAGAACTTAAAATGAACTTTTTGTGAGGTTTGGCAAAGGGGTTTGACAAAGGATGGAAAATATAATATAATATAGTCGCAAGCAAGATTGCTTTTTAACAAAGGCAATATGAAAGGAGCTTTAACTATGCGTATTTCAATTTCAGGAAAGAACATGGAAGTATCTGATTATCTGTATGACCTTATCAACAAAAAGGTTATGAAGCTTGAGCGGTATTTCCCCGAGAATACCGTTGCATCCGTGACCATGGCTGTGGAAAAAAATCGCCATATCGTCGAAGTAACGATACCCTTTGACGGGGGAATAATCCGCAGCGAGGAAGTCACGGGCGATATGTATGCCTCGATCGACAAGGTCGTTGCAAAGCTCGAAAAGCAGATAATCAAACACAGAACAAAGCTTGAAAAGAGCCTGCGTGAAGAGGCGTTCTCGATGGATGCCGTTGATTACAGCGAATACGACAGTGAGCCCGACGCAAGGCTTGTCAAGGTAAAAAGCTTTGAGATGAAGCCGATGACGGTGGACGAGGCTATGCTGCAGCTTGACCTGCTGGGACACAGCTTCTTCATGTTCAGAAATGCTCAGACCGACGAGATCAACGTTTTGTATAAGAGAAAGGACGGAAACTTCGGACTTATTGAGGGAAGAAACGACGGCTGATAATAAAATAAACGCCTGATATATGCACAAAAAAGGGGGGCTGCCGATAAACTCGGCAGCCCCGTTTATGCCTCCGGATGGGAGGTTACTTTTTCAGCTCGGCATATCTTGCCTCTAACTTCGCCAAAAGCTCCTTTGAATTTTTGAGCTTGTTTCGCTCTTCCTCGATGACCTTTTCGGGTGCCTTTGCCACAAAGCCCTGATTCGACAGCTTGCCCTCGGCACGAGCGACCTCGGACTTGGCCTTCGCAATTTCCTTGCTGAGTCTGTCAAACTCCTTTTCGATGTCGATAAGCTCGTTGAGCGGTATGAACATCTCACCGAATTTACCCACAACGCTTACGGCGTCGGCGGGTATGTCGGACTTGTCGGTCTGCACCTTCACGCCTGCGGCGCCGGCGAGCTTGATAAAATAGCTTTCGCACTCTGCGGCGTGCGCCATGGCTTCGGGCTTGGTGACGAGTATCATGGAGGGACGCTTTGACGGCGGCACATTCATCTCCACACGAACGTTTCTTATCGAACGGATAAGCTCCATTACGTTTTCGCAAAGCTCCGTTTCCTCGGGGAAGCTGTATTCCTCCCTGACCGTCGGCCATGCCGAGCGCATGATCGTTTCCTCGCTTCCGGGGAGGTTGCGGTAAAGCTCCTCGGTGATGAACGGCATGAACGGGTGCAGAAGCTTCATGCTTGCGGTGAGGGTGTATATAAGCACCGAAAGCACGTTGCGCTTACTTGCGTTGTCGTCGCCGTACAGCCTCGGCTTTGCCATCTCGATGTACCAGTCGCAAAACTCCGTCCATATAAAGTCGTAGATCTTCTGTGCGGCAAGGTTGAGATCGAACGAGTCGAGGTTGCCGGTAATTTCGGCTATCATGGTGTTAAGACGTGTCAATATCCACTTGTCGGCAATGTCGAGCAGTGCCGTGTCGATATGCCCAACGTCCATGCCGTCGGCGTTCATTATTACGAACCTTGCGGCGTTATATACCTTGTTGCAGAAGTTCCTTGCTGCCTCGACCTTCTTTTGGTGGAAGCGCATATCCGTGCCCGCCGCCGTGCCGGTGGTGAGGCTGAAGCGCAGGGAGTCTGCGCCGTAGTCCTTTATTATCTCAAGCGGATCAATGCCGTTGCCGAGCGATTTGGACATCTTTCTGCCGAGCTCATCTCTGACCATGCCGTGGAACAGTACCGTGTCAAAGGGGATATCATCCATGACGTACAGCCCGAACATAATCATCCTTGCTATCCAGAAGAATATAAGGTCGCTTCCGGTGGAAAGGGTGGAGGTTGGGTAGAAATATTCCAGCTCGGGCGTCTTTTCGGGCCAGCCGAGCGTGGAGAAGGGCCACATTCCCGACGAGAACCACGTGTCGAGTACGTCGTCGTCCTGCGTCAGGCGGGTGCTTTGGCATTTGGGACAGGCGTGGGGGGCGGTTTCGGCAACGATGGTTTCGCCGCAGTCGCTGCAATACCAGGCGGGTATGCGGTGTCCCCACCAAAGCTGTCTGGATATGCACCAGTCACGGATGTTTTCCATCCAGTTATAGTAAACCTTGTCGTACCTTTCGGGTACTATCTTTATCCTGCCGGTCCTTACCGCTTTGAGTGCCGGCTCGGCAAGTGTCTTGATGGCAACGAACCATTGCTTTGAAACCATCGGCTCTATCGTACTGTGACAGCGGTAGCAGGTGCCGACGTTGTGCGTATAAGGCTCGACCTTGACCAATGCGCCGCATTTATCAAGATCCTCCACAAATACCTTGCGGCATTCCCTGGTGGTAAGCCCCGCATATTTTCCGCCGAGCTCGTTGATATGCCCGTCCTCGGTGAAAACGCACATCTTGGGCAGACCCGTGCGAAGCCCCACCTCAAAGTCGTTGGGGTCATGAGAAGGGGTTATCTTGACCGCACCCGTTCCGAAGCCTATTTCGACGTATTCGTCCGCAACTATTGGTATTTCCCTGCCGACTATGGGCACGACAACGGTTTTTCCGACGATGTCTTTGTAGCGCTCGTCCTCGGGGTTTACGGCTATGCCGGTGTCTCCGAGTATCGTTTCGGGACGGGTGGTGGCACACACTATGGAGTAGCTTTTGTCGGGTGCATAGTAGCGAACGTGCCAAAGGTTCGACGCCTGCTCCTCAAATTCCACCTCCGCATCGGATATAGCGGTTTTACACACGGGACACCAGTTTACTATCCTGTCGCCTCTGTAAATAAGCCCCTTGTTGTAAAGATCGACGAACACCTTCGTGACCGCCTTGGAGCAGCCCTCGTCCATCGTGAAGCGCTCACGGTCCCAGTCGCACGAAGCGCCGAGCTTTTTAAGCTGCTCGACTATCCTGCCGCCGTAAATGCGCTTCCATTCCCATGCACGCTTCATAAAGCCGTCACGTCCAATGTCCTTTTTCGTTACGCCTTCGGCCGCCATCTGTTCGACGATTTTAACCTCCGTAGCTATAGAGGCGTGGTCGGTTCCGGGAAGCCAGAGCGCTTCATAGCCCGACATGCGCTTGTAACGGATGAGTATATCCTGAAGCGTTTCGTCGAGGGCGTGACCCATGTGAAGCTGTCCCGTGATGTTGGGCGGCGGTATGACTATGCAGTAGGGCGGCTTGTTCGGGTTTACCTCCGCATGGAAATAACCCTTTTGCTGCCACTCGTCATACAGCCTGTTTTCCACTACGCTGTGGTCGTAGCTTTTCGGCATTTCTTTTTCCATTAACAGTACCTCCTGAAAAAATAGCGTCCCTCCGTCTTAAAGGACGAGAGGGACGACCCGTGGTACCACCTTTATTGAATATGCGAAAAACATATTCCACTTGGATGCCGTAACGCTGCAATGCGTTGCACACTAATGAATGAATACGTTCATGTGCAAAGGCTCGAAAGCGACCTTCCGCCTGCCCTGTTCCGACGCCGCTTTCAGCCGATGGCGGCATCTCTCTGATGAAAGGGCGGGAGCGTACTCCTCTTTGTCATTGCCTCTTATCGCAGAATTTTAACCCAAAAACTGCGCCTTGTCAAGCAGGATATGCTTGGTTTTATTCGCAGGTTTACTTTTTCTTTGTACGGAATATGCTCTTTCGTAATGAAATCACGTTTAATGCTATAAGCAGCACTGCCAGTATCCCGAACGTAAGATATGCCTGTGTCAGCCCCTTCGGAGCGACGGAAAGCAGCAGCATTATCGGGAAGCCAAAGAGTATAGCCCATGGCTGATGATAGACGAGGTTGTTTGATGCGGGTGTCTCAAATCGCTGGTCTATTTCCCTGAGCAATATAACGCCCGTGCTCGCCGTGCCGGTAAGCATGCCGTAAAGCGACAGGAAGGCTTCGTCCCTGTATGCCGGATAAACCTTTTTACAGACGTAGTTGAGGTAAAGGTAGGTAGCCAAAGCACCCACGACGCATACCGAGAGCAGGGGAATTATAAATTCCTTATGACTGAACGCCGAAAGGTCTATCGCGGCGATGGAGGCGACCACCATTATATCGAACATGAAGCCTGCGATGCGGGACTGCATGAAGTTGTTGGTATATTCGCGGTGAATTATGTTTTTCTTTCTAAGCCGCTTCAAAACGCCCTTGAGCAGCAGCGCAAACAGCGTGCCGAACAGGAAGTTGAAGCCCCAGATAAGCGGCTGAACCGTATTGTAGCCGAAATCGCCCAAAATCCCAGTGTTGATTAGGAGATTTACGCCCGACATGAATAAGTATGCAAGTATGTAGGCGATAAACACCAGCGCAACCTGCACCGTAAGCTTATCCATGGATTCGGAAAGGGGGATCTCGTTTTTGCCAATTATGCTTGAGGCGGTCACGGTCTCGCTTTCCTTGCCGGAGCCGGTTTCGCCGCTGAACTTGCCCTTTTTGCGCATAACGTTCAGATATATGATACCGCCGATGCTTGCGGCGATAAAGCCCATTGCCGCAACGGTAAGCCCGAAGCTCGTACCGTTTTCAAAACCGTAGGTGGTTTCATACGTGCGGCCCCAGTTGTATGCCTGCCCCGGTCCCTGCCCGAAGCCCATAGGGAGCAGAAGACCCGATGCGCTGAAATTGCCCAGTAAGTACGAAAGTCCGATGGTGATCGCAAGACCGAGCGTTGCCTGCAGCAGATATGTCGCAACGACTGTTACGCCGGCATCGAAAGCATCGCTCTTTTTCTCGTTGACCTTGCGCTCGATGGTACGGAGGGACATTGCCACGAAGCCGAGACCAAGTCCGTGGTAGGTAAGCGTTTCAAGCACGGACTGCGAGAATATCGGGTTTCCCGTCAGTTCCTTGAAAAGATAGTTTGCGCCCAATGCAAGGAAACCGCCGAGCACCGAGCTGGGTATCATTGACTGACGGAGGGGTTTTATTGTGCGGCGCAGAATGTTTGCAATCATCATCGCCGCAAGGAGTATGGTCAGCGTTATTATCAGCGACCACACGCCGTTGTCCCAAAAGTTGATTCCGGATGTCATTCTTGGCTCCTTTCATGTATGAGGACAAAAATATAAGTATATATAAAATTATTATAGCTGTAAAACGGTTCGGTTTCAAGCAAAAATTTACAATGAATATTGACGGCATTGAAACAAAAACGGCGGAGAAACGCTTCCCCGCCGCAAATCGGCAAAATATTTTTATTTCACATTGAGCTCCTCGCCGACAATGTACAGCGGACGCCCCTGAAGTTCGTCGTACATTCTGTTCATGTATGCGCCCTGAATACCCATGCACAGGAGCATTATGCCGTTTAGCAGCACAAGCCCGTCAACCGCCCAAAGCCATGCGGGGAAGGCGACCTTGCAGCAGGCGAGAACTATGAGCGCAAGCGCACCCATGCCCGAAAGCACCGAAACGGCCGTGCCGAGCGTTCCCGGTATGCCGAGGGGTTTTTTGGAGAAGCCCGTTATGCCGTCCATGGCGAGCTTGAGCATCTTTTTGAGCGTATATTTGGTTTTGCCGGCATAGCGCTCGTGTCTTACGTACTCGACGGGAACGGCATCGTAGCCCATCCATGCGCTCATGCCGCGCAGGAAACGGTTATGCTCCCTCATCTTGAGGAAGCAGTCCGCGACCTTTCTGTCGATGAGCCTGAAGTCGCCGGTGTCGAGCGGAATGGGATATGCGCTCATGGAGGTCAGAAGCCTGTAATAGCAAAACGCCGTGAACTTTTTCATGAACGTTTCGCCTTCTCGCTTTGCACGCTTTCCGTAGGCAATGTCTGCGCCGTTTTCCCATGCCTTGACGAGCTCGGGTATTACCTCGGGCGGATCCTGCAGGTCGGCGTCGATTATTATCAGCGCATCGCCGACGGCAATATCCATGCCTGCGGTAACGGCAAGCTGATGACCGAAGTTTCTCGAGAACGAGCGAACCTTGACCTGCTTGTTTTCTGCGGCTATTTCACGGAGCTGGCGCATGGTGCCGTCACGGCTGCCGTCGTTGACATATATTATCTCGTAAGGATAGTCCATGCTTTTCATTACCGCATCCATGCGCTCGAAAGAAACACGCATGACCTCTTCTTCGTTAAAAACAGGAACTATCAATGAAAGCTTTTTCATCATTCAACCTCCCTTTAGATTATAAGGCTATTATACATTCAAACGCCCCCGATAGGCAACAAGGTTTTACAAATAAACAAAATAATGACTGTTTTGTCGTAAACTTTTGACTGCAAAAACCAAAGTGTTAATATTTTTCCTGTTTTTTGCTTTTGCTATTGGCTTTGGCGGATAAAGGGGGTATAATGCAGGTAACATAAAAAGGAGGATTTTTTTATGGCAATAGTTACAAGTACCGAGATGTTTGAAAAAGCGTATAAAGGCGGCTATTCCATCGGCGCCTTCAACGTAAACAACATGGAGATTATCCAGGGTATAACCGAGGCTGCAAAAGAGGAAAACGCTCCTCTTATTCTGCAGGTATCTGCCGGAGCGCGTAAGTATGCAAACCACACCTATCTGATGAAGCTCATCGAGGCTGCTGTCATTGAAACCGGTCTTCCGATTTGCGTGCACCTTGACCACGGCGACAGCTTTGAGCTGTGCAAGAGCTGCATAGACGGCGGCTTCAGCTCCGTAATGATCGACGGTTCCCACCTTTCGTTTGAGGAGAACATCGCCCTTACCAAGAGGGTTGTCGAGTATGCCCACGACCACGGCGTTGTTGTAGAGGGTGAGCTCGGACGTCTTGCCGGCATCGAGGATGCGGTCAATGTATCCGAGGCCGACTCCTCCTATACCGATCCCAACCAGGTCGAGGAATTTGTAAAGTCAACCGGCGTTGACAGCCTTGCAATAGCCATCGGCACGAGCCACGGCGCATACAAGTTCAAGCCCGGTACCAAGCCCCAGCTTCGCTTCGATATTCTCGAAGAAGTTGAAAAGCGTCTGCCCGGATTCCCGATCGTGCTCCACGGCGCCAGCTCCGTCATACCCGAGTATGTTCAGATGATAAACAGCAACGGCGGAAATATGCCCGACGCAATCGGCGTTCCCGAGGATATGCTCCGCAAAGCCGCTTCGATGGCCGTATGCAAAATCAACATCGACAGCGACCTCAGGCTTGCCATGACCGGCACCATCCGCAAGTATTTCAACGAGCATCCCGCCGACTTTGACCCGAGAAAGTATCTAAAGCCCGCACGCGAGGCCATCAAGGAAATGGTTCGCCATAAGCTCGTAAACGTTCTCGGCTGCAACAACAAGGCATAAGAAAGAGGTATAATCTTGGAAGAACTTTCAAGCATCGTAATGCTGACCGATGCCGACGGGAATGAGGTAGAGTTCGAGTTTGTCGATCTTATCGAGTTTGAGGGGACGGAGTACGTCGTACTGTTCCCGCTTGAGGACGATTCCGAATCCGAGGAGGTTGTAATACTCAAGGTCGTCACCGAGGGCGAGGATGAGTTTTACGAGGGCATAGATGACGAACGCATTCTCGAAGCGGTGTTCAATATTTTTCTCGAGCGTGAGGAAAAGCGGGAGGAATAATCCGATAAAAAGCACCGTAAATACTGCATAAAAGCTTTGGGCGGCATGGCTTCGGCTGTGCCGCTTTTCGTTCCCTCCGGTGCTTAGGAGGGAATTTTTTTCGGGCCGTGAAAAATTTTCAATAAATATGCAACCTTTTTATTTTTGGTGCGTTATATTAGTGTACGAAGGTGAAAACCTGATGAAACGAACCCCTCCTGTTTTATTCCTTCTTCCAAACCTCACCGGAGTACGATACGAGAGTAAATTTGTTGTTGAGAGGCAGGCAGACAGTCCGGAACAGGCTGTCTGCGTTGCTGTTTAAAAATGCGGAGAGGGGCTGATTGCAAATATTTTGATATATAACGCCTTTTCATACTTTACAAAACGAAGGATTTGTTAGAATATATATACTGTAAAACTCAAAAAAGAGAGGCATTGAAAAATGGAATTTATAGTAGAAGTATCCGCACGCCATGTGCATCTTACCCAGGAGCACGTTGAGGCTCTCTTCGGCGCAGGTCACGAGCTGACCTTTGACCGCCCCCTTTCCCAGCCCGGCCAGTTCCTCAGCAAGGAAAAGGTAATGATAAGGAACGGCGAAAGGCAGATTGACAGGGTCTCCATACTCGGGCCGGTACGCAAGGCATCGCAGGTTGAGGTTTCCAAGACCGACAGCGTAACGCTGAAGGTTGACGGTATGGTTCGTGAGTCCGGCGACATCGCAGGCACGGCTGGCATAGAGGTCGTCGGTCCCTGCGGCAGCGTAATGCTTCCCGAAGGACTTATCGTTGCAAAGCGCCATATCCACATCACCCCCGAAGCGGCCGAGGAAGCGGGCGTTGCGGATAAGCAGATCGTCAGCGTTGCCGTAAACACAGATGGCAGAAAGATGATCTTCGGCGATGTGGTCGTGCGTGTAAGCCCGAGCTTTGCCGTTGCAATGCATATCGACACCGACGAGGCAAATGCGGCATCCGTGCCGAGAAACGGCTGCATGGGTCATATCGTAAACGTCGAGTTCTGATAAAAAACAGAGCGTAAACTGAAAAGGGTCACTTTGCACGCTGCAGAGTGACCTTTCACTTATGAGAAGATACAAAAACGGGACACCGTTTTTGGTGTCCCATCGGTTGTTTTGCCGTTTTTGAAATTACTTGATGCCGTAACGCTTCTTGAAACGGTCAACACGTCCGCCGCTGTCAACCAGCTTCTGACGGCCTGTATAGAACGGATGGCACTTGGAGCAAATTTCAATCTTGAGCTCGCCCTTTACCGAACCGCTGACGAAAGTTTCGCCGCAGGCGCAACGAACGACAGATTCGCCGTATGCAGGATGGATGTCCTTCTTCATAATTTTTTCACCCCTTCGATTATTTGCTTGGCGCAAGGCGATTTATCGCCTTCCTGCTGCAATGGGTTTCATTGCACGCTGGACGGGCATGCACTTTTTTGTACATATAAAGATGCGTTACGTCCAAACAAAGGCATTATATAACAGCCATTTGGCGATTGCAATAGCATTTTGTTATATATTTATGAAAATTTTGCGCAGTAAACGCCGAAAACAGGTGTGCGGACAAATTGAACCCTGTGCGGTAATACGGGCATTGTTTCGGCATATAGATAGACGGAGGGGTAGTTGAGCATGAAAGATAAAAAAACTGTGGGTAAGGCAACAAGGGCGGTTTTGCGGCTTCGCCTGTGTGCGGCGGTCGTGCTGGTGGGGATATGCACGCTGCTTGCCGTTCAGGTGCGTGCGCTGAGGGGGAACGATGAGGATATTCTGCCCGTTTTTAAGGATACGCAGCAGGATGAAATAATCATAGACGCCACGCCGCATCCCGATGAAATCATGATAGAGCAGGTTGAAAACGAAAGCTCCCACGGCGGCATGGGGAACGGTACGGTTTTGGGGCAGAATAAGGTTCCCACGGTTCTGATATACCATACCCATACCACCGAGGCATATACGCCGACCGAACGCTTTGATTATGAGGAAACCACGAGATGGAGGACCGATGACAACGAGCGGAACATAGTTGCGGTCGGGGAGGAGCTTGCCCGAATCCTGTGGGAGGACTACGGCATCTATGCCATACACGACAGCACCAACCACGAACCGCCGAAGCTTTCGTCGTCATATTCACGCTCGGTCAAGACGATGGAGATGTACCGCGAAAAATATCCGAGCATAGAGCTGTATATCGACGTTCATCGGGATGCGTACAACACAAGCGGAGACAGGGAAAATACGGATTATGCCGTTATCTGCGGCGAGCGTGTTGCGAGGATGATGTTTGTCGTTGGTACGGGAGAGGGAGCGACGGGCGCAGGCTTTGGCGAGATGCCCGACTTTGAATCCAACTATGCGCTTGCCAAACGGATCACAGAAAAGCTGAAAAAGGTGGACGAGGGGCTTGTGCGTGAGATACGGGTGAAAAAGAGCCGCTATAACCAGCATATATCGGATAAATGCCTGCTTGTGGAGGTGGGACACAATGCCAATACGCTGGAGGAAGCGCTGGCGGCGGTAAAATATTTGGCGGCGGCGATATACGAATGCGCTGCGGCAAACGAAGTTATGGAGCTTGTACCGTGAGGTTGTGAAATGGCAAAAAGACGCATCAAACTCAAAAAAAGAATAGTGGAAATGCTTGAATTGCCCGAGGAAACGGGATCCGACATACCGAGGGTCACGCTGTTCGGGGATGAGGCGCTTATGGTGGAGAATCATCACGGGGTATTCGAGTATTCCGACGGCGTTGTAAGGCTTTTCAGCGGTGCGGGCTTATTGCGTATCGAGGGGCGTGGGCTTGTGCTCAAGCAGATGAGCGCAGACAGGCTTTACATAAGCGGCGATATAGGGAGCGTGGGCTTTGAAAATCATGGTTTACGGTGACGAAATATGCTGAATGCGTTGTGGAATTTTCTTCTGGGATATGTTATTATAAGGGTGGAAGGCAATAACCTTGAGCGCTTTGTCAACCGCGCGCTTACAGACGGCATAGAGATATGGAACGTCAAACGCTGCGGCGCAAGGGCGATGACCGCTCAGGTGAAGCTTGAGAGCTTTTATAACCTTCGTCCGATAGTCAGAAGCCTCGGCTGCAGGGTGCATATAATCGGGAAGCACGGTGCGGCGTTTTCGATTACAAAAATGCGCTTTCGCAAGGTACTGCTTTTTGGCTGGATAGCGGTCATAGCGGCGCTTGGCATACTGTCGAGATTCGTTTGGATAATCGAGGTCGAGGGCTGCGATGCCGTGACCGAAACCGAGGTCAGGCAGATGCTCGGAAGCATCGGCATTAAAACGGGCATTGTCAGAACGGAGATCGCCACGGGCGAGGTCGGGGGCAGGCTGTCACAGCTCGACAAAAGAATCGCCTGGGCGGGCGCAAGCGTGGACGGAGTGGTGCTGAGGGTGAGCATAACCGAAAGCAGCGAAAACTCCGATATAGTTCCCTATACGGACGGACCCCGCAACATTGTCGCAAAAAAGGACGGAGTCATTTTGCATATAGTTGCCTTAAAAGGCGACGGTGTTGTGAACGAGGGTGATGCGGTGAAGGCGGGCGATCTGCTTATAACCGGCGATCTTTCAAACGATGACGTGGGAATGTATGTGGGCGCCGCAGGCACGGTCGAGGCGAGGGTACCCTACACCTTTTCGGTGACGGTAGGCCCCGTGATACCCGGAACGATCAAGACGGGCAATATGCACGAGTGCTGCAAAATTTCGCTGGAAGGGCTTTTCGAGCTTCAAAGCAGACCGAAATACGACTTGTATTCCGTGGAATACGGTGAAACCGTGCTTTTAAAAAACTGTTTCATCCCAATCAGCATACAAAAGGGCGTGTGCTATGAGCTGATGGACGGCGAGCGACGGGCGAGCGAGGAGGAAATGAGGGAATACGCTCTCATGCTCTGCGAAAAAATGCTCGACAGAGAAATTGACAAGGATGCGGTAATTCTTTCGCGGCAGTCGCAATATTCCATGCTTGAGGACGGCAGCGTCAGGTTAATACTAAGCGTGACGACAAGGGAAAGCATAGTGCTTTACGAGCCGTTAGAAGTTACTAAGGAGCAGTCACAAAATGAATGACGGAAACGAATTTGATATTTTGAAGCAAAGCGGCGAAGCGACCGAGGAGATAGAAACCGACTCGATCGACGAGATAATCAGACTTTTCGGCGTGTTTGACGAAAACCTGAAAATCATCGAGGAGGAGACCGGAGCGAGAATAAGGACGAACGACGGAAACGTGTATATAAGCGGAGCGGAGGAGTCCGTTGCGCTTGCAAAAACCGTAACGGACAAGCTGCTGTCCATGCTCCGAAAGGGCGAGGCGATCGACAGAAGCCGCATACGCTACGCCATAGATCTTGCAAAGGACGGCAACGCCGACCTTATAGAGGAGCTTATGGACGATGTGGTTGCGTTTACCAACAAGGGTAGGCAGATAAAGTGCAAAACCTTGGGACAAAAGCGCTACGTCAACGCCCTCAAGCGCCACTCGGTGGTTTTCGGCATAGGTCCCGCCGGAACGGGCAAAACATACCTTGCCGTTGCCATGGCGGTGCTTGCGTTCAAAAACAAGGAAGTCGGCAAAATAATTCTTACCAGACCCGCCGTGGAGGCCGGGGAAAAGCTCGGCTTTCTGCCGGGTGATCTGCAGAACAAGGTTGATCCGTATTTAAGACCGCTTTACGATGCCCTGTACGACTTTTTGGGCTACGAAACGTTCAAGTCGCTATCCGAGAGGGGCGTTATAGAGGTTGCGCCGCTTGCGTATATGCGTGGCCGTACGCTTAACAATGCCTACATTATACTCGACGAAGCGCAGAACTGCACCATAGAGCAGATGAAGATGTTCCTCACGAGGTTCGGCGAGGGCTCGAGGGTGGTAGTGACGGGCGACGTGACGCAGATAGACCTCCCGAGGGAGAAAACCAGCGGGCTTGTCCATGCCGCAGGCGTGCTTTCGGGCGTCGAGGGGATAAGCATAGTCCACCTTTCCCATAAGGACGTGGTTAGGCATGAGCTTGTGCAGAAGATAATTCAGGCGTACGACAGGGCTAACAAAAAGGGAGAAGAGGCAAAATAAAAATAAAGAAAGGCGCAGCGTATGGCAAAACGAGACAGAACAGTGCGAATACCGTTTTTATACAGGGGCTTGGCGGCTGCGCTGATGCTTGCCGTTGTTGCGGCGGCAGTATGCGGGATCGGCTGCACGGTTCTGACGCCAAAGGATTATGACCTTGAGGTTGGACAAACGCTCACCGAAACCGTTTATGCCAACCGTGAAATAAGCGACAGTGCGGCGACGGAGCTGCTCAAGGAGCAGGCGAGGGCGGCGGTGGAGCCGACATACAGGCTCGATGCCGAATTGCGTGAAAAGCAAAATCTCGCCGCAGAACACTTTTTCAACGTAAACGATGCGGTCAAGGCGGAGCTTTCGGACAAGCTTGGCACGGATACGCCGGACTGGGACAGCATAAGCGGCGCTCTTTCCGCCGAACAGCTTGAGGGCTATGCCGCACGCTACGGCATAGAGGGAATGACCGTGGTGCAGCTGCGGGCGCTCCTTACCGAAAAAGAAAACGACATTGCGCTGCTGAAGGGAATAGTTTTGCCGAAAATCAGCGCAAACTTAAATATGCTCTCTGCGGATAAGATTGAAAGCACAAGGGAGCTTTGCTGTCGGGAGCTCGAGTCCTCACAGCTTTCAAACGAACTGAAGGACATCGGCTGTACGCTTTTCAACACGCTTATCGTCCCCACGTATATAGTCGATGAGCAGGCGACTGCGCTTGAGCGTGAAAAAGCCGCTGCGGCCGTCGAGGAGCAGGTGATCAAAAAGGGCGAGCCGATCGCCTATGAAGGCACGATGCTGACTACGGCGCAGTATGAGCTGATGGTTAGCCTTGGGTATATTCGGGATGCGGAGGCGGATGCCAGACTGCATATCGGCATAATCGTGTACAACCTGCTGATATTTGCCGCATTCGGACTGTATATGCTCTTTTTCGACCGTGAAACGTTCGGAAACGTGAAGAAAATGCTGATAATTGCCTTTGCGCTTTTGATAACCGTGCTGCTGTCGTGGGCGGCAAGAGGACTTTCACCGCTTGTTGCTCCGACGATAATAGCGCCGATGTTTGCGGCATTGCTCGTTGGCTCAGCCTCTGCGCTGGGTGCAGCGATGCTGACCGCACTTGCAGTCGGAGGTATATCCGGCGGCGCAGGCGGCGTGTTCGGCTTTGAATTTGCAGCGGTCTGCGTGGCGGCGGCGGTGTCCGGCGTTACGGTAGTATTTACATTGGAGGCTTTCCGCAAAAGGCGCAGGGCGAGGCGAAGCGACGTGCTTTGGGCAGGCTCTGCGGGCGCCTTGTCGGGTGCCATCGCCGCTCTTGTGATAGGAGTATGCGGTTCGGAATGGACAGACGCGCTTATAAATGCCGCATGGGTGCTGGGCGGAGCCGTCATAGGTGCGGTTATCTGCACGGGAACGCTCGTTGTGTGGGAGCATTTGTTTGATGTTGCCACCCCATCAAGGCTGAACGAGCTTACAAACGCCAACCATCCGCTTCTTAAACAGCTTATGCTGGAGGCCCCGGGAACGTACCACCACAGCATGGTAGTGGCGACGCTTGCCGAGGCGGCGGCGCAGGCGGTCGATGCGGATTTCTATCTTGCCAGGGCCGGCGGCTACTTCCACGACGTAGGAAAGCTGAAGCGACCGCAGTATTTTAAGGAAAACCAGGAAAACGGCATAAACATACACGATACCATGCCCCCGAAGGAGAGCGCAAAGATAATAATCGCTCACAGGCAGGACTCCGTTGAGCTTTTGACCAGATACAAGCTGCCCGGCGACGTAATAAAAATCGCATCCGAGCATCACGGCAACTCAACGGTGGCATACTTTTACCACAAGGCAAAAGAGAGCGAGCCGGATGTTCAGACGAAGGATTTTCGCTATCCCGGCAATCGCCCTTCGAGCGTGGAAAGCGCAATAGTGCTGCTTGCCGACTGCTGTGAGGCGGCTGTAAGGTCGATAAACAGCCCCGACAGGGCGGCGGTCGAGGCAATGGTAAAAAAGGTTATCGCCTCCAAGTATTCCGACAGAGACGGGATGCTGATGAATGCACCGATAACCCTTGCGCAGATTGCCGCAATAGAAAAAAGCTTTTTGAAAACCTTTGTTGGCTTGATGCATGAGCGCATCGAATATCCGGAATAATTCAGGCGGAGGATGACTATGGTAGAGATTCTGAAAAGAACCGACGGCGTGCCCGAAAAAATCGAAAGCATCATAATCTCGGCGGTGGAAAAGACGCTTGAGCTTCTTGACCGAAGCGGAGACGTAACCGTTGCGATAGTCGATAACGAGCAGATACGCGGCATGAACGCCGAGTACAGGGACAAGGATGTTCCCACGGACGTGCTCAGCTTTCCCGCCTTCGAGGGCTTTGAGATTTTCGTCGTTCCCGATGAATTTTTGGGCGATATTGCCATATCCTATGAGCGTGCCGTTGAGCAGGCGAGGGATTACGGACATTCCGTCGAGCGTGAGGCGGCGTTTTTAGCAGCACACGGGACGCTTCATCTTCTCGGCTACGACCATATACATGAGGAGGACGAGCGTGAAATGCTGAATATACAGGAAAAGATAATGACAGAAATGGGGATGCTGAGATGAAACCTATACACGATCTTGAAATCAAAAATCTGCTGATGCGTGCAAACGATGCAAGGGAAAGAGCATATACGCCGTATTCAAATTTCAACGTCGGCGCCTGCTTAAAGGGCGCAAGCGGCGCATATTACATGGGCTGCAATATCGAAAACTCGTCCTATGGGGCGACAAACTGTGCGGAGCGTACGGCATTGTTCAAAGCGATATATGAGGGCGAGCGTGAGTTTGAGGCGCTTGCCATCGTGTCCGACAGCAGCAATTTTACCGTTCCCTGCGGAATATGCAGACAGGCTTTGTCGGAGTTCTGCTCGGATGATATGCCGGTTATATGCTGCAACAATTCGGGAAAATACAAGGTTTTGAGCTTCGGAGAGCTGTTGCCGTACTCGTTCAAGGCGACGGATATGGACAAATGATGGACAGGCATTATTCGGGCTTCGTTTCCATAATCGGTTCGCCGAACGCCGGAAAATCGACGCTGATGAATGCGCTCGTGGGGCAGAAGGTTTCCATAGTTTCCGAGCGTGCGCAAACCACACGCAACCGGATAATGGGCGTGCTGACGAAGCAGTCGTATCAGATAGTGTTCCTTGACACGCCCGGCGTTACAAAGCCGAAAAACCGCCTGGGCGAGTATATGCTCAAGGTCGCATACGAGTCGCTAAACGAGGTTGAGGCGGTGCTGTTTATCGTTGACGGCATAAGGGGGATCGCCGAAAAGGACGAGCTTCTCATAGAAAAGCTGCGTACGGCAAAATCGCCGGTTATTGCGGTAATAAACAAAAACGATGCGGCAAGTGCCGCAGACATGGAGGCCATACGAAACAGGCTTGCCGAGGAAAAATTCCTTTACGACGTCATATCAGTTTCCGCCAAAATGGGTGACGGGCTTGTAAGGCTTGAGCAGCTTTTGAAGGCGCTTTTGCCCGAGGGACCGCAGTATTTCCCACAGGACATGGTAACGGATATGCCGGAGCGCATAGTCTGCTCGGAGTTTATAAGGGAGAAGGCGCTGAAGCTGCTAAAGCAGGAGATACCCCACGGAATAGGCGTGGGCGTTGATAAGATGGAGCTCAGAGAGGACGGAATGTACGATATATGGGCGACCATCTTCTGCGAGAGGGACGGACATAAGGGCATCATAATCGGTAAAAGCGGAACCATGCTCAAGCGCATCGGCTCCGACGCCCGAAAGGACATAGAGTGGCTTTTGGGTACAAGGGTGAATTTACAGCTTTGGGTAAAGGTCAAGGAGGATTGGCGCAACAGCATCAGCGTAATGCGTGAGCTCGGGTACGAGTAAGCACCGCCCCATTCAGTCGGAGAGTTTCTTTTCCTCTTCCGACCTTCGGAGCAGCTCCCTGTATCTCAGATATTCTTTTATATCTCCGGTTTTTTCAAACCTGCTCCATGCTTTTTTCATCATCGTTCTCCGTATTGCTTTGTCTTATAAATAGTATTTGCCGCACATCGCTTGTTATGCGGCAAACCACGGAGGGGCGCATGCCACTTTATACCGTAAACGGCATTGTTTTGAAGTATGCCGACTATAAGGATTACGACAGGATGATAACCTATTTCACAAAGGAAATGGGGAAGCTGTCCGTTTTGTTCAGGGGGTGCAGACGTCAGTCGAGCGAGCTGCTTGCCGCCTCACAGCCGTTTGTATTTTCGGAGGCGGTAGTATTCGGCGCAAAGGGCAGATATACCGCCAACAGCGCAAACGCCCTTGAGAGCTTCTACCGGCTTTGTGAGGACGTGGAGAGGTTTGCGGCGGCGTCTTATATTTCCTCCCTCGCCGATGCTGCCCTGGAGGACGAGGTCAAAAACGAGGCGCTGTTTTCCGCCATGTACTACACGCTCAGCTTTTTGGCGTACGGCGAAACCAACCACGTTGACATGGCGCTTTGCTTTGCGGCAAAGGCGCTTTATTTATCCGGCGTTGCTCCGGCGATTACAAGATGTGCAAACTGCGGAAGGGACTTAAAGCAGGAGGGCAGGGTATTTTTCTCCCTGAGCGGAGGTGCTGTGTGCCATTCGTGCAGGCGTGACGAGCGTGAGGTCACAAGACTTTCAATGGAGGCACTCCGGCGGATGATGCTCGTCGAGGACAGAAACATAGGCAAAGTAAAGCTCCCCGAGCAATGCCGTGAGGAGCTTAAACCCTTGTTGAACGATTATTGCACAGCGGCCTTTGAACGAAAATTCAAGTCTTACGATATGCTTTGATCAGCCGTTGCTGCCAAACTGCTGATACCACTCAACCTTGTCCATAGCATAGCGGTCGAACAGCTCGCGCCACGCTTCGACGTCTATTCCCTCTTCCTCATGCCCGTCACAGATGACCATCAGCTTGTTGCGCATACATACCGTACCGTCGGAATTGATGATAAATTCGCAATCGAAGTAGATCTCATCGAGGCGAGGTCCGTCATAGACCGTAACGGAAAAAAGATGGTTTTCGTGCGTGCATTCGCCTGCGTTTTTGTACGGTTGACGAAGCTGCTCGACATAGTCTGCGATATAGCCGTAATTTTCACCGTCACGGCTTCCGTCGCAGTAAACGACACGCCCCGTTTCATGGCTTGTCATATATATCATGCCGACGGACGAGGGGGAGGCGTTGGTTATTCTTTTTCCTCCGCAGCCCGAGAGCAGAAGCATACAGACGATCAAAAGAACGGTGAAAATTCCTTTACTCTTCACGGCTTTGTTCTCCTTCGCCCATTGTTTTTACTGCGGCGGCGATGCTTTCGGTAACGTTCCCGATGATATAATTTCTCGCCTGCATTATCGCCGATTCAAACGCCTTTGCATCCGAGCTTCCGTGTGCCTTTATGATGCAGCCGTTTATGCCGAGAAGCGGCGCTCCGCCGTATTCGGTATAGTCCATGCGCTTTTTGAAGCGTTTGAAGCTTTTTTTGCAAAGCATCGCACCGATTTTGGAGATAAAGCCGCTTGTAAGCTCCGCCTTTATCATGTGCATCAAAGATGAGGCGAGTCCCTCGGTGTATTTCAATACGACGTTGCCGACAAAGCCATCGCATACGAGAACGTCATAGCTGCCCGAAAGAATATCCCTTGCCTCGCAGTTTCCGACGAAATTAACGGGAGCCTTTGTCAAAAGCGAATAGGCCTCCTTTGTAAGCATATTGCCCTTTTCCGCCTCCGCACCGTTGTTTATCAAGCCTACCCTCGGGTTTTCAACGCCCAAAACCCCGTGCATATATGCCGAACCCATCATGGCGAATTGCTGCAGATATTCGGGCTTTGCATCGGCGTTTGCGCCGCAGTCGATCAAAAGCACGGGCGTTTTCTCGGTAGGTATGACGGGTGCAAGCGCAGGACGCTTTATGCCGCTGATGCGCCGCACGATAAGGGTTGCTCCGGCAAGCACGGCACCCGAACTTCCGGCGGATATGAATGCGTCTGCGCTCTTATTCGCAACACATTCGAGCGCACGTACGAGCGAGGACTCCTTCTTTCTCTTTATTGCCTGCGTGGGCTGTTCGTCGCAGGAAATAACGTCCGGCGCATGGAGTATTTCGGTGCGCCCCGAAAACTCGCTCCTGCCGGTGATCGCCTCGTTTATAATGCCTTCGTCGCCCACGAGAATAAGCTCAATATCGCTGTACTTTTTCAGTGCGGAGCCGCAGCCGTCCAAAACCGCACCGGGCGAGTTATCTCCGCCGAAAACATCTATTGCTATCTTCATTCGTTGTACCTCTGTCGTTTTGTGTAGTATTTTAGTATATATCCTAATTTTTTTCAATGCTGTTTTTGATCTGCCGTGACGCAGTACATACGCCATATACCGCCTTTGCACCCGCTGCTCTAAGCGTTTTTGCACATTCGGTCAAGGTGCTGCCCGTGGTTATGACGTCATCGACAAGCAAAAGCGTAAGTCCCTTGCAATCGGACGCAGAAAAGGAGCCTGCCAGGTTGGTATGGCGCAGCTCCGGCTTTGTGCGCACCTGCGTTTCGGTGCGGCGGCATTTTTTGAGCAGCGACCTGTTCACGGGTATGCCGCAGCGTTCGGACAGCATATACGCAAGCAGCTCGCATTGGTTATAGCCCCTCTTCAGCCGCCTTTGCCAATGTATCGGTACGGGAACGATGAAGTCGGCGGCAAAGTCCTCGGGAAGCTGCAGAAACTCCGCAAGTGGATAAGCGTTTTCCCGCCTCCCGCTGTATTTGAAGGCTTTGATGCACTCCGCCGCATTTCCCTCATATACCAGCCCGACAAAAACGCCGTTGAGCCCCTTTACCGTGCGCATTGGGGGTACTTCGAGGAGCTTTTCGCACTCCGTGCATATATGCTTATCGGTCAAAACGCTTTCTTTGCCGCAAAAAAGGCATACGCATTCACGGGGATACAGAATATCAAGAATGACGTTTTTGAACCGAGCAAGCCGCTTACGCATAATCACCTCTGTATCAGAAATCCGCTTTGTGGTTGAAATTCCAGCATATTCTGTCGGAGGAGACCTCCAGACCGACCTTTTTTTGCAGCATGAGGGATTTTGCATTGTCCTCCTCTACCTGGCCGTAGGGGATATGCCCGCTTGCAAGACGGTGGTTTATCATGCTCAGCTCCAATATCGTGCCGAGACCCATCTTCCTGTACTCGGGCAATATCTCCAGCAAGCCGATGCTTCCGTCATCGTGCGTGCCTATAAAGCCGGCAGGCACGCCGTCGTACATGAGACCGAGCATCCCGTCCCTGATGCGTCCCAAAAGATATTCCCTGTGATTGATGTGGGTATAGTGCTCCATCACGAAGTCTATATACGACTCGTCGAGCGTGAAAAGCTTTACGTGCTCATTCTCGGGAACGGGAAATGGCTCATTTTTTGCATAATAATACTGTACGCAGGGAGTGTCCGATGAAAAACGCCCCTCCACTTCGAGCATTTTGGCATACTCGAGCTGATGCGTGACGACCAGGAACGCATCATCGGGCAGCATATCGAACAGTTTCTTTGCAGCTTCGGCATTGCCGGCCGAGTGCATATATACCGAGCCTGATCGGTTCAAAAGAAGCACGCCGCCCTTTGACGCATGAATTATGTCGGCATTGTCCGACAATATTGCGTCAATCATGTCTATATTGTCCGCCCGGTTTTTGTTTAAAAAATCCAACGCCTTTTCTTTCATGTTTTCACCGCCGTGTCAGTTTTTGCTGTTTAGATAATAACCGAAATTTCCTGTACAGTCAATCAGAAGCCTCGGTACAAAAAGCAGGGAACAAACGAGCGTTCCCTGCATTGTATTGCCGTCAGGCGCAAATTCAGTTAATGGGGTTTCTGTTGATGGGCATGCTCATACATCTGGGGCCGCCTCTGCCCTTGCAAAGCTCGGTTCCGGGTATGGTGTTTACCTTTACGCCGTTTCTTGTGAGAAGCTCGTTTGTGACCTCGTTGCGCTCGTAGGTTATGACCTCACCCGGGGCTATTGTGAGGGAGTTCGAGCCCATCGTCCAATGCTCCCTTGCGGCCGTCATGGGATCGCCGCCGCCAACCTGGATAAAGTTTACGGCAGGGATGTTAAGGGCGCGCTTGAGCACGTTTTCAAGTGACTCCGTGCTGCAGGTCGCTCTCAATGCGCCGGTGCTGTCGAGCGTAAGCTCATACAAGTCAAAGTCCCCGGCGTATACCTCGGGGTTTACGATGAACTTATCGTAATCGACCATCGTGCAGAGCACGTCAAGGTGCATATACTTTCTCGACTTGGGCAGATTGAATACGATTATCCGTTCATAGCCGCTTCTGAGCAGCTTGTTCGCTATGTATTCGATTGCGCCGAGACTTGTGCGCTGGCTGTAGCCTATTGCAAGCACCTTATCTGAAAGCACGAGCAGATCGCCGCCCTCTATGCCGTAGCCGAGGTTGTAGTCGTACCAAAGCGGAGCGCCGGCAAACGAGGGATGATACCTGTGGATATAGCGCATAAGCAGGGCTTCACGGCGGCGGAAGGGCATGCTCATGCTGCTTACTATCATGCCGTTTGATATGCAGATGCTAATATCCCTCGTAAAATACATCGAGGATACGGGATCTGTGAAGAAGGGATAGCTGTCCTTGACGAGCAGGGGAAGGGGCTTGATATGCCAATCGGCAAGGTCGGTGCGCTTTATGCCCTTGCAAACCTCGTAAAACAATTCGGAGGGGGTCTTGGCGGAGAGATATTCCCTTATGACCTGCTTCAGCGTTTCAGCCTGCACCTCAGCGACGACGAGATAATCCTCAATAAACTCCTTTTCGTGTCCGGCAACGGCAGTCGTGAAAAGCTCCTCAAGATAAAGAACGTTTACGCCGTGATCCCTGAGTACCTTTGCAAAACAGTCGTGTTCCCTCTGCGCCTCGGGTACGTAGGGTGTATCCTCCGAAAGCATACGCTCAAGGTGGTCGGGGAGAAGCTGTTCAACCTCGATGCCGGGCTTATGCAGCATAACGGTGTTGAGCTTGCCTATTTCCGAATTAAGTTTAATGAAGTTTGTCATTTGGACTACTCCTTTCGTGTCGATGATTCAAAGTCCCGTCCGATAAAGGGTGGGGATACCTTCCCTACATTATATAACATATTGTGCGATAAGAGAAATATATTATAGAGAACTTTTTTAATATTGACGAGCCTTGCCCGTTGCTGTCCGAAAATGGAAATATATATTTAATATAGGAGAAAACAGGGAGTAAAATCGGTTGCCAAATATTAAAACGGTGTTATAATGAAAATGTATGAATGTGGCGGAAAAACGCCATAAAAATAATGATTAACAAGGAGAGACAACAATGGCATACGACAGGTCTTACAATTTCTCGGCCGGTCCCGCAACCATGCCCGAGTCGGTATTGGAAGAGATCGCAGGCGAAATTATGAATTACAGGGGCGCAGGAATGGGCGTCATGGAGATGTCGCATCGTTCCAAGGCTTTCCAGTCTATAATTGACGAAGCTGAAGCTGACCTCCGTGAATTGATGAACATTCCGGACAACTACAAGGTGCTGTTTATTCAGGGCGGCGCAACGCTCCAGTTTGCGATGATCCCCATGAACCTTATGAAAAACGGCGTTGCCGACTACATCGTAACCGGCGCATGGTCCAAAAAGGCCTATACCGAGGCGAAGAAGTACGGCAAGGTAAACCTCGTTGCATCTAGCGAGGACCGCAACTACTCCTACATTCCCGATTGTTCCGACCTCCCCATCTCCGAGGATGCAGACTATGTTTACATCTGCGAAAACGAAACCATCCACGGCACGACCTGGGACAAGCTTCCCAACACCAAGGGTAAGATCCTCGTTGCCGACCAGTCGTCCATGTTCCTTTCCAAGCCCTGCAACGTATCCGACTACGGTCTGATCTACGCAGGCGTACAGAAGAACGTCGGCCCCGCAGGTATGGTAGTAGTCATCATCCGTGAGGACCTCATCAGGGAAGACCTTGCGGCAAACGTACCCGTTTATATGCGCTATGACACCCATGCAAACAACGGCTCCATGTACAACACCCCCAACTGCTGGGCAATCTATGTATGCGGCAAAGTATTCAAGCACCTCAAGAGCATCGGCGGTCTCGAGGCAATGCACAGGATCAACCTTGACAAAGCGGCTGTTCTTTACGATTATCTCGACAGCAGCGAAATGTTCCGCGGCACGGTTGATAAGCAGTTCCGTTCGCTGATGAACGTACCGTTTGTCACCGGCGACAAGGATAAGGATGCCGAAGTCGTCGCCGCAACCAAGGCAGCAGGCTTTGATAACCTCAAGGGTCATAAGTCTGTTGGCGGTCTCCGCGCTTCCATCTACAACGCAATGCCCAAGGCCGGCGTAGAAGCGCTCGTTGACTTCCTCCGCAAGTACGAAGCAGAGCACAAATAATTACTTAATAAGGAGAATATAATCATGCGTATTTTGGCAAGTGACGGTATGGAAAAAGGCGCTGTTGCAAAGCTGACCGAGCTCGGTTACGAAGTTGTGCAGCAGTTCTATGAGCCCGAAGAGCTGGCTCAGCAGGTAAAGGAATTTGACGTTCTCGTCGTCCGTTCCGCAACCAAGGTCAGAAAGCCCATCATTGACGCAGCAGCGGAAGCCGGCAGGCTTAAGCTCATCATCAGGGGCGGCGTTGGCATTGACAATATCGACCACGTATATGCCGAGGAAAAGGGCATCAAGGTCATGAATACCCCCCGTGCATCTTCCGACAGCGTTGCGGAGCTTGCACTTGCTCACATGTTCTCCGTTTCCCGCTTCATCAATATCGCAGGTCATACCATGCGTGAGAACAAGTGGGAGAAGAAGGCATACAAGGGAATCGAGCTTTCCGGCAAGACCCTCGGTATCATCGGCTACGGCAGGATCGGTCAGGCTCTCGGCCGCAGGGCGCAGGCTCTCGGCATGAAGGTCGTTGCATACGACATCTTCAAGGTTGCCGAGCTTGAGTGCGAAACCATGAAGTACGTCGAGATGGACGAACTGTTCGCCTGCTCCGACTTCATCTCGCTCCACACCCCGAGCATCGACGGCAAGGCCCTCATAAATGCCGACACCATCGCAAAGATGAAGGACGGCGTTGTATTCATCAACACCTCCAGAGGCAACAATGTTGATGAGCAGGCTCTGCTCGATGCACTCAACAGCGGTAAAGTTTACGGCGCAGGTCTCGACGTATTCGCCGAGGAACCCTCCAAGAACGTTGAGCTTTACAGCCATCCGAGAGTATCCTGCACGCCCCATATCGGCGCCTCCACCTCCGAGGCACAAAAGCGCATCGGTGCGGAAATCGTTGACATCATCACGAAGTTCTTCGCATAAGGCTGCGATATAGGCAAAACATAAATGAAAGCGTGTCGTCCATGGCACGCTTTTTTGTATTAACCTTAGTCTGCCAACGGGTAAAATCCCACTCTGCTGCAGCTCACAGCAAACGCCTGCTTGCGAATATCCCAGCCCAAAGAGGGGAGCTCCGCCGCATGAGCAAAACCCCACTCACGGAGTGGGGCGATGAACCGCTTTTATTCAAGCCTTTAACGAAACTTACTCTTTCTGCGCGGTGTCCTCATCGGTTTTCGATTTAAGCCCGGGCATAACATTTTTGAAAAAGTAATGCACAAGTGCAATAAACGCAAGCACGATGGCGGCGATGAACACCACGACGTTCCAAATACCTATAACGGGCAGCCAGATGGCCTTTACAAACGTAAGCACGATCGCCGCCCCGAAAAAGCCTGCGGCTATTTTACCGTACCAGTCGGAATAGACCACAACGTTCTTTTTAAGCATGAACAGACCGCCGATGAGCATGAGAAGCTCCTTGCCCAGCACTATGTAGAAAATGAAGGGCGGAAGCCAGTTTTGCAGGAATGTAAAGCAAAACAGCGCAGCGATAACCATTAGCTTGTCCGCAAGGGGATCAAGCAGCTTGCCCACGTTGGATATCCAGTTGTTGCGGCGGGCAAGATAGCCGTCGAGTATGTCCGTGAAGAAGGCGGCGACAAAGATAATTGCGGACGCCAAATACTGCTCCCCGACAAAGACCCATATAAATACGCCCACAAGGGCAAGCCGTATTGCCGAAAGAATGTTTGGAATATGGCGCATGAAGCACCTCCGTTTTTTGTTTGATTATATCACATTGTGCAGGGCGTGTTAATACCTGGACGGTCACGCCTCACTATATATTGCTATTATTCGCTCTGCGGCACGCATGCCGTCAACCGCCGCACTGACTATGCCGCCGGCATAGCCAGCACCCTCACCGACGGGAAAAAGCCCCTGCATTTGTGTCGCTTCTCCAAGCTCCGTGCGCTGTATGCGGACGGGTGAGCTGGTTCTTGTTTCAACGGCGGTCAGCACTGCGTCGCCCATGTCGAAGCCGGCTATCTTGCGTCCGAAGTTGGAAAGCCCGTCGTAAAGCCCCTTTGCGATAAAGTCGGGGAGACATTCCTCTAATGCGGCGGCTTTGACCCCGGGGCGATAGGTGGGCGTCACCTCGCCAAAGCCCGTAGGTACAGCGCCGTGCATGAAGTCATACAGCCTTTCGGCGGGAGCAGAATAGCTGCCTCCGCCGAGCAAGAACGCATCATGCTCGAGCTTTTCCTGAAAGCAGAGCCCCTGCAAAGGGTCGTTTGCGAAGTCGGAGGTGTTGACCGAAACGACGATGGCCGCATTTGCATTTCGCCCGTCCCTTGCGTGATAACTCATGCCGTTCGTGACTACCTGCCCTTTGCCGGAGGAGGAGGCTACCACAACTCCGCCCGGGCACATACAAAAGCTGTAAACGCCTCGCTCACCGCTTTTTCCCGTGAGCCTGTATTCGGCGGCGCCGAGACGCGGATGTGCAAAAAAGTCGCCGTATTGCGCCCTGTTGATAAGCTCCTGCGGATGCTCTATCCTTACGCCCACGGCGAACGGCTTTGCGACAAGCTCAATGCCGAGCTGTGAAAGCATTCTGTACGTATCCCTCGCCGCCTGCCCTATCGCAAGTATGCAGGCACGGCAGGGAATGGAGGATACCACGCCTGCGCTTTCGACTTCAACCGATGCGATGCTGCCGTCGCTCTGCCGTGAAATGCCGACGAGCTTTGTTCCAAACAGCACCTTTCCGCCCATGGCCTCGATCCTAAAACGCATATTATTCACGACGGATTTCAGTATGTCCGTACCTATGTGGGGCTTTGCGGCGACGGTTATATCCTCGGGTGCGCCGTTTTCGGCAAGTATCTCCAGCACCTCGGCGGCACGCTCGTCCTTTATTCTCGTTGTAAGCTTGCCGTCCGAAAATGCACCTGCGCCGCCCTCCCCGAACATTACGTTGCTGTTTTCGTCGAGCCTTGCGGTCGAAAAAAATGCCTCTACCGACAGACTGCGCCGTTCTATCGGCTCGCCACGCTCGATGACTATCGGCTTATAGCCATGCTTTGCCAAGGTATATGCCGCAAAAAGACCGCCCGGACCGAAGCCCACTATGACTATGGGCTTGTCAAGCGGCAATGTGCCGTGGGGGATTGTCCTGCTGCATTTTTCGGGGAGCAGGGAAACGCCCGGCAAGCCCTTTTTTGCCAGGGCCTGCTCTGTCCGGGCGCCCAAAACGACCGCTGCGGCATAAACAAAGTGCAGCTCGTTTTTCTTTCGGGCGTCGAGCGACATACGCACAACCCTGAATGAGAGTATGTCGGTATGCCTGACCTTCAGCCTTTTTGCTATGCAGGTTTTTAAATCGTATTCGCTCGACTCAATGCCGAGTTTTAAATCGGTTACAAGAAGCGGCATCGGCTCTCCTTCGTCAGCGCTTGGATACGTTTATATTTATCGCATCAAAGGGCAGGGTGATATAAACGTTGCCGAGCTTTTCCGTGCCGTCGGCAAGCAGGCGGTACAGCACGAACATAAACCGGCCGTCATCGAGACGCTGTGAATCGGTGAGGAACAGATAGTTGGAGTTCATCACCGTGATCGAGGGAACAAGTGCGGTTTCGACATTGTTGCCGGATTGCGTGTATGCGGACACATCGGCATTGACCGCCACGACAAAGTCACCGTTGTTATATGCCGCAAGCAGGCTTATCGGAGCCTCCATCTCGATGCTGATCGTGTTTTGAGCATAGGTATAATTAAATCTGTCCTGCGCCCCCGAAAGCCCGATTGCAAGGTCGGAAAGGGTCACGGTCTGTTTCTTTTCGGAAATTACCACCGTAACGTTTACGTTTGGATCGCCGCCGACAAGTATCACATTGTGAGGAAGCTTGAGCGTGGTCGCTTCGACAAACGAATTGGTGCGACCGCCAAGGTCGATATTTGTCAGGGATATATGCGGAATGGTGTCGAGCAGTGCCTGCTCGGCGGCTATGGTGACAAAGCTTCTGTCGGAGAGTATCTGCTCAATGCTGTATATCTCGGGCAAAAGCTCCGTGCCGACGAGTACGCTGCCCAAATTTACCGGTACCCTCTTTGTGGGAAGCACGTTAAGCAAAACCATTACCGAAGGTGTTTCGCTGAGGGCGGAGGTGGTTACATCCAGTGCATTACCGCTTTCGTCATACAGCGTAAGCTCGTAGCTTCGGCGTATGCTGCCCGTAATATCGTCAAGGACTATGTCGAATGCGGCGTAGGCGGCTGCATGAACGTCCTTGCTTGCGCCCACAATTTCTATATGCGTTTTGTCCATTATGGGCTCCTGCATGTAGTAGCTGCTGTTAAGGGTACCGACGGTGTTGCATACTATCGGTATGTTTTTCTTTGCAAGTTTGTCTATTTCCAGCGTTATGGTGGAGGGCGTTATGGACTCGATGGTGCCTATGGAGGTCGAGGCCTGCACTTTCAGCATGGTCACGCCGTCCCCGGTTACACTGCTGAGGTTTATGGAGGCGGTAACGGTGTTCTCGTCCACATCCTTATAGTGAACAACGTCCGTTGAAACACGAATATCCACCGTCCCCAAAAGTTCGGAAAGATCGCCCCTTACCACGAGGTTTTTTGCGGCCATATCCGCATCGCCGGTGGTTGTGACGGCTACGTTTTCAATGGTCTTTATGCGCTCGGGATTTTGGTTGGCGATTACATACGCCCAAAGCAGCACCGCAAAGGAGAGTGCGATGAGCTTAACGGGAATATTTTTGGTGAAAAAGTTTTTTAAGGCTTTTAAGACCGTCGGAAAAAATTGGCGCTCACTTTTCATCGGCATTCCTCCTCTTAAAGAATATGAAGCGATGCTCCTTTTCGGTTGAATACAGCGATTCGAGAGTATCCTTCAGTGACCTTGAGTCGATATAGCGTATCAGTTTGCCCTCCCTTGCGATGGAGATCACTCCCGTTTCCTCGGATACGACTATCGTTACGCTGTCGGATATGGAGGAAACGCCGAGGGCGGCCCTGTGGCGTGTGCCGAGCTCCTTGGCAAGGTTAGGGTCGTCAAACAGCGGCAAAAAACAGCCTGCGGCGGCGATATTGCCGCCCCTTATTATCATTGCCCCGTCATGAAGAGGCGTGTTAGGCTCGAATATGTTTTCGATCAGCTGGTCGGATATGATGCCGTCGATTTTCGTGCCGGTGGAGATTATGTCGCCAAGACCGGTGCGCTGCTCGATGACTATGAGTGCACCCACCCTGCGCTTTGCAAGTCCGAGCGTGGCACGGTGCAGCTCGTTTATTATGAGGGCAGAGCTTTTGCCGAATTCGCCGGTCTTTCTGTCGAAAATCTGTCCTCGCCCGAGGCGCTCGAACGCACGGCGAAGCTCCGGCTGGAACAGCACCGCAATTATCAGAATTCCCGAAACCAGCACCGAGCTTAAAAGCCAGTTGAGCGTTGCAAAATCGAACAGCTCGCAGATGATGGTTGCGATGAAGAAAAGCCCAACGCCTTTGAGAACCTGATATGCACGGGTGCCCTTCGTCAGCGTTATGAGGTAATAGATCAGCACGGCAATGATGAGAATGTCAATGCCATCTTTCAAACTGAACTCGGTGAAACTGCTCGTAATGGTGTTTACGATGGTTTCAAGTGACATAAACGCACCTCCCTTTCGGTTGCGGTCGGGTTAAATTCCTCGCATCAGCCGTATAGTTTCAGCCGGATCGGCGGAGGAAAAAACGCTGTTTCCGGCAACGAGCATATTTGCGCCCGCCTGTCTGCAGAGCGCAGCGGTCTCCGGATTTATGCCTCCGTCAACCTCTATATCGAACGTCAAACCGCAGACTGTGCGGATTTGGCTCAGCTTTTCGATCTTTTTCAGCACGCCGCTTATGAACTTTTGTCCGCCTGCGCCGGGGTTTACGGTCATCAAAAGCACCAGATCGCATGAATCCAGAACATATTCGGCAAGCTCGATGGGGGAGGCGGGGTTGAGCACAACGCCGGCCTTGCAGCCGGTCTGCCTGATAAGCTGAAGCGTGCGGTGGATATGCTTTTCCGCCTCAACGTGGAACGTGATAATGTCCGCACCGGCATCGGCGAACGGACGGATAAATTCCTGCGGACGCTCGACCATGAGGTGAACGTCTATCGGCAGGTCGGTATGCTTGCGTATGGCTTTGCACATTGCCGGCCCGAATGTGATCGTCGGTACGAAATGGCCGTCCATTACATCAAAGTGAACACAGTCGCCGCCCCATGCGGAGATATTTTCGGCGGCTTGCGCCATATTTGCAAAGTCGGCGGAAAGTATCGACGGCGCAATGATCGTTTTGTTAGTCATAGCGGTGTTTCCTCTGTCTTTTTATTTCTTCGAGCAGCAGCTTGTAGCGCTCGTAGCGTTCTTTTGAAATTTCGCCCGATTTTACGGCGTCCTTAACTCCGCAGTCGGGCTCGGATACATGAAGACAGCCTGCAAAGCGGCAAAGATGGAGGTGCCGCCGCATTTCGGGATAAAGCTGCGAGAGGTCCTCCGCCTCCATCGGCTCAGTGTCTATGAGGCTGAAGCCGGGGGTATCCAAAAGCGCACCGCCGCCCTCAAACGGTATGAGACTGACGGAGCGGGTAGTGTGCTTGCCCCGGGAGGTTTTTCGGGAAAGACCGCCAACCTCAAGGTCAAGCTGAGGCATGATTGCGTTTATGAGCGAGCTTTTGCCGACGGCGGACTGCCCTGCAAAGCAGCAAATACTCCCCTCCAATGCGGTCTTCAGCTCCGCAACGCCTTCGCCCGTAAGTGCGGATACCATGAACGTTTGATAGCCTGCGCTCCGATATTGGGAAAGCGGGTCATTCAGCAGACTGTCGCACTTGTTGAGTACGATGACGGGCGCAATACCGAGCTGCTCACAGCGCAGTATCAGCTTGTCAAGCATGAGGAAGTCGGGCTGGGGATGCGAGGCGGATATGACCGTTATCAGCTTGTCTATATTGGCAACGCTCGGGCGGATAAGAAGATTTTTTCGCTCGAGTATATCGGTCATGTATCCGTCATTGCCCTCTACCACGTCAAACGTAACGCAGTCGCCCACAACAGGGGAGATGCCTTCCTTGCGAAAACGCCCCCTTGCTTTTATCGTGTACTCCGTGCCGTCATCGCCAAGCACGGTGTAAAAGCTGCCTATCCCTTTGAGTACAAGTCCCTGCATCAGTCCCTCCTGATCTTAAACAGGAAGCTTTGGCGCTTTACTTCTATGTAATCAATGTAAACAATACATATATAGTCGCCGTTTGTATGGGTATAGCCGACAAACGACAACGGATACTTATCGTTTGCGGAGGCAGCCTTTTCTTCGTATATTATAAGCTCTGTGCCATCGGCTTGTAAAGCGGTCACACGGATGTTTGCCTCGGCGGAGGGTATTTCCAGATTGAACGCAATATCCGCCGCATATATACTGCTGCCTATTCTTGCCACGGTCAGCTCCAGCATGGTGTCGAGCGATATAACGCCCCCCACCTCGTGGCTTTGACTGATTACGGTGTTATGATTTACGCCCTCATCGGCAGGAACTTCCCTTATGAATATTCTCGTGAAGCCGTGGAATTTGAGCATTTCCACCGCCTCTGTCACGGAAAGATTCACTACCCCGGGCATTGCTGCGGTTTGAGGGTCTATGCCGCTTATGACGATATCCACCTCGTCGCCGCCGAAAAGCTGTGTTCCGGCTTCGGGGCTGTATGTTATGACGGTGCCTGTCGGATATTCGCTGAGCCGGTAGTCGATATCCCCGATTTTGAGGTTTTCATCGACGAGTGCGGCGGTGGCTTCAAGCAGTGTCATACCGAAAAGCTCCGGTACGGTGGAAATATCGTCGCCGTTGCTTACGGTTACGGTTATTTTTTGATTGTCCGAGCATTTGGTGTTCGCCGTAGGCGTCTGACTGCATACAACGCCCCATGCGTAGGTATCGTTTGTTACCCATTCCTCCTCGACGATGAGTTCGAAGCCTCGGTTTCCGGCAAGCTCCTCTGCATCCTTGAGTGTTTTGCCTATCAAAAGCGGTGCGTACAGCTCCTTGTCGGGCGTGCCGGTGGTCTGCGAAAGTGTCACAAAATACGTGCCCACCATAAGCCCGAGTATGAGAATTATTATTACAGGCGTCCAAAACAGTGCTTTGTTTTCTCTGAACTTTGCCCATTTGTCGGAGCGCAATTCGGGAGTCAACTTGACAAAGCGGCGGTGAGGCTCCCTTAATGCCCTGAAAACATCCCTCCTCATACTTTTTGCATCGTGGTAGCGGCTCTCGGGATCCTTCTGTGCGGCTTTCAATATTACGTCGCTCATCGCCTGCGTTACGTTGTTGCCTGCGGTTTTCGGCGACGGCATGGGCTCCTGTATATGCTTCAAGGCGATCGAAACAAACGTATCGCCGTCAAAGGGTACGTGCCCCGTAAGCATTTCATACAGCATTATGCCCGCCGAATAAATATCGCTCAGCGGCGTTATATCCTTTCCGAGCGCCTGTTCGGGTGATATGTAGTGGACGGAGCCCAATACATTGCTTCCGGCAAAGGTTTTTGTGGAGGCGTCCACTTCGCGGGCTATGCCGAAGTCCATCAGCTTCACTTTGCCGCCGTGCATTATTATCACGTTCTGCGGCTTTATATCGCCGTGGATTATGCCGTGCTCATGGGCGTGATTGATGGCATCGAGTATCTGTCCGATATACGATGCGGCGGTTTTCGGGGGCAAAGCCCCGTTTGCTTCGATTATCTCCTTGAGCGTTTTCCCGACAACATGTTCCAAAACGATATAGTGGATACCGTCCTCGCTGCCGACGTCCAAAAGCCTTACTATATTGTCATGAGAGAGCGATAAGACAGCCCGAGCTTCCCGCTCAAACCGCCTGACGAAATCGGCCTTGTCCCGAAATTCCTCTTTCAGTACCTTTATGGCGACAACACGGTTCGTGCGAAGTGTGTGCGCCTTATAGACAACGGCCATTCCGCCGATGCCGATTACGCTGTCGATGATGTATTTGTCAGCCAGTATTTTGCCTATCATGCCGATTCTCCCGAGTTTTTGGCAATTATTAACGATATATTGTCTGTGGAGCCGTTTGCGAGCGCCCTTTTGACAAGCTCACGGGCGGCCTCGTCGATGCTGTCGAAAGAGGTGAGTATGGATAGCATCAGCTCATCCGACACGCTCCCGTGCAATCCGTCGGAGCAAAGCAGAAGCATATCACCCTCGCACCAGCTTCCGGTGAAAATGTCCACCTTTTCGTGGCTGTTTGCGCCGATCGACCTTGTGATCATGTTTCGGTAGGGGCTGTGCTTGGCGTCCTGCTTTGAAAGGCGTCCGCTTTCTATAAGCTCCGCAACGAATGAATGATCTTTGCTTATCTGGGTTATCGTGCCGTTCGCCACGAGATAAATGCGGCTGTCGCCGACGTTTGCGGCGATATAGCTGTCTTCGTAGAGAAGAGCGCATACCACGGTCGAGCCCATGCCGAGAAAGCTTCTGTCCTGCCGTGCGGTGGAAAAAACCCTGTCGTTTGCGGACTGCACGGCATCGTACAAACGCTGTGCGTTGTTTCCGACCGATGTGGTGTAGATATAGTCCGCTATCTCACCGCAGGTCAGCCTGCTGGCGGTTTCCCCTGCATTGTGTCCACCCATGCCGTCGGCAACTATTACAAGCTGCTCACGGTTTTCCCGGGGCAGGAATATGCTGTCCTCGTTTTGCCTGCGAAGCCCTTTTTCACTTAGTGCTGCGTAATACATCACGCGTTCCTTTCACCGTTGCCGGTCTGTCCGAGTATTGCCCTGCGCCTGAGCTGCCCGCAGGCTCCGTCTATATCGGCGCCCATTTCACGCCTTACGGTTGCGGAGATGCGGCGCTCCTCAAGCAGCTTTGCAAATTTATACGCATATTCCCTCGTTACGCCCATCAGGTTTCTTTCGATCACGTGGTTTAATGGAATGAGATTTACGTGACAGTTCATGCCCCTGAGCCGCCTTGCAAGCTCATCCGCATGGGCAATGCCATCGTTTTTCTTGTTTATAAGGGCGTATTCGAAAATAACACGCCTGCCCGTCTTTAAGGCGTAGAAGCCTGCCGCCTCGATAACGGCCGCAACGGGGTATTTCTTGTTTATCGGCATCAGCTCCGAGCGAAGCGCGTCGTTTGGAGCGTGCAGCGATATACACAGTGTAACGTGGGGCGCATCGTCAATAAAGCTGTAAATTCTGTCAACCAATCCGCAGGTTGAAACGGATATGTTGCGTGCCGATATATTAAGTCCCTTTTCATCCGTCAGCAGCTTCAAAAAGCGCACCACATTGTCATAATTGTCGAGGGGTTCGCCGCTTCCCATCAGCACGATGTTCGTAACCGTGCGAGGCTTTCCGTCGGGCGGCGGACAATCCGCTTCGGCGGCGTTTATCTGCGCAAGCATTTCGCCTGCGGTGAGGTTGCGTACGCAGCCCTCCAGCGTCGATGCGCAGAAGGCGCAGCCCATTTTGCAGCCCACCTGCGTGGAGAGGCACATGGTCGAGCCGTAGTTGTTGTGCATCAGCACGCCCTCTATCATGTTTCCGTCGCCAAGCTTGAAAAGGTACTTTATCGTGCCGTCCTTTTTGGATATGCGCTTTTGGTATATGGCGGCGGTGCCGAACGGCAGCTCGGACAGCTTTTGACGGAGCGATTTGGGAAGGTTGGTCATACTTTCGGGAAGCACGCATCTTTGCGCCCAGGAAAAAACCTGCTTTGCCCTGTATTCGGGCTCGCCAAGCTCCTTCAAAAGCCCGGAAAGCTCCGAAACCGTCATCGAGTTTAGTTCTTTCATGCGTTTTTCTCCATTCTTGCGATGAAAAAGCCGTCTGTTCCGTCCCTGCTTGGGAAAAGCTGAAGCATGCCGTTTTTTGCGCTTTCTTTCAGCGCTTCGGGCATATATTCGGCAAGACTGCCGAGGCGAAACTCCGGATGCGCCTTAATGAATGCGGCAGCCACGTCCTCGTTTTCCCGCTTGGATATGGTGCAGGTGGAATAAACGAGCGCGCCGCCGTTTTTTACATAGCGTGAGCATGTTTCGAGCAGAGCGTATTGCGTCTTTGCAAGCTGCTCAAGGCGTGCCGGCGTTTTGTCGTAACGGGCGTCGGGCTTTCCGGTCACTCCGAGACCCGAGCATGGCGCATCCACAAGCACCACGTCCATCGAATCGGCAAAAGCCTCGTTGAAAACGGAAGCGTCGGCGGTGACACATTCGGCGTTTGTTACGTTCAGCCGCCTTAGAGAGGCTTCCATCAATGCGGTGCGGTGGGGGTGAAGCTCAAGTGCCGTTATTGTCCCCGTGTTCTGCATTGCGGCCGCCAAGCAAGCGGTCTTGCCGCCCGGGGCGGCGCAGGCGTCGAGTACGCTCATGCCGGGCTTTGCGCCGCAGGCGTCGCATACAAGCATGGCGCTTTCGCTCTGCACGGTAAAGCCGCCTGCCTTAAAAAGCGTGTCATCGGATACCTTGAAGCCCTTCTCCGATATGAGCGCATTTTTGCTGTATAAGCCGGCCTTGTACGGCAGACCGAGCGCTGAAAGATGCTCCCCGAGCTGCTTTACGGTATATGGCGGCTGCGCCCGAAGCGTCATCCCCGCCGACTCGCCCGACGAGAGGGAGGCGAGCAGCTTTTCGGCAAACTTCGTGCCGTAAAGATCGACGTATTCATCGACCATAAATTTCGGAAAGCTGTATTCCACACTGAGGCGTTCGTTGGGGTCGAGCGTGGAGAGAAGCTCCTCAATGCTGCATTTGGCGGCGTTTCGCATAACGCCGTTTACAAAGCCCGCCAAGGCGGATTTGCCTATCTCCTTTGTAAGCTTAACGCTTTCGTTGCAGGCGGCGCTCACGGGTATACGCATGAAAAACGCCTGATACAGACCCATGCGAAGTATGCCGCGAATCTGCGGCTTCAGCTTCGCATCGGTATATTTTGATATTATGAAGTCGAGCAGGAACAGCTTGTCAAGCGTTCCGTAAACGAGTGCGGCGATAAAACGGGAATCGGTTTCGGAATAATCGCCCAAGCCCTCCTTGATGGAGAGATTTGAGTATTTTCCCTCCTCTGTCACGGAAAGCAGCAGCTCGAGCGCATTGCGCCGGGGGCTTGCCGTGCGCCTTTGCAGGGAGGTATGCTCCGTTTTTTTCGTGTGTGCCGAGTTCATCCGAGCCTGCATCCGTTCAAATTTTTTCCGTTAAGATACGTTTTGGCGTCCATCCGCTTGCCGCCCTGAAGCTGAAGCTCCGTTATTTCGAGCATCCCGTCGCCCGTGCGTACAAACAGACCCTTCTTCCTGTCGGCGGTGCATTGACCGATCTCGCCCATGGGTTCAATATCGGACAGCTTTGTGCGCCACAGCTTCAGAATTTTTCCGTCAAGATACGTATAGGCGGTGGGTTGGGGGTTAAGCCCCCTTATGAGGTTGTGTACAGCCGCCGCCGGCTGCGAGAAATCTATCAGTGCATCCTCTTTTTTGATCGTACCGCATTTTGTGGCTTTTGAGTGATCCTGCGGCGTGCGGACAAGCGTGCCGTCAAGGAGCCTTTCTATCGTTTCAAGCAAAACCTCCGCACCCACATCGGCAAGGCGGTCGTAAAGCTCCCCGTACGTTTCGTCGGGTAATATCTCCACCTCACGGCGGATGAGCATATCACCCGTGTCGAGCCCCACATCCGTGAGCATGGTCGTTATGCCCGTGACGGTCTCGCCGTTAATGATTGCGGCCTGTATAGGCGCGGCGCCCCTGTATTTCGGCAGAAGGCTTCCGTGGACGTTTATGCAGCCGTGCGTGGGTATGGAAAGTATTTCTGCGGACAAAATCTGTCCGAATGCGGCGGTAACCATCAGCTCGGGTGCAAACTCCCTTATTGCGGCGACGCCTTCCGGCCGCTTTATGCGCTCAAACTGGAATACGGGCAGACCCACGGAGAGCGCATATTCCTTAACGGGCGGAAACTGCACGTTGTAGCCTCGGCCTTTGGCACGGTCGGGCTGGGTGAACACGGCTGTTTCGTGTCCGGCTTCGTATAGGGCTTTCAGCGAAGGGACCGCAAATTCGGGAGTCCCCATAAAAGCAATTCTCATATCAGTCCTCGTCCTCTTTGAAATCTGCGGGCGGTTCGGATACTCTGTCGAGGTAAACCCTGCCGTCGAGATGGTCGCATTCGTGAAATACCGCCCTGGCAAAAAGTCCCTCGCCCCGATACTCGACAAGCTGACCGTTTCGGTCGTATGCCCTCACCGTAACCGCATTGGGGCGCACGACAAATCCACGCCTCCCGGGGAACGAGAGGCAGCCCTCAAAGCCCTGCTGTTCGCCCGAATAGGCGACGATCTGCGGATTTATAAGCTCTATAAGCCCTTCGCCGACGTCTATCACGACCACGCGGCGCAAAATGCCTATCTGTGATGCGGCGAGCCCCACGCCGCCTGCATGATACATGGTTTCCGCCATGTCGTCCAGAAGCTCCGCCAGCTTTGAATCGAATTTATCCACCGGCTTGCAGATCTTCCGCAAACAGGGCGCATCGTTTTTGAATATTCTCCTTAATGCCATTATGCCTTCCTCCGAATATAATTCAACATCTTATTATAAGCCTAAAACCGCAGTAAAGCAAGCATTTCAAAGCAAAAGACCCCAAAGTCGCCCGTTCGGGATGCGATGCGGCAAAAGTAGGTTGAGATTAAAACATAAATGTTGTATAATATAAAAAACAAGGGGAAACGGTAGAAAAATGGGTACAAAAACAAAGGGACTGTTTAGCAAAAAAGAACGCAGATGGCGTGATGAGCTTAAGCGTCTTCCATGGCTGCTGCTTATACCGGTAGGGCTTTTGCTGCCGGGTTTTCTGGCAAAGCATCCCGATGCGGTCGAGTCCGTGTACTCGGGCAAAATTTATCCGTTCCTTGCAAAGCTATTTGTTACGCTGAACTCAAAGCTGGCGTTTTCCGTTACTGAATTTGTAATAATGGGACTGATAGTGGGGGCAGTCGTTGCGGTAATGTTGTGGTTCGTAAGAAGCGGGAACAAAAGCCGTATACTTCTTCGGCTGTTCAGGCTTGCAGTGTCGCTCGGGATTACCGCCGGAATTATGCTCAATCTGTTTTACGCCTTGTGGGGCTGCAACTATTTTCGCAAGGATCTTAGTGAGCTTATGCAGCTTGACGTTAAGGAAAGAAGCGTGGAGGAGCTTGAGCATTTATGTGAAAAGCTTGCGCAGGATGCCGTGCTTTTGAGGGAACAGGTCGCTGAGGATGAGCAGGGTGTTTATAAAATTGCAGACGTTGACGCTGCATTCCTCTCATTGCCCGATGCGTATGAGAAGCTTATGGCGACGTATACGGTGTTCGGCGGCACCGTGGGCGTAGCAAAGCAGGTGAAAGTGTCAAAGTTAATGTCCCACGCCGGAATAGCGGGGATATATATACCCTATATGTTTGAGCCGAACGTGAATGCACATCAGGATGATCTGCTGCTGATATCCTCGGCGGCGCACGAGATGGCGCATCAGCTTGGCTTTGCACATGAGGATGAGGCGAATTTCATAAGCTATCTTGCGTGCATGAGCTCAGACGATCCTGCCGTCAGGTACTCGGGGACGATGCTCGCCCTGATAACCGCCGCAAACCGCCTGTATCAAAATGACAGCGAGGCATATTATGAGCTTTACGGCGGATATTCCGACGGAATGATAAGGGATTTGAAATACCATTCACAATATTGGAAGGCATTCGAGGGCAAAACACGGGAGACATTTGACAATATAAACGATTCATATCTCAAATTCAACCAGCAGGAAACCGGCGTACAAAGCTACGGGGAAATGGTCGATCTGCTGCTTGCGTATTATCAGCCGTAAAAAGTATTGCCGCACATAAAAAACGGGCCGCCGTAAACCGGCGGCCTGTCTGTTTCGGTGCGTTGGCTCAGCCCAAACCGACTATGTTCATTACGGGCAGGGAGAAAACTATGCCCTTCGCCTTTGAAGCAAGTCCGTACTGGGAGTTGATCGCCTCCATGATGCCCTGGTGATTTTCACGTGGGGAGAGTATCGCAACGACTTCCTTTTCGTCCTGCAGCGATATTCCCATGTACTTTTCGGCGTCCTCCTTGCCCAGACCTCTGGCGTGAATTATCGTTCCGCCGGTAGCGCCTGCGGATTTTGCGGCATCCATTACCATGTCGGTAAAGCCCGGGCGCACAACGGTTATTATAAGGTTGTATTTCGGAGCATCGTTTCTCGTTTCGTCAGCCATGTCAATATCCTCCTCGTTTTGTGTAAGAATGTGGGCGCAAAGTCCGTTTATGCCCGAAAGCGGCAGCGAAAAGGCAATACCCTTTCCCGGACGGTTGAATTTAAGCCTGTCGATCAGGCGTGCAAGCGTTGAGAGCATCTGCGATTTCGGCAGCAGGCTCAGCACCATATCCTTTTCGCTGGTATAAAGACCGAGCAGATCCAGTATCTCGGAGCTTGCCGTGCCCTTGCCGAAAAACAGCCAGCTTAGGTTAAGACAGGTTCCGCCGATTATATCGGTCACCGTTTCGCCCGCACCCCTGTTTACGATTGTAACAAGCAGCTTTATGGGGTTATTTACAGTATCAGCACTCATATACATCCTCCGAATAGAACACCAATGACAGACTCAGATCGGTCGGCTGAATATCCTTTTCGACCTTTGCCTGCTTATGCTTTGAAATAAGACCGAGTATCTGAATAGTGATAAGCGGAGTCATTGCGACCATGGCAACTATACCGAACGCATCGGTGAGAATGTTGCCGCCCGCTCCTGTTGCCGCACCCATTGCGAGGGGGATGAGGAACGTTGCGGTCATCGAGCCCGAGGCAACTCCGCCCGAGTCGAATGCGATTGCGGTGAACATCTTGGGTACGATCAGCGAGAGCGTGAGTGCAATGGCGTAGCCGGGGATCAAGAACCAGAATATGGATATGCCGGTCAAAACCCTTACCATTGCAAGACCGACCGAAATCGCAACGCCGATTGAAAGACTGCGCTGCAATGAGCGGGCGGAAATTGCACCGTTTGAAATTTCCTCAACCTGCAGCTTCAAAACGTGTACCGCAGGCTCGGCGACTACGATGAAGAAGCCGGTCACCATGCCGAAGGGGATAAGCAGCCAGGCATATTCACCCGATGCCAGCGTTTGGCCGATTATGTTTCCGGCGGGCATGAAGCCGACGTTTGCGCCGGTAAGGAATACTATCATACCGATAAGGCAATATACGAAGCCTATGCAGACCTTGCCGAGCGAGCGGCGCTTGAACTTTTTGGTTATGAGCTGGAAAATAATGAACAGTCCGACTATCGGGGCGAGTGCCAAGCAAACCTCTTTGGTGTATTTGGGAAAGCCGATGGCAAACTCTTTGGCAACGTCGCTTGCGGTTTCCACGCCGGGCATGATGACGGGGGTGAAGTCTGCGTAATTGAGCTTGTAGATTATGCTGAGTATCATGACCGCAAGTATCGGGCCGATGCTGCAAAGCGCTATAAGACCGAAGCTGTCGTTATGCGAGTGCTTGTCGCTTCGCATGGATGCAAGACCGATACCGAGGGACATAATAAACGGTACGGTGACGGGACCGGTGGTTACGCCGCCGGAGTCGAACGCAACGGCGATGAATGCGTCGGGAGCGAATATCGAAAGAACGAATACCAGTACATAGAGAGCGATCAAAAGATGTGAAAGCTTTATTCCGATGAGCGTTCTCAAAAGCGAGACCACGAGGAAAATACCCACGCCGATGGCGATCGTGATGATGAATACCGTCGGATCGACGCCGTCCTTTACCTGCTCGGCAAGCACCTGCAGATCAGGCTCGGCGATTGTAACGATTATTCCGATAAATAAACAGATGAGTATCATCAGCCATGAGCGCTTCGACCTTGTGAGCGTTTTTCCGACGCCTTCGCCGAGCGGCAGCATTGACATTTCAACGCCGATATTGAAGATACCCAGTCCAATGACAAGCAGCGCTGCGCCGGAAAGGAAAAGCATCAGCGTTCCGATGGGCATATCAATTACCGTAATACTCAAAAGCAGAACGATAACGGCTATCGGGATGACAGATAGCAGGGCTTCTTTTGTCTTTTCGATAATTTGTTTCATAGCACCCCTCAATTCCGTTTAATTTAACCAATGATTATTGTAACACAAAATCGGGGCGGTGGTACAACTATATTGAATCGTTTATGCTAAAATAAGGAAACAAAATTTGACATAAATGTTATCGGAATGCAAAAAAATCCCCAAAGCACCGAAAACAGGGGGCATATCTGACCCTTGTAGTTATATTTGAGCTTGGAGTAGTCCCAAACGCCGAGCTTCAGCTTTATGTTTACAATAAAGCCGAATATAAACTCTATTGCGGTTATGAGTGCGGACGAAACGATGAATTTCACGGGAAAGCTCATGGGATAGGTGCTGAAAAGCCCGTGCAGCAGCATACAGGCAAGGCCGCCGGAGAGCGCCATGCTGATATGGGTTCTTTTTCGAAACAGCAGCTCCGTGAGCGGATAGACGAAGGCGCCCGTGAGAAACATAACGATTAAATCATTCATGGGAATATTGTTGTCCGAAATGTAAAAAATATGCGCAGGGCTTTGAAAAAAATACAATGGGTGGTATAATTGATTAAAAAATATGTGCGGAGGGAATTTATGGCAACATTTGTATGGGCACACAGAGGTGCAAGCGGATACGCTCCCGAGAATACCTTAGAGGCGTTTGAGAAGGCTGTCGAGATGGGGGCGGACGGAATAGAACTCGACGTTCACATGACAAAGGACGGCAAAGTAGTTGTCATCCATGACGAAAAGGTTGACAGAACGTCCAATGGGACGGGTTTTGTAAAGGACTTTACCTGCCAGGAGCTCAAAACGCTCGATTTTTCCTGCGGAATGGAGGGCTTTAAGAACGTGAGGATACCCACGCTTAAAGAGGTGCTCGGTCTGCTGCGGGGAACAAATCTTAAACTTAACATCGAAATAAAGTGCGACAGGGTGATCTACCCGACAATATGTGAAGAGCTGCATAAAATCGTCGGACAGATGGGTATGGAGGACCGGGTAATATACTCATCCTTCAACCACTATATGCTTGCAAAGATGCGTGAGATCAATCCGGAAGCGAAAATCGGCCTGCTGTACGACTGCGCTATAATCAATCCGTGGGAATATGCAACACGCATAAAAGCCGAAGCGATACACCCTCACTATCTCATACCGCTTTATGTGAGGGATACCGTGGAAATGTGCCATGAAAACGGTGTTGCGGTAAACGTATGGACGCCTAACGATGCCGATACGATACAGATGCTCGCAGACATCGGCGTTGACGCCGTGATCACAAACTATCCCGACGTTGCACGCTCGGTAATCGGCTGATAACAAAACGGAAAAGGGCGCAGAGTAAAATCTCTGCGCTCCTGCTTTATCAATCCCCGTTTATAAGGGCTTCGGCATATTCACGCAATGCGGAATAGCTCGTGAGCCTTTTTGACTGGTGGCAAACATTGTCCCGTACGTATTGGGGGAGGCTGCTGAAATATCGTCTGGCCCGTGATTCGTTGTCCAGCAGCGCATACATATTATCATACTTTTCATCGAACATATCATCACCTCTTGAGTATAGGGTGTGAAGGAATGCCCGATTTTATTCATCACAGGAAAATAAAACCCGTAATTACGGGCAAAATGCTGTCGCTTTCAGTCGAACGGTCTGAAGGTCGCACAGGCGTGTTCAAGCGTCCAATCGCCCGTAACGCCGCAATGCGATGCGCCAAGCTCTATGTGGAGCATGGCTATGCCGCAGTCGAGCATTCCGTAACCGAAGTTGGGCGAGATACATTTTACCGTGACGGAGTCTTTGGCAAGAATGAATTTCCACGGCTGGCTGTTTAGCGCCGAGGGAGCTATCCTTGCGCACGAGATGGCGGCCTTTTGCCAATCGGGAAGCTCCACCAGCTCATCGTCGTACAGTCCCGTCAGCTTCGAGAGGGGCTTTCGCTGCCGCTTTGACGGCGCTTCGTCGGGAATGCCTATCGGAGTGATGCAGGAGATGTATTCATCCTCATCCAACCTTACCGTTTCCGTCACGACGGATTTTTTATACGATGCGCCGAGCCAGCATGTCCCCAGCCCCATGGCGGTGCATTCGAGGATAAACGCCTCGCCGATATAGCCTATTATGCGGCTGTCGGTATCCTTTTTTGCGATAAACGCAGCATAAACGGGCGTTCCGCTTATCCTGCCGTACCACAGTGCGGAATGAGGGAAAACCTCGGCGTTACGCTTTAACACTATGCGCACACCGTTGCAGCTCAGCCGGCGTGCGACCGCTTTAAGCTCCGCGATCGCATCCTTTTGGGGCTGACCGGCAAATTTTCTGACGGAAAAGCGTTGTCCGGCCAGCATATACCATCTTTCCATGCTATGCTCCATGTTGGTTACCTCCGAGAATTTTGCTTAAATACTGCCCCGTATAGCTGCCTTCGCAGGCGGCGACCTCCTCGGGAGTACCGCACGCAACCACGCTGCCGCCCCGTGTGCCGCCCTCGGGTCCCATGTCGATGATATAGTCTGCGGTCTTTATCACGTCGAGATTATGCTCTATCACTATGACGGTGCTTCCGTTGTCGCACAGCCGTTGGATTATCTCGATAAGCCGCTTTATGTCGTGAACGTGAAGTCCCGTTGTGGGCTCATCCAATATATACACGGTTTTTCCCGTATCCCTGCGTGAAAGCTCCGTTGCAAGCTTTACCCTCTGCGCTTCACCGCCAGACAGCGTCGTTGACGGCTGACCGAGCTTTATGTAGCCAAGCCCCACATCTGCGAGCGTCTGCAGCTTTTTCTGTATCTTGGGAAGGCTTGAGAAAAACTCCAATGCGTTTTCGACCGTCATGTCGAGCACGTCTGCGATGGATTTCCCCTTGTAATGCACCTCGAGCGTTTCTCTGTTGTAGCGCTTTCCGCGGCAGACCTCGCACGGAACGAATACATCGGGGAGAAAGTGCATCTCGATTTTGATTATGCCGTCGCCCTTGCAGGTCTCGCAGCGTCCGCCTTTTACGTTAAAGCTGAAGCGGCTGTTGGTATAGCCCCGCATTTTTGCATCGGGCGTCACCGAGAAAAGATCCCTTATCAAATCGAAAAGCCCCGTGTACGTCGCAGGATTGCTTCTCGGCGTTCTGCCGATGGGCGACTGGTCTATGTCTATCACCTTGTCGAGATGCTCTGTGCCGGTAATGACCTCGTGAGCACCGGGACGTATTTTTGCTCTGTTCAGGTCACGCAGGAGCGTTTTTTTGACTATTTCGTTTACAAGGCTGGATTTGCCCGAGCCGGAAACGCCCGTTACGCAGGTGAAAACGCCGAGGGGGAAGTCAACGTCGATGTTTTTGAGATTGTTCACGCGGGCGCCCTTCACCGAAAGCCACCTGCCCGGCAGCTCACGCCTTTTTTCGGGAATATCTATGCGCATTTTGCCCGAAAGATATTGACCCGTTATGGAGTCGGGACAAGCCTCTATTTCGGCAACGCTTCCCTGCGCTATTATGCGCCCGCCGTGTTCGCCCGCACCGAGACCTATATCCACTATATGGTCGGCGGCACGCATGGTCTCCTCGTCATGCTCCACGACAATGAGTGTATTTCCGAGGTTTCTCATGTTTTCAAGCGTCGCAAGCAGCTTTGCGTTGTCACGCTGATGCAGACCGATGCTCGGCTCGTCGAGTATATACAGCACGCCGACAAGCCCCGAGCCTATCTGCGTTGCAAGGCGTATGCGCTGCGCCTCTCCGCCGGAGAGCGAGCCTGCGGAGCGTGAAAGGGTAAGGTAGTCGAGCCCGACGTTTTCCAAAAATCCGAGCCTTGAGTCGATTTCCTTCAATATGCGTTCGGCGATGATCTTCTGCGACTCGGTAAGCTCGAGCGAGCCAAAGAAGGAACGGGCGTCAAGCACCGTCATATCGTTGACGGCCGCTATGGAAAGTCCGCCCACCGTCACCGCAAGGCTTTCGGGCTTCAGCCTCTTTCCGCCGCATTCGGGGCAGGGGATTTGGGACATATATTCCTCATATTCACGCTTCATGTGCTCGGAATTGGTTTCACGGTATCTTCTTTCGAGGGTCGTAACTATTCCCTCGAAGGGAGTGCGGAACTCTCCGCTTCCGTAGTCACGGGTGTAGCGTATGTTAAGGGTTTTCGTGCCGCTTCCGTACAGTATCACGTTCCGGACCTCATCGGACAGCTCGCACCATGGGGTGTCGAGCGAAAAACCGTATTCCTTTGAAAGCGCATCGAAATAGATGTGCGCCATCGTGTCGGAGCTTGCGCTCTGCCAGCCGGCAACGCTTATTGCTCCCCGGTTCAGCGAAAGCTGTTCGTTGGGGACTACAAGCGACGGGTCTATTCTGTTCAATGCTCCGAGACCCGTACAGTGCGGGCAGGCGCCGTAGGGATTGTTGAACGAGAACATTCTCGGAGTAAGCTCCTCGATGCTTATGCCGCAGTCGGGGCAGGCGTAGTTTTGCGAAAAGAGAATTTCCTCTCCTCCGATTATGTCCGCCTTTGCAAGCCCCTTGCCGAAGCTGAATGCGGTTTCAAGCGAGTCCGCAAGCCTGCTTGATATGTTTTCCTTTATTATAAGCCTATCTATGACCACGTCTATGGTATGATTTTTCTTCTTGTCGAGCGCAGGCACCTCGTTTATGTCATATACAACGCCGTCTATCTTGACCCTGACGTAGCCGTCTTTCTTGATCTGCTCAAAGAGCTTTTGATGCTCGCCCTTTCTTGAGCGCACGGCGGGTGCGATTATCTGGAGCCTCGTACCGGTCGGCAGGGCGGTTATCCGGTCTATGACCTGGTCGATGGACTGACGCTCGATGGGCTTGCCGCATTTGGGGCAGTGCGGAAGTCCTATCCTTGCGTAAAGGAGCCTTATGTAGTCGTTTATCTCCGTTACCGTGCCAACGGTGGAGCGGGGGTTGTTGGAGGTGCTTTTCTGGTCGATGGATATGGCCGGCGAAAGTCCCTCTATATAGTCCACGTCGGGCTTGTCCATCTGCCCTAAAAACTGGCGTGCGTACGCCGAAAGCGACTCGACGTAGCGCCTTTGCCCCTCGGCGTAGATGGTGTCGAACGCAAGCGACGATTTTCCCGAGCCGGAAAGTCCGGTGAAAACGATCAGCTTGTTCCTCGGCAGCGTTATGTCTATGTTTTTCAGGTTGTGCTCCCTTGCACCCTTGATCACTATATCGTCCAGCATGGTTTATTTCCTCTTTCTTTGACGGGCCGGCTTTTTGCTCCCGACCGTTCCCGGGGCGACCTTCTTTTTGCCCGAAACTTCCTTGCCCATAAGCTCATAGATCCTGTCCCTGAGCTTTGCGGCCTGCTCAAATTCAAGCTCAAGCACACATTGACGCATCTGCTCCTCGAGCACCGCTATCCTGTCCGCCTTCTGCTCCTCGCTCAGGACCGCCCTTGCGCCCTTGCTGCTTATTTCAAGCACGTTATGAACCTTTTTGACTATCGTTTTGGGCGTTATGCCGTGCTTTTCGTTGTATTCCTTCTGGATGGAGCGCCTGCGGTTGGTTTCGTTTATGGCGCTCTGCATGGAGTCCGTCACGGTGTCCGCATACATTATAACATGGCTTTCTGCGTTTCGTGCGGCACGACCGATCGTCTGTATGAGCGATGTGGAGGAGCGCAAAAAGCCCTCCTTGTCCGCATCGAGTATCGCAACAAGCCCCACCTCGGGCAGGTCGAGTCCCTCCCTCAAAAGGTTTATTCCCACAAGCACGTCAAACTCGCCGAGTCTAAGATCCCTTATTATCTCCATGCGCTCCATGGTTTCTATTTCGGAGTGCATATACCTGACCCGAATGCCCATCGAATCCAGATGCTCCGTGAGCATCTCCGCCATCTTTTTGGTCAGCGTCGTCACAAGCGTGCGAAGCCCCTTGGCGGTGGTGCGGTTCACCTCGGAGAGCAGATCGTCTATCTGTCCCTTTACCGGACGCACCAAAATCTCCGGATCGACAAGACCCGTCGGGCGGATTATCTGCTCAACGGTGCGGCTTGCTCCCGAAAGCTCGTATTCGGCGGGCGTTGCGCTTACGCAGATAAGCTGGTTTATACGCTGTTCAAATTCCTCGAATCTCAGCGGTCTGTTGTCGTACGCCGACGGCAGACGGAAACCGTACTCGACAAGCGCCTCCTTCCTTGCCCTGTCGCCTCTGTACATCGCCCGTATCTGCGGTATTGTCACATGAGATTCGTCTATTATCATAAGGAAATCCTTCGGAAAATAGTCGAGCAGGGTGAACGGAGGCTCTCCCGGGCTTCTGCCGTCAAAATATCTTGAGTAGTTCTCTATGCCCTGACAGTAGCCTATCTCACGCATCATCTCAATGTCGTAAAGCGTGCGCTGCTCGAGCCTCTGCGCCTCAAGGAGCAGCTCCTTTTCACGAAATTCGCCTATGCGCTGCCAAAGGTCCGATTCCATGTCCGAAATCGCCGCATTCAGCTTTTCGGCGGCGGTGGCATAGTGCGTGGCGGGGAATACGGCGGCGTGCTGAACGCTTACAAACACCTCGCCCGTCAATGCGTTGACCTCGCTTATGCGCTCCACCTCGTCGCCGAAAAACTCGACACGGATGACTCTGTCTATGGCGTTGCTCGGGAAAATCTCTACTACGTCGCCCTTTGCCCTGAACGTGCCTCTGGTAAATTCTATCTCGTTTCGCTGATACTGTATCGCCACAAGCTGCTTCATAAGCTCGTTTCTGTCGAGCGTCATGCCCAAACGCAGGGATATGCTCATGTTGTAGTATTCCTCGGGACTTCCGAGTGCATATATGCTCGACACGGATGCAACGATTATAACGTCCCTTCGCTCGTTCAGCGCACAGGTTGCGCTGTGCCGCATGCGGTCTATCTCGTCGTTTATCGCAACGGTTTTTTCTATGTAGGTATCCGATGCGGGTATGTACGCCTCAGGCTGGTAATAATCGTAGTAGGAGACGAAATACTCAACTGCACTGTTCGGGAAAAACTCCTTCAGCTCGGAGCAAAGCTGTGCCGCAAGGGTTTTGTTGTGGGCGATGACGAGCGTGGGCTTCTGCACCTGCTCGATCACGTTTGCCATGGTGAACGTTTTTCCCGAGCCCGTAACTCCGAGCAGGACCATTTGACGCTCACCGTTTTTAATTCCCTCGACAAGACGCTCTATCGCCCCCGGCTGATCGCCCGTGGGACGGTATTCCGATACCAATTTGAATTTCTTTTCCGTATCCATGCTTTTATTTTACCAAATTGAAACGCCATGTAAATCACATAAATTATATATTCCCATTAAGGCAAGGGAATGTATGGCTGTTATACCATACATTTTGCATTGATGCTCCGCCGTATCGAGTGATACCATACAGAAAAAAGACAGGAGATAAGACCGTGACATTTTGGTTCATACTTTATATTGCGATAATACCCGTCGTTCCGCTTGTCGGGGCATATATATACAAACGCCGCAACGACATCGTGCGGCGGAATGTGTGCTACGGTGTGTCCGTGCTGCAGCTTTTTCTTTCGATAGGATACCTGCTGCACTGGCTCAAATATTATTGATGTAGGGCAATGCCGCACCTATTGCGGTGGCAAATACGGCTTCATCGGGGATGAAGAACTTTATGCTGTAAAGCTCCTCGATGCTGTTGAATATCGCTCTTGCCTGCGGAAGTGTGGCAAGCGAGCCTATCACGACCACGTCGCTCACGCTTTCGTTTCGGAGTGCAAATACCGAAAGCATGCCGACGGTCTGGAACACCATGTTCATAAGACCGAGGGAGAGGTCGGAGCTTGTCGTGCCGCTTTTGATGCTTCCGAAATTGGATGCGGTGGCGTGTGAAGGCAGGGAGGAAATGTCGTTTACGCAAATGTCCGAGATCATAAGATCCACCGCCTCAAGACTGCCGCTTTTTGCCAGCTCGGTTATGGTGTTTATGTCGTTTTCATGGAACAGATGCCATGAAAGCCCCGTGAGCGTGCCGCCGCCGACGCCGCTTCCGCCGATGTGGAAGCTGCCGTTTTCGTTTGCCATGACGAACGCCGTTCCCGTGCCCATGCTTACCACGAGCGCATTGCTCTTTCCGGAAAGGGCAAGACCGCCGAGACCTATTGCGTCAAACTCGTTCACTCTTTCTGTTTTTATGCCGTAAATGTCCCCATGCACCAGCTCCGCACCCACGCCCGTGATAACTATGCGTGAAACGCTCGAAAGGGCTATCGAGTGCGAGCTCAAAAGATTGCCTATTGCACCGTAAAGGGAGGTTATGCGATCGGAGGCGACAACCTGAAGCGTACCTATACGCCTGCCGTCGTCATGGTAGCCTGCTATCTTTGTTGTGGAGCCGCCGATGTCTATGCCGAGAATAACACCCATATCAGTTTACCCTGTCCTGCGAATTTGCGGCGCGTGTTATGGAAGCGATTATACGAAGCAGCACGGCGGAGAGCGCTGCGCAGACGATGAGCGCAACGAATGCCTCTATGCCGCCGTTGAGCAAGCCCGTTGCCGTGAAAAGCATGGTTGCAACGCCGCTTGCGGTCGTGCCGAACGCCTCCGCAAGTATTTGGGCGGCGAATATGTAGGTGAAGCCGAGGAAGAAAACGGTGTTGGTGAGCGAACCCACAAGACCGGCGGCGCCTGCGGAAACGGCAGGGCGGTTGAACGCCTTTTGGAGACCGCCGAAGGTCAGTGCGGAGAATATGCCGACGAGTATTCTCGGGACGAATATTATTGCGAATATAAGGAAGATATTATACCACGTAATGCCGGTTTCCGTGCCGAGCAGGGCGATGGAAAAGGGTGTGGGAACCATGAAGGCACGGATGAGGCTTGTGACGCCGAAAAAGAATCCGAACAGGATACCGCCCTTTACCCCGAAAAGGATGGCCGCAATAATTGTCGGAATGTGCAGCAGCGTAATTTCGACTATGCCGATGTTGATATAACCGATGGGGGACAGACCGAGTATGAGCGTGATGGCTAAAAGCAGAGCGCAGATAACGAGTCTTCTTGTTTTGACAAATTTCATCAGTGATCCCTCTCTTTTGCAGGAGCCTTCGCCGTGGGTAAGGCTCTAATTTTGAGTGTCCGCCTTAATGACACACAATGAGATTATACTTATGCTGCCGATAAATTTCAATACCGCAAGGGAATATAATCCTTTGAGAGGAAAACACATTTTTCGGAGCACTCGTTTGTGACATAAAAATTATATTGCCCGGGAAACAAAAAATAAAAATATTTTGTTGACAAGCGACTTTTGCTAATGTATAATCATTTGCGTGCGATAAACGCAACGGACGGGGTGTAGCGCAGCTCGGTAGCGTACGTGCTTTGGGAGCATGGGGTCGTGGGTTCAAATCCCACCACCCCGACCAGAAAGCGGCCCCTTGGTCAAGCGGTTAAGACACCGCCCTTTCACGGCGGTAACAGGAGTTCGAGTCTCCTAGGGGTCACC
>SAMEA3663207__coassemble_36_pt1 | contig 85102 bp, 88 predicted proteins | sample SAMEA3663207__metabat2_low_PE_015 | metagenome-assembled genome bin SAMEA3663207 (sample SAMEA3663207) | pig gut metagenome | biome: pig gut; feature: pig-associated habitat; material: faeces | place: China | collected 2013 | reverse complement strand
TTGCCTTAAACCCCTCGCTTTGCCTTTCCGTGCTTTCATCGTATCCCGCCCACCACCCAACAAGGTAATTATGGGGGGGGGGCGAAGCCCCCCCAAGCCCCCCGTGAAAAGCCAACGCAGAGCGAGGGCGCAATTCATGGGAATGCAAATCCAAGAGAATGCAAATCCAAGGGAATGCAAATCCAAGGGAATGCAAATTCCCTAAAAGAAAACCAACGTAAGGAGAGAAACAATGACAAAGGAAAAAACACGTTCAACGGAAAGGCTTTACGAGCTGTTCAGGGAGTATTCCGACGCATACCGTGCCGAATGGGAGCGTTTGGAGCGCTGCGAGAGGCTGTATCAGGGCAGGCATTGGGACGAGGTATTTGCCGACGACCCGAAGGAGCCGAGACCCGTAACGCCGATAATCCACTCGACCGTGGAGAACATGAAGGCAGACCTCATGGACATGATGCCCGAGGCAGTCGTGACCGCAGACAGCGACGATAATACGGACCTCAGCGAGCTTTTGACCGCACTCGTGAACGAAAACCACCGCCGCACGAACTACGAAAGGGAGTATTCGGAGATGCTCCACGATCTGCTCGTCGGCGGCACTATGGTGCAGGAAACAGGCTTTGACCGCACGCTCAACAACGGCATGGGCGGCGCATTTATCCGAAGGGTGGATACAAGGGGCATAATGTTCGACCCGTTCGTGACGGATATACAGGATTCGAGGGCGGTTTTTAAGTTCAGACCCTACCACAGGGAATGGTTCGAGAAGCGCTATCCCGAGGTTGCGGCGCTGATGGAAACGGATGCAAGTGCATTGTCCGAGAGGGCGCATGACGAGTACATCATGCAGAGCGACTCCGAAAGCATAATGCTGATAGAGTGCTGGGAGCGTGAATTTGACGAAAAAACGGGCAGGGCAAGCATACACATGAAGCGCATGGCGGGAGGAGTCGTGCTTGAGGACAGCCGACGCATCAAGCCCGAGGGCTATTATGCGCACGGGCTTTATCCGTTCACGGTCACTCCGCTTTACGAGCGCAAGGGGACGTTTCTTGGGCTCGGCGTTGCGGACATATTTGAAAGCCAGCAGCGCATATCCGATAAGCTTGACCAGGTGGTTTTGAAAAATGCGCTCATGGCGTCGCATAACAAGCTGCTCGTAACCGCCTCCTCGGGCTTTGACGTGGACGACCTTGCCGACTGGTCCAAGGAGGTGCACATGGGCGACAGCCTCGGCGGGATAAGCTGGTTTTCCACGCCGCCCCTGCCCGGGTATATGCTCGACTATATCGGAAGCATCCGAAACAGCATAAAGGAGGAGTCCGGCGCAAACGAGTTTTCAAGGGGCAACGTTGCCGGCGGCATAACCGCGGCAAGCGCAATCTCCGCCCTGCAGGAAATGTCGAACAAGCGCTCAAGGATGGCGATGAAGGCCGTTCATGCCGCTTTTGCCGACGCCGTGCGGCAGGAGCTTGAGATAGAGCGTGAGTTCTGCGTGCTCCCGAGGCTGATCGGCGTCGGAGGGGCGAAAAAAGCTTTCGTGTCGGAAATGCTGTTTAAGCAGGCATCCGCCTACGACGTGCCGGTGGAGATGCACATCAGCGTAAAGGTGCAGCGTGAGAACCGCTTCAGCGTCATAGCGCACAACGAGCTTATTCTGCAGCTTGTCAAAACGGGCATAATCACGCCTGCGGCGGCGCTCGAGCTGCTCAACTTTGACGGCAGGGAGCAGGCGCAGGAGCTTATGAAGGCTCACGCCCCGGCGGAGCCCGAATTTACCGGTGCGGAATCCGACCCTGTAGGTTCGGAATCCGACCCTGTAGGTTCAGAATCCGACCCTGTGGGTTCGGGGGTAAAATCCGCCTGAAAAGAGACTTACGCCGACGAAAAACAAAAAAACGTGCATAACAATGCCGCCTTTGAAAAAGCTAATGCTGTAAGCATAAGCATGAAAGGCGGTAACAGAATGAAAGAGAAAAACAAAAATGCTTCCGAGAGGGCTCTGAGGGACGATTTGAGGGTGCTTCCCGATTTGAATCGTGATATTGTCGCAAACACGGGCGGAGTACCCAACTCGAACAACCCGATACCCGTGGATGTTTTGGGCAGCTACACGGGTATACCGATAGACGGCGACGACCCCGTGCAGGACGCAGACGATCTGTAAAGGATTCGATACCTTTGGTTCCGCCATGCGGAAGCTTGGCCCCTGCGGAGGCTTTGCGCTCTGCGGAGGCTTTGCGCTCTGCGGAGGCTTGGGGGGGGCGGCGGAGCCACGGCGCAGCCGTGGCGGACGGCATGAAATGCCGAAGCACGCCGCAGCCATGCTGCGGCGTGCGCCGCCGCCCCCGGGGCAACGGCAGCGGAAAAACAAAAAAAGACCGCCCCAAAGCGGTCAAATTTCGCTTCGCCCAAAATCAGGGCAGCTTTTTTCAATCAAAACACCGAAACGGCCGTGAAAACATAGCCCATCGGCGCATCCTCGTTCGGGGTGAGCGTTATTTTTATGCCTGCGGCAAAGCTTGAATCGGCATCGCCCGGGAAGCCGTACATCAATGCACCGGTGAACACCAGAGTGCCGTCGTCGGCAAGCTCCGCCCCGTCAAAGTCCACGCCGTAGCGGTTCAGCTCAACGGGTGCGGTGATTTTGCAGCTTCCGTCTTCAAAGCGTATCCTGCCCTCGTCCGCCGTCGGGTAAAGCCCCGGGAAGGCGCAGCCGAAATAGCCTTCAAACAGCTCGTTGAAGCGGCTTTCGGAAACCTCCAGGCTGCCTGCGGCCCTGCCGTATTCCATGCGAAGCAGGGTGCTTATCATAAATTCCGTGGCGATGTAGCTGTCGGGCATACCGCCCTCAAAGCCGCTGAAGCTTGCGCCGCAGGCGGCGGCGAGGTCGTTTGCGGCGGTCTTTATCAGCTTAAACGTGTCGGTGCTGACCACGTCGCCCACGAAGTACGGGGCAAGGTCACGCCACTCCACGTCAAACGTCATAACGCCCTTTTCGGGGGCGGCAACAGAGCCTTCGGGCATATAAAGCCTTATTCCGTAGGGCAGGACGGAGAAACCGTTGTACAGATCGAGCGACCAGGCGACGCCGTCCAAATCGAGATCCTCATAGTATTCGTCGGGCGAGAGCGATATGGCGTTCAATACCTGCTGTGCGACAAGCGCATCGGGCATATATTCGCCAAGGACATAACCGAGGCTTCGCTCGTTTCCGCCCATATCCATTACAACGGAGGTCACGATATGTCCCGTGCGCTCGGCAACGTAGGCATATTCCTCAAAGAAAACGGCGTTGATACAGCCGCTTGAGATGCTTACATCGCAAACGACCCTTGTATAGGGCGTCATCTCGCCCTCTGCGGCGTCGGCAAGAGGCACACGCTCCAGCGAAACACGCTGTATCAGCTCGTCACGGTACATCTCGAGCGTGGCGTTTATGTTGTCGCACGCCTCGTAGGATGAGCCGAACACGGGGAAGGAGTAGTCGAGAATATAGTCAGCCTCGCTCTCGTCGGCATCCTCGGGGAAAACGAGCTTTGTCGAGGTGAAGCTTATGTTTTCGGGCGAGTTGAGCATGGACTGCGAATTTTCGGGCATCGGCGTTACGAAGGGACGGGTGGGTATTATGCTTACCTCCCCGGCGTTGGGATCGCCGCCACGATTGCAGCCGAAGGAAAGCAGCAGAGCGACCGGCAAAAGCAGAGCAATAATTTTTTTCATATCAAAGAGCCTTTCTCGGCATTGGGGCAAAAGCCGTGCCGTTTAAGCGGTATTGGTTTTAAAATCACTTATTACCGACATTATACCACAAAAAATTCAGCGGAGAAGTAAACAAAATGAAAAGACGAACCAAGGATTATCATACGCCTGCGCTTGAGGCGCTTACGGAGATATGCAGCGACAGGGAGCAAAAGGCGGCGGACAGGATCGCCGCCGCAAAGCTCGTTTTAGAGCATATTCACGGGGATTCAGACAAGCTTTGTGACGAGGGCGGTCTGCGTGTGGTGTTTGAGAACATCGAAGAAGGCTTTTGCAGGTGAGGGGGGCGGGGCGGCGGCGGTGGGCTGCGCCCACCCGGCGGCGAAGCCGCCTCCGCCGCCCCGGAGCCCCTTCGACCGCAAACACCATAGCAGACCGCAGCCAAACAGCAGCGAAGGGCAGCGAAAAAAGCTTTAGCAAATCTCAGCGCTGTTTTCGCCGCAAAAAAGCCGCCCCGAAGGCATCGTACCCTTAAGGACAGTGACTTAAAGGTGCGAGCATTGCGAAGGGCAAGGTGCTTTACATAAATCTGCTGACAAGCGGTAAGCTGAATGGTTACCTTGTTGACATTGACAAGCAGGCAGAAAAAATGTTTTCTCGTCTGGTAAAACAGGTAGCGGAGCGTGAAGGTGCAACCGAAGCACTCAAAGCAGAAAATCAAATGGAGTGGGTTGGTCGGATGAGCAATATCCGCAGCAGAGCCACAGAAATTGTAAACAACGATTTGATTTACACTTTTTAATTACATCGGTGAAAAGCAGAAATTCTTTTCGTTGTTTGCTATCTATGGCGCCAAAGTTCAACCATATATATTCCGTTAAATAACAATATATTGCTAAAGACCGTCAAGTCTCCTTTGACTCTGACGGTCTTTATTTTTCGTTGTGATAATTGTTTATCTAATAATGCGGTGCTTACACCATCCGGCTTTTCCACATTCGCGGCAAGTTGATTTTCTTTTTGTCAATGCATGGTATCCTTCCAAATATTCGCTCATTGTCGGAACAAATAGTGCTTTGCAACGCGGACACTCATATCATTTTCTCCGCCTTCTATTATGATAAATTCATATACGTTTCCGCCCCTGGGAGAATCACAGGGACTTTCTCAGGTATTCTGCTGTGATGGTGCAAGCGTGTTCTGCCATTTCTTTCGGCGTTCCGGCAAAGACGATCTCACCACCGGCAGTACCACCGTCAGGGCCAACATCAATGAGCCAGTCCGCCTGCTTCATCACATCCAGATTGTGCTCGATGACAATGACGGTGTTGCCCCGATCCACCAGGCTGTCCAGTAGCTCCATGACCTTCTGAACATCGGAAGCATGGAGACCGGTGGTTGGCTCGTCCAGCACATAGACATTGCCTTTTTTGTCCAGGTATTTCGCCAACTTCACCCGTTGGCGTTCGCCGCCGGAGAGGGTGGACAGGGGCTGACCCAGAGACAGGTAGGGCAGGCCCACTTCAATCATTGCCCCCAGCGCCTTGCGAAGCTTCCTGTTGTCTTTGAAAAACTCGTAGGCTTCCCCGGCGGACATGTCCAGAATCTCCACAATGTTCTTTCCCTGATACCGATAGGACAGAGCTTCCTGACTGTACCGTTTGCCCTCGCAGGCTTCGCAGACGGTGGTGACAGGGTCCATGAACACCAGCTCCGTGACGATCATACCCCGTCCTCCGCAGACCGGGCAGCCGCCCTTGCTGTTGAAAGAAAACAGAGAGGCATCTACACCGTTCTCCGCCGCCATCACCTTGCGGATTTCATCAAAGAACCCCAGAAAGGTGGCGGGGGTGGAGCGGCCCGTGGCCGTCACCGGAGACTGATCCACCAGCACCACCCGGTCGGCATACTGCTTGGCAAACACATCTCGAATGAGGGAGCTTTTGCCGGAGCCTGCCACGCCGGTAACCACCGTCAGTACATCCAGTGGAATATCCACCGACACATTTTTCAGATTGTGGACATTGGCATCCCGCACGGGGAGAAAGCCCTTCGGTGTGCGGGGTGCGGCTTTCAGGGGTGTGATCTGCTTCATTGCGTTTCCGGTGCGTGTCCCGGACAGAAGCAAAGCTTCATAACTTCCCTGAAACAAAATCTCACCGCCGTTTTTTCCAGCCAACGGGCCAACATCAATGACTTCATCGGCAATAGAAATTACATCCTTATCATGCTCTACCACCAGAACGGTGTTTCCTTTGTCCCGCAAGCTTTGCAGAAGTCTTGTCATGCGGTACACATCCCGAGGATGCATACCGGTGCTGGGTTCGTCAAAGATGTAAGTCATGCCGGTGAGGGAGCTTCCCATGTAGCGCACCAGCTTTAGACGCTGTGCTTCTCCACCGGAAAGGGTGGAAGATTCCCGATCCATAGAAAGGTAGGGCAGGCCGATATCGATCATGCGGGTTAGGGAGGCCGTCAGGGCGTCCGCAATGGTGGCTGCTCTGGGATCATCAATGGTTTGCAGCACTTTGACAAGCTCCGTAAACTCCATGGCGCACATCTCATCGATGCTGTACCCTGCCACCTTGCAGGAAAGGCTTTTTTCATTCAACCGCCGCCCGTGGCAGACCGGACAGGTCTTTTCTTCCATGAACTGATTGAGCTTGCGCAATGTGTAGTCGTTCTGTTCCTCGGGGCCTTTCATCAGGCAAAGCCGCTGGAACTGGGTCTTGATGCCCTCAACCTTTTTGTGTTCCCTTGGGCCGCCTGGAACACGGCTGCCAAACAGAAGAAGATTTCGTTCTTCCTGCGTGTAGTTCCGGTACTTTTTATCAAGATCAAACAGACCGGACCCAGTGTACTGTTTCCAATAGTAGTTTCCCACACCGAAGGCAGGCAGCTCCAGCATACCTTCGTTCCAGCTCTTTTCCGGGTCGATGACCCGCTCAATGTCCAGATCCAGAATTTTCCCGATGCCGGAGCAGGTCTTGCACATACCGTTGGGATCGTTGAAGGAGAAGTAGGAAGCTGTTCCCACATGGGGCGTTCCGATGCGTGCATAGAGTAACCGCAATGCGGCGTACATATCGCTGATGGTACCCACAGTGGAGCGGGCGTTGCCGCCCAGCCGGGACTGATCCACAATGACGGAAGCGGAGAGGTTATCAATACGTTCCACCTTGGGCTTCTCGTATTTGGGAAGCCTGCCCCGCATGAAAGCGGTGTAGGTCTCATTCATCTGCCGCTGGCTTTCGGCGGCGATGGTGTCAAAGACTATGCTGGACTTTCCGGAGCCGGATACCCCGGTAAAAACCACGATTTTTCCTTTGGGAATATCCAAAGAGACATTTTTCAGATTGTTCTGCCGAAGTCCCCGGATCAAAATTTTTTCCTGTTCCATGCTAAATCGCCTCTCTTTCTATGGAATCATACATTTCTGCAAACGGAAACAGTAAGGACGAAGTATCATCCACTGCGTCCTTACGATTCGTTCATATCGCTTCATTCTGTAATTACCGCTCAAATCTTTGAGCGGATCGGAACTAACTCAATATACCCCCTCGTTCCGATGGGTTCCAGTTGAATTCTGGGGTTTGCATCGTCCCACTGATAGCCAATCAAAGATGGGTCATAGTTTTTCTCGGATTCCCAGATTTCTGCGATGGCCTGCTGGTAATCCTCTTCCTGAAAGGGTTCTCCCTGGAACATCAGGTACTGCGCTTTCGGAAGTTCAATCACGTCGAAGCCATCGGGAATCTCACCAGTATAATCCTCTGCTACTTCAACACCCTGTACATACCGGCTCGTTCCCGGCTTGATATACGCTTCCGGCAGCCACAGGCATACCGGCTCCCCGCAAAGGGATTTTATGCTCACGAGCAACCCCCAAATATCACAGCCGACTTCCTCACAATACTTCATATACTCCGTGGCTGTTTTTCCCCGTTTGATAATAACCTTTCTTTTCGGCTTGTCGATTACCTGAATAAACACATTTCTTGCACCCATGGTCGTTTCCTTCCTTTCCATATAATGAAATTTCACACCGTAGGGGGTGAACAAACGCAGGGGAATCGGATCGGCGGCATAGGCGCTTGGATTACAGCCGAACTCTTTACGAAAGGCTCTTTGGTATCCGTCAACGCTTCCAAAACCGGAATCCAGCGCAACGTCCAGGATGTTGACATCTTCATCCCGTAATTTGAGGGCAGACTGTTTTAATCTCAACTTTCGGATATACTCAGACGGCGTAACACCTGTATACTCTAAAAACAACCGCCTTGCGTGCCATGGAGAAAATAGCGATGCCTTTGCCACATCCGCAAAAGAAATATTCTCACACAGATGTTTTTCGATATACTCTTGCATTCGTTGTACCGCTTCAATTTGTTCCTGCATTTTCTCACCTCCGAGCATAACCATTTTACAACAATGTGCTTGGAATTCTCTCGACCATTTTTGCTATCTTCCAATCGAAATGTTATGGAATAGACCTGCGAAGCCAATCATCCAGAAACTGCATCTGCGCATTGGTATGGAACCAGTGCTCTCCGTTCTCCATTACGGTAAGGTCTGCGCCAATTTTATCCGCAAACTCGGATATGGTTTCTCTGGAGGTCAAGTTATCCTTTCCACCATACAGAATGCATGTGGGGATGTTCCATTCAATCGGATGCTTGCGCACATAGCACAGATATTCCCAGGACAAGGTTTCGCCAAACTCCGTGGGAATTTCTTTTTTGCTTTCCAGCTCATCCTCCGTAACATTCGACCACATCATCATATCGGTAATCAGTTTCTCCATATCCACAATAGGGGAAATAAACAAAGCCTTAGAAATATTCTTTTCGGCAAGAGCGCTCATTGCAAAGAAAGCGCCGATACTGTTTGCGATTAAAATAACCTCATCATAGCCTTTGCTGTACGAATCAAAAAACTTAGAAAACTCAATTTGGGCATCCCATGGATTTTGTGATGTATAGTCAAAACCAATCACATCACTTCCGGTAAACAGAGGCCGGTAGTGGTTTGCTTCCTCTGCATTTCCGCCTTTGCCGTGTACATATATAACTAACTGTTTCATAAACTATCTCTTACCTCATTTTGTAAAGAATAATTTGTGCGTCTGCGCCGTTTTCACCGTATTCGCACACAAGCAGAAAATCCTTTCCCGCGACCATTCCAAAACACTTTTTGCTGTCTCTATCATCATATTCACAACGGACTTGATTTCCTAAGTATATCTCATTATCGTCAAGCAGTTTAACGGTACTGCCATTTGGCATACGGTATGCCAAATTTACAATTGCACCGTTTAGTGCAAATAACTCGTCGATTTTCGGCATACCAGCAATAGGGAGTGAGTTAAATTCTTCTATTATTCTTTCTTTAAATAGACTGTAATTCTTCTTGCCGCCAATACGTATGTATTCATAAATAAAGCATTTTTTACCGAAAGGACAGCCATTGGACTTAGCGCAGCCATTGCAACCGTTGCCCTTGCCGTAACCGCAGCCAGCGCAGTCTGCACCGCATATTGATCGTTCCATGTTTTCTAAACCCTGTTTCTTGCATTCGTTCATTGGAATTCCTCCTTAACTGCTAATCCTCTATTTCAACGGAAAACAGATATCAATTTCCATATATCCGTCTTCCCTAATATTTCAGTATATATCAAATATCGGTCGGATATCAAGCTGATTTAAAGGCAAACATGGAAATTGCACTTGCCATCTCTCCGATAAACTCGGAGGAACCATTCAGAATCGTTTCCCGACCCACAGCTTTGCCAAATCGGAAACGCCGGAAGCCGATACTTCCAGACGGACGGAGGAACCATGCAAGCTGAACGCAGATCCCAATAATCTGGACGATCAGGGAGGCGATGGCGCTGCCCTGTACCCCCATGGACAACCTGCCAACAAAAAGAAAGTCCAGTATGGCATTCAGAACGCAGCTCAGAATGCCGACCAGCATACAGATCTGCGGTTTTCCGTCCACACGGAGAAACATTCCCAGTATCGTACCAACCACCATCAGGGGATAGGTGAACAGCATAATACGGTATCCACTTCATCACCACCAATAGGGAATTTATCTTTTATTATTCCTCTGTTTATTGGTCTTAGCAATCTCTTTAAACTTCATCCTTTTTTCTTGCATGTACTCACTCTCGTTAGCGGCATATTTATTCTCTGCGGTGAGCTTTCTATATGAATTCCATCGGTCTTGTGACAAGGTTCCGTCTTTTAGTGCCCCTAAAACCGCACAACCCGGCTCGCAAGTATGGGTACAATCCGAAAAGCGACACTGTAAAAACAGTTCTTCTATATCAGAAAAGACTTCATTAAGTCCTGATTCGTTATTCCACATTCCAAGTTCTCTCATGCCCGGTGTATCAATAACGCAGGCGCCGTTTTTAAGCGTAATCAGTTCTCTGTGTGTTGTAGTGTGCCTTCCTTTGTCGTCTTCTCTGATATCTGCGGTTTCTATAATATCCTCACCGATAAGCTTATTGATTAAGGTTGACTTTCCAACACCGGATGAACCGAGAAAAGCAACCGTTCTACCCGAAACAAGATAAGGATTTACCGCATCAAAATCATTGTTCTTTGATGATACGGTGATAACATCAACACCTCTTGCAATGCCTTGCACTTCTAAAATCTTTGCTTCAATATCTGCACATAAATCGGTTTTAGTAAGTACTACAACAGGGGCTGCACCCGAATCCCAAGACAATGCCACATATCGCTCTAATCGGCGAATATTGAAATCGTTATTAAGAGACATACATAAAAATACCGTGTCGATATTTGCGGCGACCACCTGTTCCTGATTATCGGTTCCTGCCGCTTTTCTTATAAACACACTCTTTCGAGGAAACAAATTGGATATTATTGAACGACTTGCGTCATTCGGCCAACTTGCAGCAACATAATCGCCAACCGCCGGAAAATCGGATACTGTAGTTGTTTCATATCTGTATTTGCCGGACACCTCGGCCCAGTTTTCCTGCCCCTCGTATAAAATTTTATATAGTCCTTTTTCTTGAGAAATAACTCATGCTCTAACTTCAGTTATGACGATTTCCTCCATTCCATTCAATCGAAGTTTACGCTTTTCTTATCGGGTGCCTGATAACGGTTCTCCATTTTTCAGACGGCACCTTTCGGGCATCCGACATATATATTTCGTGATGCAACCGTTTGTCGGTAATATCATTTACATATCCGTTTGCCTTTATATACTCGTCCATAATGGCTACTGTCGCAGGCTCATCATCAAAGGGACCTTGGTGCATAATTTGAACACATAAGCCCTCGTCCACAGTCAAAAATTCTGCCGATGAACAGTCAATCTTTTTCTTCTTTGTCGCCGTTTCAACCGCCCATTCAAAGTCTTCTTTGGAAACAAAATCCGGCAAGCGAATAACCGACATCCAATTAAAAGTTGACTTATTTGAATAGTCTATTCCGTCAACATTATCTTGCCACCAAAAGCCCTCAAGAGGGGGCACAACATATTCAAAAAAGCCCTCGATTTTGTAATCGGTTTTGTAACTCATTTTAAGGGTGTATGCTATCGCATATAAAATGCCGATTGCTTTTTGGTATGCACCGCCCTCTTCATTGGGGTTGCCCACACCTCTAACTGCTATATAGTTTGCCGGCGGAACATTTACAATTTCCGGTTTGTTTTTCGGGCTGTAAAATTCTTTATATTCCTTCTTAAAATCAAATGCCATAATTACACCTCAAATGGGAATTTATTTCTCCAGCAATTTTATAAATCTCTTATCATTCATCTGCTCGTTTGTAAGATAATCACCGTCCACAAACATTGCGTATGTTGTAATTGGGGCCGGAGCATTTTGAGCATCTTCTTTGGTTTCTAATTTTATCGCCTTAAACTGTATATTTCTTTCCTTTGCAATTTTCTCAAGCACAGGAACATACTTTGCATTAAACGGGCATTGATTAGTGTAATACAAAACATAGCCTTTTTCCTCAATATGAGGGTGTTTCGCACATTCCTTAAACTCCGGCTTAGTCGTATTCTCTGAAAAAGGCAAATACCACAACTGAATACCGTTATCTGCTTCGTCACAAACAGTAAAACCCTTATATTTTAGATATTTAGGATCGGCTAAAAAAGGCTTTTTCTTGGAACTTGATAATATACAAAGTCCAACTTTTCCTTTGCTTTTACTGTCCTCAATACAAGCGTTTAATAAATCTGTGGAATACCCGTGTCCTTTAAAAGAACCCGCAACCCATAGACAATCAATATACATATATCCGTCTGCAGCAATGGGATTCCAAGCATTTTCGGCGGGGATATATTCTATAAAACACTTGCCTCGCTCTGTACTCTTGAGAAAAACCAAACCGTCATTAAACCGTTCTTTTAGCCAAGCTTTTTTTGATGATACCTGAATATCGTTGTTGTTTGAAATTGCACAGCAGATATGCTCTTTTTCAATATTGTTATTTGTTACTTTTATGTAATCCATAATGTCACCTTCTCTTTCGGTATGAATCTTCACAGAATATCTGTTATCGTCATATTTGAAACGATTTCTGCCGTTTCTTTTTCATTTTAAAATTTTGAGTTTTCGTAATTGTAGGGTATGCTTGTACCTTTAACTACATCCTCGATTTTTTCTAAAATGAGCCAATCGTCCATATTTCCCTGATGCTCAAATTGGAGAGGAGTAATCTCGGTGACATTTTCAAATTCAATTAGGCACAAGCATTTTTTATGCCAACGCTCTTTTTGCTTCTCCGACAGATTAAGTTTGCTTTGGTTATCTGAAAGAACCTTAATAATTTCATCATTGGAAAGCTTCACATAATTTTGAACACTTTTTACCGTGGCGGTGGCCGATATTAAAGCGCTTCCTTTTTCCATAAAATAAAGGGTTTCTCCCTGGAAAACTCTGCTATGAGGAATTTTTCTTCCGGCAGCACCACGCACTGCCATTGTTTTTGTTCCATTTAAAATTTTATCTAATACCTTTTCGCCTTTTTTACCTGTGTTATCACAATATACTAAATGTACCATATAAATATCCTCCGTAAATTTTCTATTTACTGAAAATCAAACTCATCCAATATACTCTAAGAGCGCTTTTACTTCGCAGCCCTTACCTTCATAATAGGTCAGCATTTCGTCCATTTTCTTTAAATCGTAACTGGTAACACAGTCGGAAATTACATGAACGGTATAGTTTGCTTTCGTCATATTGAAGCAGGTGGATTTTACACAAGCGGTAGCATCTGCTCCGGTGATAAAGAACTCGTTAATCTGATTAGCGTTGATAAATGTAGTGAATTCCTCGCTTGTTAATGCATTGCTTTTGGTTTTCACAAAGATGTTATCTGAAACCACTTTGAGTTCAGGTACAAGTTCGGCTCCTTTGGAGTTCGGCTTGAATGTGTGGGTTCCGGCTGCAATATTATTGTGCTTGATATACACGATGTGCATCCCATTCTTCACCGCCCAATCAATTGCTGTGTTAACTCTGTCAATAATATCTTTATAGTGTTTCGTGATGTCGTTTTGAATATCAATAACAACAAGTGCTTTATTCATTTCATAATCTCCTTTTATTGTATACTAATTAAATTTACCGGATTTCATCAGCATCATCATGGCGGTAAAATCCTGTGTCAGCATCTGGGCGATCTGTTCATGGGAGAAATCGCACATACCGGTGGCGCACAGAGCACCGATGCCGAAGGTGTGAATCCAAACATGCTCGAACAGCGTTTTGGCGTTGTCTTTGCTCAAATCGTAGTCTTTTTGAAGTACATCAAGGCATTCATCGGCAAGCGAGCCCAAGTGAGCGTAAATATCATCAAAGGACTGTGCTTCGCCGATGGAAGACATAAAAATGAGTTGGTACAGCTTTGGTTCTTCCTTGGCAAACAGAATCATCTGCATACCCACCTGCTTAAAAACAGGCTTTATATGTGCCGCTTTGTGTGCGTATTCCTCAAATCGCTCCATAGCGGCGAGCATCACTTCATCCTGAATTTCCTGCATGGAATTGAACACTGTAAAAATCGGGGTGGTTGATGTGCCCAGAGCTGCACCCAGTTCCTTAGCCGTCAATGCCTGCGCTCCCTTTTCAGAAACGACGCCAAGTGCAGCTTTTTTGATTTGTTCCTTTGTAAACTTCGCTTTCGGTGGCATAATGCCCCTCCTATCTGTAACGTTTATTCTGTAACAACTATTCTATAACGATAATTACAGTATACTCGTTTTTCTAAAAAAATCAATAGTCTTCATAAAAAAGATGCAATTTCCGATTGGATAGCATTGAATGCGCCGCAAAAGTGGCGGTGGATAAAGTAAAAAAACGGGCGTGCATCGTTCAAAATGCACTCCTACAAAAAATTATCGTTCCTGTTCGTGGCGTTTGGTTTTGTTCTTCCATTGCTGTGCCTACTATTTCTGTTTCTGACGCAGATGTTCACAGATCAAGGAACTCTTCGCAGATTTCAGAAATCGAAGAATTTCTCAATACAAAACTTAAAGTGCATATCACAGGTTATATCCTCACGGCTTTCCTCGCTGTCCTCATCGGCATAATTGCGGTAAAAGTCCACGAACTGCATATTGTGAAAGCCGCTTTGCAGAATCCAGTATCTTGAAACGGTTATCAAAACCGCAAAAGAATACACCGCCGGTATCTTTAGCCGCCTGCGTGAACACGAATACGATCCCAAACTGATGAAACTCTATGTGGTTGGCGGCGGTGGGTGCCTGATTCGCAACTTTGCCGACTATGACCGTAACCGAACAGTCATCAACGAAGATATTTGTGCCACCGCCGAAGGCTATGAATATATGGCACTTGTTACCCTTAATAGAAAAGGTGGTGCGGTATGAGCATTAAGAATATAAAAGTCCGCTTTAATCTGAGTAAAGAAAATGACAGCAAGGCTTATGAATATCTGCAAAATGCAGAGGTTTCATACAGCAAGGCGGTCATTTCTGCTATCTGCGGATATATGGAACTATCTGAAATTAAAGAAAGTGAAGATGCCTTCCTCGAAAGGGTTATCTCAACAATACGAGAGGAAACGGCAAAAAGCAATCCGCTTGGTGGCTTATTACAACTTGTGCAACAGCCCGTTGCCCAAACACCCGCCGAAAAAGAAAACAACGCCGAAAGCGAAGAAGCAATGCTCGATTTTCTTGACAGCTTCTAAGGTGACACTTATCCCTGCTTTTGACGGCGCTGTGACGGCAATACTGAAAAGAATTGTCTCCACTAACCAGATTGGTTCCACTATTTTGTAATACTGACGGCACTCCCATTGATATTTCTTTTACTGCTGTGGGGATAATCAATATCCCGACCGAAAAGGAAATGATTTCGGCAATGGAAGAAATGAGAGAAAACCCGCTGAAATCCGCTTGAAACAAAGGAAAACGGTGCAGCCCTCACGGGCTGCACCGCATCCTGCATAGCAACTGTCCTTTAGAGTACGCCCCGAAGGCGGCAGTCCTGAAACTTTACATTTTACCGTTCACATTCAGCGATTCATCGCCGTCTCAGCTCTCACCGAGCGCCTTTATCCGAACCGTACCGCCCTCATCGGAATACTGCACGAACGCAAGCTCTATGCTCCCGTCGAGCACGAACAGCGTTATGACGACCGGCTCGCCCGTGTCCGCCTCCTCGCAGACCACGAGAAGAAGATCCACCGTGCCGCTTTTGTAAATATCCGACGGGAAGCCCGCGCGCTTGGAGGCGGCGACTCCATCGGCTTTGTCGGCTTCCTCCAAAAGCTCGTCAACGGTGCATTCGGTGCGGGAGTCCGCAAGTATCACGTCGTCCATCTCCACCGTATATCCAAAACCTTCAAGCATCGTTATCAGCTCCGTATAGCCGCCCCGACTGTTGAGCGCAAAGTTGAGCACGACCGCCCCGATAACGAGGACGGCCGCAGCGATAAGCATTACGGTTCTTGCGGTTTTACCTATCAAAATAAGCTCCCTTTCGATAACGGCGGAGTATCCGTCCGCAGAGTGTCAAATGCGCCGCCCTACAAAATATCATTCCCCGGGCAGCGGCAGATCCGCCGGAAAAATCAGCCGGATTAAACCCGATAAAGCGAAAGTCCGCAGGGCGAAAATATCGCTCAGGCGAACAGGACGCTTTGCAGCACGACCGTTCCGGCGATCAGCGCCGCCATTATCAGCACGGCGATCAGATCGCTTACGGAGTATTTCAGCACCTTCATCTTCGTCCTGCCCTCGCCTCCGTGGTAGCAGCGGCTTTCCATGGCGATGGCAAGCTCGTCCGCACGCCGAAACGAGCTGACGAACAGCGGCACAAGTATCGGTATCATGCACCGTGCACGCTTTATTATGTTCCCCGACTCAAAGTCCGCACCCCTTGCCGTCTGCGCCTTTATGATGCGCTCGGTTTCCTCGAGCAGCGTGGGGATGAAGCGCAGCGCAATGGTCATCATCATTGCCATATCGTGCGCCGGAAAGCCGATTTTCGCAAGCGGCGAAAGCATTCTTTCAAGCCCGTCCGTCAGCGCAACGGGCGTGGTGGTCAGCGTCAGAAGCGACGTGCCGCTTACGAGCAGCAGCAGCCTCAAAACGATGAAAATGCTCTGTTCAATGCCGCCCGTGGTCAGCTTTATGAACTTCCACTCAAACAGCACCCTGCCCGACGAAACGAAGAACAGGTTGAACAGCAGCATAAGTATAATCAAAAAGCGCATCGGCTTTAACGATTTTAAAAGGTATGACAGCGGAAGCCTTGCGATGAACACCACCGCACCGACAAACAGTATCACCGGCACGAACATCACAAGCTCCTTCACGAGGAACGTAAGCACGATAAACGCCAGCGCAAGCAGCAGCTTCGTCCTCGGGTCAAGTCGATGTATGGGGGAATTTCCCGGGAAATATTGTCCGAGCGTTATGTCCTTAACCATTTATCCTCCCATTGTTTCGCCCTGCGGCGGCAAGCACAAATTCAACAAGCTCGTCCTCAGCGACGACCTCAGGGGGAACGGCGACGCCCTTTTTCCGCAAAAGCTCCGCTATCTGCGCCGACTGCGGTATGTCAAGCCCCATCTCCCGTATAAGCTTTGTCTCTTTGAATATCTCTCTGGGCTCACCGAGGCGTATGAGCCTGCCCCTTTCGAGCACGGCGACCCTCGTTGCGTGGCGCATTATGTCGTCCATGGAGTGGCTTATCATTATTACGGCGGTGTTTTTCTCCCTGCGGAGGCTTTCAAGCACGCCGAGTATTTCCGCCCTGCCCATCGGGTCAAGCCCCGCCATGGGCTCGTCCAAAACAAGGTATTTGGGCTGCATGGCGATTATGCCGGCAAGCGCCGCCCTGCGCTTCTCGCCGCCGGAAAGGTCAAAGGGCGATTTTTCGCAGAATTTGTCTATCGCAAGCCCCACACGCTCCATTGCCTCAAACACGGCGTTCTTCACCGCCTCGGCGTCAAGACCCATGTTTGTCGGGCCGAACGCAACGTCCTTATACACCGTCTCCTCAAAAAGCTGGTATTCGGGGTACTGGAACACCATGCCGACAAGCTGCCTGCCGAGCTTTCGCTGCTTTTTGTCCGCCATGTCGTACCCGTCAACGGTCACGCTGCCGGAGGTAGGCTGCATCAGCCCGTTAAAGTGCTGTATCAGGGTGCTTTTTCCGCTTCCTGTATGCCCGATTATGCAGAGGAACTCGCCCGGCTCCACGGTAAGGCTCACATCGTCAACGGCTTTGACGGCGATCTTGCTCTTTTCCATATATGTATGTGAAAGATTTTTTACAACAATCGACATATCGTTTCGGCCGCCTCCTCAACCGTCACGGGCAAACGGGGAATATCAAGTCCGCCTGCCCTCAGCCGTTCGCATACCCTCACCGCCGCCGGCACGTCCAGCCCGATGCTCCTCAGCTCGTCGCCGCGGGCAAACACCTCGGAGGGCGTACCCTGCATGAACAGCTTTCCGCCCGACATGACCGCTATGCGGTCGCACTCGGACGCTTCCTCCATATATTGGGTTATCATTACGACGGTCATGCCCCGTTCCTTATTGAGCCGGCGCACTATGGAAAGCACCTCCTTGCGCCCTGCGGGGTCGAGCATTGCAGTCGCCTCGTCCAAAACGAGCATCTTCGGGTGCATTGCGAGCATTCCGGCAATGGCTATGCGCTGCTTTTGTCCGCCGGAGAGCATGTGCGGCGCACTTTTTCTGTATTCGGTCATGCCGACAAGCTCAAGCGCCTCGTCAACACGCTCCCATATCGCCTCCGACGGCACGCCGAGGTTTTCGGGCCCGAAGCCCACGTCCTCCTCGACGACGGTGGTGACTATCTGATTGTCGGGGTTTTGAAACACCATGCCGACACGCTTTCTTATTTCGAGCAGGCTGCTTTCGTCACGGGTGTTCATTCCGTCAACGATAACGTCGCCCTCCGTGGGGAGGAGCAGACCGTTTATGTGCTTTGCGACGGTGCTTTTGCCGCTTCCGTTATGTCCCACGATGCAGACCGTCTCGCCGTCGTTTATCGTCAGCGAAAGACCGTCCACCGCCGGAGCGGACGGGGAAGGACCTTCCGAATCGGTTTCGGCATCGTAGCGGTAGGTTATATTTTTAATTTCTATCATTTTCGCTTCCTCTTGAGGATTGACCGACAGTAAGGCATTTCAGGCGCATACTGTCAATTTATCAGTATATCCCATCGGGGTGGCAAAATCAAGCAAAACGAGGTATAATTGAGAAAAACGCACGATAATCGGGGGACAGGAATATGGAATTTTTCGAAAAGGACAGCGGCATGAAGGAGAAAAAGCCGGAGAACGCAAAAAAGGTGCTGAACGCCGTCCTTATCCTGCTGCTTTTGTGGGCGGCGATAGGGCTTGCGGATTACATGAGGATACGGAATTTCGACAGACCGCTTTTTTGCGCCGAGGTGCAGGCGAAGGAGCTTGACGGGCGGCTTGTCGGTGCAGGGTATTCGGTGGAGTATGAAACGGGCGAGGGCGACAAGGCGTTTTCGCATTATGTTTACAGGGTTTTCGGCATGAAGGCGGATGAGAGGTTCGATGGGTGAGTGGGGGGGCGGCGGCGGTGGGCTGCGCCCACCCGGCGGCTGCGCCGCCTCCGCCACGGCGAAGCCGTGGCTCCGCCGCCCCACCCCCCTTTTTTTTCTCCGCAAAAAAGGGCCGAAGCCCCGAAAGTCACTTAAAAAAACCTTTACGCTCAAATCCCGTTTATTTCGTCTTCACTCATTCCCAAACGCAGAAGCTCCGCCGCAAACCACTCGGGCAGCTTCGCACGAAACTCCATTCGCTCGCCCGTAGCGGGATGCGTAAGCTCAAGCCTTGACGCATGGAGCGCCTGCCCGTCGAGCCGCGGTGCGGCCTTTCCGTAAACGTCGTCGCCGGTGACGGGATGCTTGATGTGCGCCATGTGCACCCTTATCTGATGCGTCCTGCCCGTTTCGAGGCGGACACGAAGCAGCGTTCTTTGACCGAAGCGCCGAAGCACCTCCCAGTGCGTAACGGCGTCACGTCCCGAGGGATCGACCGCCATTTTCTTCCTGTCCGTGCGGTGCCTTGCGATGGGGGCGTTCACCGTGCCGGAATCCTCACGGAAATTCCCCTCAACGAGCGCAATATAGGTGCGCCGTGCCGAATGCTCCTTTATCTGCCGTGCAAGGTCATTGTGTGCGGCGTCGTTTTTTGCTACGACTATAAGCCCCGACGTAAGCCTGTCTATCCTGTGAACGATACCCGGGCGCAGCTCTCCGCCTATGCCCGAAAGGTCTTTTAAGCGGAACATGAGCGCATTCACGAGCGTATCGTCCGTATGCCCGGGCGCAGGATGCACCACCATGCCCTTTTCCTTGTCGATGACGGCGATATGCTCATCCTCAAAAACTATGTTTATCGGAATATCTGCGGGCATAATGCCCACGGGCTCGGGCGGCGGCAGTATAAGCTCCACCGAATCCCCTTTTTTTAGCTTTGTTCCCGACTTGACGGGGGAGCCGTTCACGAGCACGTCGCCGGATTCCGTCAGCTTTTTTATGAACGAGCGTGTAAGCTCCGTGCGTGCGGTCAAAAACACGTCGAGCCTTTCACCGGCTTCGGCGCAGGTGAAAAGCAGGCTCTCCTCCTCAAGCGAGGGGGAAAACTCGGTATCGACCGTCACGCCGTCCGTGCTCATTTTTTGTCCTCCGTTTTATCCGTCAAGATGTCATGGATGTAGCTCCTGCCGTTTTTGAAAAACAGCATATAAACCGCAAAAAGTATCGCACCGACGGTAACGGCGCTGTCGGCAACGTTGAACACGGCAAAGTTTATTGCGCGAAAGTCGAGCATATCCCGAACATAGCCCAGCCATACCCTGTCGATAAGGTTGCCGATGCCGCCCGCAAGCACGAGTGCGGCACAGACGGAAACGGTTTTCGGCATGGCGAATTTGTGCCTGCGCTTTGTTATCAGTATTGCGGCAAGCACTATGCAGAGAACGGCGGAGGCGATGGTGAGTATCAGCGTGGAATTTTGGAGCATTCCGAACGCCGCACCCCTGTTTTCAACATAGGTGAAGTGGAAAAAATCCTCGATGAGCGGAAAAGTATCGCCCACGTTCGGCAGAAATTTGACCGTCAGCAGCTTTGTCACCTGGTCGGCGGCGATCACCGCCGCAATTATTATCAGTTCGAGCATACAGCGTACCTTTCTATACCTTTTTCAAAAGCGTGTATTCCGTCATGGAAAGCGCCTTCATCAAACCTTTTTCAAAATGAATACCGTGGGGGTAAGCCCGCCTGCCTCCGTGCGTGAACGTGAAACAAGCTCCAGCCCGCCGGAAAACTCCTGCAAAAGATTCTTCAAGAGCGTGTATTCCATCGTGTAAAGCACGGCAATGCCGCCGGTTTTGAGCCACTCGGTCAGCTTCGGCAAAAACTCACGGTAAAGCCTTTCGTTGTTTTCGTGGGTGCCGACACGGTTGCCGAAGGGCATATTGGCAATGACCTCATCGTAGGGCTTTTCGGCACGGAACTTTAAGCAGTCCTTGCAGACAAATTCGATATTCGTGGCGGCGGTCTCGTCGTTTTTCTTTGCAACGTCGAGCGCCTTCGGGGTTATGTCAACGCCCGTAAGTGCGGCGCAGGGCGACATAAAGCTTCTTTCAATGAGCATCGTGCCGCTTCCGCAGAACGGGTCAAGCACCCTTGCGCCCACACGGAGGTAATCGCTTGCAAGGCGCAGCACGCCTGCGGCGGTGGCGGGGTGTATCGAGGCGGGCAGCGAGCCGACCCTGTAATCGAAGCGTGTGTCGGGTATCACGAACAGCTTGACGTAGAGGCTGCATTTGCCGGCAGGCATATCGGGCTGCTTCTCGATGCGAAGCTCTGCGTCGTATGCACTCGGGGCGTTGAGAAGCTCGGGACATTCGAGTGCGTCTGCGATGCGCTTTGCCGTTTCCGCCCTGTTTTTGAAATCGCCCTTGCATTCTATCCTGTAGCGGTAGGGGGCTTCGCCCGTTATGCACTCGCCCAAAAGAGCGATCAGCCTGCTTTTTGCGTAGGCGGCGACGGTCTTTTCGTCAAGGCGCACGTTCTTTTCAAGCGGTATCAGCATCTCGTGAAAGCTCCTTGCCTCGAACAGCCCGAGCGGGGAGTCGGTTTCGACCGAAACGCCGTCGCTCCATTGCTTTTTCACCTCAATGCCGAGATCCGAAAGCTCCTCTTTAAGCTGCGCGCCGAGCTGCTTTGCACAGCGAAGCTCTATCTCGTGCGGCTTTGAAAAGCCGGCAAAGCTGCGCTTCTGCACGGGGCGTGCCTTCGCAAGCGCAAGGCGCAGCGCCTCCCTTTCGGCGGCCTCATGCTTTTTCTCGCTTTCGTCGGCGGCGGGGGCAACGGTATATTGCTCCAAAAATTCGAGTGCTTCATCGCCGCCGAGCATCCCGAGCGCAAGCAGTATCGACGGTCTCACGAAGCGGTGAGTTTCCTTCTCCGCCGCCGCAATCAGCTTTTTAACATCCCTCGGCTCCTCGAGCGCACCCATGAGCCTTGCACAGTTTTTTCTGCGCTTGGGGTCATCGCCGGCAAGCCCGTTGTAGAGCAGGCTGCGGTCATAGAGCCTTGCGTTAAGCTCGTCACGCAGCTTTTTTTTCTTGGCGAAGCGGCTCAAAAGTCCGCAGGCGGCGGCATTGTCCTCCCTTTCGTAAAGCGTCCAAAGCGCCTCGAAGCATATATCGGGGTTGCGCTCAAGCCTGTCCTGCCCGTTTGGCTTCAAAAGCTCCGCACGAACCTCTTTTACCGTCATTTTATACATAAATCAAAAAACCCCTTGTAAAATTGTGAGCCATAACAAACTCACCCAACATAAATTTATCACAGTTTGCGCCTTTATGCAACCGCGGCGTTGAAACGGCGGAATTTATGTTATATAATCAAAAAAGCATTCGTTAAAGGGGAGGCAGGTCAATGGCGAGAGAACACGGTGGGTATCAAAGCGTTCACGATGCGATAATCGGCACGGCGATAGACCTTATCGTTTCACGGGGCGTTTCGGAGGCTTCGCTTGCGGAGATCTCCACCGCCGCAAAGCTGAGCAAGGGCACGATATATTACTATTACCGCACGAAGGACGAGCTGGTGAACGCCGTTGCCGACCTTTCGTTTGCGCACACGACCGATGCCATATTCAACTGGATAGCCGGTCTTTCAAAGGAGAAAAACGACGGCGCCGCCCTCGATCCGCTGTTTGAGGCGCTGACCGCCGAGGAGGATATGCTGAGGCTCCATGCCGAGCTTTTGCTGGATGCGATGAAAAAAACGAGTGCGATCCGTGAAAGGATGGCGCAAAAATACGAGGAGTGGACGGTAATGCTCGATGTGGGCATACTGAAGCTTCCGATACGGCTTCACAAGGAGCTCAGGGAGCTTGCAAAGCAGTTTTTCGTGGTGCTGGACGGATACGCTGCGGCATATTGCATGGGCGTTTCGGTTGACAAGGCGGCGGCGATGCGCCTTTTGAGGGTCAGGGAGGACCTATAGGCGGCAAAGCCCCTCGGTGCGGAACACCCCAAAGGCAAGGCGGCACGGGCAACTTGCCCAAGACAACTTGCCCAAAGGCAACTTGCCCAAAGGCAACTTGCCCAAGGGCAATCTGCCCATGCGAATAACAGCGGCAAAGACCAAGGTATTATAACAGGCATTATAAACAAGGACAGCCATCGGTGAAAAGAGAATGACGGATAAAAACACTATGCCCGACGTTTCGATAGTCGGCTGCGATAACTATTCCGAGGAGACGGTGAAGGCGGCGTATGACGAGCTTTTTGCTTCGCTTGACGCACTTTCGTGGGTAAAAAGCGGCATGACCGTCGGCATAAAGGCGAATCTCGTTACATTCAAGCACCCCGAAGCGGCGGCGACGGTGCATCCCACGCTTTTGGCGGAGCTTACACGGCGGCTCATCGCCCTCGGCGCAAGGGTAATAATCGGCGACAGCCCGGGCGGAGCATACTCGGTAAAGGCGCTTTCGATGGTGTATTCCTTCACGGGGATGCAGGAGGCGGAGGCGGCGGGCGCCGTATTGAACAGGAATGTGGAAACGAGGGAAGCGGAGTGCATTGACGGTATGGTGCTGAGGCGTTTCCCCTATACCGCATGGCTCGATGAGGTCGATGCGATAATCGGTTTTTCAAAGCTCAAGACGCACGGCATGATGGGAATGAGCGGTGCGGTAAAGAATATGTTCGGCGTTATCCCGGGCGTTATAAAGCCCGAGTTTCACTATCGCTTCCCGAACCAGACGGATTTTGCGAATATGCTCATCGACTTAAACGAGCATTTCAAGCCCCGTCTGTACATAATGGATGCGGTGGTGGGCATGGAGGGGAACGGCCCCACGGCGGGCAAGCCCAAAAAGATAGGCGCATTGATGGCGTCGTTTTCGCCGTATAAGCTCGATGCGGCGGCGGCGGAGATTATCGGGCTGGACGGAAAGTCCGTGCTGACGGTAAAGGCGGCGGCGGAGAGGGGACTTTCGCCCGAAAGTGCGAAGGAGCTTTCGCTGTACGGGGAAATTTCGCCGTACCGTGTGCCGGACTTTGAGCTTTTGCCGACAAAGAGCGTGGATAACCTCGGGGAGTTTTTGATAGTCAACAAATTCATTCAGGCGAACCTCGTTGCCGTACCGAAGGTAAAGGCGAGCGAGTGCATATCCTGCGGAAAGTGCGAGGATATGTGTCCCGCCCACGCAATAACATTGCGCGCAATAACTTTGCGCACAAAAACCCTAACCGGCGGGCATAAAACGCCGCACTTTGACCGAAAGCGCTGCATACGCTGCTTCTGCTGTCAGGAGTTTTGCCCGAAGGGTGCGCTCAAGGTGAAACGCCCCCTGCTTGCACGGCTGTTCACGAAGGTGTGATTCACGAAGGTGTGATTCACGAGGGTGTGATTCACGAGGGTGTGATTCACGAGGGTGTGAAAGAAAAGCGGAAAAATAAGCACGCATCCCCATTTTTGGAGAGCGTGCTTTTTTATGCCTTCAAATTTCGGAGGCACTGCCCGTTTAGTCCGTGGCGAGCAGCCTTTCCTCGATCATGTCGAAGTAGGCGGGGCCGTAGGAGAGGTACTCCTCATGGAAGGTGTAGGGGTCAAATTCAAGACCCTTCTCGTCCTTGTACAGATCATACAGGCGGAAGAAGCACGAGTAGCCGATGGCGTAGTCGAAATAGTAGGTGGGCATATTCACCGCATATTCGTAATAATACTCGGCATACGCCTGCATTCCGAAGTCCGCAAGATAGCTTTCCACGTCCGCAAGATCCCAGCCGTAGCCGTTTACGCTGAGGCTGATTATCGCAGGGAAAAGCACGTTGCCGATGACAGAGTCCGTCGCCAAAAGCTCGCCCATATCCCGGTCAATGACGGTGTTTTTATAAACGTACTCCTCGGCGTACTGCGACCAGCCCTCGTAATAGGCGGTCAGCGACATTACGCTTTGGAAAAGCCCGACGCCCTCCAGATTGCGCTGGTATATATACTGGTACATGTGTCCGGGATAGCCCTCGTGACCCACCGTGGCGAGCAGCGTCTGTGAGTCTTTGACAGCCTTGTTGTTGATTATTATGGTATTGTTAAAGGCGTTGTCAACGGGGGGAATAAGGTATGCCGCAGGGCTGAAGCTGTCCTCGAGCGACTTGGACACGTTGTAAAGCCTTACGTCATGCTCGGGAAGCGCAGGGAAGTCCTCCGAAATTTTATCCCTCAGATAGTCGAGATTTTCCTGAACGCTGCCCACGCTCAGCTCGAACGATTGGTTTTCCCAGCCTGCGGGGAGGCCCAGATAGGCGGAATAAAGCTTTTCATAGCGGTCTGCAAGCGTGTCGAACAAAAGATCCTCGATCTCATTGGCATTCATGTGCGCACAGGACGCCCGACGGATGCTTTCAAAGAAGAACTCCTTGCCGCCATCGACGTAGTAAAGTCCCTTTTCAAGCGGTGAGCCGCCGTTTGCCTCGCACTCGTCGCTGAGGCGCTTTATCTCGTCGGCAAGCTTCTCGTATGCCGGAAGCAGCACGTCAAGCACCGCGGCGGAGTTTTGGTCGATATAGGCGCTGCGCTCATCGTCGGTCAGCTCCACATCGGCAATGCGCTCGGGGAAGTCGGTTATCAGGAAGCATTTCTTGCCCGTCTTGCAGAACGACTTGCAATCGTTTACCACGGTTTCGGCTGCGCTCTTGGGCATGAACAGCCCTTCGGCCAGCTTTTCGGCCTCGAATGCGGCGATCTGGTCGAAATAGCGGCCGGTGTCACGCAGCACGGCGATATAGGCCTCAATATCCTCGGCGGTTTCAAGGGGCATCAGCTCAAGCGAGACGGGCAGGTTGCTCTGCAATCCCACGTAGGGCTGAAGCGGCTCGGAAAAGAGGTAATAGTCGGCGAAAATAAGCTCATATTCGATGAAGCGGTCGATCATGTCGTACGAAAGCTGATCCCGTTCGTCAAGCATGCTGCGGTCGATCTGCTCAAGGCGGCCCTGATAGGCGGCACATTCCGCCGTCCATTCGTTGAACGCCTCCTCGGTAAATTCGCCGAGCGTCATCGGTATATCCTCGGCGGCAATGCCGAAGCTTTCGGGGTTATCGACGCTGAGCATGAACGTGAGCGTGTCGCCCAGCACCATCGACTTGAACAAATCGAGGTCAAGCTCGTCAAAAAGCGCCTTGTTCGCCGCCTTCAGCTCCTCCTCGGTAGGCGGTGCCGGAGTGGGAGAGGGCTGCGGAGTCGGCGCTGCCGTGGGCGGTGCCGGAGTGGGAGAGGGCTGCGGCTCTTTCCCGGGTCCGGTGCAGCCGGAAAGCCCGAGCAGCATAGTGCTGATAAGCATGCATACAAGCACGGCAGCAAGCAGGCGGCGGACAACCCCGCCCCTATTTAAAATATTTGTTTTTTTCATGTCAGTGCTTCCTTTCGTTTTATAATATGATCAAGGCTTTCGCAAGGTTTGATTGCCGACGAAAGCTGACGTATTGCCGGTATATGAGAGCATATTGCCCGTTTTTGCCAAAAATGCGGCTTATGTTGATAAATCGTTCCCGTTCAGAATTGTTCCTACATAGCTTTTAAGTGCGCCGAAGGATTCATCGCTTATGCTGTGTTCTATCTTGCAGGCGTCCCTTGCCGCAACGTCCCTGTCAACGCCGAGGCGGACGAGAAATTCCGTTATCAGCGTGTGGCGTTCGTATATTTTTTCCGCAATCGCCCTGCCGGATTCGGTGAGCGTTATTGCGCCGCCTGCGGCAATGGTGATGTAGCCGCCGCTTTTGAGCAGCCCGACCGCCCTTGATACGCTCGGTCTGGAGTAGCCCATGTATTCGCCCACGTCTATCGCACGAACCACGCTGTCCCTGCCCGAAAGTATGTGTATCGCTTCAAGATACATTTCGCCCGATTCCTGCAGACTCATGGGAAAAACTCCTTTCACTTGATCCGTTCCGGCACGCCGCCCGCAGAGGAATTGACCCCGCTTTTGGCAGGAGAAAACTTCGGGGGGTTCGGGTGGGGACTGTGTCCCCTTGCCCCCGATAGGGGTGTGGGGGCAAAGCCCCCACGATAAAACTTTTTACTTGACCTCGGTTACCCAGCCGAACGGATCGTCGAGCCTGCCCCACTGGATGCCGGTGAGCCTGTCGTAGAAGTGCCGGGTCAGCTTGCCGATGCCTGCGTCGCCGACTGCGAGCATCTTGTCCTTGTACGCAAGGTGTCCGACGGGGGATACGACCGCCGCCGTGCCGGTGCCCCATGCCTCGGTGAGAGCGCCGCTTTCGCACGCATCCATAAGCTCGTCAATGTGTATCTTGCGCTCCTCGACCTTGTAGCCCTCGCTGCGTGCAAGGGTGAGGACGCTGTCACGGGTGACGCCGGGGAGGATGGAGCCGTCGAGCGGTGCGGTGACGATGGTGTCGTTGATGAGGAACATCATGTTCATTGCGCCGACCTCCTGAACGTACTTCATGGTCTCGCCGTCGAGCCAGAGCACCTGCGCAAAGCCGTCCTTAACGGCCTCGTCGCCCGCCTTGATGGATACGGCGTAGTTGCCGCCGGTCTTTGCAAAGCCCGTGCCGCCTCTGACCGCACGAACGTATCTGTCCTCAACACGGATCTTGACGGGGGCAAGACCCTGCGGATAGTATGCGCCGGAGGGGGCGCAGATGATGAAGTATATGTAGCGCTTTGCGGCGTGAACGCCGAGAGCCTCGTCGTTTGCAAACATCGTCGGTCTGAGATACAGCGAGGTGCCTGCGGCGTGCGGTATCCATTCCTTTTCGACCTTGACAAGCTCCTTCATCGCCTCAAGGTTGAAATCGACGTCTATGTCGGGCATGCACATACGGTCTGCCGAGCGGTTAAGGCGGCGGCAGTTTTCCTCGGGACGGAACATAAGGATGCGTCCGTCGTCCGCACGGTAGGCCTTGAGTCCCTCGAATATCTCCTGAGCATAGTGCAGTACCGTGCTCGACGGGTCGAGCGACAGCCTGTGATACGGCTCGATACGGGGATTCATCCAGCCTTTGCCTTCCTCATATTCCATGATGAACATGTGGTCGGTAAAGATCTTGCCGAAGCCGAGCTTGGACTCGTCCTGCGGCTTTGCCTTGGGCGTTGTTGTCAAAGTTACATCGATTTTCATATATGTACCTCCATTATTATTGACCGTATTAAAGCGGTGTTTTATATTTTAAGTTCGCACCTTGCGGTTATTTCGGGCGTTACCCGCCCGTCGGTAAGCTCCACTATGTCGGCGATGAAGCGTTCCGCCTCCTCCGCACGAATGCCCACCTCAACGGTGACAAGGTCGGTAAATTCCGTTCCCCGTATATCCATAAGCGACTCCGGCTCCGCCTTTTTCCGCTGCAAAAACGTGTCGAGCGAGCCGTAGCGGGAGTAGTCCATGGCGATTTTGATTATCACGCCGTCCACCACCGAAACAATGCCCGACGCATCGACAGCCATCGCCGCCGACTTGGAGTAGGCACGAACGAGTCCGCCTGCGCCAAGCAGTATTCCGCCGAAGTATCTTGTGGAAACGACCAAAACGTTGGTTATGCCCTTTTGCCGAAGCACGTTCAGCATGGGCATCCCCGCCGTGCCGCCGGGCTCTCCGTCGTCGGAGAAGCGCATGACGGTGCTTGCGGCATCCGCACCCGCCTTGCCGATAACGTAGGCGTAGCAGTTGTGCGTTGCGTCCCAATGCTTTTTCCTTATGGCGGCAAGCTCCGAAACAGCCTCCTCCTCCGTCTCGACGGGTATGCACCGGCCGATGAAGCGGGATTTGTTCACCGTATATTCCGTCTCGGAGGCGGTTTTGACCGTCCTGTACGCCATTTGTTATTTTCCGATTATGCGGACAAAGCCTTTTTTGCCCTTTTTGAGCAGCACGCCCTCGCCCAAAGCCTCGTGGGGTACGGTGGCGTAGGCGTCGGTTATCTGCTGTTCGTCAACGTAAACCGACTTTTGCTCGATCATGCGCCTTGCGTCGGACTTTGACTTGCAAAGACCGCTCATCGCAAGCAGATCCACTACCCTAAGACCGCTTGCCTCTATTTCCTCCGCACCAAGCTCCAGCGTGGGTATGTTGGCAAGGCTTCCGCCGCCGCCGAACAGCGCCTCCGCCGCCTGCTGCGCACGGAGCGCCTCCTCCGTGCCGTGAACCTGTTCGGTTATGGTGAAGGCAAGGGTGCGCTTTGCCTCGTTCATGGCGGCGCCGCCCTCGCTGCACATCGCCCGTACCTTTTCCATTGGTATGAACGTCAGCAGGGAAAGACAGCGTTCAACGTCCGCATCGGGCACGTTGCGCCAGTATTGGTAGAAGTCATAGACGGGGAGCTTTTCCTTGTCGAGCCATACTGCGCCCCGCTCGGTCTTGCCCATCTTCTTGCCCTCGGAGTTTGTGAGAAGCGAGGTGGTGAGGCAGAATGCGGGCTTTCTTTCAAGCTTTCTTATCAGATCCACGCCGCCGAGCATATTGCTCCACTGGTCGTCGCCGCCCATCTCCAGCACGCAGTTGTAGCGGCGGTTCAGCACGAGAAAGTCGTAGCTCTGCATGAGCATATAGCTCATCTCAAAGAAGGTCAGTCCGCCCTCCATGCGCTGCTTGTAGCACTCTGCGGCAAGCATCCTGTTTACGGAAAAATGCACGCCTATGTCACGCATGAAGCCGATGAAGTTAAGGTCGCTTATCCAGTCGGAGTTGTTCACGACTATCGCACCGTTTTCGCCCTCGAAGCTGATGAGGCGTCCCATCTGCTGCTTGAAGTTGGCGACGTTGTGCTTTATGTCGTCCTCGGAGAGCATCTTTCGCATATCCGTCTTGCCGGAGGGATCGCCCACCATCGCCGTGCCGCCGCCGAGCAGTATTATCGGGCGGTGTCCGGCACGCTGCATGTGCGCCATGGTCATGAGCGCAACGTAATGTCCGACGTGAAGGCTGTCCGCCGTCGGGTCAAAGCCGATGTAGAACGTTACCTTCTCCTCGCCGAGAAGCTCCTTTATCCTTTCGGGGTGAGAGGCCTGCTTCAAAAAGCCCCTTTCCTCGAGTATGTCATATACGTTTAAGTTCGTTGTCATTACTGTGTTGTATCCTTTGCCGCTTACAGCTTTGAAATAAGTCCGCCGAGCAGCCTTACGCCTTCCTCGATGCGCTCGGGGGTCTCCGCCGAGAAGTTAAGGCGGAATGTGTTTTTGCCCATGTCGGGGCTGATGAAGAAATGCTCGCCCGGCACGAACGCAACCTTTATCTCCTCAACGGCACGCTTGAACAGCTCAAGCGCAGGCGTTCCCTTGGGCAGCTCGCCCCAGATGAACAGACCGCCGTCGGGCTTGGTATAGGTGCAGCCGGACGGGAAGTATTTTGCAAGTGCGTCCAGCATCGTGTTCATGCGAACGGCGTAGTCGGGGATTATCTGCTCAAGATGCGGCACCATGTATCCGCCGGCGACGAACTCGGCGGCGATGGCCTGCGTGATGTTGCAAGAGTGCGTGTCGGCGCTCTGCTTGCATATCGTCATCTTGCGGATTATGTCCTCACGACCGAAGGCGTTGCCCACACGAAGTCCCGGGGAGAGCGTCTTTGAGAAGCTCGAGAGCAGTATAACGTGACCGTCCTCATCGAACGACTTGATGGTGGGGAGGGGTTCGCCCGTATAGCGAAGCTCGCAGTAGGGATCGTCCTCGATAACGATGACGTCATACTTTTTGGCAAGCTCGGCGACCTGCCGGCGCTTTTTAGCCGAAAGCGTTCTGCCCGTCGGGTTCTGGAACGTGGGGATGCAGTAGAACAGCTTCGGCTTATGCTCCTTCATCAGCCTTTCGAGCGTTTCGATAACGATGCCGTCCTCCTCCATCTCGACGGGGACGAGCTTTGCCTGGTAAAGGTTGAACGTCTGGAGCGCACCCAAAAACGACGGGGACTCGACAAGCACCGCATCGCCGGGGTTTACGAAAATGCGGGTGATTAGGTCGATACCCTGCATCGAGCCGGAGAGCGCAAGCATATTTGCGGGCGTTCCCACAAGACCCTTTCTCGCCCTGAGGTACTCAAGGCATGCCTCGATATAGGGCTTGTAGCCCTCGGTTGCGCCGTACTGAAGCACGACCGTGCCCTTTTCGGCGAGAATTTTGTCGGTCATTTGACGCACGAGGTCAACGGGGAACGAGTCCTTTGAGGGGTTGCCGCCGCCGAAGGAGATTATTTTGGGGTCTCCCAAAAGCTTGAAAAGCTCCCTTATGGCGCTGCCCGATACGTTATCCATTCTGGACGCAAAAGCTGTCATGTCATATTCTCCTTTTATCTCATCCCGTCCGGCGGATAGACCGACGGCAGGATAAATTTTCTTAATATCACGAGTTTACCGCAACGAACAAATATTTGCAAGCCTTTTACGGCACAATGCTTCCCAAAACCCTCCGAAAGCGGAAAAAGTTGAGCCGCATCCCCCGAAAAACGGTGCAGAGCGCTACTATAACTTAAATTCGTTGCTTGTTTGCCGCCAAGCTGTTATAATATGAAAAAAACAGAGGTGGCAGTATGCTTACAGAATTTGCATTGGGTGATACCGTCATGATGCGAAAGCCTCATGCCTGCGGAACAAACGCATGGGTCATCGTCCGCACGGGTGCGGATATAAAGCTTAAATGCGTAAACTGCGGGCGTATCGTCATGCTCGACCGATGTGACTTTATAAAAGCGGGCAAGAAAATAATCGCCGCCGCAGAAAACGAGGAAAAATGAACGCACGCAAACAAAAACGGATGATAAGCTCGCTTATGAACGTGGAGGAAAGGCGCTTTAAGCACGAAAAAAGCTACAGGCGCACGGCGACGCTGGATCTTTTGGTCAGCCTCCTCATCGTTGTGATATTCACCTTCGCCGTCAGGACGTTTATAACCGAACCCACAAGGGTGCAGGGGCAGTCCATGCAGCCCACGCTGATGGACGGCGAAAGGCTGTTTGTGGAAAAGCTGAGCTATCTTTTTGCCGACCCCGAACGGGGCGACATAGTGATATGCGAATATCCCGACATATACTACGATACCTACCACGCAGGCGAGATATTCACGGGAAAAACCTGCGTAAAGCGTGTCATAGGTCTGCCGGGCGAAACCGTGGAGGTAAAGGGCGGAAGGGTGTTTATCGACGGGAAGGAGCTTGACGAGTCCGCCTACTGGAACGGCAGGATAGAGGGCGACTACGGACCCTACACCGTGCCGGAAAACAGCTGGTTCGTGATGGGCGACAACCGCAACGACAGCACGGACAGCCGCTATTACATGGTGGAGGCGATACCCAAAAGCAGGATAATCGGCAGGGTGCATTCCGTGGTGCTCCCGCTGGGGAGTATGCGCTCGGTAAAGCTTGATGACAAGGCATATTCCGGAGAAAATCGCAGGTAACGGCTATGGCGGCAGAGAGAATAAGAAGGCGCACCGCCAAAAACCGTGAGCTGTACAAACGCCTGAGGCTGTATGAAGCCCTTACGATTGGGTTTTCATGCGTGCTTGCGGCGTTTTTCCTGTTTTTGTTCATAACTCCCCCCGTGCGTATGGTTGACAATGCCATGGCGCCGGCGATATGCGAAAACGACGTGGTGCTGACGTTCGGGCTGTCAAAGCTGTTTTCAAAGCCCGTGCGGGGCGACATTGTTGCCGTTGCCAATCGGACGGAGGGTGCGGACGCAGGGTTCAGGATAGTCAGGATAATCGCCGTCGGCGGCGAAACGGTGGAGATAAAGGCCGGAAAGATATACATAAACGGAGGTCTTTTGCGCGAGGAGGGCTATACCGTCGCAGGAACGGAGATGTTGCCCGACATGGAGATGACCGAGATACCCGAGGACGGATACTTCGTGCTTTGCGACGACAGGAGCGGTCTTGGCGGCATATCCGCCGCAAACACCGTTGTCGAAAGGCGCCGGATAAAGGGCGAGGTGTTCATGCTGCTTTACCCGTTCGGGAAAATGGGCTTTTTCGGCTCCGAAAACTGACAGACGGAGGATTTAATGTGCGATTTGACGAATGTGAAATAAAGGAGCTTATCGGCTGGAAAACGGCGCTGCACAGGATACCCGAGCCGTCCATGCACGAGCATAAAACGACGGCGTTCATAAAGGCGAGGCTGAACGAAATTGGAACAGAGCTTGCGGACATTGGACTGAAAACGGGCGCAGTTGCGGTAATACGGGGTAAAAATCCCGAAAAAAGCGGCGAAACCGTGCTTCTCCGCGCGGACATCGACGGCATAAAGGCGAACGAGACCGCCGCCGTCGGGGTGAAGTCCGAGCACGAGGGCATGATGCACGCCTGCGGTCACGACTTCCACACGGCGGCGCTTTTGGGTGCGGCGAAGCTGCTCAAAAGGCATGAGACGGAGCTGAAAAACGACGTGATACTGCTGTTCCAGCCGGGCGAGGAGACCTGCGAGGGCGCAAACCTTGTCATAAAAAACGGGCTTTTTGAACGCCTGAGACCCGACAGGGTGTACGGGCTGCACAACCGTCCCGAGGTGGACTGCGGCAGGATAGTCGTGAACAAGGGTCCCCTGATGGCGGCGAAGGACAATTTCAAAATAACGGTAACGGGCGTCGGCGGACACAGCTCCATGCCGCATCTTATAAAGGATCCGATAACCTGCGCCGGACACATACTCTGCGCCGTGAATACGATAGTCAGCCGCAATATCGACCCGACCGACACCGTGGTCATCAGCGTATGCTCCGTACACGGCGGCGTGCCGGAAAATCTCGTCGTGGATACGGTGGAGATGACGGGCAGCATGAGAAGCTTTGACGAAGGGGCGAGGGCGAGGGCGCTCGAGCGCCTTGAAACGATAGTCGAGTCCACCGCAAGGGCGTTTGAGTGCGAGGGCAGATTTGAGCTGAACTTTGCCGCCCCGGCGGTCACAAACGGCGAAAAAATGTACGGATATGCGCTTTCGGCGGCGAGAAAAACCGTGCGGGAATGCGACGTGATAAGCGCTGCGCCCTGCCTTGCGTCGGAGGACTTTGCGCTGTACTCGAAAATGGCGGATACCTTCTTTTTCTGGGTAGGCTCGGGCGTGCCGAACGAGCATAATCCCTCGTGGCATAATTCCGACTTCAGAACGGACGACAGGGCGATCGAGACGGCGGCAAGGCTGCTTGCGGTCTGCGGCATGGAGTGAAGAGGGAAGTTATGAAATGCTGTAAATGGTTTTTTTGAGTGAATACAGTGCGGTCTTGGTGCATTGATGCGGCTTGCCGCTGCGCCTAAAAGGTACCCCTCCGGCTGCCCTTCGGGCAGCCACCTCCCCTTGAACAGGGGAGGCCGCAGCGCAGCGTGCTTCGGGACATAAAATAAGCCGCCCTAAGGCGGTTTTTCGCCCCATGACGGTCTTGGTGCATTGATGCGGCGTGCCGCTGCGCCTAAAAGGTACCCCTCCGTCTGCCCTTCGGGCAGCCACCTCCCCTTGAACAGGGGAGGCCGCTTCATCTCCCGTATATCCTGCGCGCCTCGTCGGTATATGTGCCGTCGGGCTTGTACAGCGTCATACAGCTCCATTCCGTGTCCGAAAATCCATCGCCCCGCTTTGCCTCCACGAGCGCAATATAGGGCGGCTTGCTCTCAAACGAGGACACAAGGCGGCACCGCAGTATCTTGAAGCCGTTACCCGTGAGCGCATCGGCAAGGCGGAACAGCCCCTTTGTCGGATAGACCGTGTAAAGCCTGCCGCCGTAGCGCACGAGCCGCTTGCAGCAGCGGGCGACGTCCGAAATATCGCAGGTGCATTCATGGCGGCTTTGGGTAAAGGTAGCGGCGGAGTTTGAAACACCTCCCGAAAAATACGGCGGATTGCACACGGCGGCGTCAAAGCTGCCGTCCCCGAAACGCTCCGGCGCATCCCGAAGATCCATGTTGTAAAACTCCACTCCGTCAAGACCGTTCAGCGCCCTGCTTCTCACCGACATATCGTAAAGCTCCGTCTGCAGCTCTATCCCGACGGTGCTTGCGCCCGTTTCGGCGTGTATCATCGTCGCTAAAAAGCCCGTGCCGGAGCCAATGTCGATAATGCGCTCGGAGGGCTTTGCCCGCACGCTGTCGGCAAGCAGCACCGAGTCCGTGCCGAAGCAAAAATGCCGCCTGTCCTGTATCAGCCGCAGCCCCTTGAACTCAAGATCGTCGATCCTTTCGCCCTCCTTCAAAAGGGCAGAAGCGTCAGTTTCCATGTATGTTGAACAGCTCCAATGCGTTGTTGAACGTGATTTTTGCCGCCTCGTCAGGGGCTATGCCCTTTATTTGGGCAAGGCGCTCCGCAACGAAGCGGACGTATGACGGCTGATTGCGCTTGCCCCTGTGGGGAACGGGCGTCATGTAGGGGCAGTCCGTTTCGATCACTATGCGGTCAAGGGGCAGCTTTTCCGCCGCCTCGACGAGCTTTCTTGCGTTTGAGAAGGTAAGTGCGCCGCCGAAGGCGATGTAAAGCCCCATATCCACGCACTCACGGGCGATCTCATAGCTTCCGGAAAAGCAGTGCATAACGCCGCCGGAAAGCCGCCCCCGATGGGCGTTTAATATATCCATTGCGTCCCCGAACGCCTCACGGATATGCAGTATAACGGGCTTTTTGAGGGCGCACGCCAGCTCAAGCTGCTCGGCAAAGCGCCTTTTTTGTATCTCCCTCGGGGAAAAGTCGTAGTGGTAGTCGAGCCCTATCTCGCCCACGGCAACCACCTTTTCGTGAGAAAGCAGCTTTTCAAGCGTGAGAAGATGCCCGCTCGTCATGCTTTCCGCCTCGTGCGGATGCGTCCCTGCCGAGGTGTAGATATGCGGATAGCTTTCCGCAAGGGCGATACAGCCGTCGGCGGTGCGTATGTCACAGCACGCCTCGACCGCAAGCCCAACGCCTTCGTCGGGCAGGGCGGCGGCTATTAGCTGCCTGTCGCCGTCGAAACGCTCGTCGGCAAGGTGTATGTGTGTGTCAAAAAGCTGCATGGCATCCCCCTTGACTTATGCGGATATTATCAGCGATATTACGCCGATGAACACGCCGATTATGAACAGCGCCGCAAGAACGATCGCCAGTATTTTCACCGCAAGCCTTGATTTTCTGCCTTCCATGGTTATCTCCCGTCCGTGTCGTCTGCCGTAACGGAGAGCGTTTTGCCGCCGTACGTCAGCTCCAACTTATATGATCTGAGGCGTATCCGCCTGCATTTGAGCTGCCTGTTAAATTCCCTGTCGCCGTATTTGTCGTCCCCGATTATCGGGCAGCCGACGTGGGCAAGCTGCGAGCGTATCTGGTGCGTGCGTCCGGTGATAAGCTCCACCTCAAGCTCGCTCGTGCCGCTTTTTTTGTCAAAGCTCAGCGTGCGGTAATTGAGCAGCATCGGCTTTGAGCCGGTAACCTCGCTGTCGAACACCTGCATATAGCCCCGCTCGGCGTCCTTCACGCCGTAGGAGAGAAGGCTTCCGCTTTCCTTTGCCATGCGCCCCTTTACGGTGCAGCGATAATATTTTTTCATGCGCCCGTCACGCATTGCGGCGTCCAGCCGTTGGTATGCTTCCTCGCTTCGGGCAAAAAGCACCAGCCCCGTTGTCGTTGCGTCTATGCGATGCACGGGGTAAACGCTTGAAAAGCCCGAAAGCAGCCTTGCTTCGAGCGTGTCGTCGGCCTCCTCCGTCACGTCCGTGACCTCAAGACCGTAAGGCTTGTCGGCGATCAAAATTTCCTCGTCGGCATAGGCGAGCTTTACCCCGACCATCAGCCCTTTAAGCTCCGTTTCAAACTGCGCCCATGCGCCGCCGGAGGGCAGACTGATGAAGCGCATCGGTATTTTCTGCGTGGGATGCTCTATCTCCAAAGAATACGCCCAGAGCGCTATCTGCTGCCCGGGTACCGCCGAAGGATTGTACCGCTGATCGCCCCAAAGTGCGGCGCCCCGTGAGCTTAGCTGCACCCGTATCTGGTGATGCCTGCCGGTAAGGAGCGATATATCGGCGAGCGTAAGCCCGTTTTTTTTCGCAATGCGGTAAAAATCAAGCTCCGCCGGCTTTGCGTCCGCCGTTCCCTCGGGTACGGTGCGGGTGGTGTTTTTTGCCTCGTCCCTTAAAAGCCAATCCGAAAGCCGTCCGCTTTTCGGCGGTTCGCCCGTGACGATGGCGGCATAGCGTTTTTTTGCGGCCTTTGACTTGAACGCCGCCGTAAGCCTTGCCGCCGCCTTGGAGGTTCGGGCAAAGACCATAACGCCCCCGACGGGACGGTCAAGCCGGTGTACCAGACCGAGATAGACCTCGCCCGGCTTATTGTATTTTTCCTTTATATATGCCTTCAGCTCCCCGAGCATATCGCTGTCGTGCGATGCGTCGGGCTGCACGGGCATATTCGGGGGCTTTTCGACGACCAGAAGGTGGTTGTCCTCATATATGACCTTTATCATTCAGCCCTCCCCGTTTTCCGATTTTTTTTGATTATGCCCGATATGCGCTTAAAAAGCGACTTCATCTCGCTCGGGTACGCAGCGATATTGCCGATAAAAAACGCCGCCGAAACGATGGCCGTCACGGGTATCGCACGGAGTATCCAGCCGCCGAAGCCGTGAATTTCAGCCCCGCCCAAAAGCCCCGAAAGCAATACCCCTGCCGCCGCCGAAGCGAGCGTGACGGCATACCGCTTTACATAGTAGCCGACCCCGAACCCGAGCAGGTTTTTTTGGACAAAGACCGTGTGCGTGACAAGGCGGAACGCCATCGCAGCGAGCGAACCCAGCGCAACGCCGGCAATGCCCGTTATTTTCAAAAGCACAACGGAAAGCACCACGTTTATGCCCACCTCAAACCATGCCGCAAGCTCCGTCTGCTTGAAGCTGCCCGAGGCGACGACCATCGCCTGTGAAGGAAGGCGCAGACAATATACGCCCTCCGCCGCCACCAAAAGCGCCGCAAACAGCGGATAGTGATAGCTTGTGTCCGAAACCTCCCCGACATATACCCCGACAAAGGAGCTTATCAGCAGCGCCGCTGCGGTGAAAAGTATCCCTCCGACGAAGTGGATTATAAAATCGTACAGTTTATAGGTGCTTTTCAGCTCATCATGCCTGCCGAGGGCGAGCCTGTTGCCGAAGGTCGCCTCGAAGTCGGCATGGATTATTGTCGTCAGCTTGTTAAGGGCGGTTATAACGAGCGCATGAACGGAATAGACCGAAACGTATTTCAAATCCCTCGAAACGAGCGTAAGCACCGCAACGCCCGTGTTGCTGTGCAGGAAGAACGCAACGTGCTGGCTCAGTCCGTGCCAGCGCTTTGCAAGAAGCTGCCTGCCGCCGTCCGCCGCCCTGTCGATGCGGTAATGCCGCCTTATGTAAACCGTCAGAAGCAGGGGGCGCAGCGCAAATACCGCCGCACTTGCAAGCTTTACAACGTGTGCGGACGCACCGAGCCGTATCAGAACGACAGTTGCCAGGGTGTTGAGAAGCAGGGCGAGTATCTCAAACGTGTATGTGACATATCTTCGCTGTGCGGCGTGAAGCAGCACGGTGTAGGGCGTGGCGAAAAAATATTGAAGCAGGGTGCTTACGCCGATTATCAGCACCATTGAGGCGGTGGAGAGGAAATCGAACGGGCTTTCGGAAAAAAGCGGATACGTAACGGCAAGCACCGCCATGTAGCCCATGAAGCAGAAGCCGACCGAACGGAAAAAGCGTTTGCCGGCGTTCACCGCCGCGCTCATGCCGAAGTTGTCGTCCTCGGCAAGCGGCCTGTAAAGAACGTGCCTCAGCACGCCGCCAATGCCGCCCTCAAGCAGCGTTATGTACGAAAGGAACTGCGTAACGGAAACTATCAGCCCGTTGACCTCGGAGCCGTAGGCGTGCAGGATAAGCCTCGGGACGATGAAGGCGCATACCACGGAAACGATCTGCAGCAGGAGCGACATCGCTATGTTGAGAATTATTTGCCTGTCCTTACTTTCCGTCAAGGTCTTTTCCTTCTTCCTCCGCACTGCCGTCGGGCGCAGTATCCTCAGGGGCGGGCCGTTCGCCGTCGGCGTTCTCCGGCGGCACGAACTCGTTCACAAGGGCGTTTATCATTTCCACCGACATTTGCGGCGGCTCAAACTCAAGCCGCGGACCGGAGCTATCATCGGGCGAGAGCGCCTCGTTTATAAAGAACGGCGCATTGCCGAACAAAGCCTCCGGATCGAAGCCGCCGAGGTTTTTAAGCTGCGATTTTATCGGCACGGGTGCGGCGAAGGTCGCTTCGGAACGCTTGATAAAGGGGGATACCAACGGGTGCTCCGCATCGTATGCTGCCCTTTCCGCCTCCGCATCATTGGCATAAAGCGCCCTTACCACGAGAAAATAAAACGCAAGCTCCAAAAAGGTGCTCTTTGAATAATACGAAACCAGGGCAAAATCCTCGACGAGCGTCATCACTATCATGCACAGCGAAAGCAGCACGAGCGGCTCACGCTTTTTCACACGCTTCAGGAGCTTTACAAGCAGATAGATGTACGACGCATAGTAAAACAGCGTGCCGAACAGACCGACGCTCGAAAGCAGCTCTATATAGTTGTTGTGGGTGTAGTAATATTGGCCCGTGTATTCAAAAACGAAAAAGTAGCTGTTGCCGATACCCACGCCCGTGAAGGGGTTTTGGAGGAAAACCTCCCAGCCTGCCTCGATCATTTTGAGCCGGAGCATAGTGGAGTTGTCAACCTGCGAGGAATCGCCGAATATGTTGAAAAACGACTCCATTCGCTCCTTCACAAGGTCAAACATCGGAAGCTGCAGCACTAAAAAGAAAACGGATACTGCAATTATTGCGCCGAGTATGCCCCTTATGAACGCACGCTTGTCGCCCTTCTCCCTGGGCTTGAGAAGATACATCATTATAAACGAGAATATGACCATTACGAGAGCCTTTCGGCTGCCCGACGCCGCAACGGTCAGAAGCGGCAGGGGGAGAAGCAGGTAAAAGCGCCTTTTATTAAGCAGCATCCCGTAATAGAAGCATATAAGGCAGGCGTTGGACGCCATCAGCCCTATCGAGTTTTCGTTTGCGACCTCGCCGCCCAGCCTGTCGCCCTCGGAAAGCATTGTGATGTATTCCGACGGACCGTAAACCAAAAGCAGATATACGCACATCACAAGGCTGCTGACGAGCAGCGCAATGGGGAACAAATCGAGCTTTTTCGTCTGGTACAGAACATTGAAAACGAATATGAGCATCAGCCACAGCTTGAAAAGCGTGGAGCACTGGACGGACGACATATCGGGTCGTATCGCCCAAATGCTAGACAAAACGCATATTACGAGGAAAAGCCCCGTGAATATGATGTGCGGCCCGAATTCAAACTTTGCGCCCATAAAAAGGTGCATGACGGACAGCACGAAGAACAAAAGCATAACGGCGTTGGGTATTATTACGAGATCCTCGTTCTCGTTGAAAAGCGCCTGCACGACAACATACAAAAAGAACACGACCAGCAGCAGTGTTTCAAAGCCGTGTCTTATCTTGCTGTTTTTCGTTGCGCCCTTCTCTGCCATCTTCTGCGGCGTTTCCTCCCAAGCTATCCGAAGATAAGGCTTATAAATTCGTTCAGCACGCTCTCGGTGCCGTAGCCCGCAGCGATGAAGCGGTCACGGGTATCCGCTCTGCCGAAAGCGGAGCTTTGCCGGAAAATCTCATTTACCGCCCCTGCCCATTCGCCTGCGCCGCCCTCAAGCGGCAAATATTCGACAAGACCCGTTATATTCGCCTCACGGGTGACGGTGTCGGATACAAGACTGCGAAGTCCCGCCGCCTGCGCCTCGATTATGACGTTGGGCATTCCCTCGTAAAGGGAGGGGAGAGCCACAGCGTCGAACGCCGAAAACAGCTCCGGCACGTCCGTCCTCTGTCCCAAAAAGCGGCAGTCGTCATATATGCCGAGCTGCTTTGCAAGGGCTTTGGTATCCTCAAACAGCGGTCCGGAACCTACCAGCACCAATGCGGCGTCGGGTGTGAGCTTTTTCAGCTCCGAAAAGCACTCGAGCAAAAACCGGTGATTTTTCTCGGGGCTGAAGCGTCCTATATGCCCGAGCACGGGGCGTTCGCCGAGGGAAAGCTCGTCCCGTATGCGCCGTGCCGTGCCGGGGGAATAAGCGTAGTCGTCAAAATCAAGTCCGTTACGGAGTATATGCGCTTTGCCGTTTTTTACACAGCCCCTTCCGAAGGTGCGCTCGGCGGCGTTTTCGCTCGGTGCGAGCTTTACCGTCGGTATCATGCGGGGGAGCGGCGAAAACAGGAAGTTTATCAGCTTAAACAGCGTGCCGCCGTCAAGTCCCGCACTCGTGGAGCGCATTGCGAGCACCCGTGCGCCTCCGCATTTGGCGGCTAAAAGGTCAAGTGCGGCGAGCGACTGCTGCGACAGGCGCAGAACGTATTCATAGCCGTTTTCCCTGACGATGCGTTTAACCGCACGGAAGCATTTTACGGGGTGCCTGAGCTTCATCGGCACGGTGAACGTGCGTCCGCCGAGGGAGTGCATTTCGTCAAGATACAGCCCCTCCCCGCCCTTGCCGTCGGGGACGGATACCAGAAAGTCAAAAACGTATTTGCTGCGGTCTATCCTTCGAAACAGCTTCATGAGGAAGGTTTCGGCGCCGCCGGCATCGAAGGAGTTGGCAATTACGAGCAGTCGTTTCATGGCGGTATGGGTCAGCTCCTCGGAGCTTTGCGGCAAAAAAGGCACGAGAACGTTTTGAACAGCAGCTTTATATCCAAAAGCAGGCTCATGTTCCGTATGTATTCAATGCCGAGTATCGCCTTTTTCGGCAGTATTTCATCTACATAGAGGCTTTCGGGGTCATCCGCGGCACCCAAAAGCTCGCTTTCGTCGCAGTACATTATGGAGGCGTTGCCCGTTATGCCCGGGCGCACGGAAAGCACCTGCCATTGCTCGTCGGTATAGAGCTTTACGTACCTCGGCACCTCGGGACGGGGACCGACAAAGCTCATGTCGCCGATAAGGATGTTGATAAGCTGGGGCAGCTCGTCGATCTTGAGCTTGCGGAGCGCTCCGCCGATCTTGGTTATGCGTGCGTCGCCGTTTCCGAGGGTAAGCTGATTGCCTATGGAGTCGGCGTCCTTTCGCATCGTGCGCAGCTTGAATATCAAAAATTCACGCCCGTATCTGCCCACCCTTTTCTGGCGGAAGAACATACCGCCTTTTGAGTCGAGCATTATTATTATGCCGATTATCAGTATGGGCAGGGCAAGCACCGCAATGCCCAGCGCCGAAAAAACAATGTCGAACAGGCGCTTCGGGATAAGCACGGAGCGGGGCACGTTTATGTAGGTTGGCTGAGCGGCGGAGTATTCCGGCAGGGAAGAGGATGCCCCTGCATATTCCGCCCGTTCGGGTTCGTCCCCGGTGTTGTAATTAAGACCGCCTTCGGGTGTTGTCACGGTTTATATCCTTTCAGGGAGAGGGTACGCACAGACGTCACACAGTCCCCTTTTTTACTCATTGATTTTTGTCCGCATGGCGCAGGGCCGCACTTCGGACATATATACCTATAACGAGTATATTATAAATACCTGCCGCCGTTTAGTCAAATACAAGTTTCTTCTGAAAGAGGATACTTTGTAAAAAATTATCTTCACCCGGCCGTTGCACACGGCTGCGGCTGCCCGGGTCGGAGGGCGGACGGATGCGGCTTCGTTTCGCCAAAATTGGGTTTGCATGGGTGCGGCGGATTGTGATACTATTCATAGTGACTATTCAAAAGGTAAATCGGAGGTTTTTATGGAAAAGAAAAAAGGTGCGGCTTCTGCTGTCACGGCTGTGATCTCGCTGCTCATTCCCGTTTTGTTTGCGGTCGTGCTGATTATCCCCGTCACGAGGGAGGGCTTTAAGACGCTGTCCGCCGGGCATCCCTATATAATGGGCTTCATAAAATTCGGACTTCTTGCCACGGTCGGCGAGGTGTTTGCCTGCCGCATCCGAAACAGGGCGTGGGTCTTGCCGCCTTATGTCGGCTGGCGTGCGCTTATATGGGGCGTAATCGGCGTTGCGATAACCTTTATGATGAAGGCGTATTCCTTCGGCGTTGCCGGCATGATGGAGTCGGGGCTGCTGCCGTCGGGAGGCGAAGGTTTTTTGACGAGCCTGCTGAAGGCGTTTTATACCGCCGCCGTAATGAACCTTACGTTCGGACCTACGTTCATGGCAACACATAAATGCAGCGACAAGTATCTCGACCTCAGGGCTTCGGGCGTTTCAAAGCCCGGGCTGAAGGGTGTTGTGACGGCGGTGGACTGGCACGGCTTTGTGTCGTTCACGCTGTTCAAGACCATACCGCTGTTCTGGATACCGGCGCACACGCTGACGTTCCTGCTCCCTGCGGAGTATCAGGTCATCGCCGCCGCCGCACTTTCAATCGCCCTCGGCGTGATAATGAGCCTGAGGAAGTGAGAGGGGAAAAGTAAAAAAAGAGTGGATCTCGAGGCGCACTCCGTAAGGAAGTGCGCCTCAGTTATATTCGCCTTACGGCGAGTTATATTGCTTCGCAGTGATATTATGCTATGCATAGTGATATTGTCCTACGGACAGTTTTAGGGCGAATATAATATCACGAAAACCGCAAGGTTTTCATATCACTTTACCCGCCGAGAAAGATATTCTTTATTTTCGGCAAGTATTTACCTTTCTCAAAGTATGTAACCCACTATGACACTTTCACAATCCTTGTGCAAAGTGTCATTTGTTTTGTAAGGATAAAAGCCGAGCGAGAAAACTTCTTTACGAAGTGTCTCGCTCTCCACTCTCTTTTTTTGTAATTTCCCGGGAAACAACCGCCTTACTCGCCAAAGCCGGGGGGCAGTATGTCGTAGTCGTACCACTCTGCGCCGTAGGGACGGAGGAATACCGTTACAAGGCATGATGCGCTGAAGTCATGGCGGATGTAGCTGTATTCGATGGTGAGGCTGCCGTCGTCGGCAATGGTCTGACGGAACTCGTCGGCCTCGCTTTCAAGCAGGTAGGTATCCAGCACCCATGCGTCATCCTCCCCGATGTCGGGCATAAGCGTGGTCGCCGTGGTCATGTCAAAGTCCTCGAGCCACATGGAGATGAGGGGCATATCGCCATCGACATAATCGTACTGATACACCTCGAAATACCATCTGCCGGTGTCGTCCTTGTCGATGGAGGCATAGACCGCCTGATAGCCCTCGGTGAGCCCTTCGCCGACACAGCTGCTGCAGTTGAGCCAGCCCTCCCACGATCCCGCAAGGGTCGTGACGCCCACGGTGAAGGTCGGGTCATATTTGAACATAAGCGTCATTTCCCAGCCGGGAAGCTCGATAGTTACAATGTCGCCCTCAAGGGTATAGGGGAAGGGGTCGTTTTCGGTGAAATAGAGCACGCTCTGCACCTCGTCGTAGGAGAAGCTGTCGAATATCTGGTCGGAGAAGGAAAGCTCTCCCCATGCCTCCTCGTCAAAGAGTATGTAGGAGTCCTCCAAAAGCCCCTCGGCGGCAAGCGCAGCATTGTCCTTGTGAACGCCTTCGATTATCGCTTCGTGCAGCAGATAGCGGCCGAGCATGCCCTCCCTTTCGGCAGGGGCCTGAGTGGGATCGGCGGCTGCGGGGATAGTAGCGGTTGGGTCGGCTCCTATGTCCGGAGCGGCGCCGTCACGGGTGAACATCAGATCCATGCCCGAGCTCATGAAGTCGTAAAGGTACATTACATCCGGCTCCATCCTGCCAGTGCAGTCGATGAGGAAGCCCGATATGGTCATAACGCCGTCCGTGCAGTCCCATTCACCCTCGCAGGGCGAGCCGTCAACGGTTATGACGCATTTGCCGTTTCGCTTCAGCTCCACGGTAACGCCCGTTTCAAACAGGTCGGCAGCCTCGAACTGCTGCCCCTCTACGGTGGCGTAAACTGCGTGCCACATATCGCCCTTTTGCCCCTGAAGAATATTGCCTAACGATTCGCATCCGGTCATGCTCAAAAGCATGACTGCCGCAATGATGACGGCAACGGCGGTTTTTAATCTCTTCATTGGTATATCTCCCTTTAATAAGTATTTTATCACGGAATAAATTCAGCGTCATGCTTTGTCAGAAGCATAACGCTTGTGATACATTGCGGGAAGCATCACGCTTTTTTGTCGATTTTCCCGATTATTTGAGCAGCTTGATGCTGCCGATTATCGGAAGCTCCTTGGCTTTGCCGTTGGCGGCGTTGACGATGCCGAGTATGGCGAGTACCAAAAATGCAAGCGACGCAATGCTGAATATGGTGCTCATAACGGCGGCAAGCCTGAACGAGATGAAAATAAAGATGGCGTTGAGTATTGCGACAACGATGGCATAGGCTATCTCGGCTATCGCAAGCACAAGACCCTGATTGGTGTGGAATCTGGCGAACTTGGAGTCCTTTGCCGCAAACAGGGGGATGAGCACGAGCCACGAGAGGTAGGCAAGTATCGCCATAGCCTTGTTGGAGCTGATGTCGTTTTGGTCGTACTCGGCGGTGTTGTCGGCGGTGTTGTTGAACTGCTCAAACTTCTGCGTAATGGTGTCCTGAACGGTCGGTTCGGTCTGCTTTTCGGGCTCGGCGGCGGGGGTGCCGCAGCCGGGGCAGAACTTTACGCCGTCGTCCATTTGCTTTCCGCAGTTTGCACAAAATTTCATAGATGGTTCCTCCTGTATAATGATAAAACTTATGGTTTCCCGACAATTTTCGTGGAAACCGCTATGCCGATATTATGCCTTCTTTCGTCCCGAAATGCAATAGGAAAAGCGAGAGTTGGCATATTGACGGAAAATATCCGCTCACCCGAGCAGCTTTTCCACGTCCTGCTTCGGCACATAGCCCACTATCCTGTGGGTGGGCTCGCCGTTTTTGAACAGTATCAGAGTGGGTATGCTTGAAACGCCGTACTTTATCGCAACGGAGCGTGCCTCGTCTATGTTCAGCTTTGCCACCTTGACCCTGCCGGCGTAGTCCTCGGCAATTTCTTCCACGATGGGCGCAAGCTTTCTGCACGGGGGGCACCACGTGGCAAAAAAGTCCACAAGAACAGGCTGCTCGGACTTGAGCGCCTCGACCTCAAAGTTTGCTTCGTTCAGAATGATCATATTATATTCTCCTTTCCTTCAGTTGAGTGATTTATAGTAAAGCAGACAGTGGCAGAAGCCCTCGAACCCGGGGTCCTTTATCTGCTCACGGAACTCCTTGCACATACACTTATTGTCCTCGGTGCGCTCGAGCCTGCAGGGGCAATAGCCGCCCGTATGCTCAAGACCCTCCTTTATCGCCTTTACTACCTCCGTATCGGGGTTTAACGTAACCTTCATAACAGCATCTCCTTTTTTTGTTGTTTTTTACAGCAGTCCCCGGCGCACAAGCTCCCTTTCGACCTCGGCGGTTATCTCGGCGGAGGGAAGCATGGAGCCGTTTTCGGTGCATTTTATCACGGCAATGTCGTCAAAGCGTTCGGCGTATTCGAGATATTTCTCCCTGGCACGCTGCTGGATGCCGGTTGATTTTTCATATACGTCCTTGCTTTTGCCGACGTATTCACGGAAGCCCTTTTTGTCCACGTTGTCCGACGCGCACTTTGGCTCAACGTCGAAAAACAGGTTGAGATCGGGACGGGGCAGTCCGAAATGCCCGTATTCCAGCTCGCTCACCCAGTCGATTATGTCGGGCTTGCCGAGATCGCAGTCACGGATGCTCTGATACACGGCGTTCGACAGGACGTAGCGGTTTATCAAAAGATAGTCGGTCTTTCCGTCCTCATAGCCCTTAAAGCTCTCGGCACGGTCGAGCGCAAACCAGAGCGCCATGCTCTTTTGGTCTATATCGACCGCCTGCACGCCGTTTTGACCGGAAAGATACCGCCCTATCTCGGCTCCGAAAAAGCTTTCATATATAGGGTATGAGCGAAGCTCCACCGAAAAGCCCCTTGAGGTCAGCAGTTTTTTTAGCGCCTTGAACTGCACGGTTTTGCCGCTTCCGTCAATGCCCTCGATGGTGATAACCTTTGTTTTTGCCATTGGTCAATATCCCCTTTCGATATTCAGATATTATACCAGCGTCCGCTTGAGCCGCAGGGCAGCACGAGCCCCGAGTCCGATATGGGAAGCCCTATTTCGTCCGACTCGAATTTGCCGCCCCTGCCCCTGAGGGCGATGCGCATCACGTTTTCCACCGCCGAGGCGGAAAGCCCCGTGGTGTATGAGTTTATGAGCATGAAGCAGGCGTCGTCCGCAAGCAGCTTTGCACACTCGGCAACGAGGGGATAAAGGTCGTTTTCTATCTTCCACATCTCGCCCGAGGGTCCCCTGCCGTAGCTCGGCGGGTCCATGAGTATCCCCCGATAGGTGTTGCCCCGCCTTTGCTCACGGAGCACGAACTTCATCGCATCGTCAACGATGAAGCGCACGGGTCTGTCCTCAAGCCCCGACTCCTTGAGGTTCGACTTTGCCCACTGTACGATGCTCTTTGCCGCATCGACGTGAACGACGCTTGCGCCCTCCTTTGCCAGTGCGCACGTTGCGCCGCCGGTGTATGCAAAAAGGTTCAGCACGTCAAACGGGCCGTCCGCCTTTTTTACTATGCTCCGCATCCAGTCCCAGTTGACCGCCTGCTCGGGGAAAAGCCCCGTGTGCTTGAAGCCCGTCGGACGCACGACGAAGCGAAGGTCGCCGTAGCGGAGCGTCCAGCTTTCGGGAAGCTCCTTTGCATATTCCCAATGCCCTCCGCCCGAGGAGGAGCGGATGTAATGGGCGTCGGTCCTGACACTGCCCTCCATGGGCCATACCGCCTGCGGCTCGGGACGCAGCAGCGTTATATCGCCCCAGCGCTCCAGCTTGTCGCCGCCTCCGGTCCTGATAAGCTCGTAATCCTTCCATTTGGATGAAATATACATGGTTTTTCTCCGTTTCCAAGAAAATATAAGGCGGATTATTTATACCGTTTCGTCCGACGTGAGCCTTGCCGTTCGCTCGGCCAAAAGCAGCGCATCTATCATCTCGTCCATGTCGCCGTCAATGAACGCCTCCAGCTTGTAAAGCGTAAGCCCTATGCGGTGGTCGGTCACACGGCTCTGCGGAAAGTTGTAGGTGCGTATGCGCTCCGAGCGGTCGCCCGAGCCAACCTGACTTCTCCGTTCGGAGGCTTCCTTCCTGTCACGCTCCGTGCGGTACAGGTCGTAGAGCCTCGTTTTAAGCACACGCATCGCCTGCTCCTTGTTTTTTATCTGCGACTTTTCGTCCTGGCACTGCACAACAAGCCCCGTGGGGAGGTGGGTTATGCGTATTGCGCTCTCGGTCTTGTTTACGTGCTGTCCGCCTGCGCCGCTCGAACGGTAGGTGTCGATACGCAGGTCGTTCATGTTTATCTCCACCTCGACATCCTCCGCCTCCGGAAGCACCGCAACGGTCGCCGCACTCGTGTGTATGCGCCCCTGCGACTCGGTCTCGGGTATGCGCTGAACACGGTGTACGCCGCTTTCGTATTTAAGGCGTGAGTATGCGCCCCTGCCCCTGAGGGTGACGATGACCTCCTTCACGCCGCCCACCTCGGTGAGGCTTGAGGAGACCGTTTCCGTTTTAAAACCGTGGCGTTCGGCATAGCGCTGGTACATTCTCAAAAGCACCGCACCGAACAGCGAAGCCTCGTCGCCGCCCGTGCCGGCACGTATCTCTATCATCACGTTTTTGTCGTCGTTAGGGTCTTTCGGGAGCAGCTTCAGCTTTATCTCCTCCTCAAGCGCCGCCTGCTTCGCCTTCAGCTCCGAAAGCTCCTCATGTGCAAGCGCCTTCAGCTCGCCGTCCGCCCCGTGGAGAAGCTCCTCCGTAGCGTCGATATCCGCCATCACCGAGAGCAGCCCGTCATACAATGCAACGTTTTCCTGCAGCGAGGAATGCTCCTTTACCGCCGCCTGCCACGCCGCCTTGTCGCTCATCGCTCCGTCCGAGCCGAGGAATGCGCCGAGCTCCTCATATCTTTCCTTCTGTGCCTTTAATTTATTAAGCATCTATTCCGTTCCTTAACCTCACAGCATACTTCCATACCTTAAACTATAGCACATACTCGCCCCCAAAGCAACAAAAACAAGGCCTGTACGGCAAATTTGCGGCAAAACGGCGGTATTGCAATACCCGAAGCAAAATGTTATTATATTGACCGTATATATGAATGGGACCAGCGGACGCTCCGGATCGCTTTTTGAAGGAGGGAGGGCGTGCGCCGAATTGTCGTCCGTGCGACCGTCCCGAAAGGAATATCAAAATGGAACACTATATTGTAAACGGCGGAAAAAGGCTTGAGGGAAGCGTAACGATAAGCGGCGCCAAAAACGCTGCGCTTGCCATCATACCCGCGGCGATACTTGCCGGCGAAAGCTGCCGCATAGACAACCTGCCGCAGATAGAGGACGTAAGGCTTTTTGCGAACATACTTTCGGGCATCGGCGCAAAGACCGAGTTTGTCGAGCCCGGCTCGCTGCTGATCGATCCGTCCACCATAAACACCTGCGACGTTACCGCCGACATGGTAAGCTCGTTTCGGGCGTCGTATTACCTTTTAGGCGCATTGCTCGGCAGATACGGGCGTGCAAAGGTTGCGCTCCCGGGCGGCTGCACCATCGGCGCAAGACCCATCGACCTGCATATAAAGGGCTTCCGTGCGCTCGGCGCAAAGGTCTGTATCGAAAAGGGCGCCGTCTGTGTGGAGGGCGAAAGGCTTACGGGTGCGGAGATATACCTTGATATCGCCAGCGTGGGCGCAACGATAAACATAATGCTTGCCGCCGTGAGGGCGGAGGGCAGGACCGTAATAGTCAATGCGGCGAAGGAGCCGTACATAGTCGATCTGGCAAATTTTTTGAACATGATGGGCGCATCCGTTAAGGGTGCAGGCACGGATACCATCAAAATAAGCGGCAAAAAGAAGCTCCACGGCAGGAATTATTCCATAATCCCCGACATGATGGAGGCGGGCACGTTCATGATAGCGGCGGCGGCAACGGGCGGCGACGTTGTGATAAACAACGTCATACCCACGCACCTTGAAGCAATATCCGCAAAGCTGATGGAGGCGGGCGCATCCGTCGAGGAGGGCGACGACGGCAGGGACTTTTACATAAGGGTAAAGGCCGACAAGCCGCTCAGGAGCGTAAACATAAAAACGCTGCCCTACCCGGGCTTCCCGACCGATCTGCAGCAGCCGATGACCGCCCTGCTTGCGACGGCAAGAGGCACGAGCATCATAACCGAAACGCTGTTTGAGGACAGGTTCAAGCACGTTTCCGAGCTTTGCCGAATGGGTGCGGACATAAGGGTGAGAGGACAGTCTGCGGTCATAGACGGCAGGCAGGGGCTTGACGGAACGAGACTCTATGCCTCCGACCTGCGTGCCGGTGCGGCGCTCGTCGTGGCTGCGCTTGCGGCAAGCGGAAAGAGCGACATTTACAACATACACTATATCGACAGGGGCTACGAACGGTTTGAGGAAAAGCTCCGTGCGCTCGGCGCAGACATTGAAAGGGTGGAATAAAATGAGAAATTCGGCGGCAAAAAGGCTGATTCTGCCGATAGCGGCTTTGCTGGCGGTCATGCTGCTGCCGGGCTGCGGAATTGTTTTCGATACGGATTATCACTCGGGCTATAACGTATATGACAGCGGCGAAAGCGAGCTTGATGCTTCGGCGATAGACGAGCTTTATCTCAATACCTCCGATGCTTACGTGACCGTGGCGGTTTCCGACGAGGCGGCGATAAGGTACGAGATCGGCGGAACCGGGCGCAGGGCAGAGGGCCCGACGGTGGACTTTTCGACAGAGGACGGGCGGCTTACCGTAAATTACGACTCCGAGGGCAAAAGGGGCAGAAACTGCATAATCACCGTTGAGCTTCCGGCGGATTCGATAAGCACCGTTACGGCGGACTTTACCTCCGGCGTGGTGGAAATACAGGGTTTTCACATCGAAACGCTCAACTGCTTATTTACAAGCGGTGCGGCGTTCATAAGCGACGTTGCGGCGGACGGGATATTTGCCTGCTTTACAACGGGTGCGATGGAGCTTGACGGCATAGAGGTGCGGAGCCTCAGCCTCGGCTATTCGTCGGGTCACATCGAGGCGGACGAGGTTTATGCCGAAGAAGCCGAGTTTTTGCTGGCGTCGGGAAGCGTGAATTTCTCGGGCGAGGTGGCTTCGCTTACGGCGGATCTAACAAGCGGTGCGGCGATGTACAAACTTTATTCGGCGCCGGGAAACATCAATGCCGTCGTTACGAGCGGTGCGCTCGAGATACGGCTTGACGGGGAGCCCGAAAACGGCTTTACGCTCGAATACGAAAAGGGCTCCGGCGTGATGGAGATAGGGCTTGACTATGACGGCGTTATAAATTCCGAGCAGAAAAAGGGTACCGTCAAGGGCGGCGCTTTGCAGCATGAGGCGAGGTATTCGTTAAAGCTGGACAGCGGCGTGCTGAGGCTGATAAAGGATTGACGGGGCCCGGGGGCGGCCAACGGGTTGCCGCAGGCAACCTGCGGGCAGACTGCGTCTGCCCGCCGTCAGCTTCGCTGACCGTTGGCCGCCCCCACCCTGAAAAGCGGCAGTACCGTCCGGAGGAAGAAAGCACAAAACGGGATACTGCCGCACGGCGAACGAAGGGCAGTCGTCCGCCCGCAATATAAAGACAGATCACAGCCTGCTTTTTTTGATAAATTCGTCCACGTTTCACGGAAAATTCACATTGTGGGAAAAAGGTATATTTGTAAAACCGTCTTGCATGGGCGTTTTTTTAATGCTATACTTGATTTCCTATAAAATATGTTACTATCCGGAGGAATTATCATGGAATATTCGGCAGAGGTAAACAAAATGCACTGCGTCTGCAAGGGCGCAAGGCATGAGTGCGCCCCCATACCCGAGGAGGGAGCATGGGTGAGGGCGACGAAGATCGAGGACATCAGCGGTTTGACGCACGGCGTCGGGCGCTGCGCTCCGCAGCAGGGCGCCTGCAAGCTCACCCTTAACGTCAAAAACGGCATCATCGAGGAAGCGCTCATCGAAACCATCGGCTGCAGCGGCATGACCCATTCGGCGGCAATGGCTTCCGAAATACTCGTGGGCAAGACCATACTCGAGGCGCTCAACACCGACCTGGTATGCGATGCTATCAACGTCGCAATGAGAGAGCTGTTTTTGCAGATTGTTTACGGCAGAACGCAGAGCGCTTTCTCCGACAGCGGACTTCCCGTCGGCGCAGGGCTTGAGGATCTTGGCAAGGGACTTCGTTCGCAGGTCGGCACCACTTACGCAACCAACGCAAAGGGCGCAAGGTATCTCGACCTTACCGAGGGCTACATTCTGGCGGAGGGGCTTGACGAAAACAACGAGATAATCGGCTACAAATACGTCAACCTCGGCAAGATGATGGAGTCCATCAAAAAGGGCGACAGCGCACAGGAAGCGCTTGAAAAGAACACGGGCATATACGGACGCTTTGCCGAAGCGGTGAAGGTCATCGACCCCCGTCATGAGTGAGGAGATTGAGCTATGGCACATTTTGAAAGCTACGAAAGAAGGATCGACAAGATCAACGGCGTGATGGCGGAGTATGGCATAAATACTCTCGACGAGGCGATGGAAATATGCACCGAAAAGGGCATTGACATTCAGGCGATGGTAAGAAAGGCACAGCCCGGCTCGTTTGAAAATGCGGTATGGGCGTATGCGCTGGGTGCGGCGATCGCCATCAAAAAGCAGGTAAAGACCGCCGAGGAGGCGGCAAAGGCGATAGGCATCGGTCTTCAGGCGTTCTGCGTGGTAGGCTCCGTTGCCGAGCAGCGCAAGGTAGGTCTGGGTCACGGCAGCCTTGCCGCAATGCTTCTTAACGACGAAACCAAGTGCTTTGCGTTTTTGGCGGGACACGAGAGCTTTGCTGCCGCAGAGGGCGCAATAAGCATCGTAAACAAGGCGAACAAGGTCAGGAAGGAGCCGCTTCGCGTTATCCTGAACGGTCTTGGCAAGGACGCTGCGTACATCATTTCGAGGATAAACGGCTTCACCTATGTAAAGACCGAGTACGACCACTTCTCCGACGAGCTTAAGATCGTTGAAGAGCACTCGTTCTCAAACGGCAACAATGCGCTCGTCCGCTGCTACGGTGCGGACGACGTCAGCGAGGGTGTTGCGATAATGCGCCGTGAGAACGTCGATGTATCCATCACCGGAAACTCCACCAACCCCACCAGGTTCCAGCATCCCGTTGCCGGCACCTACAAAAAGTGGTGCCACGAGAACGGCAGGGAGTATTTCTCCGTTGCCTCCGGCGGCGGCACGGGCAGAACCCTGCACCCCGACAACATGGCGGCAGGTCCCGCATCCTACGGCATGACCGATACCATGGGCCGTATGCACTCCGACGCACAGTTTGCGGGCAGCTCCTCCGTTCCTGCGCACGTTGATATGATGGGCTATATCGGCATGGGCAACAACCCCATGGTCGGCGCAACGGTTGCAATTGCCGTCGAGGTGGCAACCAGACTGAACGCATAAGCAAAGTCCGCAGCAAAGTGCCGTCCCCGCGGCACGGACAAACAACCGCATAAGAATTTCTGTCTCCACGCCGAACACACCGCTTGAAAAAGCCGAAAAAGTGTTCGGCGTCGGTGTATTTTTGGGGAAAGCCCTTCTCACAAAAAATTATCGTTTTATTATAATTTTCTGTTGACAACGTCTGAAAACCATGCTATCCTGCTTATGAAATTATTGAAAAACAATAATTCAGGAGGTGGAATATGAAAAACAACCATATCAAGGCGTACGCCGTGCTTGCGGTGGTATTCATTGCATTGATCGCGGCGTCTGCGCTCGGCATTGCCGACGGATTTGAGCTTTTGGCGCTTCCGTTCACGCTTGTCGGCAGGGGGTTGAGGTGGCTCAGCCTTTCGGGAGACGTGGGGAATGCGGCGGCGATCGTCCTCTATGTTCTGGTGTCGCTTTCGCCCCTGCTTTTGAAGCTCCGCAAAAAATGGACGGCGAGGGATATTTTGCTCCCGATATGCTCCGCACTTATGTTCTATGTGCTTTACTGCATGATAAACCCGGGCTTCAGGGCACAAATTATACAAAACTATCTCGGAGACGTGGCGATGGCGGCGGCGGTGTACGGCGTGCTGCTGTGCTGGTGGATGATCGGACTCGTCGGTTCGGTCGGCGAGTCGGACGCAGGCGGCGTTTACGGTGCGCTTCGTGTTTTCGTCTTTCTTTTCATGGTGCTTATTGCGGCTTCGGCGGCGGTCGGTCTCGGCGATTGCATAAAGTCCATCCGTGAGGTACGAGAGGGCAATACGGACCCCTCGGCGATGCTTGCTCCGACAAATATCTTTATAGCGGTCTCCTATGCGGTGAAGGTGCTTGAATACGGGCTGGATATTTTCCTGCTGCACCTGTCGGGAGGGCTGCTCGGGGAGCTTAGTGCGGATGCATACGGCGAGGCGTCCTGCAATGCCGCAAAAAGGCTGTCGAAGTGGTGCGGCAAAAGCGTCGTGATAATCACAGCCGCCGCCGCTGCCCTGAATATCGCACAGCTTCTGCTTGCCGGTATGCTTTATAGCCTCAACTTTGAGCTGAACCTTCCGATAGGAAGCGTCGGTCTTGCGTTTGTGCTGATGGGCATAACACGCCTGCTGTATCAGGGTAAGGAGCTGAAGGATGATAATGAGCTTTTCGTATAAGGGGGATAATATGGCAATCGTTTCATACTTGGACGATGTACTGCGTGAGCGCGGCATCACCTCGAAGCAGCTTTGCCAGCAAATCGGCATAACCGAAGCCAATCTGTCCATTTTGCGAAGCGGAAAGGCGAAGGGCATACGGTTCGGGACGATCAACAAGATCTGTTATTACCTGCAATGCGACGTAGGTGACATACTTAAATTCGACGGTAATTTAGACATGGAGGACGACAATGAATAAGATGAACAAAAAAGTTATATGTGTAATATGCCTGCTGCTGGCGGCAATGATGAGCCTGAGCGCCTGTCAACTTGCAGTTCCCGAGATGAAAAATCCCGGGGAAGTGGAGAAATACGATCAGCTCATGGGCGTGCTTATAACGAAGGGACCGATGGAAGAATTTGATCCCCTTGCGCTTATTGAGGACGGCGAGTATACAGAATACACGGACGACAGCCGTGTGTACGGCACTGTCTCGGAGGAGGGCGGTATCTATAAGTTCGGCGACATCGCGGGCACGGTGCTTGCCCTGCACGAAGTTGACGAAAATTGTTACGGCTTTGTAATGCGGGAAGGACCTGTCAGCGATATTAACCATTCCGTGAACGCCTTTGAAGAAGGTGCGGAGCATAAAATCGAGGGCAGGGTGTGGGTCTCGGAGGATGCGGAGGAAGTCATCCTTTACATGAACCCCATATACCAAACCCCGGACGGCAGGGTATATGTGATGTCAGGTGAGGGATCGTACTTTGACCCCAGGGGCGGCTATGAATACACGGAGAGCTTGTCCGGTGAAACAACACGCAAAGAAAACGGAGAAACTTACATATTTTCCGTAAGGGTGGAAATTACCGTTATCGCCGCAGCCGCCGACGAAACGGTAACGGTCATACAGATGAACGAAAACGGCGAGGAGATAAAGCGTGAAACGTTCTTGGCAGATAATATGCCCGAGGAGTTCACAACGCAGGCGGGTACGGCATGCCTTTTGGTCCGCTGTTCGGGCGGAGGCAGCGACCGTTGGGAGACCGTGCAGCCCGATGACGATGGTATCCGTGTGACTCAAAAGTACGATGAAACGTTCTGCACGTCGCACGTTGTCCCCGTCAGGTGGAGCTAAAGCTTTATAATGCGGTAAAAGGCTCTGCGGCATTTTCCATCCATTCACGCCGAACAGACGGCATTGCATCTGCACGGCAAATAAAGTTTCAAAGCGGCCCAAATCAACCGCAGCAAAACGAAAAGACCCGGCACCCCACCGGGTCTTTTTCTGCTTTGCCTATGCCTGCGTTTATGCGGCGGCATTCCTCCCCCCACGTTTATCTTCCGCTGCGTTTGGATATACTCATTTCAAAAACGAAGGGAAAGAATATACATGAAAACAGTAACCTTAACATTCAAACTCGTTTCGATGCTGCTTGCGGCGCTGCTTGTGAGCGTACCGCTTGCAAATGCCTGCGCCGAGCCGCTGTGCGGTGTGCCTCAGACGGAGGGAGAGCCGCCCGAGGACATACTGCGCCTGCATATAATCGCCAACAGCGACTCCGAGGAGGACCAGAGGGTGAAGCTCATCGTGCGTGACGAGCTGCTGCGGCTCGAAAGGGAGTGCTTCCTCGGCGGCACGAAGGACGAAACGAAGGCAGGGCTTATGGAAAACGGCGGCGAGGTGCTGCGGCTTGTCGAGAGGGTGCTTCGGGAGAACGGCTTTGACTACGGCGCACAGCTGAAGCTCGGCGTGTACGACTTTCCCGACAGGGAGTACGCCGGCAGGCTGTATCCGGCGGGTCGCTACGAGGCGCTCCGCATAGTTCTCGGCAGGGGCGAGGGACATAACTGGTGGTGCGTCATGTTTCCGCCGCTTTGCATAATCGAGACGGATAAAGGAGATGCTAACGGGGAAAAAACTGAGGAAACGGAGTTTGAAAGCTTTTTTGTAACGCTGTTCAAAAGGCTTTTCGGAATTGAATGATGGACGGAAGAAAAAGGTTTTTTGCTCTGATACTGGTGCTTTGCCTGCTGCTTACGGTAGTGCTCGTGCCGGTGTATGCAAATGCGGCGGTATTGAAATACGGCTCACGGGGAAAGGACGTTACCGATTTGCAGACTAGGCTGAAGCGCTGGGGCTATTACACGGGCAGCGTGGACGGCGTGTTCGGACCGAAAACGCTTTCTGCGGTCAAGTATTTTCAGCGCAAGAACGGTCTGACGGTGGACGGCATCGTCGGGGAGCAGACGGCGGCGGCGCTCGGCATGAGCATAAGCACGGCGTCGGGCTCGGGAGGCGGCACGGCGTCAAGCTCCAACGACCTGTACCTTTTGGCAAAGGTCGTTTACGGCGAGGCGAGGGGAGAGCCCTATAAGGGGCAGGTTGCGGTTGCGGCGGTGGTGCTCAACCGTGTGGAGCATTCCTCCTTCCCGAACACGATTGCCGGAGTGGTGTATCAAAGCGGTGCGTTTTCGATAGTTGCGGACGGGCAGATAAATCTTTCGCCCGATCAAAATGCAATCAATGCCGCCCGTGACGCCATGAACGGCTGGGACCCGACAAACGGCTGCATTTATTACTATAATCCCGCCAAATCCACGAGCAAATGGATTTTCAGCCGCCCGAGGGTGATAACGATAGGCTCGCACGTTTTCTGCAAATAGGAGGTATTTATGGGAAACAGGGGACTCAGGATAATGACATATACCGCCATGGCTGTGCTTTCGGCTGCGCTCATCGGGGCGTGTGCCTGGGGCGTGGGGCAGAAAAAGGAGGCGGAAAGCTATCGCCATGCCGCCGAGGGAATGTACCAAAGGGCGTATTCGGAGCTGCTCGACGGGCTGAGCGAGATGGAGGTGACGCTTGAAAAGCTGCTCATAACCAACTCCAAAAGGCAGACCGTGCTGATGCTGAACGACGTTTCAAAGCTCAGCGGCTCCTGCTCGAGCCTCATGGGGCAGGTGCCCTCCGCACATCCCGACAGCGCAGATATGAACAGCTTCATCATACGTGTGGGCGATTATGCGGCGTCGCTGACAAACAGCATACTCGGCGGCGGAGCCATATCCGACGAGGATCACAGCCAGCTTGAAAAGCTGCTTGCAAGCTGCAGCCGCATCGCATCGGAGCTTGAGCAGAGCATAAACGACGGCACGGTTTCCGTTGCCCTGATGAGTACCGACGGCTATTACACGGCGTCGGGGGCGGATGAAGCGGTCAGCGCAAACGCCGACATAAACGGTGAGGAGGGCGATACCACCGGGGAAACGGAGGAGTTTCCCACGCTGATATACGACGGGCCTTTCTCGGAGGCGGCGGAAAAGGCGGAGCCGAAGGGTCTTTCGGGCGAGGAAATATCCGAGGAGCAGGCGCTTGAAAAGGCAAAAGAGTATGCGGAAAAATGTATCGGCACGGGAATAAGCCTCGAATTTGCCGGAGCATCCGAGGGGCGCATTGCCTCATACGACTTTTACGGCACGACGGAGGACGGAAAAAGCGTCGATCTGTCCGTGACAAAGGTGGGTGGTATGCTGCATTGGCTGCGTACGGGCTCCGCCGGCGACGAGGAGGGCAAGCCCGACGATGAGGGAATGATAGACGAATACAAAAATGCGGCGCACGAGATGCTCAAAGCGCTCGGGTTTGAGGGCATGGAGGCGACATACGCACAGTATTATGCAGGCTCGGTGCTGATAAACTTTGCCGCCACCTGCAAAACCGATGGCGGCGAGAGCGTGATACTCTATTCCGATTTGATAAAGGTGTGGGTCGATCGTGAAACGCAAAAGGCGGTCGGCTTCGACGCAAGAAACTATATCTTCAGCCACACGGAGCGGAGCCTCGCTGCGGAAATGATAAGCATTGACGAGGCGAGGGGAAGCGTTTCTCCGCTTCTCACGGTGGAATCGGAGCGGCTTGCACTTGTGCCGGAAACGCCCGAAAGGGAAACGCTCTGCTATGAGTTCAAATGCACGCTCGGCGAGCAGTATTACATAATCTATATAGACGTTGTAACCGGCGACGAGGTGAAGATATTCAAGATAATCGACTCGTCCGACGGAGAGCTTACCGTGTAACGAAACGCCTCGCTTCGGCATAAAAATGTACGGAGCGAGGTGAAATGCTTATGAACGAAAAATTCAATCTTATGGGCATCGGTGCGCCCTATGCCACGGCGGTGATACGTGGGAATGCCGCAAATTCGGCATTGCACGGAACGGTGGACTTCATGCGCTGCCGCCGGGGAACGCTGGTTGCGGCGGAGCTTTGGGGACTGCCGAACGATACCGCCCCCTGCTCGCCGAATATCTACGCAATGCACATCCATGCGGCGGGGAACTGCTCGGAGAGCGAAATGCCGCCGTTTTCGGGCGCAGGCGGACACTATGACCCGAAGGGCTGTCCGCATCCGGCGCACAGCGGCGACTGTCCTCCGCTTTTTGCCGAAAGGGGTTATGCGCTTTCGCTTTTCTATACTGAGCGCTTTACGCCCAGGGAGATAATCGGCAGGGCGGTCATAATCCATTCCCAAAGGGACGATTTTACGACCCAGCCGGCGGGGGATTCGGGTCAAAGGCTCGGCTGCGGCGTGATAAAGGCTTTAAAATAAAAGCCGTCCGAGCCGCTTTGCCGAACCCGATCGCCTGAAAACCGCCGGCAAACGCCCACGGTGTTCGGGCCGCCGCTTATGAGCTTTGGAGCGTGAGCGGCATTGGCGGCTGTGACAAGCGAACAAAAAACCGCCGAAGCAGCTTCGGCGGCCGTTTTGCTTTGTGGGGCTATGCCCGCTTATTCGTCGTCCTCCCTGAACCATACGGAGGGACCGACGTACAGTATGCCGTCCTCCACCTTGCGTGGAATGCCGCGCTCATATACCTTCTGGAACTTTCCGGTATCAATATCTATTCTGAATATGGCGTTTTCAATAACTCCGAAATCTTTACATTCGTATGTATAAAGATAACCGTCCTCCAGTATCTTCATGTAAATACCACCACCAATGGGGCTGCCGATCAAATGCTCCCAGTGTCCGGTATTGGTTCTGTCTATGGTGCAAAGGCGCTTTGTGCGGCCGGTCTTGAGTGACTGCTTATACACGGTGAACTTATTCACGCAATTGTTCTCATCAAAATGATACTCTATGCCGAAAAGATAATCACCCGAGTGCATGAGAGAGTGCATTATCCTGTCGCACCTTTCCGCTTCGCCCGTTTCAAGGTTGAGCTTTACCATATAGTCGGGATAGGGGGGACGATCTTCGGCCCAAAGATCATCACGCATGAGAAAATAAGCGGTATCGTCTATCACCACATCAAACATCGTCTGGTCAAGATTCTCCAAAACGATTTCAACCTCTACCTCGTCAGTCGGAACCGTGGTTAGTTGGCGAAGGAGCAGGCCGTCCTCAGGAGCAAACCAATAAACATAATCGCCGTATGTCAGCTCTTCACGACAATTGCTGCGAAAAGCGCCTTCGGGCAGTTCATCCAGCCAAACCACCTTATCCTCATCCACCTCATAGGGGTCCTGCACGGGGCCGCATCCGAACGCCAAAAGCAGCATGGAAAGTGCCAAAACAAAAACAAGTGCTTTTTTCATGGTTGGGTTCTCCTTTTCTTTTTCTATCAACTAACCCACGGTTTATCGCCGCAGGAGGCTAATCATTATCATCGAGCTTTTTTGCCTCCTCGGTCAACTCGGACATCTTTGATGTAAAAAAGTCGCCCAGGGTTATTTTGTAAATCGTTAGCTTATCCTTGGCGCACACCATGGTATATACGGAGCCGTCGGGGGTAATCTCTATGAAATTGGTCGGTACTGCGTCGCACTCCTCGAGAGGTATCCTCGCACAGCCGACAAAGTTTCCCTCCTTGTCAAAGCAGTGCAGGCTCGTTTCACCCATTATCACGGAAGTGTTTTCAACCGGCTCGTACACGCTGATATAGCTGCTGTCGTTCGAGTCGAAGCCGAGAAAACATACCGAATAGCAGTCGAGCTCTGCTTTCTTGCCGGTTCTTTGGTTTGTAAAGCCGGATATACCCTCATTGTTTGCATTTACGGTCACAAGTTTTTCCGAAGATTTGGTTTTATCGGTTATGCAACGTGCAACGTAGTCCTCGGAATACACGTACACGCCGGAATCGGATGCGAACATACCGATAACAAAGCCGGTGGTGATGCCGTTGGGCAGAGCATATTGACTTACGACCTCGCCCGTTTTCATGTCAACGGCAAAAATGCGGCTTTCGGAGTCAAGGACATAATAGCAGCCGTCATAAACCACGAAGTAGGACGGATAGGTGATCCCCTCGGGCTTTATTACCCTTGTCATCTCGCCGTCCGTAAATTCTTTGATGCAGTAGTTTGTAGAGTCGAGCACGGCTATCCTGCCGTCGTCAAATACGATAAAGTCCTCTGCGGATACCGGATAGGTCTCCTCCTCGTGAATGTAGCCGATTTGATTTTCGGACGTACCTGTTTCGACGGTAAGAACGGCGGTAAGCACTGCCTCCGTACCGTCAACGGGTCTCTCGGTCGGTTCTTCGGACGGCGTCTGCGTGGGCAAAGCGGTATTTGCCGCCGTCTCCTCGGGCATATCCGTCGGTGTGCCGCCGTTGTCGGGCTCCTGCACGGGGCTGCCGCATCCGAACGCCAAAAGCAGCATGGAAAGTGCCAAAACAAAAACAAGTGCTTTTTTCATGGTTGGGTTCTCCTTTTTTGGTTAATTTGTGCTTCTTCACACATTATAACGCATATTACCGATAGAAGGTTGCAAATTATCCTTTCCTGATTTTTGTTTGCCGCCCGAGGTGCTGTGAGAACGATCGAACAGCCGCGCATGTGTCCAAAGTTAATTCGCTCATACATAGGTTCGTTGCTTGCTCATTCTTTGCATTTAATATATCATTGCCGAAACAGCTTTGTCAATGATACGAAACGGGAAAAAAGGCGGAAAGGAAAAGAATTTACATGAATTTTTCACTTTTTCGGCGGCTTCCGCCTTGACGGTATGTGCTATAATAGTTAATACGTAATACGTAATACGTATTACGTGATACGTAATACGATCAGGAGATAAGGAGCGTTCAAATAAATATGAAAAAATCTACCATCGGCGGACAGGCTGTAATGGAGGGCGTAATGATGAAATCGCCCACCGGCATGGCGCTGTGCGTAAGAAAATCCGACGGCACCATAGCAAAGGAGTACAGACCGTATCAGTCAAAGGCGAAAAAGGGCAGCATACTCGGCTTCCCGATAATCCGTGGCGTCGTGGCGTTTGTCGAATCGTTAAAGCTCGGTATGCAAACCACCACGCGCTCGGTCGAGATGCTCGGCATCGAGGAGGAGCCGACAAAGTTTGACAAATGGCTCGAAAAAAAGTTCGGCAAGGCGGTTGACAAGATCGTTATGGGCATTGCGGTGCTGCTTGCCGCCATAATATCCGTGGGGCTGTTCGTGGCGCTTCCGCTGTTTTTGAGCGACATCATTTTCCCCGAGGATACGCCGTATTTCTGGGTCAAGCTGACCGAGGGCGGCATAAGGCTTCTCATATTCTTCGGCTATCTGCTGCTTTGCACGACGATGAAGGACATTAAGCGTGTTTTCATGTACCACGGTGCGGAGCACAAGACCATCGCCTGCTACGAGGCGGGGGAGGAGCTTACCCCCGAAAACGCCGCAAAGCACAAAAGGCTGCACCCACGCTGCGGCACGAACTATCTGTTCCTTGTCATGGCGGTTTCGATACTTTTTTTCAGTGTTGTCGGCAAGATAGGCGATGTGTTCATACTTCAGTTTTTGATAAGGCTTGCGCTCGTGCCGGTCGTGGCGGGCTTCTCGTATGAGGTGCTTATGTTCGCCGCAAAGCACGAAAACGCATTTACGAGGATAATCCGTGCGCCGGGAATGGCTCTGCAGTATATCACCACCAAGGAGCCCACCGAGGATATGCTCGAGGTTGCGATAGCCTCGTTCAATATAGCTCTCGACCCCGAATCCATAAATGAGCCCGAGGAAGCCCTGACCGAAGCCCCCGAAGAAACCCTGCCCGACACGGAAAGGGCGGCGGAGGGTGAGTAAAATGGGCTATGCGGGCGAAAGCCTGCGCAGGGCGGTTTTAAGGCTTGCCGAGGAGCTTCGCTGCGTTTCGGGCGACGAAGCGTATTACGAGGCGTCGCTGATGCTTGAGGAGGTCACGGGCAGGGACAGGCTGGAGCTTTTGACGGACATAACGGCTCCGCTCGGGCTTGAGCAGGCGGACAGGCTTGAGGATATGCTGAAACGGCGGCTTGAGCATGAGCCGCTGCAGTACATACTCGGCTCGTGGGAGCTGATGGGGCTTTCGCTTTATGTGGGCGAGGGTGTGCTGATACCGAGGCAGGACACCGAAACGGTCATCGAGACGGCGCTCGGTATCGCTGCGGAGAAAGGCTGCCGCACGGCGCTTGACCTTTGCTGCGGAAGCGGCTGCATAGGCACGGCGCTTGCAAAGCTCGGCGGACTTTGCGTGACGATGGCGGACATAAGCCCCGCATGCCTTGAAACGGCGGCGAAAAATGCGGAGCGCAACGGCGTTTCGGCAAGGGTGCTGCACAGCGACCTTTTTGACGGGATAGAGGGAAAATTCGACCTCATCGTCTGCAATCCCCCGTACATTCCCACGGGCGTTTTGCCCACGCTGTCCGACGAGGTGAAAAGGGAGCCGATGCTCGCCCTTGACGGCGGTGCGGACGGGCTGGATTTTTACAGGCGGATAGCCGCCGAATATCAAAAATACCTGAACAAAAACGGTGCGCTCGTGCTTGAAATAGGCTTTGACCAGGGCGAGTCCGTTCCGATGCTTTTTCGGGGCAAAAGGGTCAAGGTGATAAAGGATCTTAACCTCAAGGACAGATGCGTGACGGTACAGTGACACTTTGAGGCGGCAGGGAGCCGCCTTTTTCGTTTACGGACATAATATATTATAGCGAATAGCTACAAAAATATATTGTACTGTGCTATGATAGCAGATGAAATATTATATACGGCAATGCCGCCGCAGCGGGCAGACGGATTGCCGGGAAACGGAATTTTTTATGCGAATAGAAAAACATCCAATCCTCAGCTTCGACAGAAGCAGTAAAATCACCTTTACCTATAACGGCGAGGAGATAGAGGCGTACGAAGGGGATACGATAGCCGCCGCACTTCATGCCGCAGGCGTGCGTGTCCTCGGGCACAGTCAGGAGCTTCACAGACCGAGGGGCTTTTACTGCGCCATAGGCAACTGCTCCTCCTGCATGATGGTGGTTGACGGCGTTCCCAATGTAAAAACCTGCGTTACCGAGGTAAAGCAGGGGATGAAGGTCGAAACGCAGGTGGGAAAGGGCGTGATCAAATGAGAAACTGCGAGCTTTTGATAATCGGCGGCGGTCCTGCGGGGCTTTCGGCGGCGATAACGGCGGCAAAGGCCGGCGCAAGGGTAGAGGTGCTCGAAAGGGGCGCACACATCGGCGGACAGCTCATAAAGCAGACGCACATGTTCTTCGGTTCAAAAAAGCAGCACGCCTCAACCAGAGGGATAGACATTGCAGATATGCTGCTGAAGGAAATAGCGGATCTTAATATAAAAGTGCATACGAACACCACCGCCGTCGGCATATATGAGGACGGCGTGGTGACGGCCGTTCGGGGCGAGGAGGAATACATCAAATTCAAGCCGAGCGCCGTGATAGTGGCGACGGGCGCATCGGAAAAAGCGCTTGCGTTCCCGAACAACGACCTGCCGGGCATATACGGCGCAGGTGCGGTGCAGACGCTGATGAACGTACACGGCGTGCGCCCGGGCGATGACGTTGTAATGCTCGGTGCGGGCAACATCGGGCTTATCGTCAGCTATCAGCTCATGCAGGCGGGCGTGCGTGTAAAGTGCATACTGGACGCCGCACCGAAGATCGGCGGCTATCTCGTCCATGCGTCGAAGGTCGCAAGGATGGGCGTGCCGATACTCACGGGACATACGGTGAAGCGTGCCATCGGCAGCGATAAGCTCGAGGCAGTGGAGATCGTGCGGCTTGACGAAAGATTCCGCCCGATAGAGGGTACGGAGCGTATTATCGAGGCCGACACGCTCTGCATATCCGTAGGGCTTACGCCGCTGACGGAGCTGCTTTCGATGGCGGGCTGCAAAATGAAGTACATACCACAGCTCGGGGGCTTCGTACCGCTGAGGGACGAAAACTACCGCACGAGCGTGGAGAACATATTCGTTGCCGGCGACACCGCAGGCGTTGAGGAGGCTTCGGCGGCGATGGTCGAGGGCTGCATAAGCGGACTTATGGCTGCAAGGCAGCTTGGTCATGTACCGGAGGACTTTGCGGCTTTGGCGGCGGACTACCGTGCGCAGCTTGAGGCGCTCCGTTCGGGTCCCGCGGGCAGGCACATCAGGGACGGCATAGCAAACGCCGATCTGTAAGGAGGGAGAATAACGCCATGGAAAAATGCTTTGAACAGACAGGTATAGCCACAGAGGAAATGGTGAAGGCAAAATTTCCTCCGATGGAGCGCATAAACAAGGGTGCGGTCGCCGTTGCGGAGTGCTATCAGCGCATACCCTGCAACCCGTGCCAGACCGCCTGCGCCTTTAACGCAATAAACGTGGGCGAGGATATAAACAATATGCCCGAGGTGAGCTTTGATGCCTGCAGGGGCTGCGGAATATGCGTAAGCAAATGCCCGGGGCTTGCGATAATGATTATCGACGGAAGCATCGAGGAGGCAACGGTGGATATGCACATACCGTACGAGTTCCTGCCGCTTCCCGAGGCGGGCAAAACCGTAAAGGGCGTGGACAGAAGCGGCGAATACGTCTGCGACGTTTTAGTGGTGGATGTGAAAAATCCCAAAAGCTACGACAGAACGCCCGTCGTACGCATAAGGGTGCCGAGAGAGCGGCTTTACAGCGTTCGCAACATAAGGCTGGAGGATTGAGCGATGAGAGAAACCATAATATGCAGATGCTCCGACGTTACGCTCGAAAGGGTGCGTGAGCTTATCGCACAGGGCTATACGTCGATGGATGAAATAAAGCGCATAACGAGGCTCGGCATGGGTCCGTGCCAGGGCAAGACCTGCTCACAGCTCATAATGCGTGAGATCGCCGCCGCAACGGGAACCCCCGTCGGCGAGGATAACCACCCCCATACCACACGCCCGCCGGCGGTAGGCGTTAAGATGGAGCTTATTGCCAAGGAGGCGCTGAAGAATGAGAACTAATGCGGATATAGTAATAATCGGCGGCGGAATTTCCGGCTGTGCGGCGGCATACAACCTTGCCAAAAAGGGCATGAAGAACATAGTCGTGCTTGAAAAGCGCTTTATATGCGGCGGCTCGACGGGCGCCTGCGGTGCGGGCGTGAGGATGCAGTGGGGAACGGAGATGAACTGCCGCTTTTCCAAATACAGCATCGAGTTTTACGAAAACGCCAACGAAACGCTTGGATACGCCGACGATATAGAATTTAAGCAGTCGGGCTATCTGCTCATTGCGGACACCGACAGGGAGATCGAGCAGTTCAAAAAGAACGTCGAGGTTCAGCACGCCTGCGGAATACCGTCAAGGATGGTAACGCTCGACGAGGCGAAGGCGATAGTGCCGCATCTCAATACCTCCATACTCAAGGGGGCGGCGTTTTGCGAAAAGGACGGCTTCCTCAATCCGTTCAAGACCACCGACGCCTTTTACCGTGCGGCGAAGCGTCTCGGCGTGGAGTTTGAAACGGGCGTGGAGGTCACGGGGATAACGACCGAGGGCGGACGCATAACCGGAGTGAACACGACAAAGGGCCGTATAAACACCCCCATGGTGCTCAACGCCGCAGGAGGCTATTCAAGGGAGATAGCCGAAATGGTGGGCATTGAGCTTCCCGTTTACAAGGAGCGCCACCAGATACTCGTGACCGAGCCGGTAGAGCCCATGCAGGGGCCGATGGTAATGTCGTTCGGTCTTAATCTCTACGTACAGCAGTCGCCGCACGGCTCGTTCATAATGGGCAGAGGCGACGCCGGCGAGCCCCGTGACGGCAGGGTAACGTCGGGCTGGCACTTCCTTGAGGAGATGTCAAAAACCATCGTGAACGTGCTTCCGCCGATAGCAAAGCTTCGCATCGTGCGCCAGTGGGCGGGGCTTTACAATATGACCCCCGACCGTCAGCCGATCTATGAAAAGTCGGACGAGGTGGAGGGCTTCTTCATGGCGGTGGGCTTCAGCGGTCACGGCTTCATGTTCGGACCCGTCACGGGAACGGTCATGAGCGAGATGATACTCGGCGAAACACCCACCATGGATGCGGCAAAGCTCTCGCTCAAGCGCTTCGAGCGGGGCGAGATGGTGTTCGAGCCTTCGGTGGTGTAAAACTTCAAAAAACGGCGTCCTTCTGAAAAACGGGGGACGCTGTTTTTATTTTCAGTTTTTCCTCTTTCTTTTCCCTCATGAAAAGCCGCCTTTACTAATTATTTTACTGTTAGTTTAGGCAAAAAACGCGGTTGACAAGCGCAAAACAACGGTTCTATAATATAATATGCGCTGCTGTCAGTGCGCATTTGTTCAGAACAATTTAGAAGGAAAAACGATGAAAAGATTGATGGCAATTCTTATGACGGTTTTGATGTGCGCCATGATGCTTCCAATGGTCGCCTCGGCGGAAACCTATCCCACGCCTGCGGGCTACAACGATAACGACTATCAAAAGCTCGTTGCGTTTTTTGAGACCGAGGATGAGAATGGCGTAAAGAACGGGGAAAAGATGATTGTAGATTATGACCCCACCGACCCCGAGATGCTGAGAACGGTATGGAGCTATGTTGGAAGCGAGTTGAGAGCGACCGATATTAATTTAGGAAGAGCGTATGGCGATACCTACACGCTCAGCGGTGTATTGGATTTGAGCGGATGTACGGAATTGAGAGCACTGCGTTGCGATAATCTGGGAATAGAGGGTCTGAATATTTCCGGATGCGATAAGCTGGTAGAGCTCAGCTGCCGCGGCAACGCTTTGACCGAGATTGATGTGACCAACAATTCGAAACTTGGAATCTTTACCTGCACCGGCAATGCTCTTACCGAGCTTGATATATCGGAAAATACAGAGCTGTTTCATCTTGATTGCTCCGACAATGAATTGGCCGAGCTTGATATGACCAATAATCCGAAGCTTGCCTTCCTCTATTGCAGCAACAATGCCCTCACCGAGCTTGATGTTGCGCAGCTGCCGACGCTTGCTGAGCTATACTGCTCCGGTAACGCTCTAACCGAGCTCGATGTAACTGCTAATCCGAAACTCAAATATTTCCACTGCTCCGACAATGAATTGACCGAGCTTGATGTAACCAATAATCCGGAGCTTGGCGAGTTCTACTGCTCCGGCAACAAATTGACTGAGCTTGATGTAACCAATAACCCCATACTTTGGGCTCTCTACTGTGACAACAATGATTTGACCGTGATAGATGCTACGCAGAATCCGGACTTAGAGGAGCTTTATTGCAACGGCAACAGGCTTTCGGATATACGGACTGAGTCTGAAAGAATCGGAGCGAATCATGTTTATGCGAACGGAAACGGATTTGTTGAAGCGGACATTTATATCCGTATATATAATAATTATGAAGAATATGAGGAATATCCTGAATTTGCTGCCAATGCAATACCTATGGAAGGCAATGTATTTGTAGGCTGGTACGATGCGGAAGGCAATCTTGTATCAAGTGAAGCAGAGCTTTCTCTGGAATACGGCACCGCATATACTCTCGAAGCCCGTTTCGAGGAGAGCGAAGCTCCCACCGATCCCGAACCCCCCCACCGATCCCGACGACCCGCCCAGGACGGGTGCGGCATCCGTGGCAGGCGCTGCGGTCATGCTCGCTGCGGCAGGTGCATCGCTCGTAACGCTCAGAAAAAAGCAGAAGTAACAGCGCAGCCGATTTAACTGTCGGCATCAGCTGAAGCAAACGGGACGGCAAAGCCGTCCCGTTGTTTGTTCTGCCCTCCGAAGGGGCGGCGCATCAGCAATGTTTTACGGTTGAAAAGCGGTTCGCTTTACGCCGGATTGTTCCCCTCGATACCGAAAAGCTCCATGCACTGCGCCGTGGAAAGCCCGAGACGCTCCTTTAGCTGATACACGAACCAGGGCTTGCGGTTTTGGGCAAATTCCCTTATCCTGTTCACGGACTTTTTCCATCCGGCGTGGCTCATGTTCGGCCAAAGCAGCACGTCACGCTCCATGTCGTGGGAGATGGAAGCCTCTATTTCATCCACCCTTGCGATGACTGCGCTTTCCTCAAATACCTCGTTTGCCATCTTGGCGCAGGCGTTCAGGAAAAGCTCCTCAAACTCCTCGTTTTCCAAAAGCCCCTTTATCAGCTTGTTTGAAAAGCCGCTTCCGACGCCGTGTCCCTTTTCGGAGAGGTATTTGGCGATCGCATTCCACTTATAGCCCTTTTCGCCGCCGACGCTGGAGTTCATCGCCCAGCAGAAGTCGTAAACTATCCATTTCCACTTGCCTCCGTCGGTCTTGAAATACTTTATGTTGCCCGTGTCGGTGTTGCCGACATATATCTCCATGGCGGTGTATTCGGCGAAGTTTTCCACATCCACCTGCGAGCAGACGTAGGCGTAGTTTTCGGGGTCGCTCATGTCGTGCGAGGTCACAAAGTCGAGCAGCGCCATATAGTCCTCGTTCGTGCCGGAAAGCACATAGCCCGACTTGTTGCCGTTGCCCACGAGTATGTCTATGGAGTCGGGTTCCTCCACGTTGTAGTGCTGAGCGATATAGTGCTTGTTTATCTTCTCACGCATGTGGTACACGCCCCGAAATTCGCCGTTCACGTACAGCACGCAGGAGCGGTAATCCTGCACGGGCAGGTCGGTTTTGTCCGCAACGAGGCTTGTGATAACCACGTCGCGTATCCTGCTGATGGTGCTTTCCTGTCCGGAGGCACGGAGGATGAACGACTTGTACTCGGTGAACTCAAGGTCGTCGAATATTTTGTTTTCGATGCGTGACTTTCCGTAGCCCGCCCTTGCGATTATGGCAAGACCCTTTTGCTCCTTCATCCTCGAGTATGCGCCGAACACACGGATTATTGCGTCGTCGCCGTATTCGTGGTTGCCCTCCTCGTCGATTATGTCAAAGTGCATCGGCACCTCGATCTCCTCGTTGTAGTTTTCGTACATGTGCGAGTATGCGGAGGCCTCGGTGCTGACGCTTACGATGGCAAGCTGATGTCCCTCGTTGATTATATAGGAGGCGGTGGCGGCGTCGCTGTTGTAAAGGCCGTCCTGCACCGCAATTGCACGCAGCACGGTGGTTTTTGAGATGTTAAGCACCTCGCCGCCATAGAGCTTGTCGCCGCTGTCGGGGAGCGAGCCGTCGAGCGTGTAGTAGATCTTTGCGCCCGGCTTGGCGGTGATGGTGACGCTCTGCCCCTCATCGTATGCGCCGGAGGCAAGGGAAATGACGGGCGGCTGTGCAAAGCCCGTGCGTCCGCTGCCGTTATCGGTGTTGGGCGTGGGTGTTTCATAGTACATCACCGTGCCGTCGGTGCTTCTGCCGACGCTTTGATCGGCACGGAAGCGGTTTATCTTCAGCTTGTCAAGAAGCCTGTCGTCGGGGGAGAATAAAAAAATGCTCTCACCGCTTGCAGAGAGCCGGAACGGGGCTTCGAGCGCCGACGTGTCGTGGGAGCTTTGCCCCGTGGCATATACGGTTATGTATTCGTCCGGTCCGAGCGTTATGTCGGGAAAAGTCCATTTTTTCGGATTTTTCACGTTGTTGGTAAGCCCGTAGCCCAAAAGCGAAAGCGGCTCGGAGCCTTTGTTGTGAAGCTCGATCCAGTCGGTACAGACGCCGTTTAATCTCATGTAGGAGTAGTTTGCGCCCATCGCCTCGGAGATATAGAGGCTTTCGGGCTTCACGCCGTAAGCGGAAAGCGCAAGGTTTTGCCCGTTCTCGGTGTTTTCAAAGCCGGGGGAGGGCTCGGAGGGGACGAAGTCGCCCGTGCCGTCGGGCATTCTTGCCATGGCAATATCGACCTCCTGAGCTGAATATTCGTATTGGTCGATAACCACGCCGTTCTTGTTGGACAATACGACCGCTTCCTTATAGGAGCTGAGCTTGAACGGTGCATGAAGCTCGCCGGAGCCTTCGGGGGAGGGCATGCCCGTGCAGAATATAAGCAGATATCCGTTCGCCGGAATGACCGTACCCTCGGGCAGCTCGTACTTCATCGTGTCGGCAAGCTCGTCGGAAAGGTGCATACCGCTTACGTCCATCGGTTCGGAGGTTGCGTTGAAAAGCTCGATATAGTCGGAATATGCGCCGTAGCCGTCGGTTATCGTGGAGCCGTTCGACACCATAAATTCGTTGATATACAGCCCCTCGACGGTGTTAAGGCTCTCAAGCTGCTCCCTGTATGCAAAATAGCCGTCCTCGGTGTTTGCAAAGCCGGGCGTGGGATGCTCGGTGATCTGCCATTCGCCGTTTGTTTTCATCAGCGAAAACCCCTTTTGTATATCGGGAACGCTGAGGCTGTCAACGGGCTTGCCGGATGCATCGAGCAGCATGAGCTCATCGCCTGCGGAGAGCTTGAAGCCTGCGTAAAGGCCGCCCTTGCTCACGCCGGAGCAGTAAACGACGAGATATTCGCCGGGGGCAATGACCGTGCCCTTGGGGAAAACGAACTTTGCGACGGACAGCATATCGTCCGTCAGACCCCAGTTCGATATGTCCGCCTCGGTGGACATAGGGTTGTACAGCTCCACCCAGTCGTAAAAGTCGCCGTTTTCGTCGGGGACGGTGCTTCCGTTGGAGCTCATCACCTCGTTTAAGCGTATGTCAAACGCAGGCGTTTCGCTTCCCGCCGGATTTCTGTTTGAAAGTATTATTGCGCCGGCTGTTATGAACACGGCCGCCAAAGCTGCAATGAGCAAAGCTCTTTTGAATTTGTTTGCCATTTGTTTCTCCTTTGTCAAGCGGTGGGCTCTGCCGGTACGCACACGACGGCAATGCGATGGTCATGCGTTCCGTAGGTGCTGTTGTATTTGCCTGTGCAGGACATCAGCGTTATCCTCGCCCTTCCGTCGAGGGCAAGTACCTCCCTCGGCAGGTCATAGTCGTAATAGGGCGGCTCGTCAAGCGGTATGGCCTTATAGCTCGTAACGCTCTCCACCGTAAAGTATCTCAGTTCACCGTCCGCAAGCTGTATTATGACCGAATCGCCGATCTGCATATCGGGAAGCACCGAAAAATGCCCCAGTACTCCGCCGTAGCGCACGTGACCGCTTATGATGCTGTTGCCCTCCTCGCCGGGTATAGCACTCCGCTCGTACCAGGCGGCTATGTCGGGCGCATCCACCGTGCCTATCGCCTCGCTCACTCCGTCGCCGTCGTTGTCGGCAAGACCGACGGGCTGTATCGGGCACTGTATTTCAAACCTCGGTATCCATATACATACGGGCGGCTCGGGCTTGGGCGTCGGCGTCGGCAAGGGCGCTGCCGTGGGTGAGGCGGCTGCCGTGGGTAAGACCGTCGGCACAGCCGTCGGAACGAGCGAAGCCGTCGGGGTTGGCGTCGGCGGCGCTTCGTATTGCTTTCCGATTATAAAAAGCTCATTGAGCAGCATCCATACGCCGCCCAAAATCAGCACGGCGGATACGCAGTAGAGCACGGTATTGAAAATTCGGTTTTTCCGCTTCTTATCCATGCCGAAATTATACCATACCCCGTGCGGAAGGTAAAGTTCGGGATTATGAATTTTCTTTGGATTTTGCAGGGGCTGCACCCCTGCACCCGCAATGTTGGGTTTAAGGAAAATCTTTGCATTATGTATAAATCCCACGACGGGGGTTCGGGGGAATCTCCCCCCGATGGGGTGTGGGGCAAAGCCCCGCAAAGAAAACCCTCTCGCAATTCCCCCGCACCTGTGGTACAATAAACAAAAACGGAGCGAAAAAATGAGCAGGGCGGACGAGATATTTATATTAAACTGCAGGGATATACTCGAAAACGGCGTTTGGGATACCGACCACGACGTAAGACCGAGGTGGGAGGACGGAACGCCGGCGCATACCGTGAAAAGGTTCGGGATAGTAAACCGCTACGATCTTTCCGAGGAGTTTCCCGCACTCACGATACGGAGAAGCTATGTTGTCAGCGCCGTGGACGAGCTGCTTTGGATATGGCAGAAAAAGTCGAACCGTGTCAGCGAACTTAAGTCCGGCGTATGGGACGCATGGGCGGACGAAAACGGCACCATCGGCAAGGCATACGGCTACCAGCTTGGTATAAAGCACCGCTACAAAGAGGGTATGTTCGACCAGGTGGACAGGGTGCTGTACGATTTGAAGCATAATCCGCTTTCCAGACGGATGATAACCAATATCTATAACCACGAGGATCTGAGCGAGATGCAGCTTTATCCCTGCGCATACAGCGTCACGTTCAACGTCTCGGGGAACAGGCTCAACGCCATACTAAACCAGCGTTCGCAGGATATGCTCGTTGCAAACTCATGGAACGTGTGCCAGTATGCCGTGCTGGTGCATATGTTCGCAAGCGTGTCGGGGCTTGAGGTCGGGGAGCTTGTCCACGTGATCGCCGACGCCCACATATACGACCGCCATATCCCGATCGTGCGCGAGCTTATCGAAAGGAAGCCCTTCGATGCGCCCAAATTCACGCTCGACGGGGATATAAAGGACTTTTACGCCTTTACCGCAAAAAGCGTGAAGCTGACGGATTACAGCTATCACCCCTTTGACGAAAAGCTGCCCGTGGCGATATAAAAAAGGTGGAAGCATGAACATAATCGTATCGGTCGATAAAAACGGCGGCATAGGCCGTGACGGAGAGCTTCTTGTTCGTATAAAGCGGGACATGAAGCGCTTCCGTGCGCTCACGCTCGGCGGCGTAGTGATAATGGGGCGCAAAACTTTCATGAGCCTCCCGAACGCAAGCCCCCTGAAGGACAGGGTGAACATAGTTTTGACAAGGGGCGGCTTTTCGGCCGAGGGCGTGCTGACGGCGCATTCGGTGGAGGAGCTTTTTTCGCTTCTTGAGCGCTACCCCGACAGGGAGCATTGGGTGATCGGCGGCGAAAGCGTTTACAAACAGCTTTTGCCCCATTGCGACCGGGCGTATATAACGAGGATATGCGGCGAGTATGCCGCCGACGCATTTTTTTTGGAGTTTGCAAACGGTGCGGCATCCGAAGATGCTGCATCCGAAGATGCTGCATCCGAGGGCTGGCGGCAGGTATATCGCTCACGCTTGTTCATGCAGGGGGAAACGCCGTTTTTCTTTGAAAATTACAGGCGGAGCGAAAGGGACGTTTAATGGACCTTTCCAATTTGAGTAAAGGGCGATTTTTGTTGACAGCCGTAGGGTTTATGATATAATATCTTAAATCAATGTGTGAAAAATGCAGCGAAAGCGTCTCCCCTGCAGCGGTTTGAAAAAGTAAAGAATAAGGGGCGGCGTTTTTAAGCATTGGATTTGAGAAAGCGGTGGTTTAATGAACGAAAGAAAACTGACCTCCTCCATAGATAAGGCGATGATAATTCGCATTATCTGCATCATTATTCTGGATGTGGTGCTGATAAATCTCGTTTCCTTTCTGGCACTGTACATACGGTTCGACTTCAGCTATCACAATCTTGAGACCAGCGGCTTTTTGGAGGGCGTTATCAAATATGCGCCGTTTAATACCGTATTCACAGTTTTGATATTCGTGGCGTTTCGACTCTACACGAGCCTGTGGGAGTTTGTCGGCATAAGCGAGATGATACGCATCGGCATAGCCGTTGCCATCTCAACGGCAATCAACTATTTTTTGATGATATTTGCCTTCGACATAAGCGTGCCGAGAAGCTATCCGCTGTTTTCGTGCCTGCTTCTCGGGCTGTTCATGGCGGCGGAGCGTGTGGTGTACCGCGTGCTTCGGCGCATCAGGTACGGAAGGGGCAGCCGTGACACGATGCGAAGAACTCTGCTCGTCGGTGCGGGCAGGGCGGGCGCAATGGTGCTGAAGGACTGCCAGACCAGCGAATACTCGATAAACAAGGTCGTATGCGTTGCCGACGATGACCCGTTAAAACGGGGACAGTATCTCATGGGCGTTAAGATCGGCGGAAACAGATACAGCATACCGATGCTCGCAAAAAAGTATAAGGTGCAGGAGATAATACTCGCCGTTCCGACCGCACACGCCGAGGACAGGCGGGAGATAATCAAAATATGTCAGGAGACCGGCTGCAAGCTAAGGACGATACCCGCAATGGTACAGCTTGCCAGCGGTGCGGTGGATGTAAAAACCATAAGGGACGTAGATGTTGAGGACCTTCTCGGCAGAGATCCCGTGGAGATCAATATCGAGGATATACTCGGCTATATCGAGGACAAGACCGTTCTCGTCACGGGCGGCGGCGGTTCGATAGGCAGCGAGCTTTCCAGACAGGTGGCGGCGCATAATCCAAAGCGCCTCATAATATTCGACATATACGAAAACAACGCCTACCATATCCAGCAGGAGCTTAAGGACAGCCATCCCGAGCTTGATATGAAGGTGCTTGTCGGCTCCGTAAGGGATAAAGCGAGGGTGGAGGAGCTTTTTGAAACCTACCGTCCGGAGATAGTCTATCATGCGGCGGCGCACAAGCACGTGCCCCTGATGGAGGAGAGCCCGCACGAGGCGATAAAGAACAACGTGTTCGGCACGCTCAACGTGGCGGAGGCGGCGGACAAATACGGCTCGGAGCGCTTCGTTTTGATAAGCACCGACAAGGCGGTCAATCCTACGAGCATAATGGGAGCGACCAAGCGTGTATGCGAAATGATAATCCAGACCGTGAACGCCCGTTCAAAGACCGTGTTTGCGGCGGTGCGCTTCGGCAACGTTCTCGGCTCAAACGGAAGCGTCATACCCCTTTTCAAAAAGCAGATAGAGGCAGGCGGTCCCGTAACTGTCACGCACAGGGACATAATCCGCTACTTTATGACCATACCCGAGGCTGTCTCGCTCATTTTGCAGGCAGGCGCCTATGCCGCCGGCGGCGAGATATTCGTACTCGACATGGGCGATCCGGTGCGCATAGACGACCTTGCACGGAATATGATACGGCTTTCGGGCTTTGAGCCGGACGTTGACATAGAGGTTGTTTATACGGGACTTCGCCCCGGCGAAAAGCTGTATGAGGAGCTTTTGCTGAACGAGGAGGGTCTCGGCAAAACGGCAAACGAGCTTATCTATATCGGCAAGCCCGTTTCCATAGACGAGGCCTGGCTCGCCGAAAGGCTGAAGGATATGCGGGAAACTCTCGGACGGGGAGCGCCCCGTGACGAACTTCGAGCCCAAATGCACGTAATAGTACCCGAATTTTCGGAAACGCCCAAGGCAAAAAAACCGGAGCAGAAATGAAAGGAACGTTGAACATGAATCTTTACGAAGGACTTGTAAGCGGAGAGGAGAAGCTCTCACTCGTCGGACTCGGCTATGTAGGAATGCCCATCGCCGTGGCGTTCGCCAAAAAGGTGAAGGTGATAGGCTTTGACGTAAACCAAAGGAAGGTGGAGCTGTATAAAAGCGGCATTGACCCCACGAGGGAGGTCGGCGACGAGGCGATAAAATCGAGCACGGTGGAGTTTACCTCCGATCCGGCAAGGCTCCGTGAGGCGAAATTCCATATCGTTGCGGTGCCGACTCCCGTGAAGGAGGACCGCACGCCCGATCTGGCGCCGGTGGAGGGCGCAAGCAGACTGCTCGGACAAAACCTCACAAAGGGCAGCATAGTCGTTTACGAATCGACTGTCTATCCCGGCGTTACCGAGGACGTATGCGTTCCGATACTCGAGAGGGAGTCGGGGCTTAAATGCGGCGTCGATTTCAAGGTGGGCTATTCCCCCGAGCGCATTAACCCCGGCGACAAGGTTCACAGACTCGAAAGCATAGTCAAAATCGTATCCGGCATGGATGCGGAAACGCTCGACACCGTGGCAAGGGTTTACGAGCTGGTCGTTGAGGCGGGCGTTTTCAGGGCAAGGAGCATAAAGGTGGCAGAGGCCGCAAAGGTGATAGAGAACAGCCAGAGGGATATAAACATCGCCTTTATGAACGAGCTGTCCGTGATATTCAACAAAATGGGCATTGACACCCGTTCCGTGCTTGAGGCGGCGGGTACAAAGTGGAACTTCATGAAGTTCTCGCCCGGGCTTGTCGGCGGTCACTGCATAGGCGTTGACCCGTATTATCTGACCTACTGCGCCGAAAAGCTGGGCTATCACAGCCAGGTGATACTCGCCGGCAGGCGCATAAACGACGACATGGGCAGATACGTTGCGGAAAATGCGGTAAAGAGCCTTATCCGTGCCGATATCCCCGTCAAAAGCGCAAAGGTTTCCGTGCTTGGCTTCACGTTCAAGGAGAACTGTCCCGACACGAGAAATACCAAGGTAATGGATATAATAAACGAGCTTGCCCAGTACGGCATAACGCCCGTGGTCTATGATCCGGCGGCCGACCCCGACGAGGTGATGCACGAGTACGGCATACGGCTTTCGGACTTTGGAGAGGCGGAGAACTCCGACGCCGTGATAATCGCCGTTGCCCACGACGGCATGAAGGCGCTCGCCGAGGAGAACATGGACAGGCTGTTCGGCGGAAAATGCCCCGAAAAGCGTGTGCTTCTTGATATAAAGGGGATGCTCGACATAGATAAATACAGGGAAAGCGGATATATCTACTGGAGGCTGTGATGGGATTAAAGGAGCTTGCTTTTGACAAAAACAGCGTATTCCTCGTAACGGGCGGTGCGGGCTTCATCGGCTCGAACCTTGTTGAGGCATTGCTTGATATGGGGCTTACGGTGCGCTGTCTGGATAACCTTTCCACGGGCAGGCGTGAAAATATAGAGCCGTTTTTTGAAAACCCCGCCTTCAGCTTCATCGAGGGCGACATACGCTCTTTGGACACCTGCATCGAGGCGACGGCGGGCGCCGACTATGTTCTGCATCAGGCGGCATGGGGAAGCGTACCCAGAAGCATAGAGCTTCCGTTGTTATATGAAGAAATAAACATCAGGGGTACTCTCAATATGCTCGAGGCGGCAAGGCAGTGCGGAGTAAAGCGCTTCGTATATGCCTCAAGCTCATCGGTTTACGGCGACGAGCCGACCCTGCCCAAGTGCGAGGGCAGGGAGGGCAGGCTGCTTTCGCCCTATGCCCTTACCAAAAGGGCTGACGAGGAATATGCAAGGCTTTACTACAGCCTGTACGGGCTCCCCACGGTAGGGCTTCGCTATTTCAACGTGTTCGGCAGACGGCAGGACCCCTCCGGCGCATACGCTGCGGTGATACCCAGGTTCATAAAGCAGCTTCTTTCCGGCGAAACGCCCGTGATATACGGCGACGGCAGGCAGAGCCGTGACTTTACGTACGTAGATAACGTGATAGAGGCCAACATGAAGGCATGCCTTGCGGATGAAGGGGCATACGGCGAGGCGTTCAACATCGCATACGGCGGACGGGAGTATCTTATAGATATTTATTACAGCCTGACCGCCGCATTGGGGAAAAATATCGAGCCGCAGTTTGCCGGAGAAAGAAAGGGCGACATAAAGCATTCCAACGCCGACATATCCAAGGCGAGGCGGCTTTTGGGCTATGACCCCGAATGGAGCTTTTCAAGGGGCATCGGTGCTGCGATAGAGTGGTACAGAGAAAACTTACGGACAACGGAGGACTGAGGCAAGGGTGAGCCTTATCGGAAAAATCAAAAAAAGCGCCCCGTATAACCTCATGTGGAGGGAAATATACCGCTTTTGGGGCAAATACAATATGCGCCGCTACGACGATTACGAGTTCGTGTCGAAGGTTTATGCCGAGCAGCTCGGCTATCCTCTCGAGCTTGATCCGCCCACAAAGCTGTCGGCGAAGCATCAATGGCTGAAGCTCTTTTGGCACGAGGAGAATATGCCGGCAATGTCAAGCAAATACGGCGTGCGCAAATACCTTGAGGACAGGGGCTACGGACATCTTCTCAACGAGCTTATTGCGGTTTATGACAGCCCGAAAGAGATAGACTTTGACGCCCTGCCCGAAAAGTTTGTGCTCAAGGCAAGCCACGGAAGCGGCTGGAACCTCATCTGTCGGGATAAAAGCAAGCTTAACAGGTTTTGGTGGAAAAAGATAATCAAAAGCTGGATGAAGCAGGACTTTTACTGGTACGGCAGGGAGTGGAACTATCAGACGAAAAATCCGAAAATAATCGTCGAAAAATATCTTGAGGACGCCTCGGGCTACCTCACCGACTATAAAGTTACCTGCTTTAACGGCAGGGCGTGCTATATGCGTGTGGACAGGTATTCCGATTCGCTGCATACCCGTGACGTGTATGAACGAAGCGGAAAGATCGCCGACTTTGAGGTGCGTGCGGTCGCCAACATAAAGCTCCACATGCCAAAGTCCGACATACCTCTTACCGGGGAGGAGCTGAAGCTGTTCGAGCTTGCGGACGAGCTTTGCGGCGAATACCCCTATATACGCATTGATTTTTATATGTGCAACGGCAGGGTGTATTTCGGCGAGTTCACCTTCTTCACGGGCGGCGGCTGGAGCATCTATCTGCCCGAAGGCATGGACGACAGGCTCGGCGGCGAGATGACACTGCCCGAGCCCAACTATAACCTGGAGCTGTACAACAGAGTGTGCGGTCGAAAGAAGGAGGAATAAAAATGCTTGCGGATTACCACATGCACAGCTTTTATTCGTTCGATGCATCCTTTTCTCCGGAGGAGATGATAAAGGCGGCCGCCGAAAGGAATATTGGCGAGGTATGCTTCACCGAGCATATCGACTTTGACGATTCGCCGCAGTCCGTTTTGCCCGACAGGGCGAAGTATATCGAGCATATACGCTCGCTTATGCCCGAATACATGGGCGTTCGGGTGAAGATAGGTGCGGAGATAGGGCTAAAGGACAGGCAAACCGCGGATGCGGCGTGGGCGTTTCTTGAAGAGATAGAGCCGGACTTCATCATCGGCTCGGTACACGTTGTAAACGGCATAGATGCGTACTACCCCGAATATTACGACGGAAAAACCAAAAGGCAGGCGTTCGTCGAATATCTGCAGACGGCGAAGGAGTGCGTGAAAAGCTGCGGCTATATGTCCGTACTCGGTCATTACGACTTTGTTACAAAGTTTTCTCCCTACGATGACAGGACGCTGAGCTATTTAGATTACAGAGAGCTTCTGGACGAAATACTCATCGAATTGATAAAGGGCGGCAGGGCGCCGGAGCTTAACACCGCCTCCTGGCGTGACGACAAGGCGTGGGGAACGGAGTTTTTCAGGCGCTTCAGGGAGCTTGGCGGCGAATACGTCACGCTCGGCTCGGATGCCCACAGACCGCAGAGGGTCGCAAAACGCTTTGACGAGGCAAAAGCTATGCTCGAGGCGGCGGGAATAAAATACATCGCCACGTTTGACCGCCTGAAGGCAAACCCGGTCCGGCTGTAAAGCATATCCAAAGAATTGCGGATAAAAAATGTTTGTTATATTGTGAATGTTGCTATATAATAGTATAAACGGGCGGTATATGTGCGTATATATCGCCCTGACCCGCACCTGTTACTTCGATAAGGAGGGATTTGTTAAAGAATGAAACTCAAAAGGATTTTGCAAACCGCCCTGCTCACCCTGCTCATAGTGGGGCTTTTGGTGCATGCGCCGCAGATTTCGAGGGCGGATCTCGGCGGCTTTTCCGGCGACAGTGACTTCGGCGGCGGCGACTTTGACTGGGGCGGCGGCTCCGACTGGGGCGATTCCGATTGGGGCGATTCCGATTACGGCGGAGGTTCCTATTACAACGGCGACGGCGGCGGAATTATCCCCGTCATAGTCATCGTGGCGATAGTGGTCATATCCATATACAGCAAGAGAAAGCGCGGCGGCGGAGGCGGCGGAAGCGTCAATCCGGGCGGCATGAGAACCCCCGAGTCACAGCTCAGACCTATTTCCGAGCTTGTTGCGCTCGACCCCAACTTTGACGAGGCGGCATTTGTCGAGAAGATGTCGAACCTGTACGTGCAGATGCAGAACTGCTGTACGGCGAAGAACATGGAACCCCTGCGCCCGTACTTCACCGATGCGCTGTATGCTCAGTTTGACCGTCAGCTTGAGGCGATGAGGCAGGCGAGGCGCACCAATTACGTTGAGCGCATTGCGGTGCTCGGCATAGCGCTGAGGGGCTTCATGCAGAGGAACGGCGAGGATCATATAATCGCCGAGGTAAGAACGAGGATAGTGGACTATACGCTCGACGACGCCACCGGAAGCCTTGTTTCCGGCGACATGAACAGGGAAAAGTTCATGGTCTATGAGTGGGATATTTCAAGGGCAAGCGGGATGAAGACGCAGGATGCAGACGACATGAGCAGGGTAAACTGCCCGGGGTGCGGCGCACCGCTGTCCATCAACACAACGGCGGAATGTCCGTATTGCGGAAGCATAGTCACGCTCGACAAGCATGACTGGGCGATAAATGCGATAAGGGGCATTTCACAAAGAACGGCTGACTAAAAAACCAATCTGCGGAAAACCGCAGCACCATGAAAGGAGAAACAAATGGGACTTTTAAAAGCAGGCATAGGCGCACTCGGCGGAGTATTGGCAGACCAGTGGCGTGAGTATTTCTACTGCAACGCACTTGCGGAGAACGTACTTATGACCAAGGGACAAAAGCGTACGGGCGGACGCTCCTCCAACACCAAGGGCAGCGATAACATCATAACCAACGGCTCCATCATCGCCGTAAACGAAGGACAGTGCATGATGATCGTCGAGCAGGGCGCAATCGTTGAATTTTGCGCCGAGGCGGGTGAGTTCGTATGGGACAGCTCCACCGAGCCGAGCATCTTCTACGGCGGCTTCGGACAGGGTCTCAAGGCTACGTGGGAAACCCTCAAGAAGCGTTTCACCATGGGCGGCGACACCGGCAAGGATCAGAGGGTCTATTTCTTCAACACCAAGGAGATAATCGGCAACAAGTACGGCACGGCAAACCCCGTTCCGTTCAGGGTGGTCGATAACAATATCGGTCTTGACATGGAGATCGGTCTGCGCTGCTTCGGCGAATATTCCTACAAGCTCACCGACCCGATGCTGTTCTACAAGAACGTATGCGGAAACGTCGAAGGCGACTTTACAAGGGATAGGATCGACAGCCAGCTCAAGAGCGAGCTTCTTACTGCGCTCCAGCCTGCGTTTGCAAAGCTCTCCGAGATGGGCATAAGATACAGCGCAGTCGTCGGTCATACCGAGGAGCTCGGCAACGCACTCAACGAGGTGCTTTCGCAGAAGTGGAGCAACCTCAGGGGTATTGCGGTCGCATCCTTCGGCGTAAGCTCCATTACCGCCAACGAAGAGGATGAAAAGACCATCAAGGAGCTGCAGAAGAGCGCAGTATTCCGCAATCCGAACATGGCGGCGGCGCACCTTGTCGGCGCTCAGGCGGATGCAATGAAGGCGGCGGCGGCAAACGAAGGCGCAGGAGCGTTCATGGCGTTTGCCGGCATGAACATGGCACAGGGCGCCGGCGGAATGAACGCACAGAGTCTGTACCAGATGGGTCAGCAGCAAGCGGCACCCGCAGCACCCGCAGGGGACAGTTGGAGATGCGCCTGCGGTGCAGCGGTGACCGGCAAATTCTGCCACGAGTGCGGTCAAAAGAAGCCCGAACCCGTTGCGGCAAACGCATGGAAGTGCGCCTGCGGCACGATGGCGACCGGCAAATTCTGCCCCGAGTGCGGAAAACCGCAGCCTGCGGCGGACGGCTGGACCTGCGCCTGCGGTGCTGTGAACAAGGGTAAGTTCTGTGCCGAGTGCGGCCAAAAGAAGCCCGCCGGCGTACCGCAGTACAAGTGCGACAAGTGCGGCTGGGAGCCTGCCGACAAGGCACATCCCCCGAAGTTCTGTCCCGAGTGCGGCGACCCCTTTGATGACGGCGATGTTCAGTAATAAAAACCGACAAATGACATTTAAGTAACCAAAACCACCCGAGGGAAGCTCCTTCGGGTGGTGCTTTTTCGTGCGATTGAAATATGCTCTTTCCGCACTGCCGACGTTTTGCCGGATGTCAGCGTTTTTTCTTTACCGCAAAGCCGAATTTGCCGAGGCGCTTGCCCTGCGCAAAATATTCGCCGTGGGTGTAGGAAACGAGCCCTGCCTTTGCAAGATGCAGCTTGCCCGACTCGTCGATGAGGCTTTCGTCCACCTGCACGGCCTTGATGTCGGCAAGGAACATCGAATGGCTGCCGAGCGGTATTATGTCGGTCACGTGGCATTCAAGCGAAACTGGGCTTTCTGCGACGAGGGGACAGCTTACCGTGGAGCCGCTGAGCTTGTTGAGGCGGCATTTTGCGAATTTGTCCACGTCACGACCCGAGGCCACGCCGCAAAAGTCGAGCGAGCGCACCATCGCCGGCGTGACGGTGTTTATCACGAACTGACGGTTTTTCTTTATTATGTCGTATGAAAAGCGGTCGGGGCGTATCGAAACGTACGTTTTCGGCGGCACGGAATTGACTATGCCCGTCCATGCGATGGTTATCAGATTGGACTCCTCCATCGTGCCGCAGCTCACCAGCACCGCAGGCAGGGGCGAGAGCATCGTTCCGCCCTTCCATTGAACCTTACCCATGTTTTACCTCCGTGTTTTTCTTTGATTATAACCGATTATGCGAAATTAGACCACAAAAAAAATCAGCGGCGGGAAAATTGCGTTTTAAAGGGGATAAAAACGCCTGTCCGAATCCCTTTCCCGAAAAAAAGCTCCCCGTATTGTTGAAAATCCGCACGGAAAATGATATATTAAACACACTCTACTTGTTAGGAGAACCGCTATGAACGAATACATTCTTGCACTTGACCAGGGAACGACAAGCTCAAGGGCGATACTGTTTGATAAAAATCTCACGCCCGTGGCAAAGGCGCAGAGGGAGTTTACCCAGATCCTGCCAAAGCCCGGCTGGGTGGAGCATGACGCAGGGGAAATCCTGCAAAGCCAGCTTGAGGTCATGCGCGAGGCGCTTTCGGGCCTTGCCGGAAGCGTGGCGGCGGTAGGCATAACGAATCAGCGTGAAACGACCGTCGTTTGGGAAAAGGCGACGGGAAAGCCCGTTTACAACGCCATCGTGTGGCAATGCCGGCGCTCTGCGGATATTTGCGAGGAGCTCAGGCAAAGGGGGCTTGAGGAATACGTCTGCAAAACGACGGGGCTGAAAATCGACGCCTACTTTTCCGCAACAAAGCTCAAATGGCTGCTCGACAACGTTCGGGGCGCAAGGGAGCGTGCCGCTGAGGGTGAGCTGCTGTTCGGCACGGTCGATACGTGGCTTATCTACAACCTCACGGGCGAGCACGTCACCGACGTTTCCAATGCATCGAGGACGATGCTGTTCGACATAGACAAACTCCGCTGGGATAAAAGGCTGCTTGACGAGCTTGATATTCCCGAGCGTATGCTCCCGAGGGTGCTTCCGTCGAGCGGGGTATTCGGCTATATAAAGGAAGGCATAGAGGGGCTTGAAATGCTCGGCGGAGTCCCCGTCGCAGGCGTGGCGGGCGATCAGCAGGCGGCATTGTTCGGGCAGCGCTGCTTTGAGGCCGGAAGCATGAAAAACACCTACGGCACGGGCGGCTTCCTTATGATGAATACGGGCGGCAGATCCATACGCTCGAAAAACGGCATGCTTTCAACCATAGCGTGGCAGATAGGCGACCAAGTCACCTATGCGTTGGAGGGCAGCATTTTCAACGCCGGAAGTGCGATAAAATGGCTCCGTGACGAGATGGGTGCGGTGAAAACGCCGATGGAGTGCGACGCCCTTGCCGAAACGGTGGAAAATACGCTCGGCGCCTATTTTATACCGGCGTTTACGGGACTCGGCGCACCGTATTGGGATATGTACGCAAGGGGAGCCCTGCTCGGCGTGACGAGGGGCTTCACGAGGGCGCATCTTTGCCGTGCGGTGCTTGAATCAATCGCTTATCAGGTTCGTGACGTGCTCGAGGCGATGGAAACGGACAGCGGCATGACGGTCGGCTCGCTCAAGGCGGACGGCGGTGCGGCAAACAGCAGCTTCCTCATGCAGTTTCAGGCGGACATCACCGGTGCGGAGCTTCACAGACCCGTGAGCGTGGAGGCGACTGCGCTTGGCGCCGCATTGCTTGCGATGCTCGGCGTGGGCATATATAAGGATACAGACGAGATACCGCCCTGCGGAGAGATGACCGTTTTTGCACCCAAAATGCCGAAGGAGGAGCGTGAATGCCTGTATTCGGGCTGGAAATCCGCCGTGGAACGCATAAGATAAGGGGAAAAGTCGGGCGGAAAATAAAGGCAAAAATTTTTTTAAAAAATTTTGAAAAAAGGTGTTGACAATATTATAGACGACTGCTATACTGTACAAGCTCACGCAAAACAGCGGCGGGCAAGCACCTTGAAAACTGTATAGTGCAACCAAAGAAACGCAAGTAAAAGAAGAGACAGCGAGTACGGAGAAAGACGTACGAAAAAGAAA
>SAMEA3663207__coassemble_34_pt1 | contig 93593 bp, 87 predicted proteins | sample SAMEA3663207__metabat2_low_PE_015 | metagenome-assembled genome bin SAMEA3663207 (sample SAMEA3663207) | pig gut metagenome | biome: pig gut; feature: pig-associated habitat; material: faeces | place: China | collected 2013 | reverse complement strand
CTGGACACCCTGATTAAGAGTCAGGTGCTCTAGCCAACTGAGCTAAGGAGGCACGAAGCTGTCAAACGCAGTTATCTTATCATACATCGGCACTTTATGCAAGTACCAAGTGTTGATTTTTATGGAGCGGGAGACGGGGCTCGAACCCGCCACCTCCGCCTTGGCAAGGCGGCGCTCTACCAAATGAGCTACTCCCGCAAGGGTTGTTATTTGGTGCGGACGAAGAGACTTGAACTCATACGCCCTGCGGCACTGGAACCTAAATCCAGCGCGTCTGCCAATTCCGCCACGTCCGCAAATAAACTGGTGACCCGTCGGAGACTCGAACTCCGGACCCTTTGATTAAAAGTCAAATGCTCTACCGACTGAGCTAACGGGTCATATTATTTGGCTGGGGTGGCAGGATTTGAACCTGCGAGTGCGGGAGTCAAAGTCCCGTGCCTTTACCGCTTGGCTACACCCCAACAACCCACTACTCATAAAAAAAGAATGGGGTGGGTAGTGGGGCTCGAACCCACGACCTCCAGAGCCACAATCTGGCGCTCTAGCCAACTGAACTATACCCACCACGTCTGGCGCGCCTACAGGGACTCGAACCCCGGACCCACGGCTTAGAAGGCCGTTGCTCTATCCTGCTGAGCTACAGGCGCAGATTTTGGAATCCGCCTCATTACTCATAAAACGTATCCGCCGACAGTAGTTAATTTTAGCAGATGAACTTCAGTATGTCAATATGCTTCAAAATATTTTTTTATATTTTTTGCCTTTTGTTTATATGTATTTTCCCATTGCACTCCCCCATACTTCTATCAGCCTTTCAAGCGGCCAGGAAGCATTGGCGGGGCTTGTGGACGGCAGCACCGTGACGTCGATTTCCTTCTCTATTCGCACAAACTTTTTGAAACAGGAATAGGCCGTCCGTCCGTTGCAAACGATCGCCTCTATCGGTGCGGCCGTGAGTATAAACTCAATATCGTTTGGAACAACATCCCTTATGCTGCTGTCCGATGAGCCTATCACGGTACAGCTTTTGATAACGTCCCACAGAGCAATACGGTTGTCCAAAAGCAGTCTCTTTCTGCCGGCATTATCAGTCGGGACGCTATCGGAATTTGTGACAGCGGCAAGCATCCTCCAAAACCGGTTTTGCGGATTGCCATAAAAGAATGCGCACTCCCTCGATTTTTGCGACGGAAAGGATCCCAAAATAAGCACCCTGCATTTCGTGTCAAATATAGGCGGTATCGTATGAAGTTCCTTACTCATGCCTTTCTCAAGGTTCATTGCATCATATCTATGAGCGTGAGCTGGTTCGTTTCGCACATTCCGGCAAATACGCCCATTTCCTTCATTACCTCTATTGTGCTTGCATTCGCCTTGCTCCGCTGCGCAAAGTCCTCGATGGAGATAAACTCGCTTACGCCCTCACGTGCCGCTTCCATTGAAACGGCGGCGTTCTCGCCGACACCCGCAATCGAGGAAAAGGCCGGCCTTATGCCATTTCCTTCAATAGTAAACTGCTTTGCTCTTGATTTATAGATGTCCAGGGGCAAAAGCTCTATGCCGCGTTTATTCATCTCGAACACGAGCTCAAGCACCGTTACCGTGTTTTCATCCTTGTCCGACATATCATCCTTTGAGGTCAGTCGGCGGATGTTTTTGAGCACTTCATCACACCCACCTGCGGCCTCGGCTATGTCGAATGCGTCCGCCCTGACGGTAAAGTATGTGGCGTAATACTCAAGAGGATGATGCACCTTATAATACGCTACTCTGAACGCCATCATAACGTATGCGGCGGCATGCGCCCTCGGGAACATATACTTAATTTTCTTGCAGGAGTCTATGAACCATTTCGGGACTTTGTTCCCCGTCATAAAGTCCTCCATTTCAGGCGTAAGCCCCTTGCCTTTTCGCACACTTTCCATAATCTTAAACGACATGGAGGATTCGCAGCCCATGCCTATGAGGTAGTTCATTATATCGTCTCTCGTACAGATGACCTCCGACAGGGTTGCCGTACCGGACAAAACGAGATCCTGTGCATTGCCCAGCCATACGTCCGTGCCGTGGGACAGCCCCGATATGCGGACAAGCTCCTCCATGGTGGTAGGCTTCGTATCCACAAGCATCTGGCGAACGAAGCTCGTTCCGAATTCTGGAATACCCAATGTCCCCACAGTACATTTAAGCTCGTCAAGGCTTATCCCAAGCGGCTCAGCAGAGCAGAATATCTTCATCGTTTCTTCGTCGTTAAGCGGTATCGTCTTGGGGTCTATTCCCGTCAGATCCTGCAGCATACGAAGCATTGTCGGATCGTCATGACCGAGTATGTCGAGCTTAACGAGCTTGTCATCCATCGCATGGAAGTCAAAGTGCGTAGTGACCGTATTTCCGTCACTCTTGTCTGCGGGGTGCTGCACGGGTGTAAAGTCGTAGATCTCGTATTCCTTCGGGACGATCACTATACCGCCCGGATGCTGTCCGGTTGTGCGCTTAACGCCGCTGCAGCCCTTTGCAAGCCGCTCCGACTCGACCCTCGAAAAACGCCTGCTTATCTTTTCACCGTATGCTTTTACGTAACCGTAAGCTGTTTTTTCCTTGACCGCTGAAATTGTACCCGCCCTGAATGCGTGTCCCTCGCCGAACATCTCCTCAACGTAAGCGTGGGCAACCGGCTGATACTCGCCCGAAAAGTTAAGGTCTATATCTGGTGTCTTGTCGCCCTTGAAGCCAAGGAACACCTCGAACGGTATCTCGTAACCAAGCTTCATATACTTTGCTCCGCATTCGGTGCAAAACTTGTCGGGCAGGTCGATTCCGCACCTCGATACCTGCGCAGGTATGTCAAATTCGCTGTGCCGGCACTTTGGGCAAACGTAGTGCGCCTGCAGGGGATTGACCTCTGTTATCTGCGCCATCGTCGCCACAAAGGATGAGCCTACCGATCCTCTCGAGCCAACGAGATAACCGTCGCTGTTGGATTTATTGACAAGTCTCTGCGCCATGAGATACAGCGACGAGTAGCCGTTGCTGATAATCGAATCAAGCTCCTTTTCAAGTCTTTTGCTGACTATCTCGGGAAGGGGATCGCCGTAAATTTTGTTGGCTGTTGTAAGCGCACGGCTCCTCAGCTCATCGTCTGCGCCCTCAAACGTCGGAGCGTAGGTACCTCTTTCGTTGAGAAACGGGGGTACGGCTTGGCACATATCGGCGATCATGTTGGTATTGTCGATTACAATCTCCTCTGCCTTCTCAGCACCAAGATACGAAAACTCCTCCAGCATCTCCTCTGTAGTCTTGAAGTAAAGCGGCGCCTGCTGCAAGGCATCCTCAAAACCCTTGCTCAGCATCAATATCGCCCTGAAAATCGAGTCCTCGGGCTCTAAAAAATGCACGTCACCCGTTGCAACGACGGGCTTGTTCAGTTTGTCGCCCAGCTCAACTATATGCCTGTTCAATGCACGCAAGCCCTCCTTGTCGGGAACCGTTCCGTTTCTGACCAAAAACTCATTATTTCCGATAGGCTGCACCTCAAGATAGTCGTAAAATGAGGCTATCCTCGACAGTTCCTCCTCATCGTTTTTCTCAAGCACAGCCCTGAAAAGCTCTCCTGCTTCGCACGCAGAACCCACTATCAAATCTTCCCTGTGCATCATAAGCAGGCTTCTGGGTATCCTCGGGACGTTTTTGAAATGCTCAAGATGCGAATATGAAACAAGCTTGTACATATTTTTGAGCCCAACCGCAGTCTTTGCAAGGAGTATTATGTGGTATGCGCCCGATCCCCGGCTCTTGGTTTTCGCCTTCTCTGCCGTGTGCATATACGGAACTGCGCCTATGCCTCTGTCTTTAAGCTCGGCGCATTGCCTGATAAGCAGCCTTGCTGTCCACTCGGCACGCTTTTCGGCGGTATTTTCGGAATCATCCGTTTCAATATCATAATGTTCCAGTGCGCTGAACAGATCGGTGTTTTTTGCATCCCTTGCAAGATAATGAAACATCAGAGACGTATCAAAATGCTTCTTCGAGAGCGGAACGTTTACCTGCTCGGCGTTTTCCGTCAATGCGCCGAACGCCTTTCTGTCGCTCACCGCAACGGGAAGCTCGCCTATAAAGTCCGCAAGCTCGGCAATGGCTTTATTCTTTTGCAGCGCCCCGTCAAAGTGCGAAATGTCCAACGGATATTTTTCGATAAGCTCCTTTGTCGGCATTATGGACGGCTGTATCATGCATTCGTATTTCGCCGTCACTTCCGTTCCTTTCATCTTGCAGGCGGCAATCTTAAACAGCTGCTTTGTCTGCTCCGTTATGTTTCCTATTATTTCGAGTGCAACGAACTCGCCCATCACAATTTCATCGGGTGCAAAGTCAAAAGAGCAGTCATCGATCAAATAGCCCTCAACGCCGAGTATGGCCTTTATGCCTGCTTTTTTCGATACTGAGAACGCTGACGGGAAGCCGTGTACTACTCCGTGGTCCGTTATTGCAACGGCCTTATGCCCCCATCCTGCCGCCGTTGCTATGGCGTCGTTTGTCTTGCCCTCCGCCTTCAGCAATGCGTCCATTGATGAAAACATCGTATGCAAATGAAGTTCAACACGCTTTCTCGGCGCATTATCCATTCTTACAACAGGCTTTTGAGCATTTATGCTGAAGGGTGAAAGCTGCATTTCGCCCGTGTAATTGTCAAGCTTGTAGTTTCCGTATATTATAAGCTCCTCTGCTCTGCCGAACGCCGGCTTCAGCTTTTGAAGCGTATTGTTTTCGTCATCCTTATCCAAAAACATTTTGACAGCTATTGAGCCGGTATTGTCCGTAACGCCAAAGCTCAAAATAACTCCGCCGTTTTTCCTCTGCCTTTCTTCATGCGAAATGACCTTGCCCTTTATCGTAACATATCCGGAGTCCTCGCCTACATCGCATATCTTCATCACAGGCTTTCTTATAAGCTTTCCGAATATAATGTTGTTCTTCTGCTCCGATTGCTTATTCCTGCTTCGTTTTGCCCTTATTTCCGCAAGTTCGTTTGCGGCAACGACCGGCATGTCCAGCTTAATGCCATCGTCATAAGTGATCGTCACGTTTACATTCATCCCGTAGTTTTCCGAGAGGCATTTTTCGAGCATACGCTCATTAAGCCCATGCATCAAAAGCTCAGATGCGGCGGACGGTACTTTCAAAAGCAGCGTTTCCTGCTCGTATTCAAGCCGGCTTTTCTGTAAAATAGGGGCAAATGCCGGTGCATTTTCGCACCACGCTGTTAAAATAACGTCCAATGATTCATCAGACGCAAGCATTTCCTCTTTTTCTGCTACGAAGCTGAACGAAACCTTAATCGTCAGCCCTTTATAGGCGTTAAACAAGGAAAGAGCATCGTCCACCTTTCTTTTAAAGGCTTCCATCTGCTCCAATGAAAGCAGCCTGTCGCTCTCCACCTTCACGTCGAGCAGCTTGCTGCTTTTCTTCACCTTGGCTTCCATTAGTTTGATATGCCCGCTGTATTGGGCTAAAATATCGTTAAATTCCATAGCATAATCCTTATGTGAGCACCCTTGCCATCATTCTCGCCTCAGCGATAAGGCGTTCTATCGCCTCCTCCGTCGGTGCGGTAAAGAGCATTTCTCCGCCCTTGAACACAGCGGCGCTGCCCTTGCCGAATGCGATACCTATATCCGCCTCTCTCGCCTCACCCGGGCCGTTTACAACACAGCCCATCACGGCAACCTTCATGCTTTGTTTTATATCCGAGAGCGCCTTTTTTACATACAGCACAATAGGCTCCAAATCCACCGGTGTGCGTCCGCAGGTGGGGCAGCTTACTATCTCCACGCCGCTGTTTTTCAAGCCCACCGATGCAAGTATCAGCTTTGCCGCCTCAATCTCCCGCACGGGGTCGCCCGTCATGGAAACCCTTATGGTGTCACCGATGCCGCTTAAAAGCAACGTTCCGATCCCGATCGACGACTTAACAAGCGCAGATTCGCCGTGACCCGCTTCGGTCACGCCCACGTGCAGCGGCAAATCACTCTTTTGGTGCATGAGAGTATATGCCGCAACGGTATCCTTGACATTAGAGGCTTTAAGCGAAACGACAACGTTGTCATAGTTCTCGTTTTGAAGTATGCGAACATGACCCATCGCACTTTCAACCATTGCTTCGGGGGTGGGCTTGCCGTATTTTGCCAAAAGCTCCTTTTCGAGCGAGCCGCCGTTTACTCCGATGCGAATGGGTACGTTTCTCTCCTTTGCCGCTGCGACGAGCTTTTTCACGTTTGCCGCATCGCCTATGTTGCCGGGGTTAAAGCGTATTTTATCAATGCCGTGCTTTATCGAATCAATGGCGAGCCTGTAATCAAAATGAATATCCGCAACAAGCGGAACGTCGGTCGTTTTTTTGATTTTGTCGATAGCCTGCACACATTCGGCGTCGTAAACGGAAAAGCGGACTATATCCGCCCCCGCTTCCGAAAGCCTTTTTATCTGCTCGGAGGTTGCGACATGATCCCTCGTGTCGGTGTTTGTCATCGACTGAATACTTACGGGCGCACCCGCACCGATGGCAACGTCTCCAACCATAACCCTTTTAGTCATATCGTATCCTCCTTTTGTCGGCATAGTTATATCCGCATCATCCGGCGATTTTCGTTATATCAAGATAAACAAGGAAAACCATCAGTATCATCAAAAGCACAAAGCCGGCAAAGTGAATCATACCCTCGACCTTTGCCGGTACAGGCTTTCTGAAAATAAGCTCTATCAGCATAAACAGCAGCCTGCCGCCGTCGAGCGCAGGTATCGGGAGCGCGTTCATAAGACCGAGGCTGAGGCTGAGCACGACCGCCATGCGAAGCACCGTTTCAAAGCCTGCACGTACAGCCTGCTGCAGAAGGTCAATCATCATTATAGTGCCGCCAACATCATCGGTGCTCACGTTGCCCGTAAACAGCCTGCCAAAGAAGGATAAATACTCGGATATTACGTTCCCGATATACTTGAACGAATGCCCTATCGACTCGAAAAAGCCGTATTTGACCCTCACGGGAGCTGCGCCCACGCTGACGCCGAGCATATTTTGTCCGCTTGCCTCGTCAAACAGGGAGCTGGCCGTCAGGCTTACCTCCTCGCCGTCCCTGTCAACCACTATCGTGACATCACCCTCGGGATCCGCCGCCTTTATGGCTTCGATTGCGCTGTCGATTGTGACGGAATAGTTATACGAACCCTCGATAGCCACCCCGCCAATCTCAAGAAGAACGTCGTTCTCCATTATTCCGGCTTCTGCGGCGGTGGTTATCTCCTCTGAAAGCCCTGCTATGGCCGGTCTGTATAATATGTCTCCGTAGCCTATCACCGTTATCACGGCAAACACTACCGAAAACACCACGTTCATTATCGGACCCGCCGCAACGACAATTATTCGCTTCCACACAGGCTTTGAGCTGAAAAAGTCCTTATCTTCGTCGCCCTCGTCCTCGCCGTAAAACTTACACATTCCTCCGATAGGAAGCGCTCTGAGCGAATAAACGATGCCGTTTTTCTCCTTTTTGAGTACCTGCGGACCCATGCCTATGGAAAACTCAAGTATCTTGAATCCCAATAGCCGTCCTGCGATAAAGTGCCCCAACTCGTGTACAAATACAAGTACGCTTAAAACCACGAATGCAGCAAGTATAGAAAGAAAAGTCGTCATAATTTCTCCGTTCCGATAGGCGGTTATCTTGATTTTACAAGATTTCTCGACAGCCTATCTATCATATAAACATCTTCTATCACCGAAACCTCGGGTATGTGCATATTATCAATGCAGTTCATCGAATATTCCACGCACCTGACTATGTCGGTAAAGCCTATTTCGCCCTTCAAAAACAGACCGACAGCAGCTTCGTTTGCGCCATTATAGGCAATGGGCAGGGCGTTGTTCTCCCTCAAGGCGGCGTAAGCCAATTCGAGTGCCGGAAATCTTTCGTTGTCGGGTTTATGGAATGTAAGCCCACCTGCGGCACTCAGCTCCAGACGTTTTACCGGTCCCGCCGTTCTTTCGGGGAAGTTAATTGCATACTGTATCGCCAGACGCATATCAGGGACACTCATCTGTGCCATTATACAGCCATCCTTATATTCCACCATAGAATGCACGATGGATTGGGGGTGTATAAGTACGTCGATTCTATCGCCAGGTATATCGAACAAATAGCTTGCCTCCATTACCTCAAGTCCCTTATTGAAAAGGGTAGCCGAATCAACGGTGATCTTTCGCCCCATATTCCACGTAGGGTGGCGCAGTGCCTGCTCGGGTGTAACGGTTTCAAGCTGCTGCACGCTGTACTCTCTGAACGGTCCTCCCGATGCGGTAAGTATCAGCCTGCTGACATCCTCTGTCCGTCCCGCCGCAAGGCATTGGAAAATTGCCGATTGCTCGCTGTCAACGGGGATTATGCGCCCCTTTTTGCCCGTTGATACCGTCTTGACGAATTTTCCGGCGCAAACGATGCTCTCCTTATTTGCAAGAGCAACGGTTTTTCCGGCATCGAGTGCCTCAAGCAGCGGTGCGGTTCCGCTGAAGCCGCTTATTCCGTTCACCACAATATCCGCTTCGTCCAATGCGGCGATCTCGGATGCGGCATTTTCACCGACGATTATCCCGGTATTTTCGGCACGCAGGCTTTTTGCGACCTCTTTATCGGCAACACCTGCATAAGCGGGCGAAAATTCCTTTATTATTTTATTCAGTTCGTCCGTGTTGGAATCAACGCACACCGCAAAACAGACCAGCCGGCCTCCCGAATGGCGTATTACGTCAAGCGTTTGTCTGCCTATCGAGCCGGTAGCTCCGAGAACCGTGATTTTCTTTGCGTTTTCCATATCCATTCTCACTTTATATAGCTGTGTATCCCGTAAAAATACAGGAAAACTATCGGCGCACAAAGCAATACGCTGTCTATTCTGTCGAGCATTCCTCCATGTCCGGGCAAAAGTGTACCAAAATCCTTTATGCTCGCCCAACGCTTTATTGTGGAAGCAAACAGATCGCCCGCCTGTCCGACAATACTGCACACAAGCCCGAGCACCAAAAGGGAAACTATCCTCAAATCATTGCCCTGCGACCATAGCCCCTGCAAAAAAAATATGGCAAGCCCTGCGAGTATACCGCCGGCAAGTCCCCCAATACTGCCCTCGATGGTTTTTTTGGGGCTTATTTCGGGACACAGCTTATGCTTTCCGAAGAACACACCGATAAAGTACGCAAAAGTGTCCCCTAAAAGCGGAGCGGCAAACACCATCAGCATGGCGGTGCGGCTGAGCGAATGGGACAAAATGCCGTCCGTAAGCGCCATGCAGAGAAAGAACGACAGCGGATAAATAAATATGAATATCGCCGCCATAACATCGTCGTTCGTGCGTTTTTGATTGAATATCCTTTCAAAAATAATCGCCATTATGCCAAACACGAGCAGCAGCAATATCCAGTATATGCCAAGGTACTTCGTTATCGCATAATAGCTTACCGCAAAAAAGTATGCCGGTATGACGAACGGCTTTATCTCCTTTGCCAGAAAAACACGGCGTATCTCATAGACGCATAAGGCAGCGGCGACGCTGAAAAGCACAACCTGTACAACACCGCCGAAATACATCATGGCCAGGAACATCAATGCAAGGGTCACACCCACAAGTATCCTTGTTCTCATTAAACTCCTCCGTAGCGTCTGTTTCTCTGCTGAAATTCCTTTATGCAAAAAGCATACCTGTCCTCATCAAAGTCGGGAAACAAATCATCCGTAAACAAAAGCTCGGCGTAAGCCGCCTGAAGCAGCAGAAAGTTTGACAGCCGCTTTTCGCCGCCCGTTCGGATAAGAAGATCCACCTCCGGCAAGCCTCCCGTATAAAGCCTTGACGCTATGTCGTCAAACTCTGCCGATTGTACGTTTTCCGAAAGCAGGGCATTTACCGCACGGGTCAGCTCGGCCCTTGCGCCGTAATTGATTGCAAGGTTGAGTATAAGACCCGTATTCGCCTTTGTCCTTTCAATGGCCGCATAGAGTGCATCACGTGACTTTTGCGGAAGCGGAGCAATGTCGCCCAAAACCCTTATGCGAACGCTGTTTTCGCAAAGCTCATCTATCTCCCGAATAAAATATTCCACTATCAGATCGAAAAGCAGTCCGACCTCTGCGGCCGTCCGCTTCCAGTTCTCGGTAGAAAACGCATAAAGCGTAAGCACCTCGATTTTCAGTCTGTCCGACAGCGTTATAAGACCCCTTATGCGTTCCATACCCGCCCTATGCCCCATAGAGCGGTTCATGCCACGCTTTTTAGCCCAGCGCCCGTTGCCGTCCATTATCACCGCCACATGGCGTGGCACCGCATCGTTCAAGCCGTATTTTTCGTAAACATTATCTGCCATTTTCATATCCTTTTGGCACCGCAAACGAACAGTTCGCGTTTTTTCGATGCCGTTAAGTCGATTTTGTCGATATAGGTGGCTATATCCTTGGGGTTGGCGATCCTTTCAAGGCGCTGTTCGGATGGAAATACGCATTTTGACATGGCCCCTGCGCCATGCGCCATTATACTCGTCGTTTCCTCCATCATATCAATATTGTACATACACACCTTGTTCGCCTTGGCATAGCCAACGTTTTCAAGGTTGCCGCTCATGTATTTCTGCCTGTACATATAGTACGGGCGCATTCCCATGTCCCTTGCAACCTGCATTCCCACATTTACCATTTTATCAACCTCATCCGCCGAAAGCAACATATATTCGTCCAAATGCTCCTTCAGCCGTGACGAGCGCTTCACCGCAAGCGTATGCACGGTCAGGTTATCGGGCTCAAGCTTTGCGATTTCGTCCATCGTCCTCTGCATACATGCCAAGTCCTCGCCCATAAGCCCTGCGATAACGTCCATATTTATGCTGTCAAAGCCTATCTCTCTTGCAAGATCGTATGTTTTTACAATATCGGAAACCGAGTGCATACGTCCGATAATTTCCAATGTCCTGTCATTCATCGTCTGCGGATTTACGGATATCCTCGAAACGCCGAATTTTTTGAGCAACCGGAGCTTTTCGCCGTCGATGGTATCGGGGCGTCCCGCTTCTACGGTAAACTCCGCACCGCAGCCGCCGTAGCTCTCCAAGGCGTATGATATGACCTCATCAAGCTCGGATACCGTGAGCACCGTGGGCGTGCCCCCGCCGATATACATACTTCTTACGCTCCTGCCCGATTCCCTTATAAGCTCTGCGCCGTAACGTATATCCCTCTTAAGAGCGTCTATGTAAGCTCTCATATCCGTCTTAGGTCCTCTTACGCATGAGGAAAATGAGCAGTACAGGCATTTTGTCCTGCAATACGGTATGCCGATATAGATGTCAATGTCGTTTTCCCTTACGCTGTCAATAAACGGCTTTTGCACCTCGGTTATTTCCTTTGCGAGTGCGAGCTTTTCGGGGCGCACGTCAAATTCGTTCAGCATCAGCTCGTCTGCGGACGTTACCGTTTCGGTTTCATAAAGCTCACGCAGAAGCCTTGTCGGGCGTATCCCCGTAAGCGAACCCCACGGCACATAGGTCGGAAACAGCTTTTTCATAACACGGAAAACCGCAACCTTTATACAGCGCTTCATATACCGCTTTTCAAGCAGAGGCGTATCGTCAATCGCCTTTTGTGAATGAGTATATTCGGCATACCTCAGTTCACCGCCGATAAATGCTCTTACTCTCGCCTCGGCAAGCCAGTTTTCGCCATTTCCGACTAAAAAAACGGAAAGCTCCAGTTCGCCTTCCGACGGAAAATTATCCGAAGCGCCCATTTCTATATCGGTTATGTCGATAAATAGGCGCATTTCTTCGGAAATATCGTTGTAGAATTCGGGTTTGCCGGTAATAATATATGCTTTGTTCATCCGTACCACCGCTTTGTCGAGGGATTATGCTTTCTTTCAAAGTCGAGCGTGGTTTCACGCAGATGTCCGGGAAGCACTCTGTAATCGCCGTTTAAACTGTACAGCTTATATACTATGGAGTTGAGCAGCTCATCACCGTCGCCGCCAGGCAAATCATCCCTGCCGACGCTCAGCCTGAACAGCGTATCGCCCGAGAAAATAGTTCTTTCCTCCTCAAGCAGATAGCATACGCCGCCCTTTGTATGCCCCGGGGTTGCTATAACCCGCAATGTTATGCTTCCGAGCTTCAATACGTCGCCGTCGTTCACAATAAAGTCCGCCGTACACGGTTCATGACTTGCGCCAACCATCGCACCGAGGCTCACCTTTGTATCATAGAGTGCGGCGGCGTCGGCTTCGTGGATATATATGGCCGCACCGGTGCTGTCCTTGAGCTTGCTTACGCCGAGCACATGGTCAAAATGCCCGTGCGTCAAAAGTATGTATTTGCACTCAACGCCAAGCTCCCTGCATTTTTTGAGCGCAGACTCGGCATTCGCAGGGTCTATGACTATGCAGTCCGTTTCGCCTTCCCTGTAAATAAAGTAGGTATTCGTTCCCAGGTATCCGGAAACTATGTTCGTAATCTTTACCATCAAAACAACCTCTTGCTGTCAAGCAGTATTGTGACCGGTCCGTCATTTACCAAAGCGACCTGCATATCCGCACCGAATTCGCCCGTTTCAACTGTAAGCGTCTCGGAAAGGAGCGAAATAAGCTTCTCATACAGCGGTATCGCCTTTTCGGGGCGTGCCGCCCTTATAAAGCTCGGACGCCTTCCCTTTCTTGCATCGCCGCACAGCGTAAACTGCGACACAAGCAGGATCGCCCCATTAACATCCGTTACCGAGCGATTCATCTTGCCCTCATCGTCCTCGAATATACGAAGTCCCGTGAGCTTATCCGCAATGTATGCGCCGTCCTGGGGCGTATCTTCCTCGTCTATCCCAATAAGCACCATCAGTCCTTTGCCTATCTCGCCCTTTTTAACGCCCTCCACGGTTACGGATGCGCCGCTTACTCTCTGAACAACAGCTCTCATATCATACTACCCTTGAAACCCTTTCAACGCCTTCGATCTTACCCAGCCCCCGCATGATGCTGTTCAGGTACTCCGAGTTTTTCACTTCGAAGCTGAGCTGTATGTTTACGACTTCGCTGTCATCCTTTTTGGCACTTATACCCATCAGATTCACGTTCATACTCATTAGCGTCTGCGTTATATCCATCAGCAGACCCACACGCTCATGCGAAACGAGTATCACGTTTACAGGATATTTCTGCGTCTGCTCCGCCATCCATTCAACGGTAACTATCCTCTCGGCGTCCTCGAGCAGATGCTTCACGTTTTTGCACTCCGCATGGTGTATGGAAACGCCCCTGCCTCTCGTGATGTATCCTATTATCGCATCGTTGGGAACGGGGCTGCAGCAGCCGGCAAACCTGACAGCCATATTTTCCTCGCCGAGAACCCTTATGCCGGCACAGTCATTTGACTTTTGTTCCTCACCCTTTGAGAAGCGCTCGGCAAGCTCCCTTTCCTTTTTCTCTTTCCTGAACTGCTCAATAAGCGGATGAAGCACCTGCTTTGTCGTAAGCCCTCCGTATCCGAGTGCGGCATATACGTCATCCATGTTGGAGAAATTGTAGCGCTTTACCATTTCCTCAACATAGTCGGATTTGGTTATATCGGCAAGCTGATGCCCCTGGCGTTTTGCCGCATCGGCGAGCATCTCTCTGCCCCTCATTATGTTCTCGTCCCTGTTGGCTTTCTTAAACCAATTCTTTACCTTGGCCTTCGCCTGCTGCGTCTTTACAAAGTTCAGCCAGTCACGCCTCGGCGCAGCCTGCTGAGAAGTTATTATATCGACTACATCGTGATTCTTCAGTTTGTAGTCAAGTTTTACCATGGAGCCGTTGACCTTTGCGTGCTGCGTATGGTTCCCCACGTCGGTATGTATCCTGTATGCAAAGTCAACAGGCGTGGAGCCTGCAGGCAGGTCGATGATTTCTCCCGTCGGCGTCAGTACAAATACGAAGTCAGAGAAGAAGTCCTTTCGTATGTTCTCCACAAACTCCCGTGTCGTATCCGCAAGGCTTTCGTATTCGAGCGCCTCCCTCAGCCATGCAAGCTTGCTGTCAAGCTCATCCTGCCTCTGCCTGCCCTCCTTGTACATCCAATGTGCCGCAATGCCGTATTCCGCAGCTTTGTGCATTTCAAGGGTTCGTATCTGCACCTCAAAGGGCATCTTGTTGTCGCCGAAAAGCGTAGTGTGAAGCGAACGGTAGTTGTTCGTTTTGGGCATTGCAATATAGTCCTTGAAGCGCCCGGGCATGGGCGGCCACATGGAATGGATAACGCCGAGTGCGGCATAGCAATCGTTAACGGTATGCACGATAACACGCAGTGCGACCATGTCGTAGATTTTGTCGATGGTAACGTTTTGCTTCACCATCTTTTTATAAATGCTGTAAAGGTGCTTTCTTCTGCCGCCTATCTCGGCCTCTATACCCGCTTCGGCAAGCTGCTTGGTGATTGTCTGCATTGCGTTTGCAAGCAGATTCATCCTCTCCTCCTGCTGCGGCTCGATTTCCTCTTTAAGCCTTCTGCACTCGTCGGGATGCAGATATTCAAATGACAGATCCTCCAGCTCGCACTTCATCACGCCCATTCCGAAGCGGTGAGCAAGCGGAGCATACACCTCCATAGTCTCCTTTGCCTTGCGGTAACGCTTTTCGGGATCGCAGTATTCCAGCGTCTGCATATTATGAAGCCTGTCCGCAAGCTTTATAATTACCACCCTTACATCCTTTGCGATGGCGATAAACATTTTTCTGAGGTTCTCGGCCTGTCTGTCCTCCCTCGAGGTGATATTCACATTGCCGCTTTTTGTCAGCTTGGTTACGCCGTCAACCATGCTTGCGACTTCCTCGCCGAACATCTCCTTTATGGTCGAATACGAAACGCCGCAGTCCTCAAGCGTATCGTGAAGCAGACCGGCTATTACCGAATTTTCGTCCATGCCCATATCGAAAACGGACAGGGCAACGGCTTCGGGATGGATGTGATACGGCTCACCGGACTCTCTGAGCTGACCTGCATGAGCGTTTTTGGCAAACTCCACGGCGCGTTTAAGGCGCTCGTATTCTTCCTGCGAATACGAGGCTTTACAAGCGGCAAGCAATTTCTTCATGCAGTCCCTCCCGAATTTATTTTTGGATATCACAATATACGGGCGTTCTCTGCCCGTATATGAGAATCTCTGCCGGTAAAAATCAATATGTAATTACAGCGTCAACGTCGTAATCGCTGAGCAGTTTGCGGCCTTCGAGATCGGAAAGCTCAATGGCAAAGCGAGCCGCCACGACCTTTCCTCCAACCTGCTCGGCAAGCTTTATGGTTGCAAGTGCGGTTCCGCCCGTGGCAAGCAGGTCGTCAACTATGGCGATGCGCTGACCGGGCTGTATAGCATCGCGGTGTATCTCAAGCGTATCGCTGCCGTATTCAAGACCGTACTCAAACTTAATGGTCTCGCAGGGGAGCTTGCCGGGCTTTCTCGCCACGACAAAGCCTGCGTGAAGTGCGTAGGCAAGTGCGGCGCCCATTACAAAGCCCCTCGCCTCCGGACCGATGACTATATCTATGTCATATCCCTTAAGGCTGTCCGCAATACGGTCAATAAGCTCGCGATAAGCATCCTTATCCTTTAAAAGAGTAGTGATATCCCTGAAAAGTATTCCTTCCTTCGGGAAATCCTGTATATCTCTAATTTTTTCTTTAAGTTCCATACTGAACCTCCTTTATATTAAGCGCTTTCTTATCGAAATACTGCACTTATATACTCCTTATTCATTTGCTTCAATGCGCAGGAAATCCTGAATTTTTCGCTGTCCGTCAAATTCTTCTTCCCGCCGCCGCTCTGTAATATCAATTCGTTGTTGCTGACTGTCAGCAGTCCAAGCTCTATAAATACGTCCAGAGCAAACCTGCATTCAGCCTTTGCCGTACCCTTTTTTACGGCAAGATATGCTATAGTATCCTCGTATCTGAGCCTGCGATTGCCGCTTAGTTCCTTAATCAGCAGAAAAAGCGTTGCCATCCGTTCCCTGTTGTCGGGAAGCAGGCTCAGCAGACGGTAATTTTCCGTGCGCCTGTCGGACACATACAGCTCTGCACCTTCGGCGGCTTCTCCCACCGCACGAAGCATGCCGAGCGTTATGGCAGAATCGTATACGAGTACCCGTCTGAAGCCCGAAAGCTTCGTTTCGGATATGTTCGGCGCCAAAACGATAGAGTTATATGCTATGGGCGAAGCGGGCACTTCACCGACAAACATATCCGCCTTGTTCCAAAGGTCAAAGCGGTCAATCAGCCCCAAAAGCTCGACTGCACCCTCCTGCGTAAAGCACAAAACAGCACTCGAGCAAATATCCTCCCTTAACCAATCGACAACGAGCTTGTCCGCATCGGCTGCTGTGTATGCAATGTCACACACACTGCTATTATACATAATATTTGTCAAAAATGCATCAGAAAACTTTTCATCGAGCGATGCAATATATTCCTCGGTATTGCCTATTCTCTCGGGAGAAACGGCGTGCAGCCTCATCTGCACATTTACCTGCCCTCTCCATGCGTTGAGAGCAAGCGTATAGGCAAGCGTGCATCTGTCATAGGTCATCAGCTTATCAAATCTGTCTCCCATGCAGTAACCTATCGCTTCGCAGGAATCCATATCCCGCTGCGCATGGGCTTTAATATGTCTGCCCTCCTGCCCTATCCTTCTGAGCGAGCGGAGCTTCACACCGTTTGTGCAGAAAACGGGCGTCGGATTCCCCTCGCCGAACGGCTCGAGCACCGTAAGCTCCTCGGCAAAATCCGCCGTCACCTCGCTTAAGTCCAGCGGAAGCTCGTATTCCTGTCTTGGAATAAATGCTTCGTTGTCGTTGTTTTCCCGTATATATCTGTCAACGGCGTTTTTAAATTTTTCGTAATCCTCTATTCTCAGCGTTGCCCCTGCCGCTCTGCCGTGACCGCCATAGCGAACAAGGCATTCGTTGTTGTGGTGCAATGCGTCAAATATGTCCACGCCAGGAATGGATCTTGCCGAGCCGGTAAGCACTCCGTCATCCGAGAGCGTAAACAGCATGGTCGGTCTGTAGTATCTTTCGGAAATTCTGGAGGCGGAGATGCCGATAACACCCTGATTCCACTCCTTCGAATACAGCATTATCACCCGGTTATCGCTGAGCGAGCTGCTTTCTATCATCTTTATTGCGCTTTCGTATATGCGCTGCTCCTCGTCCTTTCGCAGAACGTTCAGCTCCGTAAGCGTTTTGGCGATATTGGCCGCATCATCGGGGTCATCGGTCAAAAACAGAGTCACGCCCGGGCGTGCGTCGTACATTCTGCCCGCAGCATTCAGCCTCGGCACCATGCCGTATGCAATGTCCCTCGTTCTGTACGGTCCGTTGTCGCAGGCGGAGCCACGTCTCGCTTCCGCCGCAAGTGCGGCCAGGCCCACGTTGCAGTTTCCGGAGTTTATCGCATCGAGCGCCATGACTGCCAATATTCGGTTTTCACCCGTAAGCGGCACAATGTCCGCAATGGTCGCAAGTCCCGCAAGCGGCGCAAGCGACATCATAACCTCGTCGCCGCCGACAGCCTGTATCAGCTTGAGCGCAACGCCTGCCCCACATAGCGGCGAACCGGCATAGTTGGCATCGGGCCTTGTATGGGTGATAACGGCAACGCAATCGGGCAGCTCACCCTGGCATCGGTGGTGGTCGGTAACTATTACATCAACGCCGAGCTCTTTCGCCAGTTTAATCTCGTTTACGGCGGTAATTCCGTTATCGACCGTTATGATTAGATCAACATGCTTTTCCGCAAGCAGCCTTATCGCATCTTCGCTCATACCATAGCCGTGCTCATGTCTTGAAGGGATATGGTAGCCTACTTTGCACTTTCTGGATTTAAGATACCTTGCGATGATTGCCGTTGCACAAATACCGTCGGCGTCATAGTCGCCGAATATGCAGACTATCTCGTTTTTTGCTATGGCTTCCTCGATTCTGTCAACCGCCTTTTGCATATCGGGCAGACAGAACGGATCAAGCAGATCTTTTGGTGACGGTGAAAGAAATGCCTTTACCGATTCGGCATCCTTCGCCCCGCGCATATACAGAAGCTGCGCAATCCTTTGCGAAACTCCGCAATGCGCCGGGACAAGGCTCGGCATTGCTTCGTATTTTCCGTCACGTTCAATCAGCTGCATTATTGCTTTTCCTTTGTATGTATTCCTATTGCAAGCTCGGTTCGCTTTCTGACCAGCTCGCAGGTGCGTGCATAGGGCTTGTTTATATCGCCGTTAAACTTCCATGCGTTTGCGGCACAGCCTCCGCTGCAGAAGTACTTGGCAAAGCAGGTGCGGCACGTGGGTTTTGACAAAATGCTGCACTCGGCAAAGCCCTTGCTCATCTCGAACGAATATTCGCCCGTTACGACGCTGCCCATTTTAAACTCCGTCTCACCCACAAACTGATGGCACGGGTAAATATCGCCCTCCGGCGTTATTGCGGCGTATTCAACGCCCGCACCGCATCCCGAAAGCCTCTTTTTCAAGCAGGGACCGGCATCGAAGTCCACCATAAAGTGGAAGAAATTGAACCAACGGCCGTTTTTCCTGCTCTCCACCAAATAGTCCGCCAGCCGCTCGTACTCATCGAGCACGGTTTTTATATGCTCATCAAGTATCGCATAGGGACTGCTGTCATCAAGCACGACAGGCTCGAGCGAGATCTGCTCAAAGCCCATATCGTGAAGCGCCTTGACATCCTCGGTGAAGTCCAGATTTCTGTTGGTAAACGTTCCCCGAACATAGTACTCCTTGTCGCCGCGTCCTTTTATCAGCTTCATGGCCTTTTCCGATATTATGTCGAAAGAGCCCCTGCCGTTTGCCGTGGGGCGAAGCGCGTCATGTATCTCACGCCTGCCGTCAAGGCTGATAACGATGTTGTGCATTTCCCTGTTAAGGTAGTCGCTTATTTCATCCGTCAAAGCGACGGCATTGGTGGTCATGGTAAAGTTTATGTGCTTGTTAAACTTTTTCTCGAGGCTCCTGCCGTATTCGACAAGGCTCTTCACGACCTCAAAGTTCATCAGCGGCTCTCCGCCGAAAAAGTCAACCTCAAGCGTATGACGGTTGCCCGAATGCTCCATCAGGAAGTCAAGTGCCTTTTTGCCGACCTCCTCGCTCATCAGCATACGCTCGCCGTGAAATTCGCCCGTCGAGGCAAAGCAGTATTTGCACCTCAAATTGCAGTCATGCGCAACATGCAGACACAGCGACTTTATAACGTGGCGACCGTCGCCAAGAGCCGTGCTTTCGATAATATGCTCGGGTGAATCGTATGTTCCCTGCTTTTTCAGATCATCAAGCTCACCGAGTATTTCGGTTATATCCTCCTGCGGATAATCCAGAAGGTATGGGTCATTACCCCCGATGCAGGCGTTTATTACGTCGAACGCCTCTTTATCCACGCTGTGTACTGCGCCGCTTTCAACATCTATCGCAAGATAAAGGTCTTTATATCTGAATGTATGAATCACGTTGCTTTCTGTTGCCCCAATATGGGCAGTGTCCTTTCGTAATGAGTTTAAAAACATTATAGGACACAAGCATGAGGTTTGACCTTACGCATTGTGCCCCGGCAGCCTGTCTGAGTAAAGGTGCTTACTTGTCTTCTTTCTGGCACTTCTGGTTAGCAACGGTGCACGAAGTCTTGCAAGCAGACTGGCATGATGCCTGGCATTCGCCGCATCCTGTTCCGGCGTTGGCGTTGATGCAGGGTTTCTGTACAGTGGTTATGTGTTTCATGTTAATTTCCTCCATGATAGTAATCCGTGGTCTATTATACAATACGTATTAGCTATTAACAAGTATTCAGTTAAAAAACTTTTTCTTCCCCGCTCTCGTCGGCATCGGTCTGCATAAACTTCGAATGTTCCGGAAGCTCTTCCAGGGAGTGAAGCCCGAAAAGCCGCAAAAAAGCATCGGTCGTCGCAAATTCGGAAGGGCGTCCGACGGTTTCCCTTTTGCCGCACTCGTATATCAGGCCAAGCTTTAAAAGCTGGCTTACGGCATATTCACAGCGCACGCCCCGTATCGCTTCAATATCCCCCCTCGACGCCGGCTGCTTATACGCAACTATGGCAAGCGTTTCCATCATCGACTGCGAAAGCGCCTTTTCCTTTGGCGGCGAAATAAAGCGCTCCGTCAGCCTTATATGCGAAGGATTCGTAACAAGCTGGACGCTTTCATCCGTCACATACAGCATAAGCCCACGCTCTGCCTCCGCAAATCTATCGTTCATTCTGAGCAGGGTGTCACGCATCTCATATTCGCCGATCCCCACAGCCTTTGCCAGTTCCTTTATCGCAACGGGTGCGCCGAGAACAAACAGCAGACATTCAATATCCCCAAAGAGTACGTCGTCAATATTCATCAGTTCCATTCCCCCTCTGCGTCCTCTGTGTCGTCATACGCCGCATTGCCAAGCTTCAGCGCATTTACGACAATTTTCCCGTACGGCTTGTCCTGCATAATATTAAGCTCCCCGTGTGCCGCCATCTCCAGCATAGCCATAAACGTTACAATTATCTCCATTCGGCTTGAGCAATCGGTAAAAAGCTCGTCGAAGTTCAAGGTTCTTCTTGCACCGAGAAGCTCTCTGAGTTTCCCGACCTGCGTTCTGACCGTAAATTCGTCGGACACGATCATGTGCAACGGTGAGGGCTCTCTAACCCCCTCCGCACGCTCCAGCATATCCTTCAGTGCGGCATAGAGCGCAATCGGTGAACCCTCAAGCCACGTTATCTCCGGTGCCGGAAGCGGAAACTCCTCCGGCGGCTTTGAGATCATGCCCCGTGAGCTTTCACGGAGCTCACCGAGCGTTTCCCCTATCTGCTTAAACAGCTTGTACTCCTGAAGCCGCTGAATGAGCATTTCCTCGGTGCAAATCTCGCCGTCCTCCTCCTCCGCCTTAACCTTTGGCAGCAAGGAGCGTGATTTAATATAGACAAGCGTTGCCGCCATTGTCAAAAAGGCACTCGCCCTTTCCATGTCAAGCTCGTCGATCTCGTCCATATACAAAAGGTACTGTGAAGTGATCTCCGATATGAAAATATCGGCAATATCCACCTCGGACCTTTCTATGAGGTGGAGCAGCAGATCCATCGGTCCCTCAAACTGCTTCAGTTTGACCTTGTACTCTGCTTCCATATTACAGTATCGTCTCCAATAAGGGCATATACAGGCTCGCAATGCCCTCATACACGGAGTTTGTAACCAAGGACAATACTCCCGTAATGCGAAGTATTATCAGCACGCCGATAAGAAGGTATCTGCTGTTGTTTCTCATCCATATAAAGGGTTTCGGGCCCACTTTTCTTATGAGCAGATCCTCCAGAACGTGAGAACCGTCGAGCGGCGGAACGGGGATAAGGTTGAAAATCGCCAGCGTAATGTTGATAAATACAAAATAGTCGACCATCGCCGCAAGCACGGACAGAACAATGCTTTGCTGCTCAAGCGATATTTGTACAAGATACAGCGAAAGAGGCATGAAAACGAACGCAAGCAGCATGTTTACTAAAACGCCCGCAAGCGAAACGATTATATCGTCGCGAATCAGGTTTTTATAGTTTCTGGGGTTTACGGGAACGGGCTTTGCCCAGCCGAAGCCGAAAACAAGCAGCATCAAAGTTCCGAAAAGGTCGATATGCTTAAACGGATTCAGCGTCATTCTTCCCGCATTTCTTGCGGTTGGGTCGCCAAGCCTATAGGCCGCAAAAGCATGCGCCCATTCGTGAAAGGATATTGCAAAAGCAAAAGCGACAAACGAGTAAATCGCATTTATGATAGTATAATTCATTCAAAGCTACCCCATTTTGATTTATAAAGCCATTATAAGGCATTCACGGGGTTAATGCAACAAAATTAGCGGCATGACCTTTCATCCGTGCTGCTGCGCCGCTGTTTGGCCGGTTTTCCACACAAGCTCAACCCAGGTTCTTGCGATGAACAGGATATAATCAAAGAGCGTTGCCTCGACAATGTCGTCCGTTGCCACAATATCAACGCTTGCCGCTGTCTTTCCGTCCTGCCCGACGAAATTTACAACACCTATCTTATCCCCCTTTTTTATCGGTGCCGAAAGCCCTTCCGTTAGCTCTATCTGCTTCGACGGCGCAATCCCGTCCTTCGAAAGAAGCACGGACAGCTCCCGTGCCGCCGCCCCCGAAAGTTTTTTTCCGGCGGAATTTGCAACTTTTATGTCCTCCGCCACTATCTCTCCCTCACCGATCAGCCTTACTGAGGAATAGCCGGCAAATGCCGCATCCAGCAGCTTTGTTGCCGTTTCAAAGCGTTTTGACGAATTTTCCGAGCCAACCGTCACCAAAATAAGCTTCATTCCGTTTTTTTCCACCGTAAACACGCCGCAATAGCCGGCATCCGATGACGAACCGGTTGCGGTCCCAAAGCAGCCCGCATAGTTTTTTACAAGCTTGTTCGGATTGACAAGCTCCGTCGAGGAGGCGTTCTCGTGCGATATTTCATCCATATAAAGGTTTGAGAATTTGCGGAAATATTCATTTTTCACAAGCTCCCTTGCCGTCAAAAACAGATCCCTTGCGCTGAGCTGTGCATTTTCGCCTACGCATGAGGTGTATTCCGCATCTATACCGAGTGTCTTGAGTTCCGAATTTACCGCCGCCAAAAAAGCCTCCTCAGACCCGAACGCAGCCTCGCCCAAAGCGTACAGTGCATCGCCCGCCGAGATCATAACGGCGCTTTTAAGCAGACTTTCTGCGCTTATTCTTTCATTCGCCTGCACGAATGCGGTAGGTCCCGATACTTCCGATGCGGCACGGCTGACCGTTACGCTTTGCTCAAGCGAAAGCTTTCCTTCGGAAAATGCCCTGCATACCGCAAGAAGCGACGGCAGTCTCGACAGCCCCGCAACATTGAGCTTTTCATCCGGATTCCATTCCAAAACGGCAGCCATGGAGCTGCTCTCCGCAAGGAAGGCAGCTTTAAGCTCCTTTTGATATTCCTCTGCGATTTCGGCAAATGTGCACGGCGTCAGCAAAAAACACAAGGCGGCTATAATTATCAGTGCGACAGCTTTTTTCATATAAAAAACGCCTCCCGGAATATTTATTGAAATTATATTCTTCGGAAAGCGTTTTATGTATGATTTTAGGTCTTATAGAATTTGCCCGAGGAACGAAGCTCCCGTCGTCCACTGCCTGCCGGTGATATACTCAAACACCGTTGCACCTATATCCGCAAAGCTTTCACGTGTGCCGATATTGCCGCATTTGATGTCGAGTCCCTTGCCGGTAACGAGAATCGGAATATACTCTCTTGTATGGTCGGTGCCGGGATGCGTGGGGTCACAGCCGTGGTCGGCGGTAATTATCAGCAAATCGCCATCATGCATCGAATCGGTTATCTCGGGAAGGCGGCTGTCAAAGTATTCGAGTGCCTTTGCATAGCCCTCCACATCGTTTCTGTGTCCATAGAGCATATCAAAGTCCACAAGGTTTACAAATACGAAGTCACCCGTGCCTTCCTTGGCGATCCTGACCGTTGCATCGATGCCCGAAACATTGTTCTTTGTATGATCGACGATGCTTATGCCCCTGTGCGCAAATATGTCCTCAATCTTGCCAACCGCAACAGTGGTGTATCCGCCCCCGAAAAGTCCGTCGAGTATGGTTTCCTTCGTCGGCTCAACGGCATAGTCCTTTCTGTTTTCGGTTCTGTAATAATTCCCGCTTTCACCCTTAAACGGTCTTGCGATAACCCTGCCCACAAAATAGTCGCCGTAAAGCAGCTCTCTCGCAATTTCGCACATACGGTACAGCTCGTCAAGAGGTATAACATCCTCATGGGCGGCGATTTGAAATACGCTGTCGGCTGAGGTGTACACTATCGGGAAGCCGGTTTTTACATGCTCGTCACCAAGCTCCTGTATTATAGCCGTGCCGGAGGCCGGATAATTTGCAAGCGTCTTTCTTCCGATGCGCTTTTCAAATTCGTCCATGACCTCCCTCGGGAAGCCGCCCGGGAATACCCGAAACGGGTTATCCATCAAAAGCCCCGCCATTTCCCAATGTCCGCAGGTGGTGTCCTTCGCCTTGGTTATTTCCATGGCTCTTCCGTAAGCGGCAGAGGGCGATTCAACCGGAGGAAGCTTTGCACTGTCGATGTTTCCAAGCCCCATCTTGTACATATTGGGAATGTTCAGGACCCCTCGCTCCCTCAATATGTTTCCGAGCGTATCCGCACCTGCGTCACCAAAATCCGCAGCATCCGGAAGCGCACCGATTCCAACGCTGTCAAGAACGATAATAAATGCTCTCTTTTTCATATTTTCTCCCAAATTATTTGCCGGTCAAAAGTCCGAACAGGGCGCTTCCGAGGCCGCCGTCGCTGTCATCATCGTCATCGTCGTCAGCATCGTCATCATTTGAACCGCCGAGCAGAGAAGAAAGCAAACCCGCTCCGCCGGAAAGGAATGAATTGCCGTTATCGGAATCATCGTTCGAGTTGCCTGCCGACAATGCCGAGCCGAGCAGCGAGGTCAGCAGATTGCCCGAGCCCGAAGAGTTTGACTGCGAGCCGCCGCCCAAAAGCGAGCCGAGCATCGAGGACAGACCGCTTGCCTGCGTATTGTTCGAGCTTGCCTGATTGCCGAGTATGTTAAGGAGCAGCGGAGCCGCCATGGAAAGTATGGAGGTGGTCTTTTTGGAGCTTGTTCCGCTCGACTTTGCCAATGAGCCGACAACCTTTTTTCCGTTGTCTCCGAGTATGTGCTTGAGTATCTTTGCGCCGTCGGTAGCATCGGAATTGTTCAGTTCCTTATCGACGCCGGATTTTGAGTGCTTGTTAAGGGCATTCATCAAGGACTCTGCGCCGCTCTTGTTTGACGCATTGTTCGACATCGACTCCACCAGCGCAGGGATGCCGGTTTTGAGTACGCTTTCAACCTGTGTTGAGGTTGCACCCGTCTGCTTGCTTATCTTTGATATTGTGGTCTTTGACAGAATATCGTTCAGTTTCATTGAGATTCTCCTTATAATTTTATATATCTATTATATTGCCTTTATAATAAAAGGTCAAGCAAAGAGGATTTTTGATATATAAACTGTATTTTGCACTTTAAGCGGCTCAGCTCTACGATTTATGCTCCGAGTTGAGCCTCAAGTTAAATAAAACGATTGACATAGCTTTTTTGCGGTTATATTATACTATTAACGAATTTAAGGAGGAAAACCCATGGGTAAATTTATTAAAAAGACGACCGCCACCGGCGTAAAGTTCGATCTCGTTGCGAATAACGGCGAAGTGATTGCGACCAGTGAAGTTTATACTTCTCCGGCATCCTGCAAAAAGGGCATTGCCAGCGTAATCAAAAATGCCCCTATCGCAAACGTAGAGGATCAGACCGAAGAGGGCTTTGCAAAGCTTCTCAATCCAAAGTTTGAAGTATATACGGACAAAGCCGGCGAATACCGTTTCCGCCTCACCGCAAGAAACGGCAAAACGATCGCCGTATCCGAGGGCTACAAGGCAAAAAACTCCTGCATGAACGGTATTGAGAGCGTTCGTAAAAACGCCGCCGATGCAAAAATCGTTGACGCAGAATAAACTTAGCTGTTAAAGCACCGCAACCACCGACTATTTATCGGTGGTTGCTTTCCTATTGCTCAGTTACCAAACGGCATGATACACCACATTATGCGTTTTACCGTCATCCTTCAAAATGAGCCTGTCCACATTCTTTCCGTCAACGGTTATCCTATCCTTCTTACCGTTTACGACCGTAATTTTATACAGGCTGCTTTGATAGCGATACTCAAGCTCAAACCTGTCCCAAACCGCACAAGGAGTTATCGAGAGCACGTTTCCTTTTTTTCTGACTCCCAGAATGTACTCCAGTCCTGCTGTATAGAGCCATCCGGCCGCACCCGTGTACCAGCTCCATCCTGCCCTCGATGCGTTATGTCCCACGGAGTATATGTCACCTGCGACCGCATAGGGCTCCGCCTTATACTTTGCAGCGTCAAACTCCGTCAGGGTATGCTCTATAGGATTCACACACGCAAAAAGTCTCCGTGCCTCAACGGGATTTTTGAGCAGAGTTTCCGCTATGACCGCCCACGCCGTTGCATGGGAATACTGTCCGCCGTTCTCCCTGACGCCCGGCAAATATTCCTGTATATAGCCGACCTCGGTTGTCATTTTATCAAACGGCGGTGAAAGCAGCTTCATCAGCCCGTTTTCCTCATCGCAGAGCATTTCCACCGCACGGCGCATCGCTTCGTCGCCCCTTTTCGCCCCTGCAAACACGGCAAAAATCTGTGAAATTGCATCAATCGTGCATTCGGCTTGCCCGAACGAACCGAGAGTGCCGCCGTCGAATATTACACGTTTATACCAATTTTTATCCCAGCCGTGCTCCTCAAGCGAGATTTTAAGATTTACCGCAAAGTCTTCCAGCTCACCTGCAGCTTTTTCATCACGCACCGAAGTGTACGGGAGCATCAGTTTTATCACTATCAGCAGCAGCCAGCCGAGCCAAATGCTCTCCCCGTTGAGCCTTCCCAATTTATCCATGCCGTCGTTCCAGTCGCCGCCGCCTATCAAGGGAATACCGTGCCGACCCGTTTTCATCGAAACCTTGATCGCCCTCATGCAATGCTCAAATATGCTCCCCTTTTCATGCGATGGTACTATCGGCATATATGACGAATCCTCGCCGTGCGCCAAAGCTTTGCCATCAAGGAAGCTTGCCTCAATATCAAGTATGCCCTCGTCTCCCGTAATCTCGATATACTTTGCGACCGCAAGCGGCAGAAACAGCCTGTCATCGCTGAAGCGTGTCCTCACGCCGCCAATGCCGTTATGCCACCAGTGCATCACGTCCCCCTCGGAATACTGATGCTCCGCCGCCGAAATAATGTACTCTCTTGCCGTTTCCGGCTCCGTCTGAATAAGCGCCATTACGTCCTGAAGCTGATCCCTGAAGCCTATTGCACCGCCGCATTGATAATAACCCGTCCTCGCCGTAAGCCTCGATGCGATGGTCTGGTATAAAAGCCTGCCGTTCATTACAGTATCAAAGGCAGTATCGACGGTCCTGACCTTTATCCTGTCAAGACGTTGACCCCATCCTCTCTTCACGGCTTCCAGCTCGTCTGCTGCGCTCTCCGGCGTTGTGCATGAGAGGGTGCGTTTTGCATTTTCCTCCGTTTCACAGCCCATCAGCAAAACAATACATTTGGTTTCGCCCGCCGAAAGCTCGAGCTCGCACTCTGCCGCAGCAAATCCCGACATTTTTGCTTCACCCGCTTCAAAGCTGTCAAGCAGCATCACCGCCTCACGATCCACCGATGCCCTAAATTCCGCACCGGATACGGCGATATATGCACGCTTTCCATCATCGTTTCTCCTCAGACTGTACGAAAAGGGTATTCCGTCCTTTATATATGAGCAGACGCTGCTCCTGCCTTTATTCTGCCCAAGTACAATATCCGCAAAGTAGGAAACCGAAAGCCTGCGTCTGCATCTTAGCGGATTGTAAATTCGTATCAGCGAATACTTGACGGGTTTTTCCAAATCGGTAAATATGCACACGCTCTGCACAAGCCCGTTGTTCCCCGACTCAAAAGAGGTATAGCCGTAGCCGTGCCTTACCGTAACATCACCCTCGCCCTGATACTTGCCGGGCATTAGCGTCCATTTGTTGCCGCTTTCGACGTCGGTTATAAATACAAACTCCCCACGTCTGTCGGATACAGGCTCGTTATACCACGGTGTCAGTTTGTTCTCCCGACAGTTTCCGCACCATGTATAACCTCCTCCTGTTTCCGTCACCAGAGTTCCGAAGCTGTCATTTGCAATTATGTTCGACCAGGGAAGCGGTGTATGCTGTCCTTTGCTCAATAAAATAACATACTCCGCTCTCTCTGTGTCAAAGCCGCCGATGCCGTTAAACAGCTTCAGCACGGGCTTGGGAATGGAAATATCGCTGTATTTTTTTCCGGAAGCACTCGGTCTTTTCCTCTCGCCGTCCTGCGCCTTTCTGCCGAAAAGCCAGCGGATCCCCTTGTCCATATCTATAAAAAGCGACGCAGCGTTCCTGTACTGATTTAGTTCTTCGTCGCTTATCGTGCGAAGCGGAATTATATGGATGTTCGATTCGGTAACATTTACCTCCGCTGCCATCTTATCAAGCAGCTCGTCCCGATAATCCCCTCCGAAGGCGCCTATTACCGCTATATCCGCCTTAAAGCCCTTGAACCTGATATACTTCACGGCATCTATTATAAGCCTGACCGTACCCATCTGCGAAGCCCGTGACATTTTCACCGCAACAAGCGGGAGATCCCCCGAAATTCCGTACCTCCACAAAGCCTCCATGCCGGCGGTGGTCGGCAATGCGGCGGTATTGCTCTCGGGGAGCCTCAAAAGCAGCCTTGCGGCAACGGCCTCATACAGCCGCAGGTTTTCCCTCCGTATGCCGTTTAGGGCATATATGCTCTCGGCATGCACCTTTGACATCTCCTGTTCACGCCGTATATCCTTCAAAAGCTCCTTCGCATCGCATATTGCCGCAGCTTTGCTTTGCGCAATGCCAACGGCAAGCGCCACCTCAAAGCTTTCGCCCGGGCAAACGACCGCCTGCACCTCCCCATATGCCTGCGGCTCAATGGGAGCTTCTATCGGTTTTGAGGCGGACACCGTCCTTCGGTGCGAGGTATCAAAATCATTCAGCCTGCCCGGAAACGAAAGCTTGTCCGAGGAGTATGCCGCAGTTCTGTCGGAAAGGGCAAAGTACAGCCATTCTCCCTCTGCATCGGGCTGGGTGCGCCTGTTAAACAGCAGTACACCCTCCTCCACCGAAGCGTCCACCTTCAGCCTTGTGAATGCAGGGTGTGCGTTTGCCTCTCCCTCGCTGAAAAGACACACGGAAAACGACGCACCGATCGTTATGTTTTTGGTTTGCCTGCTCCTGTTCACAAGCTTCAGCCTGCGTATTTCTCCGTTGCGTTCCGCCGACACGAACACCTCTGTTTTCACGGAAAAATTATCGTCCGTCATGCTGAATACCGCCATATTGCTTTGAAACTCGGCTCTGTATTCCGCATCTGCATCATGACCGGGATAAAGCGTTGCGCAGCGGCTGTTTACGCCCTCTGTGCTTATAAACATGAATATACCAGAGCTTGACGTCAGGACGTCTCCGTCAAATTCATTTATCAAAACATCTCCGCATTTGCTGTAACCCATTCCGCCGTCCGTCAAAAGCACCGTATAGCTGCCGTTTGACAAAAGCTTTACATGAGGTATCTGAACAGTCGGACGGAAAACGATTGCCTCGGGAAGCTTTTTGCGCCGGGATCCCCTTTGCCTTCGCTCTGCGGGTTTCCTTATGGATGACAGACTTACCGTTTCAACGGGGATTTTCTCCTCAAGCAGTATCTCTGCCGCCTTCATCTCGGGTATCTCCATAAATTCCCGTTTTATCGAATTGTCTGTCACGGCGTTTGTTATTGCGCATAAGCCCATGCCCTGATGATGCGCCATATAGCTTTTCACTATCCTCGGCGGGCTCCCGTCGCTTCGCGAGGTATAGTCCGCCGCTTCATAAAGCCCGTATTCGCCCAATAAACCCATTTTAACCATTTTGCACACGTTCTTATATGCCTCATGCGGACTTTGCATCAAAGCCAGCAGTGATGCGTAGGGTGCAGCGACGTCTTCGCGCGATTTTGCCAGCGAAAGCGCAAGCCTTGGTATCCCAAACGCCCTGTACTGATAATACATTGCCTTATCGAAGGCATAGTAGCCCGACTCGGAAACTCCCCACAGCTTATCGGAGCCTCGTCTATGTGCAATTTGCGACTTAACCGCACTCATGCAGGACTCTCCCACAAGCGTGTTTTCATGCGTTGTCAAAAACAGCTCCGGCATAAGATATTCAAACATAGTGCCGCTCCATGACACAAGTGCGTCCCCTCCGTCCGCCTTGACGATCTCTCTGCCGAGCCTGAACCAATGCTTTTTGGGCACAAGTCCCGAAGCAACGGCGATATAGCTTGTCAATCTCGATTCCGAGGCAAGCAGGTCGTACCACGATCCCGAGAGTTCTCCGTTTTCTGTGCTGTATCCGATATGAAACAGCCCCCTGTCGGCGTCGTACAAAAAGCCGAAGTCCATGTTTTCGATGAGATGATCAAGCATATATACGATATCGTCTCTGTCCGCAAAGTGCTTCTTTGCAAGCCACAGCGACGCCAAAAGATTACCGCTGTCCACGGTCGATATATACTGCGGACGAAGCGGTCTCAGACTTTTAATGTTGTACCAGTTAAAAAGCTGTCCTTTCCATTTTTCAAGTTTCCCGAGCGTGGAAAGCAGATTTTCCATGCGCTCCGCCGCATCGTCATGGGATATAAACCCAAGCGTTTCGGCACACACAGCCGACACAACATACATGGCGATATTTGTTGGGGAGGTATTTGCAACGGGTGGCTTTTTCGGTTCCTCCTGAAAGTTGTCGGGAGGCAGGAAGTTATTCTCCTTCGTACAGAATTTTTCGTAAAACCTCCATGTTGCAGCGGCGATCTTTTTAAGCTCCTCCTTTTCGCTTTCGTCAGGCTTCTCCTCCTCCGTCCGCATATCTCCGTAGTACATAAACAGCGGTGCAAAGCACCAGAATATTCCGAGTATTGCGCATATAAACGGAGCATTCAGCAAAAAGCAGGCAAGCAGCATCAATGCGCCGAACGCCACGCACATTGCCGCCTTTTTGTAGTACTTTATTACACCCTCCGTCTTGATGCGCTCGGCCTGCGAAGCGGTCTGCCATTCAAGCATCTTCTTATGCGAAACCCACGTCCGCCATACCGCCCTTATGACAGCATCTAAGCTTACCCATGCGTAATAGGGCAGATAAAGCACCGAATACAGCGCACGAAGCGCAGTGCGGCATTTGTCAGCGATAATGCCGTGTGTGATGTTTTTCTTTTTCAGCAGCAGTTTGAACAGTCCCACCGCATCCGCCGCAATATCAAATAAAAGCAGCAGCAGTCCGAGCGCTATCGGCCATGCGCTGCCAAAAGCAGCGCCGATAATTATCGTTCTCAGCACCACAGGATAACGCAATGCAGCCTTCATATTGCTTATTATTTTGTACCTTGAAACATCGTTTAACGGCTGATTGGCAGTTTCCCCGTTTTTAAGGCGAATTTTCCGTTTTAAAAACGCAAGAAGCTGGAAATCGCCCCTTATCCATCTGTGCTGGCGCTTCCACCATGAAAACAGCGACGAAGGCTCCGAATCGTACAGCACTATGTCTCCTGCATAGCCTGCGCCGACAAGGCTTCCCTCGAGCAAATCATGGCTCAAGACGCTGTTGTCGCAAATTTTCCCGCCGACGGCAGAATCGAATACGTCTATGTTAAATATACCCTTGCCGCCGAAAATCCCCTCGCCGAAAAAGTCCTGGTAAAAGTCCGATACGGGAGTATCGTAGCGGCTCATGCCGCAGTTTCCCGAAAAAATCCTCGAAAACCGTGTTTTTGTGCTTCCCTTTGCCCGCACCTCCATTCTTGGCGCAATCAGCCCGTAGCCCTCCGTGACCACGCCGTTTTTGCCTATGACCGGCTCATTCAGCGGATGCAGGACAGATCCGATCAGCTCGCTCAGCGTCCCCTGCGGCAGTACGGTATCCGAGTCGAGCGTTACACAAAATTTCGCCCTTGGAGGAATTTCGGGATATATCGCAATAAATTCCTCGTCGGCTGTTTGGCTGCGATTAAGCCGTATAAACGCCATGACCGCACCCCGCTTTCGTTCATAGCCCATCCATCTGCCGCTGTTTTCGTCAAAGCTCCGTCTGCGATGAATATAAAAGAAAATCGGCGCATCGGGGGAGTATTTTGCATTAAGGTCGTCAACAAGCGCTTTTGCAAGCTCCAAAACCGGGGCATCCTTCTCCGTTTCGCCTGTTTCGGCATCCGGAAAATCGCCTATGACGGCAAACATGCTTCCGTAAAGCCGATTTGCCAGATAATGGCACTCCAGCCTCGATATTACGTCACGAAGCGACTCCTCGGAGGTTATCAGCGTCGGAACTGTAACTATCGTCCTTTTATCTTCGCCGATGCAGTCGAAAACCTCCAGCCTCGGTATCTGCCTCGGTCGTGTAATGCCCGTAAAGACCCTTACTGCGATAGAAAATCCCAAGTACGCACAGACGGGAATAGAGATAACCGCACCTATCCATCCGCCCGTGAACGCAGTGAGGAAGACCGTCATGCCTATCAGCGCCTGTACGACAACAAAAAGCCACAGCCTTGTATCATTTGAAAGTCTGATATATTTTTTATCGGGGCGCATCGCCTTGTAAAGCCGATCAATCCCCCTGTCGATCAAATAGTACCCGCAATGCGCCGCCTTCCCCATGCCCTTTTCGCAAAGCGCAACGGAGGTCTTGGCAACCGCCGCCTCGCTCACCTTCAGCCTTGCCGCAATGCGCTCAACCGACATCAGGTAATATCGCCTTGACGCAGTATCCATGGCGGCATACACATCATCGCTTAAAAGCACCTTATCGACCACGCACACCTCGGAGAATATACGCTCCCACGGCAGGTGCTCGAGGAACTTTATGCTCATTATCACGTTCATGGCAAGCATATTTTCGGAGGTATGCCGTTTCCGTTCCTTATTCAGAAGCTCTTCCGAGTTCGTATCATGCAGCCTGAGCTGTTCCTCGATTATGTCCCTCAGCACCTCCGATTCTCTCTCGCTGCTCACCGCAATGAGCCGTTCCGCCACGGAGGTGTTTTGGCAGATATTCAGTTTCTCTATTGCGGACACAGCCTGCTTTGCCGAGCTTGCCGGGGTTTCAAAAAAAGCCTCCGCCGCCTTATCCGCCTCCGCATACCGTGCGCTTACGACAAGTCCGTTTTTTATTATTCTTGCCGCCATTTTCAGCAGTTCAAGCTTCAAAAAAAGCGGCAGAACGTTCAGCTCCGCAATCGTCAGCGGCGCTATGTCCTGAAATGCATTGAGATAACATACGATCGTGCTTTCGTCGAGCTTACCGTTGCGATGGTTGACTATCTCCCCGGCGATGGCTTCAATTCTGAACGCATTTGTATTTCTGCCCTCGTTTATAAGCGGAAGCTTTGCTCCGTCTATCCCGTCAAACTCACTTTTAACGGACAGCACGGCTTTTTCCAGCACATAGAAATTCTCGCTCAGGGACATACAGATTGCCTGCATGCCTTTTAACGAATCGGTGTAGTACGTAAGCTGTTTATAGCTGTCAACGAGCCTTTTTTCCAGCATTGCCGCTTCGTGAGCGATTTTCCTGGGCTTGCGGCTCAATGCGCTGACAAAATTGAAAGCCGAGTGCCTTGCAAGCACCTCCAGTTCCTTCAAATCGAGAAAAATATCGCAAATTTCAATCCGTTGTTCCAATTTCCGCCCTCCATGCCCTCGCCGCAATGACCTCTGTATTCTTTCCGTCCCCCTCCAAGCCGTCGAACATGAACCGCATAACGTCGCATATATCATCCGCCTCCGTAACCTCGATGGCAAGATTTCGTTTGCTTTCGTCCATATTGCCGGCGGGAATAATGGCATATCTTGCTCCCGCCTCCTTCGCCGCCTCAAGCTTCGCATCTACTCCGCCTATAGGTCTTACCTTTCCGTTTGCCGTTATTTCGCCGGTCAATGCCGTGTGCGGTCTCGGCGGTAATTTGGTAATTGCGCTCATAAGGGCGGTTGCAAACGCTATGCCTGCGCTGGGCCCGTCAACGGGCATGCCTCCCGGAATATTGAATCGGATGTCATAGTCGCCGCAATCAACGTTGAATCGCTTCAAAAACGCCGCCATAACATTATCTATTGAAGCCTTTACGGTGCTTTTCCTTATAAGGCGTCTGTTTCCCACGTTTATTTCCTCCTGCTCTATCATGCCGAGCATCTTCATATCGCCCATGCCCTTGCCCGTTTTCTCTGCGGTACACTCTATCTCCATCAAAAAGCCCTTTGAAAGGTCACTTGCAACACCCAGCCCGTAAGCAACACCAACGCTTTGGCTGTCACTTATCATAAATGGAGTACGCTTTTCGTGGCGGCAGATCTTTGCCACCCAATTTATATCCGCCTCCGATATGAGCCTTCTTCCGTCAAGGTATGCCGTGCTTCCGGCAAGCTGTATTATGTTTATCGCATCACGCCCCGACGAGGAGTATTCCGCACAGCAGCTCACCGCATTTTCCGTTATCTCATACCCCACACGCATGGCCGCCCCCTTCACTATCTCCTCAAGCTCCGCTTTATCAAGAGATCTGAAAAAAATCTCGACACAGCGCGATCTCAGTGCCTGGGGCAATTCCTCGGGCGCCCTTGTGGTGGCGCCCACAAGTCTGAAGTCGGCAGGAAGTCCGTTTTTGAACACATCGTGCACGTATGCAGGTATGTTGGCATTGTCCTTGGAGTAATATGCGCTGTCAAAATAGACGCATCTGTCCTCCAGCACCTTCAGCAGCTTGTTCATCTGTATGGGGTGCAGCTCCCCTATCTCATCCAAAAACAGCACGCCGCAATGCGCACGGGTAACCGCCCCGGGCTTGGGCTGCGGCACTCCGAGCGAGCCGTATGCACCCGCACCCTGATATATGGGGTCATGTACCGAACCAATAAGCGGATCCGCTATGGAGCGTTCGTCGAACCTTACGCACGTTGCATCCACCTCAATAAAGCCGGAATTTTCGTCAAACGGTGAGCAGGGGTTCTTCTTCGCCTCCTCAAGCACGAGCCTTGCCGCACAGGTCTTTCCTATGCCAGGAGGTCCGTAGATTATAACGTGCTGTGGGTTTGGGCCGGTAAGCGCCGCCCTGAGCGCACGAATACCCGTGCTTTGTCCAACTATATCGTCCATGCGCATCGGTCTTGAAAGCTCCGTAAGCGGCATTGTCAGCGAACGCATTCTCTGCGTTTTCAACTCCGCAAGCTCGCTTGCATTCAGCTCCCGTTTTGTCACCTTTGACGGCTTCTCAAGCTCCCTGCGCTGCTTTTTAAACAAAATCCAGCTAAGTAGCCCCATCACTGCCGCCTGAATCAAAATTATCAGTATCCAATTCATATTCCGTTTCGCTCCGAAATCAAACGCTTTGTATTGTTCTATTATTGCCCGTACAGGGGCAAAAAAATTCCGTTCAAAAATTCGGTACGAATAAAATCGGGCATAAAAAAACAGACGGTGATGCAGCGATCGCCGTCCGCTCAAAAATCCGTTTTATATGTTCGCAAGCTTTTCCAAAATTCCCTCGAGTGCCTTGCGCCTGTGGCTTATGGCGTTTTTTTCATCTGCCGAAAGCTCGGCAAACGTCTTTGAAAGCGGCTCATAGAGGAAAAGCGGGTCGTATCCGAAGCCGCCCATGCCCTTTTCGGCGGTAAGTATCTTGCCGTCCGCAATGCCAAGCGAAACAATATCCTCCCTGCCTCTGGCAGCAAGCACCATAGCGCAGACGAACCTTCCCGTGCGCTTTTCAAACTCAAGTCCGTCAAGCAGCGTAAGAAGCTTTTTATTGTTCAGCTTGTCATCGTGTCCCTCGCCCGCAAAGCGTGCGCTGTAAACTCCCGGGGCTCCGCCGAGAGCATCCACTTCCAGGCCGCTGTCATCTGCGATTACCGCACAGTCCCCGGGCGACACCGCAAGTATCTCATGCGCCTTTTTTGCGGCGTTCTCCTCAAACGTTACGCCGTCCTCAACCACGTCGATGTCTATGCCCATCTCACCAAGCGAGTATATTGCCTCAAATTTGCCGGCAAGGATGCTTTTTATCTCCTCGACCTTATGCATGTTGTTGGACGCTATTACCAGCTTCATAACATAACCGCCTTTTCTTTTGTTTATTTTGGTGCCGTAATTATAACATTTTCGCAGGAATATTCAAACAGCTAAAACTCGTTTACATATTTCGGAGGCACCGTTTCCGAGGAAAACTTTGAAAATTCCATGCCGTCCACAAGCAATACAAGCTCGCTTATCTCCCCAAAGCCGCAGGCGGTGAGGAACAGCGTTTCGTATGCGGCAATATCCACCCCGGGAGAAAACTCGACCGAATTAAAATCCGAGCTGAGATTTACCGTTGCGGTATTGTTCGATATTTCCGCACTTATCAGCACCGTACCCTCGGGAAAGCAGCACTTTACTTCTTCATTGCTATCACCTGCAAGCAGGGCCATTACCGCCTTTTCAAATGTCGGCTCACTCATATAGCGTGTGATCGGTATGTTCAGGCTGCATGATTCGTTGGCGAAAAACAGTGTGACGGGCTTCGTATCGCCCAATGCAGAGGCTTCAACGGTTTCACTGATATTCAGCGGAAGCCTCGAAAGCCCCTCGGGAAGCTCCGTGCCGTTTGCCAGCTTTCCGGATTTGCCGTTCACCTTAACCGTTACCCTGTCTATGCTTTCAAACTCCGTCAATGTATTCACTATGGAAACAAGCATATTTTTCTCCTGCTCCGCCGTTGACAGCTGCTCAAAGTTCAAAAGGTTTGCCGTGGCACAGCCGTCTTTTATGCTTATTTCAACCTCCGTCCCGTTCGGGACGGTCGGGTTAAGCCCCCTTTTTGCGGTTTCAAGCAAATTTTCATCCGTTGCTATAAGCTGTTCAATCGCCGCCCGGGCGATCCCCTCCTCCCATGGTATCCTTTTCATGACCGGCACTATGAAGCCATCGTCGCTTACCAGATACACAACGGTATTTCTCCATCCCGTTTCGGAGAACACCGCCTGTTCGGTGTAGTCCGTATATTCCGCCTGCTCATTCTCGTTCGGCATATCCTGCGTGCCGCAGGCGGACACAGCCAAAAGCATCGCCGCCGTCAGCAAAATACATATCATTTTTTTTAACATAAAAAATCCCTCCTCAGCGTTATATGACAATCATATTCGCTTCAAAGGGATAAAATGCCGTAAATGCGCATTATATGCGTTTTCTGTGCTTTGCCGCTTCCTTTTGGTTTGGCGTTACGAAAACGGTACTTTGGTTTGTATAAATAACCATTCCCGGCTTTGCCCCTGAGGGCTTTTTGACATATCTGACCCTTGTGTAATCGACGGGGACGTTTTCGCCGTTTTTTGCCTTGCTGTAGCATGCAGCCAGGTTTGCAGCGGTAAGCAGCAGCTCGCTTGAAAGCTCCTCCCGGCATCTCACGATAACGTGCGAACCCGGCATATCCTTTACGTGCAGCCACCAATCGGACTTTGCCGCAGTGCGCAGAGTAAGCTCATCGTTTTGCCTGTTGTTTTTTCCGACCAATATCTCGGTGCCGTCATCGGCAGCAAACAGCATCGGCGGCAAGGTTTCGGCCTGCTTGCGCTTTTTAGGGGTTTTATTCTTATCCTTTATATACCCCTGCTCGGTCAGCTCCCGTGTGATCTCCTGCACATCCTGCGAGCTTTCACAGCATTCAAGGCTCTCATCAAGCGTTTCAAGATACTCCAGCTCCTCAAGCGTTTTGGCTATCTGCTCCGATCCGATGCGCTGTGCGGTTTTTCCCTTGCGGTACTCCCTGAAATATTCCTTTGCGTTGTCGGCGGGAGTTTTTTTGATGTCAAGCGGTATCTTGACCGTTTCCATTCCGGGCGAATAGTAATCGATCAATACCGCCTCGCCGGCATTCGACCTCAGCTTGAAAAGATTTGCCGTAAGCAGCTCGCCGTAGCGTCGCATCGTCTCAAGCTCGCCGTCGCCCGGCACGGCGGCCTGCAGCGCTCCCAGCCGGCGCTCGCATCTTGCGATATTGTTTGAAACAACCTTTTTCACCGCACCGTATTTGCGCTTGATATGCTCGCTTTGATCCTTCAGCTCATACATCTTGTCCAGCGCCGCATTGATGTCGGTCACCTTTGTCAAGCCGTAATCGAAGGGATATACATTCTGTATGTTACCGTCCGCATCCGTATCCGCCGAGTTTTGGAAAACATCACGACGCACATCACGATAAAAAGCGAACAGGCGGGACGCAGTCTCCTCAAGGCTGCGCTTGCCGAAAGAATCTATTAGCATCTCCGCCACCCTCGGCGAAAGACCGAAATACGCCCTGCTGAGTGCAGAATGGGCGCTCGCGTTTTGGCTCAGTACGCTTAAAAAGTCCGCCTCGTCCGCCTCTCGCGGATCGAGCTTGGTCTGCGTTTTTGGCGGCTCGTAGGGCATTCCCGGAAGAACAACACGGTTTGAAATGCTTTCGTCTATCCTTTTTATCGCATCTATCACAACGCCGTTTTCGTTGACAAAGATAATGTTTGAATGCTTGCCCATTATCTCGCAGATAACCGAGTAAACCACATTGTCCCCAAGCTCATTGTATGCGGAAAAGCTTAAGACCACACGCCTGTCGAGCATCGGCTGCTCAACCGAAACAAGCTTTGCACCGCTCAGTCTTTTCCTCATGAGCATGCAGAACATTGGAGCATTGACGGGGTTTTCGTATTTTTTTGAGGTTATCTGTATCCGCCCATTGTCCGCAGAAACGGATAGAAGCAGCTTGTACCCCTGCCCGTTTTTGTGTATGGAAAGCAGCAGCATATCCCTTTCGGGCTGCTGCACCTTCTCCACTCTGCCGCCTGTAAGTTTTCTTACCTCCGCCGCAACGGAAGCCAAGGTCAAGCCGTCCATCAGTCTCCGACGATGTGATTCCTCAGTACGCCTATGCCCTCAAGCTCCACCTCGACAACGTCGCCGATCTGCATACTGCCTATGCCCTCGGGAGTACCCGTTGCAATGACGTCGCCGGGCAAAAGGGTCATGACCTGCGTGATGTAGCAAATCTGCTTTGCTATGTCATGCGTCATCATATTGGTAAACGAGCTTTGTTTGGTTTCGCCGTTCAATCTCGTTTCTATCTTCAGGCAGGAGGCGTCAAGCTCGGTTTCGATATGCGGTCCAATGGGGCAGAAAGTGTCGAAGCCCTTTCCCCGGGTCCACTGCATGTCCCCTTTTTGAATATCCCTTGCGGTAACGTCGTTAAGGCAGGTGTAGCCGAATATAACGTCGTTTACCTGCTCGGGCGTAACGTTGCGGCACTTTTTGCCGATAACTACGCCGAGTTCTCCCTCATAGTCGAGGCGTTTGCTAAGGCTGGGGTAAACGACCTCATCCTCATGTCCCACAACGCAGGTGTTGGGCTTCAGGAACAGAAGCGGCTCCTCCGGCTGCCCTTCCTTCATCTCGGCGGCGTGGGCGGCATAGTTTTTGCCTATTGCGACGATTTTCGTCGGTTCACACGGCGCAAGCAGTCTTACGGATTCGAGCGGTATGCACCTGCCGTCCTTTTCGAGTTTGTCGTAGGGCAGTCCGTTGACGGGGTAAATCATTCCACCCTCAATAATGCCGTACTCCGACCTGTTTTCATAACTGAATCTGCATATTTTCATGGTAAATCTCCTCCATGATGTTATGCTTGAATGATAGCACGCCCCGATATATTTTGTCAATTCACCCTCAAATTCGCTCTATAGTGGTACACGAAACCTCGTATGCCGTCCTCTGTACCGTTCTTCCGTCCTCTGTCAGCTTTTGATAAATACGGCTTTGGAATCTTCCGCAAAGCTCAACGCCGTCACCGACAGTAAAACCGTTTGCCGCTCTTGCGTTTTTTCCCCATGCGATACACGGAATATAGTCCGACTTGCCGTAATCCCTGTTCACCGCAATCAGCACGTCCGCTATCTCCCTTGCAAACGGCGTTTTTCTGTACATAACAGGTTTGCATACAAAGCCGGTAAGCATCACCTCATTTCGGCTGTCCATCTCACCGGACACTACGATGCTTTTGGCGAATACGGTCAGAATAAGGCGGTTTTTCCTGTCTATCTGCTTGTTATACGATCTGAGTTCACCCGATATGCCGACAAAGTCCCCCACCATGACGGGATGTCTGTGCAAAAGTCGCCCGGGCAATGTTACGGGTATGCTGTCAACGGTGCCGCTTAACCTTGCGACTTCCACCTTTACAGAATAAAACATCTCTCCATATAAACAGTGGTCACAGATCGGTTCCGTTACGACCCTGCCTTCGATAAACGCCATATTATTATTCGTCATAGCCGTGCCTCCGTAGACTTATATACTCTCTATGTATATTTGGCCCAAGGGTTGATAATGACAAACGGCGGATATAAAAAACCGCAGGATGTCCCGCGGTTTGCAGACTGTTTTTATTTTTTACTGACGCTCGTTATAATATCGTCAAGAACGGCCATTATAACGGGTTTCCCCTTGCTGAACCGCTGTTCTATCATAATGTCGTCCGTGTTGAACTCCGTCACCGTTCCATGAAGCTGCTCCGCCACAAGCGTTTCCGGCTCCATGATATGGAATACGGCAACAAGCCTCGTCCCGTTTGCTCCGTTCTTTTTAAAGTCAAACGTCTTTACGCCCTTTCCGTATCTGTTTTGCAGTTCATAGTCGAACGTAAAGCTGCGCTTCATATAGCCCCTCTCCGATACGAGCAAAAGCTCGCCCATATCGGGTATCTGCGCCGCAAAAATCACCTCGTCGCCATCGTCGAGCTTTATTCCTCGAACACCGACGCTTACCCTGCCCATTACGGGCACGTCGGAAAGCATAAACCTTATGCTCATGGCGTTTTTGGTTATGAACACCACGCTCTCCTCACTCTCGGGCTCAACGCCTATAAGCTCATCGTCATCCTTGAGGGAGGTTGCGGCTATACGTTTTTGCTTTGTATTCAGCTCAGCAGCGTCGAGGCACTTTATATAGCCGTGCTTGGTATAAAAGAAAAGCTTTCCGCTTTGCTCGCCGACAAATGAGCGCACAACGGTCTCGCCCTCCTCAAGAGCAATAAGCGATGCAAGGCTGGTCGCCCTTGTTCCGAGCTTTGTTTCGGGTATATCCTCTATCTGGAGCGACAGGCACGCACCTGAGTTCATGAACAGCTTCAGCCGCTTGTCGGTGGTCGTATCGAATATCGCCACGGGTCTTTCCTCGACAGCAAGCTCTTTATTGAAGCTGCGTTTTGCAACACGGCGCAGCTTATTGTCGGGCAGCACCATCACTATCGCCTCATCGGCAATCTTTGCTTCCTCCTCGGGTATGCTTATCCGTCGTTCCCCGTCTATGAGCTGAGTGCGCCTCGGTATGCCGTACTTCGTGCCGATCTCGGTGAGCTCGTCGATTATCAGCGCAAACAGCTTCGCTTTTGAGGAAAGTATGGCTTCATACCCGCTTATAAGCTTCGCCGTATCCTTATATTCCTTTTCGATGGACAGCATCTCGAGGTTGGTCAGTCTTTGCAGCCTCAGATCAAGTATAGCCTGTGCCTGCATCTCGCTGAGCCCAAATCGGTTCATAAGCGCTTCTCTTGCGATCTTCGGGGTCTTTGACGCCCTTATAAGCCTGATGACCTCGTCGATATTGTCTATCGCTATCATCAGTCCTTCCAGAATGTGCATGCGCCTCTTTGCGTTTTCAAGGTCAAACTCCGTGCGCCTCGTCACAACATCTTCCTGATGCTTTATGTAATACGAAAGCATCTGTTTGAGCGAAAGCTGCTGCGGCTTTCCGTCCGCTATGGCAACCATATTCACGCCGAACGTCGTTTGCAATTCCGAATACTTATAGAGATATTGCAGGGTTTTCTCGGCATCCGCACCCTTTCTGACCTCTATAACGGCACGCATTCCCTGCCTGTCGGACTCGTCACGAATGTCGGAAATTCCGGCAAACAACGTCTTTTTCTCTTGGCTGAGCTCCAAAATATCGCTCAAAAGCTTCGCCTTGTTCGTCTGGTACGGAAGCTCCGTAATCACGATAAGCTGCTTTCCGTTTTTTTGCTCCTCTATATGCGCCTTGGCCCTTACGGTGATTTTTGCCCGACCCGTCCTGTACGCCTCGGCGATCTCGTCCGAGTTCAATATATAGCCGCCCGTGGGAAAGTCCGGACAGGGGATTATCTTCATAAGCTCATCACAGCTTATTTCGGGATTTTTAATCATTGCTATCGTTGCATCGATTGCCTCACGCAGGTTATGCGGCGGAATGTTTGTGGCCAGTCCGACCGCAATCCCCGTCGCACCGTTGACAATGAGATTTGGAAATCTGCCCGGAAGCAGATCCGGCTCCTTCAGCGTGTCATCAAAGTTAAGGCTGAATTTCACGGTATCCTTGTCTATGTCGCGCAATACTTCGAGCGCAAGCGGCATCATCCTCGCCTCGGTGTAGCGCATTGCCGCTGCGCTGTCGCCGTCAACCGAGCCGAAGTTTCCGTGTCCGTCCACAAGCGGCATACTCATATTGAAATCCTGCGCCATTCTCACCATGGCGTCATAAACCGAGCTGTCACCGTGGGGATGATATTTACCCAAACAGTCACCGACGATCCTCGCACTCTTTCTATGCGGCTTATCGGGCGTATTGCCCAGCTCGAGCATGGTGTAGAGTATTCTCCTCTGCACCGGCTTCAATCCGTCCTCAACTCTCGGGAGGGCCCGCTCCAATATGACGTGTTCGGCATAGGGCATCATCGACTGATGCATAACCTCGCCCATCTCTTTGACAAGGAGTATTTCCCCTCCTCCGTTTCCGACGCCTGCTTCGGTTTTAGAGCTTTTTTTAGCCATTCGGTTTTTCCCTCTTATCTATTCTTTCCTCAAACGTATCCGTCTTGTTGAAGTCGGCGTGCGCCGAGATATATTCCTTTCTCGGATCGACCTTGTTTCCCATCAGCACGGTGACCATCCTTTCGATGTTCGCAGCATCCTCCAACGAGACCTTTATCAGCGTGCGGTTTAAGGGGTTCATGGTGGTTTCCCAAAGCTGCTCGGGATTCATCTCACCCAATCCCTTGTATCTTTGCAGAACGTAGCCCTTCAGTCCCTTTGTAAGCCTGTTCAGCTCATCGTCCGAATACGCATATTTTATTTCATCGCCCTTTTGTATCTTGTAAAGCGGCGGCAAACCTATATAAACATGACCCTCGATGATCAGCTCCTTCATGTACCGATAAAAGAATGTCAGAAGGAGCGCCCTGATGTGTGCGCCGTCCTGGTCGGCATCGGACAGAATTATCACCTTGTCGTATTTGAGGTTTGCCATATTGAAGTCGTTGCCGATACCCGTGCCTATTGCGGTGATTATCGACCGAAGCTCCTCGTTTGCAAGCACCTGATCAAGGCGTTTTTTCTCAACGTTAAGCGGTTTTCCTCTAAGCGGAAGTATCGCCTGAAACCGTCTGTCCCTGCCCTGCTTTGCGCTGCCTCCGGCGGAATCGCCCTCGACGATGAACATCTCGTTTTCTGCGGCATTCCTGCCCGTACAGCTTGACAGCTTACCCACGAGCGGAGCATTTTCAAGCTTATTTTTCTCTCTCGCCATGTTCTTGGCTTTCCTTGCGGCTTCCTTGACCTTGTTCGCCTTGACCGCCTTGTCCGCCATGCTGTTTGCAACCGAAGCGTTTTTCAAGTCCTCAAGAAAATGAGTAAGCCTGTCCATCGCAACGCTCTCAACGGCTGTTTTGGCTTCGGTATTTCCAAGCCTCGTCTTTGTCTGTCCCTCAAACTGGATATTCGTCATCTTTACGGACAATACCGCTGTAAGGCCCTCTCTGAAGTCCTCTCCGGCAAGCGAAAGGTCTTTATCCTTCAATATTCCCGAACGCCTGCAATAGTCGTTCATAACCTTCGTGAGCGCAGACTTGAATCCCACCTCGTGCATTCCACCCTCAGTCGTGGGGATGTTGTTGACATAGGAAAAGATGTTTTCGGTATAGCCATCGTTATGCTGCATTGCGATCTCGACGTGGATACCGTCCTTTGTGCCCTTTACAACTATCGGTTCGTCATACAGCACCGTTTTTTCGGCGTTTAGCCCCTTTACAAAGTCTATTATGCCGCCCTGATAGCAATATTCAACATCCTGCGAGCCGCCATGCTTTCTGCTGTCGGTCAGAACAAAGCGTACACCCCTGTTCAGGTATGCAAGCTCCCTAAGCCTTCTCGAAACCGTTTCATAGTTCAGCTCAAGCGTTTCAAACACGGTATCGTCGGGAAGATAAGTCACACGGGTTCCCTGTTTCCTCGTCCTGCCAAGCTCCTGAAGCGGCGCCTTCGGACGTCCGGAGTGCATCTTGCCCTCGGAGTCCCTTTCGCTCGCAAACTCCTGCATATAAGCTCTGCCGTTCTGGAACACCTCGACCTTGACAGATTTGGAAAGTGCGTTTACTACCGATGCACCGACTCCGTGGAGCCCTCCCGAAAAGGCATAGCTTGACTCCCCGAATTTTCCGCCGGCGTGCAGCTTTGTATAAACCACCTCAACGCCGGAAATGCCGAGTTTTTCATGTATGCCGACAGGTATTCCCCTGCCGTTGTCCTCTACGGTCACGGACATATCCTTATTAAGCGTTACGCTGACGCAATCAGCATAGCCGTTTGCCGCTTCATCCACGGCATTATCCACTATTTCCCAAAGCATGTGGTGAAGCCCTCGTGCGCCGGTGCTTCCGATATACATTCCCGGACGCATCCTTACCGCCTCAAGCCCCTCCATGACCTTGATGTCTTTTACTGTATATTCACCTGACATGGCATTCTCCGTTTCGCACATTTTCACACATAAATTATAACCCGATCGATAAAGTTTGGCAAGGTCGGCTTTTTTCAACATGATCATTAAACGAAAAAGCCCCACCTTCGGGTGAGGCTCATATACTTGAATTTGCTTTTTCTATCTGAAGTCCACCAATACCTCGTTGAACTCGGGATCCAGCCAATACTTCACGTCAAAATTCAGCAGCTTTACACGGTATCCGAACGCTTTTGCCAGCTCTATTGCGGAATCCTTCAGCCTTATGTTGCAAAGCTCTATGGTGTTGATCGCCCTTTCAAAGTCGTTTTTCTTTCCAACCTTGAACCGTCCCCATTCACGCTCCGCCCATTCGTATGCGTACTCCAGGTCCTCAAGTGCGTAAAGATACTCGTAATACAGCATCCTCGTTTCAAAGTCGTACTTGGGAGCAGGTGTCGGTGACGGTGTAGGTGACGGCGTTACGGTAACCGGCACAGTTTCGGTGGGCTGCTGTGTGGCGGTCATCTCCGGCGTGGGGCTGGGCTTTTCCGCTTCGGCATCGGGCACAAACACGGCCTTCGGTACGGCGGTTGCAGCCGCAGCCTTTGCCCGACCCACAAGACGGCCGTTGGCAATATCGGGGGTTGCGGTCACCTCCGGAGTAGGGGTAGGCTTTGCGCCGCTTGGAAGCGGAGTGGGTCTCGGTGTGGGCGTAGGCAGCCATACGTCGGCCGCAATTTCATTCTCCACCATTTTCTGCAGCGCCTTGCAGGTTTCCACATACTGCTCGGTGAGCATGCTCTGCCATCTGTATTGGGCGTATTCCTTGGTGTACTCCATGTACTTTTCAACCTTTACGCCGTATATCTCCTCAATTATCTGCACTCTCTTTTTCTGGTCGGTAAGGCAGAAATTCCATCCGAATATGTTCTTCATCTTTCCGCCCATCGAGTGCATTCCGATATTCTCCGCATCGAGATCGTATGCAAACAGCGAAAGCGCTATAGTTTGCTGAAGCGTAGCATTAGTGAACAACTGCCCGTCGAAGCTCTCTACGATCTGGGGTATTTTCAATATCAGGTTCTGGTTCTTCATCGACTTAAACAGGGTGATCATCATTTTTTTCTGCCTGTTTACCCTGTTCAGGTCGCCGGATGCGTCAATTCCCTTTCTCACTCGGAGATAGTCAAGTACGGCCTGCCCGTCCATGTGCTGCAAGCCCTTTTTGTACTCCCTGCCCGCCATGGTGAAGTCCATTTCAAGATCATATTCAACGCCGCCGACTGCATTGGTCAAATCCTTTACGGCAGGCATCGTAACGGCATAATAGTAGTCAACGGGTATTCCGCCGAGCATCCACGACGCCGCCTCGCATACCTTTTCAAAGCCCTCGTCGCACATTCCGCCTCCGCAGTCAATAGACGCATTGAGCTTGTATATACCGTTTACGCCGGGGATCTTTGCGTAAGTGTCCCTCGGGAGCGAGATCAGATCCACTCTGTTCTCCTCGAAGTTTATCGCAACGACCATCATAACGTCGGCATGGTAGGCGTGCTTTCCGTTCCAGGTTTCACGCTCCTCCGAGTAGTCAACACCGATAACAAGGATATTCACAATGTCCTTCATTATCGAAAAGTCGGCTTGATTTTGCAGGCTCTCATGCAGATCTACGGTCGGCTCCGGTGTGACTGCCGGAGTTTCACCGTTTTCGTTCGTGACGGCAGGCGTTTGTACGGGCCGGGTCGCCATAGGTGTGGGCGTTGAGAATAAATCGCGCGGGTTGTTTATCGCATCGTGTATATAGATACCCGCAAAAATCAGGAATCCCACAAGCAAAACACCTGCACCGATACCGATACCGCCCCATATACGCCTTCTTTTGGAAGACGGCTTTTTCTTTTCGGTTTTGTTTTCATCGGGTTTTATTTTTTCTTTTTTGTTTTTACTCCAGAAAGCCATTACAGAACCTCCAAAGATACTTTCAATGACATAGCTTTCCCGTATATCGGGTTTTTATATGGAAAAGGGAGTCACCATATTATAAATACGTTTGTAAAGCAAAGCGGTTCCAAAATTATCTGCAGAACAGCTCAATATAATCGTCGATCGCCTTTTCTATGACAAGAAGCGCCTTATCCCTGCTTTGGATCTCGTCAATTACCGTCTGCTTGTTCTCCAGGGATTTATATACCGTGAAAAAGTGAGACATCTCCTCGAAAATATGCCTCGGCAGCTCGGCAAGGTCTTTATAGGAATTGTAGGTCGGATCGTCAAAGGGTATTGCAATTATCTTGTCGTCATCCGCCCCGTTATCCTTCATGGTTATCATGCCTATCGGATAACACCTTACAAGCGACATGGGCTGAATGGGCTCTGAGCACAGCACGAGCACGTCCAGCGGGTCTCCGTCTGCCGCAAAGGTCCTCGGTATCAACCCATAGTTGGCCGGATAGTGTGTGGACGTATAAAGTATTCTGTCAAGCTTGATAAGACCCGTTTCCTTGTCGAGCTCGTATTTTGTCTTGCTTCCCTTCGTAATTTCAACGACTGCGTAAAAATCGTCGTTCTTTATCCTTTTGGGAGATATATCATGCCAAATGTTCATAGTTTTCCTCCAAATATTTATTGCAGGCATCCGGCTCCGGCGAGGAACCGTCTGTCGTAAGAAGCACCTTTGCGCCGCCGCCCTTGTAGAAAAAAGCCACCAGAGCAATCAGCACCGCCACAATTATTATAACCGACAAATATATCCAAAAAATGGAAATTTTCTGTAAACCCGTTTTCTTTGCAGTCATTTTACATTCTCCTCAATTTTATCGTTTATTATTATATCATAACCAAAAAATAAGGAAAGCGAAAGAATAAGCTATGGAAAAATATATCATTACCTCCGACTCTACCACCGACATCGGTGCAGAAACCATGCGTGCCCTCAACGTACCTTTTGTCAGAATGCGCTACATTCTTGGTGGAAAGGAGTATCTCGACGCCATGGATGACTCCGTCGCCATCGAGATTTACGAGGGAATGAAAAACGGGCTCGTTTATTCCACTTCACAGCCAACGAGCGAGGATTTTGAAACCCTCTGGATACCCCTTCTCGAATCCGGGCTCGATATACTCCACGTTTGCTTCTCAAGCGGACAAAGCGGCACGATAAACTGTGCGACAATGGTAGCAAAGGAGCTTGAGGAAAAATTCCCCGAGCGCCGCATAATCGTTGTTGACTCGCTTTGCTCATCGGCGGGCGAAGGACTTTTGCTCGAATACGTCGTTGACAAGAAAAACTCTGGAGCAGACATCGACACCTGCTATAATTACCTTATGGATATGCGGCTCAAGGTTGAGCACCGCTTCACCGTAGGCGAGCTGCTGTATCTCAAGAGGGGCGGAAGGATCAGCTCCACGGCCGCCTTCTTCGGTGACGTTTTGCAGATTAAACCCCTGCTCGACCTCGACCTCGAAGGGCGCATCATTCCCCGCAGGAAGGTAAAGGGCAGGAAAAACGCTCTTAAGGCAATTGCCGAAGAGATTTTTGCGACCATTGATATTGAACAGACCAAGTATATCCGCATCGGTCACGCACACTGCCCCGAGGACGCCGAGTATATGGTGAAGCTGCTCCACGAGCGTCTTCCCGATATGCCGGTAAGAATTTCCTACATAGGCAGCGTAATAGGCACGCACTGCGGTCCGGGGACGCTGGCGGTGTTCTACATCGGAAACGGGCGCCATCAATAAAAGCAGCATCATAAATCCGAGCAACGCCGCCAAAACGGCGTTGTTTTCATCATATCTTATATATTTGTAATTCGGGCATTCATTTGCGGAACAAATCGTGTATAATATCACATCACCGTAAAGGAGTTTTTATATGGAAACCAACCGTTATCGTCTTTTAACCATCAACCCCGGTTCGACCTCCACCAAATTGGGTGTATTTGATAACACTACCGAGATTTTTTCCGGCACCGTCCGCCATTCCAAGGAAGAACTTTCAAAGTTCGGTTCCATCCTTGAACAGGGCGATATGCGCCTCAAGCTCGTTGAGGATATGCTTTCCAAAAACAACATCGAGCTTTCGAGCATAGATGCTTTCGTCGGTCGCGGCGGCATTCTCCGCCCCATGGAAAGCGGCGTATATTCCGTAAATGAAAGCATGCTTTACGACCTCCAGCATACCAAGGCCGCAATCCACGCCTCCGCTTTGGGCGGAATTTTTGCACGCAGGCTCGGTGACAGATTTGGCAAGCCCGCATTCATCGTTGACCCCGTCGTCGTTGACGAGCGTATCGAAGTGGCGAAGATTTCCGGCATCCCCAACGAGGAAAGAACCTGCGTATTCCACGCACTCAACCAAAAGTCAATAGCAAGGCGTTATGCCGCTTCCGTCGGCAAGCGCTATGAGGACTGCAATATCATCATCGCACACCTCGGCGGCGGTATAAGCGTCGGTGCTCACACCAACGGCAGGGTAATCGACGTAAACAACGCCATCGACGGCGACGGTCCCTTCACCCCCGAGCGCTGCGGTTCCGTACAGCTTGACAGGATAATCAAGATGTGCTTCAGCGGCAACTATACCGAAGCGCAGATGCTTGCATTCACCAGCAAGCAGGGCGGTCTTTCCGCACACCTCGGCACGACCGACTGCATTGAGGTCGAGGAGCGCATCGACTGCGGTGATGAGTACGCCACACTCGTTTACAACGCCATGTGCTACAACATCGGAAAGCAGATCGGCGCAATGGCCGCTGCCCTCAACGGCAACGTAGAGGCCGTTATACTCACCGGCGGTCTTGCATACAGCGAGCTTTTGACCGAAAAGCTTACGAAGATGGTAAGCTTCATCGCTCCCGTTCACATCTTTGCCGGCGAAGATGAACTCGGCGCTCTTGCCGAAGGTGCGCTGCGCGTGCTCAGGGGCGAGGAAGCCGCCAAGGAATATTAAGATAAGCAAAAAACTGCGGCGCCTGTATGCGGGCGCCGCTTTTTTTCATCTGAACATATTTTGTGCCATTTTCTTCGTGCATCTTACCGCACGCTTTCCGTCTCGCATCATCCTTCTCGGTACGTCGGGATAAATGCCGGCAACAATTGCCGTTGCGGCCGCCATTCCAAGGGCAAGACCTGCGAAAAAAGTAACGGGCTTCATGGTATCACCACCTTCTGAATTATATGCTAATGCGGCACATTGCCATGCTGCATATAATTATACTGCACACATTCGCAGGAATTATTTAAGGTAGATTTCTCCACGGTGCTCCGCTTTATTGTTCGTCCCCGCCGCTTTCCTCGTTGATTTCTTCCATCAACGTTAAAAACTCGTCAAAAACCTCCTCAAGCAGCACCTCGTTATCGACGGAGACATATATATCCTCTCCGCCGTCGTCGGCTATCCTGAGTATGACGATTTCTTCCTCCTCAGAGTCCGCCTCCGCATTGGGAGCGAGGGCAACGTATTTTTCCCCCTCGTATTTGAAAGTCAGAACATGAACGAACGTATTCTCGTCGCCGTTTTCGTCCAGAAGTATTACCTTTTCGTTATTGTTTTCCATTTTTTCGTCTCCGTTTTTTTATTTTCCGCCGCCGTCAAGATAGCCCTGTAAAATAACCACCGCAGCAAGCTTATCCACAACCTTGCGTCTTTTTCTCCAATCCAGTCCCGCCTCGTTCAATACGCTTTCCGCCATAACGGTCGTAAGGCGCTCATCGTAAAAGGCGTGCTCTCCTTCAAAGCCGTTCAAAACGAGCTCGGCAAACGCCTTAACCTTCTCCGAAGCAAATCCATAGCTACCGTCCATGTTTCTCGGCATCCCGAAAAGCAGCTTGCAGGGCTTATAGCGTTCCGCAACGCTTCGTATATACGCCGCATCGGCTTCGGGATCGTCGGCGGCTCTGGTGTACGTTTCCAAGCCCTGTGCGGTTATTCCCAACGGGTCGCTCACCGCCAGGCCTATTCTTCTGTCGCCAACGTCTATAGATAGAATCCTTCTCATATTCCCTCCGCACTTTATATAACCTTTATGGTAAACTGCGGGCACGCCCTTGCACAATAGCTGCACAGAGCGCATTTATCATCATCAACGACAGCTCGTCCGTTTTCAAGCCGGAGCGCATGATTTTTGCACACCTGCACGCACTTGCCGCAGCCGCCGCACCACTCCTGTATCAGCAGGCGCCGCCTCGCTCTTTTGGTGGCGATCGCCGTTTCCTCCGAGGGCTTTTTCCGTGAAAATACTGCGCAGTTATAATCCACTTCCGCAATGCTCTGCATGCCTATTGCAACTGTGTCTATGCAGTCCTGCTTCAAAATGTAGTCAAAGCACGCCTCTCTGTCCGCTATAAGGTGTCCGCCGCCAAGCGGCTTCATCGCCATTATGCCGCGCCCGACAGCGTGCGCATCCTTGATTTGGGAAAGCATTTCGTCGCTCGTTCCGTCCGCAATTCCGATGCCGTTTTTGTTTATGAGTGCAAACAGCACCTCGAACTCGGGATATTTTTGTGCCGCCTTCATGCAGGCAACGTGATGCGTGGATAAACCGAGCGCACCGATATAGCCCCTTTCCTTCATTTCAAGGAAATATTCCGCCGCCTCACGGTGACCGCGGATTGTATGCTCACTCTCCTGCTCGTGGAGCATGAATATGTCGATATACTCCCTGCCGATCCCCTCGACGGCGAGTTTAAAGCTCCGCTCGGCCGTGGCTCTGTCGTACGCATAGCATTTGGTCGATACCACCGCATCCGGTTTAATTTTCAGTGCCTGCTTCACATAGGGATATGTGTCGTATATCTCTGCTGTATCCAAAAAATTTACGCCGTTTGCAAACGCCCTCTCCATAAGAGCAGCGCCCTCCGATACGGAAAGTGAGCGCTGAAACGGCCCCATTGTAAGCGTGCCGAAGCATAAGCGGGAAACGCTAATGCCGGTTTTCCCCAAAAGAACCTTGTCCATTATATTAAATTACTCCCCGGGCGCATTATCCTTTGGTATGTTATTTTCCATATACGACCGCACAAGCTCCTCAAGAAGCTCGTCACGCTCCAACAGACCGATAAGATAGCGTGCATTGTTATAGTTGGTTATATAGGTCGGGTCGCCGCAAATAATGTATCCGACTATCTGATTTACCGCATCATAACCCTTTTCGCGCATAGACTGATACACACTTAAAAGTATTTCCCTTGCCGACTGCTTTTCGCCGGCCAGACTGAAGCGCATGGTCTTTTCTTTTTCCGTCATCGTGCCTCGCCTCCTTTACTGTATTTATTTTATAACATTATCACCGCTGTTTCAAGGTCAACCAAAAAGGTTTACAAATTTAATCATTTTTCTCCATAAGCCCTATCCATTCGCCCGGGCAGGAGTTGTATCTGTCGCATATCACCTCATCGGCGGATACCTCGTCCATTCCCACAAAATATGTGCAGAACACCTCGCTGTACTCTGCGGGCTCGCCGGACAGCTTTGCACACTCAATTATATCCTGATATGTTCTGGTAACGGTCTGCCCATGCTTGTTTACAAAGCTCCCGTGCTCCTTTGCAAGCTCCGATTCCTTTATTTTCGTTTTATGCCATGCATCCCTCACGCTGTCGGCTTTTACAAGCACGACCTTTTCACGATAAAACGTATTAAAGTCAAGCACGGGTTCGTTTTGTACGGGTCTTGCCTCTCCCGTAAGCGTGATTTTTTCAAGCACCTTCACTCCATACCAATCCATACAGTTACCTCCCAGGAAGTTTTCTTATTCAGCTCCGTATTACAGGAGTATTTCGCTCATAAAACACACCGTTGTGATAGCCCTGTATCGTCCTGTCATCATCGGCACGATCCAGTCGAAGCTGCGCCCATGCGCAATAGAGCTCATTTTTCTCTATACCAACGTAATGCCGCCCCAGCTTCTTCGCCGTGACCGATGTTGTTCCGGAGCCAAGGAATGGGTCAAATACAATGTCGTTTTCGTTGGTACTCGCAAGTATCAGCTTCGCAGCAAGCTTTTCGGGCTTTTGGGTCGGATGCTCGGTGTTTTCCTTCATCGACCAGTACGGCACGGTTATATCATCCCAAAAGTTTGACGGGCAGGTCAGTCTGAAGTTGCCATCGTCATTCTCAACCCAGTCCTTCGGTCTTCCGTTGTTCCTGTACGGGGCAACCACACGCCGCCTCATTTTGACCGCATCAAGGTTAAACGTATATTCATCCGAAAGCGTGGCGAACCAAATGTCCTCCATGCCGTTTTTCCAGTTTTTTGCTGCTCCGCGCCCCTTTTCACGCTGCCAGGTTATGCGGTTGCGTATTATTGCAAGGTCGCTCAGCACGGCCTCTATAACAAGGCTTGTCTGCCAATCCGAGCAAACGTATACAGAGCCGTTTGGTTTTAAAAGCGGCACCGCTGCCTCCAACCATTTTCTCGTAAACTCCGCATATTGCTCCCGTGACGCTTTTTTGAATGTCTCCCCGTGAAAGTTTTTGCTCATATTATAAGGTGGGTCGGCGATTATCAGGTCCGCAAAGCCCTTTGGCATATTCTTCATAACCTCAACGGCGTCGCCGATGACGGTTTTATCAATAAACGCCTCGGGCGTTAAAGCCTGCTTTTCAAGCATTTCCCCACGGAGACAACGTTCAAGCAGACAGCCGCACTGTTCAAGCGGCACGTCAATGGTCTTGTTCAAAGCGGATTTTTTACCTGTATCCATATTCTGATTATATTAGCGGCGCAGTATTAAGTCAACAATCATGCTTTAAAAACAGCGGCCCGCAACGCATGATATGCGGGCGTTTATGCACAAAATAGATTTACACCCATTTCCTCATGGTTTTGAGGGCAGTTTTTTCGAGCCGTGATACCTGCGCCTGACTTATGCCGATCTCCGCCGCTACCTCAGTTTGAGTCTTGCCGTCGAAAAATCTCAGTTTAAGTATGCGCCTCTCCCTTTCGCCCAGCCTGTCAAGTCCGCAGTCGATCGCAATGCCGTCGAGCCATCGCTCCTCCGAGCTTTTCTCGTCGCACACCTGATCCATAACGAATATCGCATCGCCGTCGTTATGATATATAGGCTCAAACAGCGATACAGGCTCCTGAATGGCATCCAGCGCAAGTACCGCCTCGGCTTCGTCAATGCCGAGTGCCTTTGCTATCTCCGAAACCTTAGGCTCTCTGTCGCTCTCGTTCAGCATCTTCGAGCGCATCTGAAGCACCTTGTATGCCGTATCCCTTAAAGATCGGCTGACACGGAGCGAATTGTTGTCACGAAGATACCGCCTCAATTCACCGATTATCATCGGAACGGCATAGGTCGAAAACTTCACTCCGTGCGACGTGTCAAAGTTGTCGATCGCCTTTATCAATCCAATGCACCCCACCTGAAACATATCGTCAGCCAGCTCCCCCCTGTTTGAAAACCGCTGTATAACACTTAGAACAAGGCGCAGGTTTCCCGTGATGAACTCCTCCCTCGCCTCGTTGTCGCCCTCCTTTATGCGGTTTAGAAGCTCCGTACTCTTTTTGGAGCTCATGTGCGGCAGTTTCGACGTATCAACTCCGCATATCTCGACCTTATACAACGCCATAGCTAACACCCCGTTTTTTTATAGGTAAAGCTTTCCCCGTTGAAGTCGCCTTTATCCACGGACGGCATTGCGAAAAATGGATTACCGACAGCAAAAAGCTTTGATTGATTCCATGCACTTTTGCTGTTACAATTTATATAAATAAACGTTACGGAAGGCTTAAAACCAAAAATGAAACAATCCTCCAAGATCCAGGCGCCCGACTTTGCCGCAGCAAAGAGAAATGCCGAAAGCATTTTTTCCGTCTCGGTCCGCATCGCCGGCGCACTTGATAAAAACCGTCTTAATATGCAAAAGCTGCAGGATGCGGCCCGACGTGTAAAAATCGAGCAATCCGGGGAGGTGCTCGGTCAGATGAGCGTTGACTGCCTCAACAGCGATAAGCAGGGCATTCGCATTAGCGCACTGAAGGGTGCAGGCATCGAAACCATGCAGCAGCTTGCCGGACTTTCAAAATATCAAATTAACAACATACGGGGCATCGGCGATGAAACCGCCGACAAGGTATTCGACCTCACACAGAAAATAGTTCGTGAGGTTGCCGAGGGCGTCGGCATACGCCTTTCCGTTGACAAAAAAACGCCTGCCGCCACGCAGCTTTTGCAGGAGCTTTATCAGACAATAGAGCGGCAGGAGTATCTAAATGAGCTCACAGCCCTTAACGAAGGCTTTCACGCAAGCATAGAAAAAGCCGCAGCGGAAGTTGCCCCTGCCAAAAGCAGGCTGAAATGGCTGTTTGCCTCCGCTGACAAAAAAAGTGCGGCAGCCGATGCCGCCGACTATTTTGATGCGCTCCGATGCGGCGATTATTTAGATTTAGCCGAAGCCGCTCTAAAAGGCTTTTCAAAGGTGCGCATAACTATGCCCGACAAATGCTGGGAAGACTTTGAAAAGCGTGCTCCGCAGTATTACGCCATGCTCGAATCAGCGGGCGTAAGGCTGAAGGACGGCTCCGAAGAAGCTTTTTCCGGATTGCCTGCGCAGCTTGTCGAGGAGGTAAACAGCTATCCCCTCAAAGTAGAAAAGCTGAAGGCCACCTTGAGAAGCTATCAGACATTCGGCACAAAATACATACTTTATTCCAAAAACTCCCTGCTCGGCGATGAGATGGGACTCGGAAAAACCATGCAGGCCATCGCCGCAATGGTATCCCTCGCTGCGGACGGAAGCACGCATTTTATGGTCGTCTGCCCCGCAAGCGTGCTTGTCAACTGGGCGAGGGAAATAACCCAGTTTTGCGCCATAGAAGCCGTTCCGATAAGATGCGGCGATGAAAATGCGCTGAATCATTGGACGGAAAACGGCGGCATTGCCGTGACCACATACGAAGCAATCAGCCGCTTTGCGCTTCCCGATGCGTTCGGCTTCTCAATGCTCGTGGTGGACGAGGCGCACTATGTAAAAAACCCCGAGGCCAAGCGCACAAAGGCGTTAAACAAGCTGAAGGAATCCGCCGAAAGAACGCTGTTTATGACGGGAACGCCGCTTGAAAACAAGGTTGAAGAAATGTGCTTCCTTGTAAGATGTTTGAGGCCCGATGTTGCGGAGGAGCTTGAAAGAATGAAGCATCTCTCCTCCGCACCGCAGTTTCGGGAAAAGCTTGCGCCCGTCTATCTCCGAAGAACCCGTGAAGCGGTACTGACGGAGCTTCCGGAGCTTACGGAAAAAGAGGAATGGTGCGAGCTTACCCCCGTCGAAGAAAAGACATATTACGACGCCGTATGCGCAGGAAACTTCATGGCGATGCGCCAGGTTTCGTGGCTCGACAGATTCTCGGATTCGTCGAAGGCGCTGAGGCTGAGAGAGCTTTGTGAGCTTGCTGCGGACGAAGGCAGAAAGGTAATAGTTTTTTCATTCTTCAGAAATACCATCGCCAAGGTATGCACCATGCTCGGCGATCGCTGTCTTGAGCCTATAACCGGCTCCGTATCGCCCCAAAGGCGGCAGGAAATCATCGACGAGTTTACGGCGGCCGAAAGCGGAGCTGTCCTCGTTTGTCAGGTTCAGGCAGGCGGAACGGGGCTCAACATACAGGCGGCAAGCGTTATAATCTTCTGCGAGCCCCAGATCAAGCCCTCCATCGAAAATCAGGCGATCTCAAGGGCATACCGAATGGGACAGGTAAGGAACGTTTTGGTATACAGATTGCTTTGCAGCGACACCGTGGACGAGCGTGTAACGGAGCTTCGTGAGCAAAAGCAGGTCGTATTTGATAACTTTGCCGATGAGTCCGTCACGGGAACCGAGTATATGAAGGAAGAAAGTGAAAGCAAACTGATAAAAGACATAATCGAAAAGGAGCGCAAAAGGCTTAACATCGCACAGCAGGAAAACGCCTGAACAAACATAGAGCCGCCCGGTAAATCCCTGCGGCTCTCTTTTCGCCCATTCACAGAAAGACACACAAATTTACACAATTATTACATTCCATACAACCCCTGCGCTTGCTTAGGCTTTGAAAAAAGGAGTATAATTTTACCATAGAAATAGTGTGAAACGGAGGAAAACCATGCTTGAGCTGAAAAACATAACGAAGGATTATCCGGCAAGCGGCAATACCGTGCATGCTCTGCGCGGTGTCAGCCTGCAGTTTAGGACAAGCGAATTTGTATCCATTTTGGGTCCGTCCGGCTGCGGCAAAACAACGCTGCTCAACATCATCGGCGGTCTTGACCGCTATTCTTCGGGCGACCTTATAATAAACGGGCGTTCTACAAAGGACTTTAACGACAGGGATTGGGACTCCTATCGAAACCATTCCGTTGGCTTCGTATTCCAAAATTATAACCTTATCCCCCACCAAACGGTATTGCAAAACGTCGAGCTCTCCCTCAGCCTCTCCGGTGTTTCAAAGCGTGAGCGCAGAAAGCGTGCTAAGGCTGCGCTCGAGGACGTAGGGCTTGGCGATCAGCTTTACAAACGTCCATCCGAAATGTCCGGCGGACAGATGCAGCGAGTAGCCATCGCAAGGGCGCTTGTCAACAACCCCGACATCATCCTCGCCGATGAGCCCACCGGCGCATTGGACACCGAAACGAGCGCACAGGTCATGAACATAATGAAGGAGGTTTCGAAGGACCGTCTGGTCGTTATGGTTACCCATAACCCCGACATCGCAGAAACCTATTCAACACGCATAATCAAAATGCTCGACGGAAAGCTCCTGTCCGACTCATCCCCGTTGACGGAGGCGGAACTGGAAGCGGAGCGGGTAAACGACAAGAGCGTAAGCTGTGAGGGAGCGAAAAAGAAGCCCTCCATGAGCCTTGCCACATCCTTTTCGCTGTCACTGAAGAACCTTTTCACCAAAAAGGGCAGGACGATGCTGACAGCGTTTGCCGGCAGTATAGGCATTATCGGCATTGCGCTTATCACAGCCGTGTCGCAGGGTATGACCACGTATATCAATACCGTTCAGGAGGAAGCGCTTTCATCCTATCCGATTACGATCGAAGACACAACCGTTGATCTTTCGTCGCTTATGATGGCCTTCATGGACTCGGGAAACTCCGCCGAGGAGCACGATGCGGATGCGGTATATAAAAAATCCGCCCTTTACGATATGATGAATGCACTAAATTCTGCCGACGTTCAAAAGAATGACCTGCAGGCATTCAAAAAACATATCGAATCCAAAATTGCCGCAAAAGATGACGACAATACCCTTTATGATGCAATCAGCGGCATTCAATACACCTACGACCTGCCGCTTCTCGTTTACACCGAAAGCGCAGACGGCACCATAATCCCCTCGGATACCACCGCATTGATGTCGGAACTTATCTCGGAATATATGGGCACAGATATATCCGCAATGATGGGCGTGGGTGCCGGCAGCTCCGGCATCATGGGAACGATGGTGACCTCCAGCAACCAGATGAGCGAAAACGTCATGGGTCTTTGGCAGGAAATGCTCCCCGGCAAGGACGGCTCTCTCATAAGCGATGTGGTACAGAGCCAGTATGACGTTGTTTACGGCTCGTGGCCGAACAGCTATGACGAAATCATCCTTGTTTTGGACGAAAACAATGAGCTTGACGATATGACCCTCTATGCCATGGGGCTTATTCCACGGGAAGAAATTGACGAAATAATGTCCGCCGCAATGGATGGCGATATGATAGGAAGCTCCGGCGCAAGGTGGAGCTATGAAGAAATTTGCGGCAGGGAGTACCGTGTCATACTCAACTCCGACTGCTACGTATATGACAAGACCACGGGGCTTTACAGCGACTTGCGAGAGACGGAGGCCGGTGTTCGCTATCTGTACGACAACGGACTTAAGCTTCGGGTTACGGGAATAATCAAACCCAACGAGGACGCCGCCGCAAACATGCTCCACGGCTCCATCGCCTATACCGAAGCGTTGACCGAGTATGTAATAAAACAATCGCAAAAGTCGGAGGCAATAAAGCTTCAAATGCAGGACACGACTACGGATATAATAACCGGTCTGCCCTTTGCCTCGAATACGGACAATATGACCGTAAGCCTGAAAGCGGCCGAATTCAGGCTTCACGCTTCCGAACTTTCCACAGAAAAGAAAGCCGCAGTATATAAACAGATAAAGTCCATCCCCTCAAACGAGATGCTTGAGCAATCGGTTTCCGACCTTATGGCGGGGCTTACCAGGGCGGATATGGAAAAAAGCATGGTCGAAGCGCTGCTCACCCAGATGAGCGTAAGCGAGGACGAGATAGCCTCCTATGTCGGCGCCATGTCGGACGATGAAATGACAGAGCTGTATTCCAAATTCGCCGCCGAGCAAGTTAAGCTGCAGTACGCACAGCAGGTCATGCAGGAGCTTGCAGGTATCCCCGACGAGCATTTGGCCGCCGCACTGGACTCCGAGCTTTCGGCGTTTTCCAACGAGATGTGTGCTGTCTATTATGATGAGATAATGGTATTTTCCGACTCCACCTATGAAGCCAACCTGCTCGCCCTCGGCTACGTTGATTTGGAGATACCGTCCTCCGTCAACCTTTTCGCCTCTTCGTTTGCAAACAAGGAGGTAATAGAAGCGTCAATAGCCGAGTATAACGAGGACAGGGATGAGCTTTCCAAAATCAAATATACCGACTATATCGGCATAATGCTGTCCTCCATAACCACCATCATTGATGCGATAACCTATGTTCTTATCGCCTTCGTGTCGATCTCGCTCATAGTTTCCTCGATAATGATAGGCGTCATAACGCTCATTTCCGTTCAGGAGCGCACCAAGGAAATAGGCATACTGCGCTCGATCGGCGCATCGAAAAAGAACGTTTCCAGTATGTTCAACGCCGAAACCGTAATGATAGGCTTTGCATCGGGTGTTTTGGGCGTTGTCATTACATGGCTGCTGTGCATACCGATAAATGCACTTTTGCAATATCTTACGGGACTTGGCAACTTAAAGGCTTATCTCCCCCTGCCTGCGGCGCTGATACTTGTCGGCATAAGCGTTGCGCTCACGCTGATCTCGGGCATTATCCCCTCAAGGAGCGCCGCCAAAAAAGATCCCGTCGTCGCTTTGAGGAGCGAATGATTTCTACACAGTGTACAAACGTAAACGGTCAGCGGAAAATGCCGCTGACCGTTCTTGTCATACTATGCTTCCTTGTTGATCCGTTCGTTTATCAGCGGGCGTTCTGCCTTCTTCTGATAAGCACTATCGCCGCACCGATAAGCATGAGCGCAATCGCCATGCCTACCATCGAGGCAGTACCCGTCTTGGGTGGATCATCGGGGTCAATGGGTTCTTCTCCGCCCTCGGACTGTGCAAACTCAACGTAAATCTCGATATTGCCGTTCTCGTCGGCATAGCTCGAAATGTTGTCGATAACGTAGGTATCCTCGGACGTTGTGGCAACCAGTACGCCGTTTATATATATGTTCCTAACGCCGTAGGCTTCATCGCTTGCCGTCATGTTGAGCGCCAGCGAGTCGTCCTCCTCATTGTGAACATACTGCACCTCGCCGTATTCGTTCGCCTCTGCGCTTATGTCACCCTCGGGATCGGTGGGATCGTCCGTCTCCTCAAATCTCGCTTCGAGGGTAGTTTCGCCAATGGTAAGGAGGTCTATTTTGTCTTCGGTGGAAACGAGGTTGCCCTCTGCGTCGTACCAGCCGAGGAAGGCGCAGCCATTTTCCGCTGTGCGATATGCCATCAACCCGTCGTTACTAAAGTACCCATCAATGTTGATAAATCCGCTGCCCTCGGCATATATATGATACCGTGTCCCGTTATTCCATTTCCATATAAACTCCACTTCGTATGCGCGTACATAAAGACCCTCCATTGTCTGATTTGTCAGATCAAGCTCGGTGATATAGCCGCAATAAAGGGTTGTCAAGGATGTATTCTGAGTCAAGTCAAGCTCGGTAAAGTTGTTATCAGTGCAATAAAGCTCCTCCAACGCAGTATTTTGTGACAAGTCAAGCTCGGTAAGGTTGTTGCTGCCACAAGAAAGAGATGTTAATGCGGTGCCTCCGCTTACGTCGAGCTTGGTAAGGTTGTTTTGTTCGCAATCAAGATACTTGGCTGTTATTAAGCATGATTTGTCTCCTTTCATAACTTTTTTACTCATGACTTACACATTTAATGTCGTAATCAACATAGCATTTCATCTGAGGAAATTGTATATATTCTCTCTTTTCTGTTTTTAAATCCCGAAGCACCATTTTTTTGTCAAACGAAATATAAATTGCATATAGTTTTTTCTCAGATATATCAGTGCTCGCACCAAGTTCACGATAAATCTTTTTAAGGAGATCGGATGCTCCTATAAGTGGAAAACCTTCAAAATCAAAAACTATAGGGAACGGAATGAAGAATACTACATTTTCATCCGATTGTGTTTTGCCAATATTATTCTTCATTTTTTCAAATAGTTTTAGTTCGTTAACCGGCTTTTTTTGATCTCCCACAAAGCAATACTGAAACTCTAACGCTTCATTGTGAAATTCAGTTGTTAATGCACCAACATCACCTTTTCGACTACCAATCATTTGTCCTTGTCTCTTGTCAATAGGGATTTTAGCATCAAATTTCTCACCAGTAACAACATCGACAAAATCACACTCACCATGAGCTTGATTGTCTAAATGGGTATATCGACTAGGAAAAATTTCTTTTGATGCGTTCATTAAATATAAAATGATTTTCTCATAGTTGCCTGACTTAATTATGTCTTTGACTTCATTATGAATTGTGGAGTAAATACTGTAATAATTTCTTAATAGTTCCATTTCATTTACCGCTTCAATCATAGATTCTTGTAATTAATTATATCATATTTTTATCACACATACAACATCATAGAATGCTTTGATACAGTGCTTATGATATAAATTTTTCGCTTTTATGCGAGAGTTCAAGTCTGTTCTGTGAAAAATATCTTTTTTGTGCGTTTAAATTGTAACCTAAAATTTTGCCTGTAAAAACAGAAAAAGCCCTGATAAAATCAGAGTTTTTCTGTGGCTATATCTTTTTTATAGCCCTTTGATGGTGGAGACAAGGGGATTCGAACCCCTGGCCTATGCGTTGCGAACGCATCGCTCTACCAACTGAGCCATGCCCCCATTGCCATGATACTATAACCCATTTGCAGAAAAATTGCAAGCTCTTTTTTAAAAATACGGCGGCAATTTTTGCGCCTGCATAATATCCGCAATCCCGCTCATTTCTTTCCGTTCATCATTCCCATAAGCTGCGCAAGCATCAGGGGATTCATACCCCCCGATTGCTGCCCTCCGGACTGCATGAGGGCGCTGAAAAGCGGCGAAATGTTGAACCCACCCGTTTGCTGCTGCGGCTGCGGATTGGCTTGATGGAAGCTCTCACGCTCGGCATTGCCTGCATCCGCCTTGGCATGGCATTTTTCGAGCGTTATCCCCATCACGTTGGCTATCGCCTCCTGTTCGGCCGGTGCAATAAACGGCTCGACCGCCAAAAGGAAGCGCTTCACCTGCTCTATCCCCTGTTCGGAGCGAATGCGCTTCGCCATAGCGTATGTGGGCGAGCCTTCCTCTATAACATTCGCTCTTTGGGGCGGCAACTTTCCTATAGGCACCGAGTGCGGCGGTATTTGATATTTCTGCATGGCTCCATCTCCGTCTTAGATTTACTACATCTTATGCCCGCCTGAACGGTTATGTTCAACAATCGTCACCTCCGGCATAGAATTATACAAAAACCTCAAGGAGTGTGCAAAATGAAAAAAGACCTCAGAAGCATTATGAAAAATTCAGGCGACAGCCCTATGCCAGAGCCAAACCGTGAGAATATCGACAGCATCAACCGCCTTGTAGGACAGTATTCGTCCATGAGCACGGATGAGCTTTTCAATGAAATAAACAAGGGCAGGGCCTCCGGCCGCATAAGCGACGCCGATATAGACAATCTGCATCGTCTGATAGGTCCCATGCTTCCGCCCGAACAGCAAAGGCGGCTTTCGGAAATTATTCAAAAGCTCGGCAAATCAGGTAATTGAAGAAGCCTTAACAGTATGATATACTGTCGATAAGAATATTCCGTCATTAAATGCAGGTATATCTGCTTGATGATAAAAAACACAAAGGAGATTAAAAATGAATTCCGAATGGTCGCTGGACGCACTATATGCAGGCTACGATGACCCCCGATATGGCGAGGACGTGAAACGCCTTGACGAGCTCTGCGCTTCCTTCAACGCCCTGGTAAACGAGTTTGATAAGCAATCTGCGGTGGATAACCTTGTTGAACTGCTCACCCTCAAAGAAGGCATTGACGAGGTCGGCGCAAAGCTGTTCATTTACTCGAGCCTCAGAACCTCCGCCAACACCCGTGATGCCGAGGGAGCATCGTGGAGCGGAAAACTCATGTCCAAAATGAGCAGCATCACCAAGGCATCGACCGCCGCCGATAAATACATCGCAGGGCTCGATAACCTTGATGAACTCATTGCCTCCCATCCGATGCTCACCGAATACGAATATCTGCTGAGCAACATCAAAGCAGACAGCAAATATCTCCTCAGCGATGACGTTGAGGAAGTTATGGCGCTGTACAACATAAGCGGCGGCAGGGCATGGGGCAATCTGCAATCCTCCCTCACCTCTTCGGTCACTGCGGATTTCAGGGGCGAAAAAGTCAATCTTTCCGCAATACGAAACAAGGCATACGATCCCGATGCCGCCGTTAGGAAAGAAGCCTACGAAGCGGAGCTTGCCTGCTACGAAAAAATCGAGGACGCCGTAGCCATGGCTCTCAACAGCATCAAGCTGCAGGTAATCAACGAGGCGAAGCTTAGGGGCTTTGAATCGCCGCTGGCACAGACCCTTCACCAGTCCAAAATGAAGCGTGAGACCCTCGATGCCCTTATCGAGGCAATGACCGAGTATATGCCCAAATTCTGGGAATATCTGCGTGCAAAGGCAAAGCTGCTCGGTCATAAGGACGGTATGCCCTGGTACGATATGTTTGCCCCGGTGGGCAGTCTTGACGAGCAGTTCACCGTTGAGCAGGCCCGTGATTATCTGCTGAAGATATTCGGCACATTTGACGCCGACCTTACCGAGATGGTAAGGCGAGCCTTTGACGAAGCGTGGATAGACTTCTACCCCCGTGAGGGCAAGGTTGGCGGCGCATTCTGCTACGGTATTCAGCCCATCAAGCAAAGCCGCATACTGACCAACTTTGACGGAAGCTTCAGCGACGTTGTAACGCTCGCTCACGAGCTCGGTCACGCCTATCACAACCTTAACATCGAAAACAACCGCATCCTGAACACCGACTACTCCATGCCGGTTGCGGAAACCGCTTCCACGTTCAACGAGAACGTAATTATGAATGCAGCGATTGCGGATGCCACCGATCCTAAGGTAAAGCTCGGTTTGATCGAAAGCCAGCTCATGGATGCAACACAGATAATCTGCGATATTTATTCAAGGTATCTGTTCGAGACCGCTGTATTCGAAAACCGCAGAGAGCAGCTTATGATGCCCAAGGCGCTTTGCGAAATAATGCTCGATGCACAGCGCAAGGCCTACGGCGACGGACTCGACCACAACTATCTGCATCCCTATATGTGGGTCTGCAAGAGCCATTATTACAGAAGCGGTCTCAGCTTCTATAACTTCCCCTATGCTTTCGGCGGATTGTTTGCACGCGGTCTATATGCAAAGTATGTTGAGGAGGGCGAAGCCTTTGTCGATTCATACAAGAAGCTTCTGAACGCCACCACGGTGATGAGCGTTGAGGATACCGCAAAAATAGCCGGTATCGACCTCACCGACAAGGCCTTCTGGAAAATGGGACTTGAATCCTTTGCAAGGCAAATCGACGAGTTTGTAAAGCTTGCCGAAGAAATTGCCGAGTAAGCCATAAACCTGCACAGCATGAACAAACGGGCCCTCCGGGGTCCGTTTTGACGTGCAAAACTCAAGGCATAAGAAAACAGCCATGCTTTGACTGCACGGCTGCTTCAGTACCGTATTTGTTATGCCTTACGCCACAATATCGCCCTGATGGCTTATCAGTGCCGCATCATATACGCCCTCTACCTTGGCAAGACGCTCCACAAACGCTGTTTCGGAATCCTTAAGGCGCACCTCGATGGTGATTTCAATGCCATTGGGACGTACGGTTTTGCTTTTAAGCCTTGCCTTCGGAAGCTTTGCCATAAGCTGCTTGACTGTCGCAGAGGCAACTTCGTCGTAACGGATTATCAGAAGGTAGGATTGCGCTCCCTTTACCTTGACAGCACCGATCACAACAAGGAACAGCCCTATGCAGATGACGGAGTAAACGGTCACGTCATAGAAGCCGGCGCCGATTGCAATTCCTTCGCCGACCGCCCAGAACATAAATACCGTGTCGATCGGATCCTTGACCGCCGTGCGGAAACGGATGATGGACAATGCACCGACCATACCGAGGGACAGCGCAAGGTTGCTTGTAATGAGCAGCAGCATAAGCGACGTTACGAGCGTCAGCATTATTAAGCTGATATTGAAGCTTCTTGAGTACATTACTCCGGCAAAGGTTGCCTTATATACCAAGAAAATGATTACGCCGATTATAAGGGCAAGCAGGAACGTAAAGAATACCTGCAGCGGATCGAGCGATGCTGCAAAGATGCTTCCGAACGAGAAACCACTTCCCGTTGCAGGTTCCGCCGCAAATCTGATGATGTTTTGAAGCATTGGATTATACTCCTTTAAGATTTATGATGATATTATACAACTATTAACACCCGTCTGTAAAGTATTTTACCCCATCATTATATAAAGTTTCACTATAAGGTTCTGCTGCGGCTGACGGTTATAAGTTCCTCTGCGTGTCTGCGTGCCAAATCACTTTCGGCACCCGTTCCCATGATTCGGGCTACCTCGTCGATATGCTCGTCCATGGTCAGCCGGCGCACGTTGGTTCTCATCTTATCCCCAAAGTCACGCTTCTCAACGAGGAAATGCCCCTCGGCGTATGCCGCTATCTGCGGCGAATGCGTTATGCAGATAACCTGCCGGCTGTTTGCAATGCGGTGCATCTTTTCCCCCACCATTGCGGAAATTCTGCCGCTTACCCCCACGTCTATTTCGTCAAATATGAGCGTAGGTATATCGTCCTCTCCGGCAATTATAGTCTTGAGCGCAAGCATTATTCTCGAAAGCTCACCGCCCGATGCGACCTTGTTGAGCTGCTTCGGCGGCTCGCCCTTGTTGGTGGTCAATAGGAATATTACCTTATCCGTTCCCGACTCCGAAATTTCCTCGGCGGTGGTAAATTCCACGCAAAACTCCGAGTTGACAAGCCCCAGGTCGCTTAAATGCCGCACTACCATGGGTTCAAGCGCCTTTGCGGCGTTTTTTCTCGCCTCGGTCAATTCGCCTGCGATTTTTCTGTACTCAATCTCGGCATCGTTTAGCCGCTTTATGAGCGCATCACGCCTTTCATCGGCGCATTCAAGCTGCATAAGCTCGACCTCGGCGGCGTTTCCAAACGCAATGACCGCCTCAACGCTGCCGCCGTATTTCTTTTTCAGATTTGCGATGGTGTACAGCCTTGCGCCTATTTCGTCCAGACGCCCGGGGTTATGCTCTGCGTCCGCTCGCATATCGCTCACCGTGCGTGCCACATCCTCAAGAGAGTAGTAAGCATCCGCCAGTCGCTCGGAAACCTCCGAATAGTGTCCTGCAATAGAAGCTATGCTTTCAAGCTGCTTCAGCGCCGTTTTTACCGCCGAAACCGCTTGGCTTTGCTCGCCGTTCAGCATTTCGTTTGCGTAGTTTAGGGCGTTGATTATAGTTTCGGAGTTGTTCAGAACCTCCTGTTCCTCCTTGAGCGCTTCTTCCTCACCGTTAAAGAGCCCTGCGGCGTTTATCTCACGCACCTGATACCCGAGTATATCTATCCTGCGCATACGCTCGTCCTCGGACATAAAGCCCGATTGAAGCTCCTTTGCAATTTGCTTATACTCGTGATACTTTGCCGCAGTTTCCTTCTTCAACGAGGCAATGCTTTCGCCGCCGAAGGCATCGAGGTAGTCTATATGCTTTGACGGCATTATGAGCGACTGATGCTCATGCTGTCCGTGCACATCCACAAGATGCGACGTCAGCTCCTTGAGCATAGCGGTACTTACAAGCGTTCCGTTCACCCTGCAGACGTTTCTGCCCGAAACAAATATTTCCCTCGATACGGTCAGGTAATCCTCCGAACAGTCAAGCTCGTTTTCAAGCAGGTATTTTCTTGCATTTGAGTTTTCGGCAAGTAAAAACTCCGCCTCCACCCTTGCCCTCTGCTCGCCGTGGGTTATCAGCTCCTTGCTCGACCTTTCACCGAGTATAAGCCCGAGCGCATCAATAATTATCGACTTTCCTGCGCCGGTTTCACCCGTAAGGACGTTAAACCCCTCCGCAAGCTCTATCTCAAGTCTGTCGATCAGCGCTATATTTTCGATATTTACCCGTTGAAGCATCCCGTTTCCTTTCTTCAGCCCAGTTTTCCCCTTATCAGCGAGTATATATTGCGTCTTTGAAAACGAATTATCCTCGCAAATTTGTCCGACCTTCTTGCCTCAACAACATCATTTTTGCAAAGCTCTCTCACGTCCACTCCGTCAACCGAAAGCTTTCCCTCGCTTCTCACGGTAAACTTCATCGTCGTATCCGCCGAAAACACCATGGGTCTTACGCCGAGAGAATGCGGACATATCGGCGTAACCGAAAACGCATCAATGTTTTGATGTAGTATCGGACCGCCTGCCGACAGATTGTATGCGGTTGAACCCGTTGGCGTCGATACGATTATACCGTCGCCGTAAACCTCACCCGCAGATATGCCGTCAAACTCCATATCTATATGTACGGTCGAATAAAAGCTGTTTTTATACATGATTATATCGTTCACTCCGGTCAGCTTCTCTTTGCCGTTTATCGTGCACTCCATCATTATAAGGCGGTCATAAAAGCATTTTCCATCCTCAAAGTCGGCAACAGCCCTTTCCACGTCCTCAACGCTTATCTCGTTTAAGAAGCCGACTCTGCCGACATTTATCCCCAAAACGGGCAGATCATGCTCCGAGGCAAGCCTTGCAATGCGCAAAATCGTGCCGTCGCCTCCCACCGCCACGGCCAAATCCATTTGGGAATCGAGTTTAAGTCCGTCGGGGGTGTTCAGACTGCATTCATAGCCCATGCTTTCAAAGGCTTCCACAACCTTTTCAAGCTGCGGCAGAACGCTCTTATTTGCGAGATTGAAGTTAATTCCCACTTTCTTCATGTACAATTTCACCACCCTTTTTATCCAGGCTGCAATGCGCCGCTTTAACCGTTTCTATACAGATTCTTTCAAACTCCGCCGCATCTTTGCAGTTTTTGACATCCCCGCCCTTTTCCAGTACGAGCAGAAACTCTATATTCCCTTTCGGTCCGGTTATCGGAGAAAAGTCAACATGCTTTATCCCGTATCCCTTCTCTTTGCAAAAGCACATCGTCGAATATAAGACCTCAATATGCGTTTCCTCGCTCTTTACAACGCCGTTTTTGCCTATTTTTTCACGTCCTGCCTCGAATTGGGGCTTGACGAGTACCACCGCCTCAGCCTCGTCCGCAAGGCATTCGTAAAGCGCCGGCAAAATCAGCTTCACCGATATAAATGAAACATCTATCGAGGCAAACTCCGGTCTTTCCTCAAACCACTCCGGCACCATTGCCCGGGCGTTTGTGCGCTCCATTACGACAACACGCCCGTCGTTTCTGAGCCGCCAATCAAGCTGTCCGTAACCCACGTCAATGGCATACACCTTCGCCGCCCCGTGTGAAAGCATACAGTCCGTAAAGCCTCCCGTGGACGCACCTATATCCATTGCAACTTTGCCCGTAAGCTCCAACCCGTATTCGGTGATCGCCTTTTGCAGTTTAAGCCCGCCCCTGCTGACGAAGGGATTAAGGCTTTCCTTCACCTGAATCTTATCGTCGGCGGTCACAAACGTGCCGGCTTTATCGAGCTTTTGTCCGTTTTTGTACACTAAACCCGCCATTATCATGGAACGGGCTTTTTCCCTCGAATCGGCAAGACCGAGCTCAACCAGCCTAACATCTGCCCGCAGTTTCATCCATAACCTCCGTCAACATCTTTTTCAGCGACCCCACGTCAAGTCCGCATTCAACGTCCTGCTCGGCAATGGAAGCCTGCGGAATTATCCTGTCGGGTATCCCCTTTGTCAAAACGCCTATACCGCTGCAGGAATAATACGAAGAAACCATTGCGCCAAAGCCGTTCACAACCGTTCCGTCCTCAACGGTAACTACCGTTTTCACCCTGCCTTTAAGCGAATCGAGAAGATCCCGGTCCATGGGCTTTATAAATCTTGCGTTTATGACGCCTATTTCCCTTCCCTCAGCTTTCAGCTCCAAAGCGGTCTGCAGCGCCCTATGCACCAGCCTGCCCGTAGCGATCACGGTCACTTGCTCCAGCGATTTTTCAACGACCCATTTTCCGTATTCAATCGGAGCCTCCCCGTCATCGCCTTCCGGCAGGGAGCCTCGGTTATACCTTATCGCACACGGCATATCCCTCCGCACGGCATCCCTCAGCATGCTTCGAAGCTCGTTCTGGGTGGAGGGCGAGTATATCGTCATGTTGGGTGCGTGCGCAAGATAGGCAATGTCGTTTATGCCGTGATGCGTTTCGCCATCCTCTCCGACAAGACCCGCCCTGTCGATTGCAAGCAGCACCGGCAGGCGCTGAAGACAAACGTCATGCAAAATCTGGTCATAGCAGCGCTGCATAAACGTTGAATATATCGCAACAATCGGACGCATACCCGACGCCGCCATTCCCGCCGCCATCGTAACGGCGTGCTGTTCCGCAATACCGACGTCAAAAAATCTTTCGGGGAATTTTTTCGCAAATTCGGAAAGTCCCGTACCTGTCGGCATCGCTGCGGTAATGGCGCATATATCCTCACGCTCTTTGGCCAGTGCCGTCACTGTGTCGCCGAAAACCTTTGAATTGCTCAATTTGGTCGCTTTCGGCGTTTCGCCCGTTTCAATATCGAATGCGCCTATACCGTGGAATTTTTCGGGATTATTCTCGGCGTGGTCATACCCCTTCCCCTTCTTGGTCAAAACGTGAACCACCACGGGATAGCGGAAATTTTTCACTCGTTCAAACACCTCAACAAGCTCATCCATGTCGTGTCCGTCAACGGGGCCCAAATACGTAAAGCCGAGCGCTTCAAACAAAATATTGTTGGGCAGGATAAAATACTTGATTCTGTTTTTGAGCTTAAGCAGCTTGGGTGCTATCAAGGAGCCGAGCTTCGTTTTAAGGAGATTGCTCTGTGTACGCCTCTTAAAAAGCAAATATCGCTTGCTTGAACGGATCCGGCTAAGGTGCCTGTACATCGCTCCAACATTTCCGGAAATTGCCATCTCGTTATCGTTTATGACAACAATAAGCGGAAGCTTGCTTCTTCCGGCATCGTCAAGTGCCTCAAAGGCCATGCCTCCCGTCAGGGAGCCGTCGCCTATGACCGCTACAACATGCCCCTCCCTGCCCATGAGCTTATTTGCCCTGAGCATACCCAATGCGGCTGAAATGGAGGTGCTTGCATGACCGGCGTTGAATGCGTCGTGCTCGCTTTCTTCCCGTTTCAAAAAGCCGCTGACTCCGCCGCGCTTTCTAAGATTTTTAAAGCCGCTGTATCTGCCTGTAAGCAGTTTATGAACATATCCCTGGTGTCCGACGTCGAAAATCAGCTTGTCCTTAGGGGAATCAAATACCTTGTGAAGCGCCATCGTAAGCTCCACTACACCGAGGTTCGAAGCAAGATGCCCTCCGTTTTTGGAAACGCACTCCACCATAAAGCTGCGGATCTCACCGGCAAGCTCGGCGTAAGTCTCCTTAGGCATGCTTTTAAAATCGTCTATACAGTGTATTTGTTCGAGCAGCTTGTATTCCGTCATCTTAGCACCACAATCGTATCAGAAGGTTCTTACCAGCGTAAAGTCTATAAGCTCCGAAAGGAAGCCATCGGACACGCCTATATTTCGTATGCAGTCCTTCGCCTGCACGGCAACAGCCGCCGCAAGATCCCTTGCACCTTCCAACCCAAACAGCTTAACATAGGTCAGTTTTCCGGAGTTTTTGTCCTTGCCCGTACTCTTTCCGAGTTCCTCTATATTGCCCGTCACATCGAGTATATCGTCCGTTATCTGGAACAAAAGTCCGAACAGTCTGCCATACTCGGAAAGCGCCTCTATCGTTTTTTTGTCCGCACGGGCCGTCATACAGCCCGCGACAACGGAAGCCTCGATAATTGCACCCGTCTTTTTCTCATGTATGCTTTTGAGCATAATCTCGCTCTCATCGGCGTTTTTCTCCTGCCGCATATCAAGTACCTGTCCGGCAACCATACCTGACGCCCCGAGCGCTTTTGTCAAATATGCCGCTGCATCCGTCAGGTGTTTGCCGTAGCCGTTGGCTATAATGGCATTCATCATCGTTTCAAAGGCAAACGACAGCAATGCGTCCCCCGCAAGAATGGCGGCAGCCTCCCCGAATACCTTATGGTTGGAGGGCTTGCCCCGCCTGAAATCGTCATTGTCCATCGCCGGCAAATCGTCGTGTATCAGCGAATATGTATGCACCATCTCTATGGCGCACGCAAGCGGCAGCGCTTCTTCCGTATTTCCGCCGAACAGTCCGCAGCAATGCAGAAGCAGACTTCCCCTGAGGCGCTTCCCGCCCGCCATTACGCTGTAAAGCATGGCTTCCTTCAGCTCCTCGGGTATATCCGCCTGCTCGATCAAGGTTTGCAGCTTCGGCTCCAAAACAGACTTGTATTCGACAATCTTTTCATCGAAATTACTCATTTTCGTTCATCTCTTTGTTGTATTTTTCTTTCACGGCCTGCATCCTGTCGCCGTATTCGTTAAGGCGCTTTGTGCAAACCGCCGCAAGCTCCATTCCCCGTTCGTACAGCTTTATCATGTCATCCAGTCCCACGCCTTCCTCCGAAAGCCGCTTGTTTATCAGCTCCAGCTCGGCGATCGCATTTTCATACGTCAGCTTCTTCGGCATTTGTTCCACCTCTCTTAACCTCGGCAACAACGGCCTCAAGACCTCCGTTTGCCATTATTATATCAATTCTGTCGTTTTCTTTCAATTCAAGCGCATCGGTTACGCACATTCCGTTATGCCGAACGATCGAATACCCTCGTTTCAGCACTCCGAACGGGTTCAGCGCATTGTACTCCGCAATCAGCCGTTCAAAAGCCGCCTTCTCCCTGTCGAGCTTGGTCTGTGCGGCTCGCTTCAGCTCATCGACCGCATACGAAGCCCTTTGCTTCTCTCTATCTATCGAATAGACCGCCTGCCCGACTCCACCCACAAGCGTGCGTATCTCGGCCTCACAGCTTTTCAGTTTTGCGGCGCAGTATCTTTCCAGCATTTCCGTCTGCTGCTCTATGCGCTCCGTAAGACCGTCATACAGCGGAACGCAAAGCTCGGCAGCCGCCGATGGCGTGGGGGCACGCAGATCCGCAACAAAATCGGCGATCGTGAAGTCCGTTTCATGTCCTACCGCACTGACAATGGGCGTCTTACACTCAAAAATTGCCCTTGCCACCGATTCATCGTTGAACGTCCACAGATCCTCCATACTTCCGCCGCCTCGCCCGACGATTATTACGTCAATTTCCTCCATACCGTCGAGCTTTTTTATGCCCTCTACTATTTCTTTTGCCGCACCGTCGCCCTGCACCTTTGCGGGCGCCAGTATAATGGGCATATTCGGAAAGCGCCTTTGGGTTACGCTCCGTATGTCCCTTATTACCGCTCCGGTTTCCGAGGTTACAACGCCTATGCAGTTTGGAAGAAACGGAAGGGGCTTCTTGTGTTCCCTGTCAAACAGTCCCTCTTTCTCGAGCCCGGACTTGAGCATCAAAAACCTTTCATACAGCTCGCCGTTGCCTGCGCCCTCCACCGAGGAGGCGTTTATCTGAAACTGCCCGTCCCTGGTGTATATCGTAACATATCCGCGTACGGTAACGAACATTCCGTCGGCAATACTGCATTTTAGCCCCGACAGTGCATCCTGCTTGAACATAACGCAACGCACAAGTGCATTTTCGTCCTTGACCGAAAAGTAAATATGTCCCGAGGAATGCTTTTTTAAGCCCGAAACCTCTCCGCACACAGCGACGTTCTTCAAAAGGAAGTCCCTGCGCAGCAGGTTCGCCGCATATTCGTTCAGCTGTGTTACGCTCAGAACATACTCTCCGCTCATGCGTACCACCCTTCATGCCTCATTGCATCACGGCACAATAAAGCTGCGCCAACGGCGTTGTCCGATGCCAGTTCGGGTCTTGAATAAAATACCTCAAGCCCCTTTTTTCTTAGCCTTTCATTGAGCATCTGCCTAAGCAGCAGGCTCGAAGCCACACCGCCGGCAAGCAAAAACCTGTTCTTTCCGGTTGCATCGGCAGCATTCAGCATAAGCTTCGAAAACGTCCTCGCAAGCAAGTCATAAACGGAGTAGGCTATTTCGCCGCTGTCCTTTCCAATGTACTCCCTTTGTATCTTTGTTTCCGCACCCGACAAGGAGCATTCAAGCCCCCTTACGCAGCTCGGTATGGAGATTGCACCCTTTCCGGCCTTGAGCGCAAGCGTTTCCATGTGCTTTCCGCACGGGAACGGGCACTTCAAAAGCACGCCGACCCGGTCAACAAGCTGCCCTGCGTGCAGATCCGAGCAACCGCCGATGAGCTCGATTTCGCCCATTTTTCCCACCAAAAGAAGCTCTGTGGTGCCTCCCGAAAGGTGCATGGCAATAAATTCCCCGCCAAGCAGCCTCTCGTTGCCCACAAGCGCCGCACGTATATGCCCCTGCTGATGCGAGGTGTAAAACAGCTTCGCAGATGCGGCCGCCGAGAGCGCAGTCGCTACTGTTTGTCCAACGACAAAAACCGGCATATAGGATTCCTCTGCCGGTCTTGGATATTTACTTACTCCGACTGCTTCGACTCCGCAGTCGAGGCTGACGCGGTCAATGAGCGTCTGCATATTCCTTACATGCTGGAACACGGCCTCGCTTTGACGCAATCCTCTTTCGCCCGACTTGACCTGCAATACGATACGCTCATCAAAAACAATATCGTTCTCGCTCACTCCGGCAAGGGACGTTGTGTAGCAGCTCGTATCAATTCCGAGAAAAAGCATTTTCAGCTTTCCATCCGCCTTACCAATGCACCCAAGAGCCCATTGATAAACGGTGCGGAATTCTCGCCGCCGAATTGTTTTGCAAGCTCCACCGCTTCGTTGATCGAGACGCTGCTTGGTATCTCCTGCCTGTAACAAATTTCGTAAATGGCAACACGGAGTATGCTTAAATCGACCCTCGGCATCCTTTCCACGGTCCAGTCTATCGCAAGCTCCTCGATTTTTGCATCGATCTCATCTGCATTGAGCTTTATACCGTCAAGCAGCTCTTCGGCAAACCGAACGTCCTGCTCACCGGGTTTTTCATCTATGCCGGACTTCTCGAGCACAGCCTCATAAGTATCCTCGCAGCCGAACAAGTTGGCAAACGCCAGCTTCATTGCGACCTCACGCGCAGTTCTCCTGCTCATAAAGTTCCTCCTGCTTTTGTACAAAAAAGACCGTTTGCCGCCCTTTGGCATTTTATTCTCTGTCGGCAAACAATCCTTTGAAAAAATCCTTCACCTTTGTCATGCCGCCGTCATCCATGCACTTACCAACAAAGTAGCACAGCAGCAGGAACAAGGTTACGGGCAGCGCCCACCATCCGATAAGGGCGCAAAGTATTACAAAAATTATACCGCCCGCAACAAGTAAGATCTTCCACTTATGTTTTTTTGCAAATTCTTCCATAGTATCACCCATTGCGCTTTGGCAAAGCGTCCACCACCAGCACGCCGATATCGGTAACGTTTACGCCGGAGCACCTTTCAACATATTCCTTAAGCCCCGCCTGCAGTCCCGACACAAATTCGGGTATTATAACCTCGGGCATAAGGACAGCCTTGATGCTTATGCGCATCCCCTCTTCTTCGGTAAAAATTGCCGTTTCTAGGTCTTTAAGCTCCTGCCTTTGCCTGCAGTAGCGCTGTATCATGGCGTTCAGGGCTTCGTTTGAAATAAGCACTGCGCCGCTGTCGCCGATCTTTACCTTGGCCGTGCGGGGAGCGGGAGCCTTTATCCTTCTCCAACAGGCATAAATCAGCCTGACGGCAATGAGGAACAGTACGATCCCGATGCCGGCAACGATCAGCTTGTTATATACGCCATAGTACGCAAGCTCCACACAGTAAGCCATTACGTCCTTGCCTATGTAGCCGAGCGACATCATAATAAACACAGCCGCCACCGCTATCAGCACCAGCATAGTCAGAGTAAGCAGCAGCCGGTCAAACAGCTTCAATTTCATTACAGCCTTCCTTTCCGCAGACCACGGTGCGGCCCGCCTTTTACTCGTGTAAATGCGTTCTTACGCCTGCGTCGTTTCCTCCGCAGCTTCCTCCGTCTTGGGTATGTTTATTCCCTGTACAAATACGTTTACGGCAACAACGTCCAGACCCGTCATCGTGGTAACGGTATCCTTTACGGCCTTCTGCGCCTCTTTGCATACCTCGTGTATGCGGCAGCCGTATTCGACTATTACGTTCAAATCAATCGCTGCGGTTTTGTCATTCAGCTCGACCTTTACGCCCTTGGCATGGTTTTTCTTGCCGAACATCTCGGAAAAGCCCTCTACGACGTTGCCGCTCATGGAGAATATTCCCTTAACATCCGTTACGGCAATGCCGGCAATGGTTGCCACAACATCCGACGCAAACATAATTTTGCCGTCTTTTTCCGCAACAGCCTCCTGGTTTACGATTGTATTATTTTCTGTCATTTATATCTACCTCCGTTTTTGTGTATATTTCCGACAGCTATAATTATAACAGATACCGCCGCTTTTGCAAATATTTTTATGCCGAAGCTTGTTTAATGCGTGCTGATCTTTATATTCTGCGCCGGCTCGCCCGTTTCACGCATTGTTATCTCGAGTATCTGTGCAACCTGCTCCTCGCTCAATGAATTTGCCGACACGATGATGTTTACCGAGCCGTAGTGGAACGTGACCGCGACATCCTCGAAGCCCTTTGCTTTTATGAGGCTCTCGATGGTAAGCTCCTTTTCCATACAGTCAACTATTTCGACAAGCTGCTCCCTCGCATCCGCCAGCGTTGCCTCGTCACCGCCGCCGCCGATTATCAGGTTAAGGTACTCTATCTCCCTTTCCCTCGTATCCTCTCTTACAGCCCTGAATGATTCAAAATAGTTTTCGGTAAGCACAGCCGAGGCGCCTATATTCAGATCCTCCTGCGTGATGGGCGTCATTCCCGCATTTTGCTCCGCCTCGTTTGCCGAATTGTCCTCGTTCAGCTTTATATTGATAAAAACAACGGCAATCAGCGCAATCGCTATCAAAATAATTATTCCGACCGCCCTGCTGCTCTTTCCCTGGTTCTTCATGTTCCATCTTTCCTTTCCGCTTCCGCCTGTTTTTTCGATGATCACCGTGCAAAGTTCTATTCCAGAGTACTCATCTTGAATACCTCAATATAATCCGCCTCCACGCCCAGAACCGCCATAACCGCATACTGCAGATCCAATTTCACGGAAATTTCGTCCGCACCCTGTGCAAGAACGATCACGCCTCTGACCTTTGGATATATTTGAGTGAGCACTATCGGCTCGTTGCTTCCGCTTTTTGAAATCGTGGCAGGGGTGGAGGTTTCGTTCCTGTTCAAAGTTCCTCCGTCCTCAAAGCTGCTCGACTGCACGCTGCTGCTGAGCGCCGGCACCTTCTCCTCTGTGGTGTCGAACGTTATCATGACCTCCACCTTGCCTGCGCCGTTTATCTTCGATAAAATCGCCTCCAGCCTTTCCTCAAGCTCCCTCTCCGTGGCAAAGCTGCCCGAAGAGCTTTCACCGACGATCCCCGTTCTATCGCCCTGCGGGGAGACTTTGCCGTCGGAGTTTATCGTCATCGCATACACAAGCACCGCAACCGCCGCAAGTCCGATATATATAACGTATTCCCTCTTTCGCCCCTTTTTCAGAGCTGACCGCAACCTTGCAAATAAACCCCTTCCGTCCATAATCGCCCCCTTATGATATAAAAGCAATCACCGGCTCGGCTATCGTCCACAGCACCGCCAGACCAACCGCCTTTTCCACGCCGGATTTCAGCCGCCCCTCCGGCATGAGATATTCAAGCAGCATGCCGATTATCGAAACAGCGCATACCCTCACCGCAAACGCATAAACTTCCATACTCTTTTCCTCATATATATACTCTCCCCGTGCCTATAATTATTCCAACCGAAATTATAAACATCACCGCTGTTCCCACTATCGCCGTAAACAGATAGGTCATAACGTCGGCAACTGACAGCAGCATCCTTGGTATCCTGTCGTTCGCCACCGGCTCACAGCAGGCGGCGGCTATCCGCAGGGTGAAAACGGCCGCAACTATCTCGATTATGGGCTTTGTCACCGAATAGAGCACAATCAAAATCGAGGCAATTCCCGCACTGTTTTTTATCACCATCGTACAGCCAAGCGCCGTTTCGACCGTCCCCGAAATCATTCCTCCCACAACGGGGATCAGCTTGTCAAGCGCGAACCTCGCCGTTCGGAGCGAGAAGCCGTTTATCGTACCCATGCTTACACCCGAAACGGACAGTACGCCTATATATACCGTAAATATAAGCCCCAATATCCACTTTGCCGCATCCTTGCTCAGACGATAAAGCCCTGTCAGCTTCGTCCTTGCGGTTATGCCGTCGGCAATCGCAACGATACCCCCGGAGATCACTATCGGAATTATTACATTGCATATAACCTCAATGACGCCCGTTCCCAAAAACAGCATCGCCGGACTCATAATGCTTCCTGCTTCGGCACTCCCCGCCGCCGTCAGCAAAACCGACATTACCGGCGTAACAAGCTCGTTTATGCTGCAGAGGCTTTGAACGGCATTTCTTGCCGTTGCCGCATTTTTTGCCAGCACATACACCAGCGTCAGCGCCACCGATTCGTTGCATATAAGCTCGATTATTTCCGCAGTTCCGCCGTTTTTTCTGCCGTTTATCGCTGTCGCCGCAAGCGAACCCAGAAGTGCGGTAACCACTATCAAAAGTATGATACCGAGGCTGTCCCTGAGTCCGCTTTTTACCTTTTCGACTGCGCCCTCGATTATGTTATCACCGTTTGGAGCTATGCCCGACACGGCAATTTTTTCTATCGCCTGCACAAGCGTCATGCCGTCGAACAGCTCGTAACAGCCCGAGTCGTAGTATATCTGTTCCCATGAAGAAAAATCGCTGTTTGAAAGCTGAAGTTTAAATTCCTTTTCTATGTCCGAATCAGCGACTTCCTCCTCGGGCAATGCAAGCACGCTCATCGGCAGCGACAGTATCAGCACCGCCGCCATCACCAACACTGCTTTTGCACGCCTATTCATGCGACGCCCGTCGGCATCAGCGCCATAATTACCTCTATTATCTTAAACGCCGTGGGCAGAGCGATGGCGAGTATGGCTATTCTTGCGCCAAGCTCGATTTTTGCGCCTATTGCGCCCTCCCCCGCATCGCTGCAAAGCTGGGATGCAAGCTGAGCCATATATGCCACCCCGATAACCTTGATTATCATGGGTATGAACTCCGTGTCCATTCCGTATTTGTTCGCCGCGCTTTTAATCATGCCAAGCACATCCCCCACCTCCCCGACGATCAGCAAAAGTATTGCGCCTCCGCAGGCAATACTTATAAGCAGTGCAATATCGGGTCTTTGCCTTTTCAGCAGTAAAATCAATATTACGGCAACCAGGCTTATTCCGATTATCTTCAGCATCATATCAGTACAGCCCGAAAATCGACGACACACTGCTCAAAAGCGAGCCTATCTGGTTCACGACCATCATCAGTGCGATGACTATTCCGGCAAGTGCGGTTATCATCGCTATATCGTCCCGTCCCGTCTGCTTCAAAAGCTGGCATGCAACCGCCACAAGTATCCCTATGCCGGCAATTTTAAGAATAAGCTCTATACCCATCGTTTCATCCTTTCCACGCCCCGAGTGTAATTTTATACCGTTTTCAGGCACACGCCGTTAAAGCATCAGTATCGAAACGGCAAAGCCGAGCAATATCCCGAGCGAACGGTACAGCTTCGCCTTTTGCTTCATAGCCGGCTCCAGCAATTTGAGCGCTTCCTCAAGCCTTTTGAGCGTCATATCCATATTTTTGAGTTGATTCTCCATCCCACTCGCCCCCAGCGTTTCAAAAAAGTCATCAAGTATCAGCAAAACCGATGCGTCAAAGCACATCTCGCTTCGCATTTGTTTCCATGCCGCCGATACGTTTCCCGACACCCCGTGTGCGGCGGACCCCCATATATCCGCATTTTTATAGCCATTTCCGCACAGCAGAGTCCTCACCGGTGCCGCCGAATAAGCAAGGCGGTCACGCATGAGCTTTATATCGTAAATAAGAGAGTCCGTCTTTTCAAGGATAACAAGCCGACTTTTGGAAAACCTTATTCCGCCGAAGGCGCAGACGAAAAACAATATCGCAATGCACAGATACTTAATCATAGTCTAAAGGCAAATCGCCGCCGCAAAGCTCTTTTATGTAAATACCCTCTCTGTTTCTCGCTATCACCGCATAGCGCTCAAAGGCGGCATTGTCCATAAGTCTTTTTATCGAAGGTCTGCGCTTTATTTGCGCTATGCTGCCGCCGTGAACGGACGCAAGCACCGTTATACCGCAGTTAGCCGCCTCCAGTATCGCCTCAGCATCCTTCTCGCCGCCTATCTCATCGGTTATAAGTATTTCCGGCGACAGCGACCTTATCGCCATCAGCATCCCGACCGCCTTCGGACAGTCGCTAATGGTGTCGGTTCTGCTTCCGACAAAAAAGCCTGCGTTTCCCTCGCCCGTTCCCTGTATTTCGTTTCTTTCATCTATTATCACAACCTTGTGCGGACGTGCGACCGATTTACCCTCCGAAAAGCAATATGCCAAATCACGAAGCAGGGTTGTTTTACCCACCCCCGGAGGCGACACGATAAGCGTCGATACGGGATTTCCCTCGGCATTCAGGAAGTGCTTCAATACTTTTTTCGATGCACCGTACAGATGCCCGGGTATCCTTATATTGAATCCCGTTATAGGCAAAAGCCTTTCAACGGCCCCGTTTTTCAAAACAGCTTTACCTGCAAGCCCTATCCTGCAGCCGTTATGAGAAATAAAGCCCCGTTTCAGCTCCTCCTCGTGTGCATATACGGAATACGAACATATCTCCATAAGAAAGCTTTCGCACTCGGAGTCGGAAAAACGATAGTCAATCTGCCTTTCCCCGTGGGCATAGATAAGCTGTACGGGCATATTGCTGCGAAGGCGTATCTCCTCCAGCCCTTGCGTATCCGTCACCATATCTCTCAGCCCTTGCGGCAGGATATTCAATACAGCCTCCAACGGCTTCCACTCTGTCTGCATGTACATGGCTTATCCTCCTCATTAACCATTCTATGTACATGCCCCTTTCGGTATTACCCGATGTGCATTTATTCCCGGACGGGCTTTCTTTTAAATGCTTTCAGCACAGTGATCTTTGCCGTCTGAATTACCGACGCCGTCAGCATTCCGACCCCCTGCATTGCTCCGATAACATCGTCGGAAAGCTCCAAAAACGTGTATCCGCCCATTATAAGCTCCATGCCGCAAACAACTATTTCGGAAAATACGGGTACTATAAGAATGGAAAAGAAGGGATTTTTCATTATAAGTGCAGCCGGTATGCATATCATGGCGTACAAAAACACCGTTATGCCGCCGTCAATACCAAAACGAAACAGACCTGCCGTTATCAAAAATACGGATAAAGGCACTATTATGTTTTGCTTCACCGTCAGAACGGATTTGTCGATAAGCATATAACAGAAGGGACCCATGACTATAGCCGGATTTACAATTACCTCCCTGCACGGACTCACTTCAAAAAGTCCCATTATAATCATGAAAATGCAAAAAAAGGTGTTCCCGAAAATGGTTACGTCCCTTTTCCTCAGACTGCCTGCCGTTATATCGGTGATGCCGCATACTGCAGCGCATAAATAGCACAAAACGCTGAAAGTCATATCACGTTCCCCTTCCTATAATCAATTAGTCTGTTCAGCATTAGGCAGCGGTATGCGGCAAAAACCGTCCGGTTTAATAAAAATAAAAACAGCGACCCGTGTTACCGTGCCGCTGTCTGTGTCACTTATGAGAAAACTCAGTTATTTCTCAATATTTCCTTATCAGTTCTCGGAAGAAAAGCCGGAGAACAGATCTGCCAAAGAGGTGGTTGCTTTTTCAACCGGCGGAAGCTCATAATCTATTTCCTCACGTCTCGGACGACGCTCTGCACGCTCGGGGCGCTCGCCACGCTCGCCTTCGGGACGCTCACGACGCTCACGGCGCTCTGCGGGGGCGTTCTGCTGAGCGGGATGCTCACCGTTGTTGCGCCTCTGCTCCTGCTGGCTGCGGCGCTCTGCACGCTCGGCCGCTATGCGGGCACGCTCTGCCTTTTCCCTTGCGATCTCCTCTGCGATCTCGGGATTCTCCTCAAGGATAACGTCCCTTCTGCTGAGGCTGATGCGCTTGGCCTCGGGATTGACCTCGAGAACCTTGCAGCGAACCATATCGCCCACGTTGATTTCGTCCTCAACCTTGCCGATGCGCTTTGCGGAGACGTGGGAAATGTGGATAAGGCCGTCGATCGTGGGCTCGAGCGATACAAATGCGCCGAACTCGACAATGCGTACAACCTTGCCCTCTACGATGGTACCGACAGGGTACTTCTCGGCAGCCATGGTCCAGGGTTTGGGCTGAAGCTGCTTGTAGCCGAGGGATACTCTTTCCTTGGCTGCATCTACATTGAGGATAAGAACCTCTATCTCCTGACCGGCCTTGAGAACCTCTGCGGGGGTCTTAACTCTGCCCCATGCAACGTCGGTCACGTGTACAAGACCGTCGATGCCGCCGATGTCAACGAATGCACCGTAATCGGTGATCCTGCGGACGATACCGTTTACCTTCATGCCTGCCTTGAGAGCGGCAAACTTTTCCTTCTTCGCTGCTGCTGCTTCCTCAAGGAGAACCGCCTTGTGGGATGCAACGATGCGCTTGCGGGCCTTATCAACCTCGATTATCTTAAGCTTTATGGGCTTTTTAACGTAATCTTCGATCTTCTCTACATACTTGGTAGAAAGCTGGGATGCCGGTACAAAGGCTTTTACGCCGTTGATGGTAGCAATAAGTCCGCCCTTGACAACTTCCTTGGCAATACCTTCGTAGATCTTGCCCTCGTCCTCGGTGTCCTGAATAAGCCTGTCCCAAAGCTTCTTGTTCTCAACGTTCTTGTGGGAAAGAAGTACGTTTCCTTCGCCGTCGTTTACCTTAAGAACTTCTACCTCGATCGTGTCACCAACCTTGAGCACGTCTGCGGGATTCACATTTTCATCATGTGAAAACTCATCCTTAGGAATGAACCCATCAGACTTGTACCCTATGTTCACACAAACCTCTCCATCAACGATCTGAACAACTGAACCTTTAATCAATTGACCGTTTCTGATGCGCACCAAGGTCTTTTCGAATGCTTTTTCGAAGGAGTCCTCGATCGTTTCGGGTTCTACAACAGGTTCTTCAGTCGGTGCAGCGGTCTCCTCCGCTGCGGCGGGTTCTGTGACGGTAGCTGCCTCTTCAGCTTCAACTTCACTCGGGCATTCAGCCATCGTCTTTTCCAATTCGCTCATTATGGTTATAACCTCCCTAATCATCCGTTGCGGCGTCGATGCGCCTGCAACAACACCTATTATATCATCAGAATTTAGTTTTTCAATAGCAAGTTCGCTCGGATTTGCTATGTATTGAACTTTTTTGCAAAATTTTTCGCAAATTTTTGATAGTTTTTCGGTATTGGAGCTGTTGCGTCCGCCTATTACTATCACAACACTGCACTCCTTTGCGATCCTTTCCGCCTCACGCTGCCGCTTTTCGGTGGTATCGCATATAGTGTTGAACGATATACATTCTCCGCATTTTGATTTCACTATCGGCTCTATGCGCCTGAACATCTCCGCCGAAAACGTCGTTTGTGAAACGAGGCACGCTTTCTCGACATAAGGAAGATTGTTTGCCTCCTCCTCACTCTGCACAAACGCCGCTTCGTCATTGCACCAGCCGTTTATGCCTATGACCTCGGGATGATCATGCTTGCCCGCAATGATTATACCGTAACCCTTGTCATAATATTCCTTAACTATCCTGTGGATACGCTTAACAAACGGGCAGGTTGCGTCAACCATCTCCACTCCCTTGATGCGGCATTTTTCATAGACGTCGGGTGAAACGCCGTGCGATCTTATTATAAGCCTGTCTCCTGCGCCGAGCGTTTCCAAATCATCCGTAGGAACGATGCCCTGTGCAGCAAGCTCTCCCACAACGTCGGCATTGTGTATAAGCTGTCCAAGCGTATATACCGACTTGCCCGCTATTGCGGCACTTTTTGCCATATCGACCGCCCTGCTCACGCCGAAGCAAAAACCCATGTTATCTGCGCTTATTACCTTCAATCTTCTCCTCCAGTTCGATCCTCAGGGCGCTTATCGCATCGCTTATCTCATCCGTCACAACATCCACCAGGACAGATTTTTTGGAATCGGCAACGAGCTCACTCACGTTTATGGGCTTACCGACGGCAACCTTGGGGCGAAGTCCGTCATAGCTTGAGCTGTGTATATATATCGGTACAATAGGTGCTCCCGTCCTTATGGCAAGGAAAGAGACGCCTTTATTGAGCTTATCGAGTTCATAGGTAACGGAGCGTTTTCCCTCGGGGAAAATCCCGAATACCTTGCCCTTTTCAAGCACCGCCATCGCCTTTTTGAGCGATTGTCTGTCGGCGGTTTCCCTGCTTACGGGAAACGCCAGCACAGCCCGCATTAGTAGAGCCAGCAGTTTCTTTTCAAAAAGCTCCTTTTTCGCCATAAAATGTACTATTCTCGGCGAAATTATCGCAATAAGCAGCGGGTCGAATGCGGCAATATGATTTATCGCAAATATAGCCTTTCCCTTTATGTTGAGATTTTCCTGCCCCAGCACCATCGGGCGGAGTATCAGCCACATTATTGGGGCAATAAATATCTTTAGAAACCAATAAATCATTTCAGCTCACCTTTAATTCTGCATATCATTTTGTCAACCACCTCGTCTATGCTCATATATGTCGTATCAAGCACCATGGCGTCCTCGACCAATTTCAGCGGTGCAAACTCACGCTCCGAGTCAGTCTTGTCACGGCTTCTTATTTCCTCGATTATTCGTCCGGCATCGGCATTCTCGGCGGCAAGCCCCTTGCTTTTAAGCTCCTCCAGCCGCCTTCTTGCCCGCTCCTCAACACTCGCCGTGACAAAGAACTTGAATTCGGCATTCGGAAGCACGTATGAACCTATCTCGCGCCCGTCCATTACCACATCATACTTTTCCGCAAATTTCCGCTGAAAGGCCGCAAGCTTTATTCGCACCTCGGGTATGGTCGAAATGTCCGAAGCCGCCTTGGATACCTCCTGCGTGCGAATGAGCATCGTAACGTCCTCTCCGTCGATAAACACGTGCTGTACCCCGTCGGAATAAACGACGTCCACCACCGTGGTTTTCATCATTTCGATTATGCTTTCCCTGTCAAAGCAGTCAATGCCGAGCCGCAGCGCCTTTAAGCCTACGGCCCTGTACATTGCGCCCGTGTCGAGATGAACCAGATTCATCCTTTCGGCAAGCAGCTTTGCCGCCGTGCTTTTTCCCGCTCCCGCAGGTCCGTCAATCGCAACCGTTATCATTTTCGACTCCTTATCTTACGGAATTTCCCGCCAGGAATGCGGTGGAATAAGCTATCTGCAGGTTGAATCCGCCCGTAAAGGCGTCCACGTCTATAACCTCGCCCGCAAAAAACAGCCCTTCTGTCAGTTTCGACTCCATGGTCGAAGGATTTATCCCTTTTACGTCCACGCCGCCGCGTGTAATTATCGCCTCGTTTATCGGCAGCGTTTCTTTGACGGTAAATTCGAGCTTTTTCAGCGTTTCCGTCAATTTTCTGCGCTGCTCCCTCGTTATTCCGTCAACGCCGGTTTCCGGAGCAATGCCGCTTTGTTCGATCACCGTCGCAATAAGGCGATGCGGCAGAAGATCTATCATGGCGTTGTTAAGCTGCTTGTGCTTGTGCTTTTCAAAATCTCTTAAAAGCCGTTTGTCAAGCTCCTCATGAGTAAGACCCGGCTTCAGGTCGATTTGACAGCTTATGCCGGACGGCATATCCGCAATAATACTGCTGAGCGTCAGCACCAGTGGTCCCGATACACCAAAATGCGTAAACAGCAGCTCGCCAAGCTCCTCATATACGCACTTTTTGCCCCTGTACGCCTTCAGGGTAACGTTTTTAAGCGACAGCCCCATCAGCTCCCTGCACCAGTCCTCACTGCTTACCAGCGGTATCAGCGCAGGCATAGGCGGATTGACCTTATGACCGAAACTTTCGGCAAATGCGTATCCGTCACCCGTTGAGCCCGTGCTTTTGTAGCTTGCTCCGCCGGTGGCGATTATAACGCTGTCAAACGTCCTGCCGATACCCTCAAGTGCGAATTTGCCGCTTTCTCCGTCTTTTGCGATGGCAGCTATCCGCTTGTTGACAACAACGTTCACGCCGCATTTTACCGCATACGAGGACAGCGCCTTTATTACGTCGCTCGACTTGTCGCTTTCCGGAAAAACACGGTTTCCTCTCTCGGTCTTTGTCGGAACGCCCATGGAGTTTATGAGCCTGACTATGTCGTGATTGTCAAAGGCGTTGAATGCACTGTAAAGAAACCTTGGGTTCCTGGCAACGTTCGCCATAAATTCGTCCATCGGGGCAAGATTGGTTATGTTGCATCTGCCTTTGCCGGTCAGATACAGCTTTTTGCCAAGCTTCTCGTTACGCTCAAACAAAGTAACCGCATGTCCGTTTTTGGCTGCGGCCGCTGCCGCAAGCATCCCTGCGGGGCCTCCCCCTATTACGGCAACGCTGCTCATCTTTCACCCTCAAAAAGCGTCTTAAGCTCGTTCATCCTTGCACGGTCGGTCAAATCCGTCTTCAGAGGCGTGACCGTCACATACCCGCAGTTGCCCCAGCGCTCGTCGTTATCGTCCGTATCGCAGCACTCTGTCAGCTTACCTGCAGGAACCCAATAATACGGTGTGTTGTGCGTATCGAGCCTTTCGGTGTACTCCATTTCATATCTTTGTTCGCTGAGCTCGGTTATACGCACGCCCTTTATTTTATCGGCAGGCAGGTCAGGAATATTTATATTAATAAGCAAATTCGACGGCAGCCCGCACTTATCGTAGCAGTTGACAAAGCACGCCGCTATCTTTGCCGAGTCCGCCATATTTTCGGGTCTGAAGCGAAGATTTGATACGGCCATTGACGGAAGCCTGTTCAGCGCACCCTCTATCGCCGCCGCTACCGTGCCGGAATAGAATATGTCCGTTCCCCGGTTCTCACCCAAATTTATCCCCGATATGACCAGGTCGGGCTTTATGCCGAGGTTGCCTATCGCAAGCTTCACGCAATCGACGGGCGTTCCGCTGACGGCGTATGCCTTTGCCGCTTCAAAGCCGACTGCTTTCTCGGCGCATCTTAGCGGCATATTCATCGTAAACGAATGCGCCGCACCGCTTCTTTGGGTATCGGGCGCAACGACAAAAACCTCATGTCCGCTTCTTGTAAGCTCGTTTGCAAGTGCGGCTATCCCTTCCGCAAAAATCCCATCATCGTTTGTCAAAAGTATGCGGAACATCCACGCATCCCCCATTCTCGCTCATTTTACAAATAATTATAGCATCTTACCGCACGTTTCTCAAGACAGGAAATTCCCTCACCGCTGCGGAAAGAGATATTTTCGGTGAGTTTTTGGCATCCGGCATATCCACGCCATGCAAAAAGTCCGTTTCGGGTACGTAAGTTTGATTTTTGGGGCTACCGGTGGTAAAATGGATTACCGATGAACCCGAATTTGCGGAGGGCATACCATGGCGAAAACAATGAAGCTGACGGCAGCAATATCGCTGATATTGACCGCCCTTTGCTGTCTAATGTATCACCTCACGGACAGCAAAATATTGCTTGCCGTTGCAATTACATTAGGAACGATTGCGTACCATTTTAACATCAGGTTATTGGTCGGCGGATTGTTCGATGCGATCATGAAAAATAAAGCGGATCATACCAAAAAGTGGTTTCAGGTCAGCGAAGCTGAAATGAAGCTCTATGAGCGCCTTAAAGTCAAAAAGTGGAAAAACAAAATGCCCACTTATGATATTGATGCGTTTGATACTTCAAAGCACAGCTGGGATGAAATCGTTCAGCCCATGTGTCAGTCCGAGCTGGTGCACGAAACAAACGTTATTCTCAGCTTTCTCCCCGTTGCCGCATCGGTTTGGTTCGGTTCGTTTTGGGTATTTTTGATCACATCCCTATTGAGTGCCGTGTTTGATCTGATGTTTGTTTTTATGCAAAGATTCAATCGTTCACGAATTTTAAGGATGAAAGCAAAGAGGTAGATTCTTCTTTACCGAATAACAAACAACGGTATCCGTCACGGGCGCCGCATTTTTGTAATCGGGTTGTTCGTCTATTCCGTCAGAAGGTTGCTATCTTCGCCTTAATCGGCTTCACGCTCACTCAAAAAGCTGTCCCGGCAGCTTCAGCTTTTCCTTGAACGGGAATCCACTGTCAAATGCTTCGACCTCACCGGCATCGACGTAATAGCCCTTTGGCGTCTGATATACTCCGGTAATGCCTCTTAAATACCCTGGCTTCAGCTCCTTGCAGAGGAAGAACGATGAATCCGCATCCTCCGGCAGGTCGTGGTAGCGAATGCCGAACTTGCTTGAATAGTCGAATCCGCACTTTCCGTAAAAGTGTATGTTCCCCTCAAACAAAACCGCCCCATACCCAAGTGCCTCAGCCTTTTCCAACGAATAATCGAGCAGCTTCTTTCCGTATCCCCTGCGTTTCAGCTCCGGTGCGATACAAATCGGCCCCATCGTCAGAACCGTAATATTCCTGCCGTCGTCGGCATTTATGACGGTTTCCATGAACATATTCTGCCCTATCAGTCTGCCGTCCTGCTCCATGACAAAATCAAGCTCCTTTACGAATGCCGGATCGTCACGCAGCACATGAATAACATAATGCTCGCTGCACCCCGGGCGGTAAACATTCCAGAACGACTCCCTTATCAGGTTTTCAACCTCCCTATGGTCGCTTTCTTTTTCAAAACGGATGATATAGTCGCTGCTTCTCATTCCTGTCCTCCCAAATCGCCTTTACCTAATTTAGCCTTGCACAGCCTTCAGGAAGCTGTGTGCCCGGATATTGTTCCATTCCCTGTTCTCGCACCAATATACGGTTCTTTCGCTCACATTATACACCATTGATATAACGGTCGGAAGCTCCTCCTGTGAAACGGCACGCAGCACCGAAAAGCAATCCTCCACGCCAAAGTCATTCGAGGCGTTTTTAAGCATAGCGTCGGCCTTTTCATACCTGTCCCGTCCCATCCACGGATGCTTCTCGGCATCCATTTTGAACGGCGAAAAGTTTGTCAGTATCTTGTACTCGGGCCTTTCATAATAAATATGTCCCTGCCCCGGGACGATGTGAAGCACGTTCCCCTCTGCGTCCGACAGCGCCGCCATGAAGGTTACGCCCGGAATACTGCACATCGAACGTTCGTCCGCAATTTGCCGAATATCCTGCAAGGTCTTTTTCCGCATCAGCAGATCAATATCAAGCAGGATGATATTCTCGCCGCCATCTTTGGGATCGCTTCTTTCATCGTAGGGCCAGCAGGTCGGCATTCCGACAAAATCGCCCCTCGGATTTGCGCCGAACAGCGGAAGCCAGCCCTCCTTTTGATCGTTCACCTCAATGAACACGCCTTCCTTCGCCGTCCGCACTCTATGCTCCATGCCCAAAAGGTCAAGGTTCCACCCCACTATGGTTTTTCCCTTGTTTACAACGATACTCGTGCACATACGGTTTCTCCCCGTGTAAAATAGTTTTGTAGGTATTGCAATGAATCGAGTCTTGCCGTCCACTCAAAGGTTTTATTCAATATCCATCATAAGAATTCCTGCCTTTCCGTAAGGATACTCTTTTTATTGCTCCATACACTAACGGCACGCCATGGGTGTTGGTCGGCTACGGCCAAGGGCAAGGACGGCCGTTGCTTGTTGCATTTGTCGGTGATACAATAAACGCACCGATAAGCTTGAATTTGACGAAAAGCTATCACGGGAATAAAAGAAGGAGTTTTGGGACTATATGTGGAATGAAATAAAAAATGAATTTGATATCGAAAATTTGATGAAAGAATATAGCTGCTTTCACGATAGCTGTATAGTATCAATAAACTATCATAGCGGAGCATTTGTTAATGATAAGGGTGCTATGGCAAATGGCGAATTGCTTGAGCACAGTATTGAAATGGTATTACATAGTCAGTGTAATAAACCTATTAAACTGCGTTTTACAGGAGTAAGAAAATGTAATAATGTTGGCTGGGAGGATAATTATTTCTGCGACATTTTTGGTGCATATTTAAATTTTCATAGCGACCTGCTTGGTAAAACTCGTGATGACAAGCTGATAGTATGGGCGGATTGGGATGGTTTTAATCCCATAAATTATACGGAAGAAAAACTGATTTCCACTAACGGAACATACAGTACTTATGTAATTGCCGAAAAGCTGTTTTGGAGAACAATGACGAAGGACTAATACAGAAAGACAAATTCCAATTTGTCGAACAGATAAATACGGCAACCTTGGAGAATGCCGTATTTTCATATAAGTCCGTAATATTGAAATGCTTCCCGAATGGCAGTTTCCTTTTCGGGAGTTAGGTTCGTGGGCGGTCTGCCAGCGGTGCGGAGCGAGCCTACCGCAGAGCGGTGGACAAGCTAACGGAACTTCTGGTTGCCGAAGGTGCGCTCCATGCTGTCCGGCTGAAACAGAAATCCAAGACCAAGCGCAAAAAGAAAATCGCCGCCGCAATCTACGAATACCAAGCGGACTGTGACGGCGAATGGGGTGAGATTTCATTGGATTTTGAAAGCAGCACAGCAGAGATCATCCGACTTGCTGATTGGGACACGATGAAAACAAACCGCTTTGCGAACAAAGCGATAGCGTATCTTTTGAACTGTGAGAATGAGAAGTTGCCAAAAGAAACGATAACGGCTTTTAAGCTATAAATATATAGCAAAGCACGAGTATTCCTCTTAAAATGAAGTAACACTCGTGCTTTGTCTCTCATATGTGCAGTGTGGAATGCAATTCCAACGATATATCTTTATTAAACTTTATTGTAATTTCAGTACGGGGGATAAGCGTCGTGCCAAAGTCAATGCCAGTCCAAGTTTAATTAGGTCAGGAATGATAAACGGTATTACGCACCAAGCAAGAACCATCGCAAGGCCTACGGCTCCATTTGCCTGAGCGTAGACAATCATAAACCACACGGTTCCAAAAGAGTAACACACCGCTAAGCCAATAACCATAGCAAGGATTTCTACCCACAGTTTTTTCCCTAAGAAATGGACAATCAGCCAGTAGACCAGCCCCATAAAAATAAAACCAACGATATATCCGCCTGTGTTTCCAAAGAGAATACCGATTCCAGAAGTAAACTGTGCAAATACCGGGACTCCAACTGCTCCAAGCAATACATATACGATAATAGCTACTGTCCCACGCTTGCCACCTAAAATTGACAATACGAAAAATACAGCAAAAGTCTGCATTGTAAACGGTACAGTTGTTGGTATGCTTATCCAAGAGCATATTGTAATTAGAACTGCTCCCAGTGCTATGTAAACTAAGTCAATCGTCTTATAGTTTTTCTTCATTTCTTTTGCGTCATTCATAGTAAACCTCCGTACTCCTGCAAAGCTCAAACCATTGGCAGCAGGTGCAAATGTTATTAAATTTGTCCGTTTCAAAAATCCGTTCCCGTGCTTTGCTCGCAACCTCTGCCCACGGAACATTTTCCCTATAAGCGAGATTGCAAATACTTAGAACGGCACTGTCCATCAATGCCACTTTTTCAAGTGAAGTGCAGACACTGCTTATATTATTCGGACACATTTTGCAAAGATCATCACATCCTTGTGCAACAGTAAATTGGGTCTTGGGATTCTCTGTAAGCTCCGATACAATAGATTTCATATGTGCGGTGAAGTCTGCATTATATCCATGCCCCGTAAATTTCTGAATACAGAGTATGTGGTGCGGCCTTAAATTCATTTCCAAACCTCCTTTGACTTGAAACTCAGAGGATACACCGCCCAATTGCTTCGTCGTTTCCGTGGGCACCTCTATAATCTGCATTATAGCACAAAAACAGCCAATTGTCAACCTGTTGCTAAATTGAGGTTGACAATTGGCTGCATTGAATGATTTATTGCAATGTTTCTGCTTCTAAATACGGATTTCACCAGAAGATAGGGTAATGCGTTCACCGCTTTCATTTTTCACGACCAAATGTCCAACAGAATCAACATCTATCGCAGTCGCCTTATATTCCACCTGATTTTGAATAACGGTTATTTTCTTTCCCAACACCATAAGTCTTTTTTTATATTTTTCAAAAATTTCTGTTTCGCTTGGCAAAGTCTCGAATCCTAAAATCCTGTTTATAATTTCCGCCGATAGTCTATTTCTCACTCCAGACATCTTTTCATCAGGATAGATGGAAGTTGCTATAGATTGTAAATCACATGGAAAATCTTCTGTGCGTGTATGAACATTTATCCCAATGCCAAGAACAACCCAGTCTAAACCGCCGCTCTCAAAATCAGTTACAGCTTCCGTTAAAATTCCACATACTTTTTTTCCATCAATAAATATATCGTTGACCCATTTAATTCTCGGTACTTTTGTAGAAATACTTTCTATCGCTTCGCAAACTGATACTGCTGCAAAAGCAGTTACAGAGGTTGGATTTTTAAAGTGCATCGCTTCAGGACGTAATACGATACTCATGTATAACCCGCCACCAGACGGTGAAAAAAAATTACGGGAATATCTACCTCTACCCATTGTTTGACAATCAGAAATAATGATTGTACCATGCTCAGCACCTGCGACTGCCATTTCTTTAGCCGTTTTATTAGTGGATTCTAAGGATTTGTGTACTTGAATTTTATTAGCATAAAATTGACTTCTTTCGGATAAAAACGGCTTTATTCCCGGTATAGAAATTATGTCATTTTCGGCAGAAAGACAGTATCCTTTATTCGTGACAGCGACAATATTATAGCCATCTTTTTGAAGTTCCTTTATAGCCTTCCACACAGCATTTCTTGAAATGCCTAATACCCCGGCAAGGTGTTCGCCTGATATGCTTTCTCCCCGCTGCTGCTCAAGCAACTCTAATATGCGATTTTTTGTACTCATTTTGTTTTCACCATCCTAACTACTAATATTGTATCATCTTTTACGTTCATTATCACCCTTATAACATACTATGGTTCACATTCCAATGTGGAAATAATGATGTCCTTCTTCGCAATAATAAACAAGTCGCCTAAGCTCTTGTGGCTTTAGCCGACTTGTTTGTGATTTAGTCTAAAGACTTGTATTCGGTTACAGTCTTCAAATATGTTTTAGGATCACCGTTCAGGATCAGCTCAGCGTATGCTACCGGGTCATTGTAGATCAGATAGTCCAGTTCCGAACGCTGATACATATTGTCGGCAACCTCGTTCTCCACGGCGATAGTATCAATGGCAATCATGCTGCCATTTGCAAATTTCAGCTCCACACAGGCGGTGTCCATGTTGAACTCACAAGAAATCAATCTATCCATAAGAAACCTCCGTTCTGCGGGATGTTAGATCATCCCAAAATATTTGAATGCTTCTCGGATTGCTTTCTCTTTTTCCGGCGGACACTGGGGCTGTCTGGAATCCTCGGATTTCGGCAGATTATAGTTTTTGCCTACTTCAATCCCACATTTCCGTTTAATCTGTGAAATATAGAGGTTGGACACCTTTAACCCGGTATGCTCCAAAACATACTCCTTGATCTGCGGATAGGTTGCTCCATCTTGGAACTCCGACATATCCATATCTTCCAAAGAGAACTCAACCCGAATCTTTTTCGAGTCGACCTCACCCTTGGAAAGCAAGACAACCGTCTCCACAGTTGTCCCTTTAGGTAGGGAGTCTACCAATGAACGAGTTTTATTAAAACCAATACTCATTCATCTTTGATAGGAACTCTTTTGTCATGGGGAAACCCGAACTTTCTCCTATGACAGAATCAACGCCACAATAAGGACAGATTGCTGTTCCTTCTGTATCCTTAATCCAGTCTGTTATTTCCTTTGGGTCAAAAATTTTTAAACAAAAGAAGCAGCCGCACTTTTGGTCATTCAATAATGCTTTTTTATGATTGGAACAAAATTTATGTGCTTCTATAATTCTGCTATCTTCCAACTCTTGTCCCTCCTAACGCAAAATTGTATATCAGACTACTGTTCTTGTGATGTCTTCAAATCTTTCGTATGCACAGAAATGCGGACATAATCGTCGGCCTTTTCCCTACTTAAAAGAACAACACTTTCAACATGTGTGTCATTGTCCAAACTCAAACTCATATCTTCCTCAATAATCGGGAGCTTGAATTTGATGGACTTGAGCCACTGTCCGTTGGGTTGGCGTTCCT
>SAMEA3663207__coassemble_33_pt1 | contig 94291 bp, 87 predicted proteins | sample SAMEA3663207__metabat2_low_PE_015 | metagenome-assembled genome bin SAMEA3663207 (sample SAMEA3663207) | pig gut metagenome | biome: pig gut; feature: pig-associated habitat; material: faeces | place: China | collected 2013 | reverse complement strand
TATGCGACTGAATTTATGCCGTCGCATCTATGCGACTGAATTTATGCCGTCGCATTTATGCCGTCGCATTTATGCGACTGTATTCATGCGACTGCCGTTTAACGGTACCGATAAACAATGCTGAAACAAAACACACTCATTGCGGTTTATGTGCTTTTGCCGATGCTATTCTGTTTCAACGATCGGTCTGGTTCGCTTCGATGTCGCCGCATTGAATCTGACCGCCGCATTTATTCGGCTACGCATAAGTGGCATTTTGCATTGCAATTTGTGTCCCTGCAAAGACGCTTGCCTCTGTGTTGTGCATTCGGTCGGCATACACTTGTTCCAATTATAAATATACATCAGAGCGCAGAAAAAATCAAGCCGAAAGTGAAATACTTATTGTGTCGTTTCACGGGTTTTTTGCGCTTTTATGGGGCGTGAGCGAGAAAGTGTGCACAGAATGTCGCCTGTACGAGCGCCATGCTTTTTTACCTGCCGATAACGGTGCCGAACGCCTGCCATCGGTAAAAAATACCGCCGCCACGGGGCTTATAGACATCTTGAAAACTATCCGAATTTCATATCGTTCATCGGTTCGGCACGAGCTCATCCCAAAATAACGAAAAATTGTTCTTGATATTTCCCAAAAGCCTTGTAAAATAAATACGACACAAGGTTTTATGGAAAAAGGAGCAGATTTATGAAGAGAACCGTTTGTTTCCAAATCGCAATAGTTTTGCTGATTTTACTTGCCGCCAGTGCCTGCAAACCCTCGGCCGATAGCTTGACCGATGATGAAATCGCAATGAAAGTCAGCGAGTTTTCTTTTTCGCTGAATAAAGAATTTCAAAAAGCGCAGGAAGCGTTTGATCTGGTAAGCTCTGATGAGGATATAAAAGCTCCGACTTGCTTCGCGGAAGGCAAAGACCTTATAATCATTTATGAGCATGACGTGATAACCGCAGCAACGCGGGATGACTGGACAGAATTGGCTTTGGACGATGATTATATTCATTACCCTCGCTTCGAGGATTTGGTGGCGTTTGTCGGTGATGACAGCGTAAGATTGGTGATAAAGTATATTGACGTCAATGGTGTGACGCTGCTGACTCATATAATCGACAAGGAGTATAAGCCGTTCGTTGCGGACGATAATGCGGAGATTGATTCGGATGAGGAAGAAGCTTATCTTAACAAATATTGCAGCGATAACAGAGAAAGATTAAGCGAAGAATACAAGGGGCTTTTTGACGGTGCTGAGGGGCCGGATTGCTATGTTGAAAATTTGAATCTGGTATTTGAATACAGATATACGGAGTATATTACACGGATGCAATTTTTCGGAATAATTGAAGAAGCTGCTTTACAACTGCAAACGGTAGCGGATGAACTCACGGCGGCTGCAGGCAGTATGGACGTCGGATTGATTATACGCTGCTTTGATACCAATGGTGAAAAGCTGTTGGATTATGGGATAGGCGGAATGAATATCATTGCGGAGCTTGAGAGCGATTGAGGCGGCGCCTGCCGAAATCCATCGGACGCAGCCGAAAGCATTTGCGTCGAGCATTTGACGTCCGAAGCAATATATCGCACGCAAAGCATATACCATTCGTGGCCATAGGTAACCGATACATTGCGAAAGAGTAACTAAACGGAGCAGAATCAAGGTAAGAGTAAGCAAAAGTATAACTTACTGTTTTTTCTCCGATAAGAAGGTTTCAAGGTTTATTGTGTGATGATATTTGATTGATGCTTTTTTGTCTTTTTCAATCATGAGTGTCGTAAGGTCGATATCATTAATTGCAGCAATAGCAACAATGTAGTGTATCATATCCGCAAGCTCAATACCTAATTGCTCCTGAAGATCATTTTCGTCAGATGCTTTACGACCGGCTCGCTTGTTCAACACTTCGGCAACCTCTCCAATTTCCTCTACCAACTTCATAAACATACTTTGTTCAGTGGCCCAACCACAGTAACGGTCTGCCAGATATGCCTGCAGTTCATCGATGGAAATCTTCACTTTGCATTCTCCTTTGCGGTATTGATGGATGCAATCAAGATGCGGCGGATCGTTCCACACTGATTATAAAGATCTATTGCTGTATCTCTATTCAGAATATCGGATTTTACAAACAGCTCAAGCCAATATTCCGTTTCGTAGCATTCTTTTAAAGCAATCTGCAATTTTGCAATAAAATCGGGTTTGCCATGGGCATAGTTCGCTTCGTGAATGTTGGCACCAATTGAGGTCGCAGAACGCTCCAACTGATTCACAAGGGAATAATGGCCTTTGATATTTTCGCAGAGCTTAATTATCTTAATGGCAAAGTCCATGGATAATTCAACAAGCTTATTTTCTTTCATAATCCTTACCTCTGCAAATATTATAATATATTTAATGAAATATTGCTATGCAATATGAAATAATCCTTCGGATTATGAAATATTTTGCCTTAACGGCAAAATGTGAAATAAAATAAATCCACTCACGCCCGCAGGCATTTCACATTGCGAAGCAATATTTCACACGCGGGGCGTATTTCACAAATCCCGCCAGGGATTTATTTCATTGAAAAGAACCCACATTTGTCGCAGACAAATGTGGGTTCTTTTCATGGCACCCCGTAGGGGAGTCGAACCCCTGTTACCGCCGTGAGAGGGCGGTGTCCTAGGCCACTAGACGAACGGAGCATCATTACAGAAGCATTATATATGCCCCGAATGAATTTGTCAACAGCTTTTTTTTATGTTTTTTCTGCGACGGATTTTGCGGACGCATTCACCGAAAAAACGCCGCAGCAGTCCGAAATTTAACTTAATTTTAATAAATTGGTTCAATAAATGCCTTGCAACAGGCGTTCATTTTGTTATAATGATACATGTAATATTGGTTTTTAGGAGGTACTCCGATGATCTGTAAAAACTGCGGTACGTTCAACGAGGATTATCTTGAATACTGCAAAAACTGTGCGTCGCTGCTTGAGGGGGACGCTGATAATACCGAGATTTTGACTGCGGCCGAGAGCGTTGCCGAGGAGGTTTCGGAGGCGGCGGAGGTTACTGCGAAAGAGGCAGATAAAGCCGCAAACGCTTTTGTAACGATGCCCGACTGGAAAAATTTTGACACCAACGTGGCGGACGACGAGGAAATGCCGCCGCAGTATATACCCAAATATCAGCCGAGGAAGGCGGCGGCGCCCAAGGCGAATGCACCCAAGGCGAATACGCCCAAGGCGAATGCACCCAAGGCGAATGCGCCCAAGGCGAATACGCCCAAGGCGAATACGCCCAAGGCGAATACGCCTGTCAAGAACGAGGTGGTTCCGATCCTTTTTGAGGAGGACGAGGACTTTGACGTAAAGCCTTTTGGGAAAAAATCCCCGTTCACCGTTGAGCGTGCCGAGGAAACGGCGCAGGAGCCCGATGCTCTTGGCGGACTGTTCGATGACTTTGACGAGCCTGAGACCAAAAAGCCCAAGCGTCGCTCCGGCGGTTTTTTTGCTGCGTTCACCCGTGCCGATGACGACGAGGACGATTTTGATGACGAGATCGAGGACGAGGGAGAAGAGTTTGACGACGAGGAAGAGTATTACGAGGAGCCCGCAAGGAAACCGAGGCGCTCCCGACAGGAAAAGCCTGCCGGCATAAGATACGCCGACCCCGTTGACGACGATTATTTCCACGAAGCCAACGGCGAATTTGAAAGGGACGACTTTTCCGGGTATAACAAAAGGCGCGGCGGCGGTGTCAAGCTGTCCGGCAAGGTGAAGCTGATAGGAATAATCGTTGCGGCTCTGCTGGTTGTGCTCGGCATAACCGCAATAATTCTCGGCAGCGCATACGACGGTCTGGGCAACTTCACGTCCCACGCCTTCGGCGGCAATCCGTTCATGCGCCCCACCACCCTGGAGACCTCCACCATGGAGGACGGCAGCCCCGCATATAAAATCACCGTCTATGCCCCCAACGGCAGCTCGGTCAGATTTACTCACGGCTCGCTCAATCAGCAGGAGCAGATAAAGGTTGACAACAGGATAATCTTCCGCATTCCCGAGGCGTTCTGGATGCCCTCCGAGCCTGCGGAGACCAATCCGCATCTTGTCACCCCCAACCTCACGCTCATAACCAAGGACGGCGAAGAGGTTCCGATTACCGAGTTCATCGTGCATGAGCTTGATCTCATTGTCGGCGCTTTGGGACAGACCGACCCCGAGGGCAACGCATACACCGAGAAGGATGCGGAGAAGGGCGTTGCGGTCACAGCCATACCGATAGAGGTTCCCTCGATCGTCATGACGCTTACCAGCCCCGTTGAAATGAACCTTGCCGTAAGCTCGCCGAGCCTTCTCGTCGAGGGCAAGGTGGAGAGCAATCTTGTCGAAGTCACCGTAAACGGTGTTGCCGTCGTTGTTGATGATACCGGCGCATTCAGCCATACCGTAACGCTTGAAAACGTCGGCGCACAGACGGTTCTTGTCGAGGCGAAGCGTGCGGGCTACATGACCGCAAGGCAGGAGATAAAGGTTGATTACAGCCTGGAGAGCGTAAACTTCTCGCTGGACGAGGGCGTTGCGCTCAGGACAAAGAGCTCCACCCTCACCCTCAAGGGCAAGGTAAGCCCCGGTTCGACGATAAGCGTGACCGGCGTTGAGCTTGCGGGTGAGCCCACCGTATTGTCCGACGGCTCGTTCACAATCGAAATATCCATGCCCGAGGTAGGCTTTGCCGATGCCACCATTTTGGTATCAAACGGCGGTCTGACCACGCAGGAAACGCTCCACGTTGAAAGAGCGCCTGCGGATTCGAGCGCATTCAAGGAGAACGCACAGAGGCTCGATTACGACAGGTGCGTTGAAACGCCCTTCCACAAGCAGGACTACTACCAGAAGGAGTGCACGGTTGTGGAGATAATCAACGCCGAGCCGTATGTAATTGCAAAGATCAAGTTTACAAGCGGTCGTGTTGCGTACATCATCTATCATAACAGCTATGACGGTGCCGCCGAGATAGAGGAGGGCAAGACCTACTCAATAGGCTGTATCCCCAACGGTCTTTACGAGGAAACGGGCTGCCCGTACCTTTACACCTGGTTCGTCTGGAGAGAGTCCTGATTTAAGCGATAATACGAATGCCGCAGCTTATGCTGCGGCATTTTGTTATCCTCCGAAAGTCAGGCGGTTAATGGCTTTTTCGTATTTTAGGGAAAGCTGTGTCAATATCCGAGGCTCCTGCCGCCTTAACCTTTCCTCAGCTTTTTCGCCGTGCTTTCTATGCTTTTGCGTATAAGCGCATCGAAAAGCGGCTTCAACGCCTCGGACGGCACATAGCGTTTCGCTTGACGCAGGCAAAGAGGGCGCATGGCATTCCACGCTTCGGGGGCTTCGGCAAGGCAAAGAAGGCTTTCCTTCAGCACACCGGCGTTTATGTGCGCTTCGCCCTCCGGAGCTTTGCAGATAATGCCCGTTTTGTTCGGCACGACTATCTCCGAATTGTAACGCCAGTCGCTGGCGATAACCGGCACGCCGGCGGCCATGGCGTCTATAAGCGTACCGGCAAAGCCCTCCCCGTCGTAATAGGTGGGGAACAGCAGCGCCGTGTAATTCTTGAGAACATCGGTGCTTTTGTCGAATCCGACCGTGCCCGTGTAGCGCACCGAATCGCCCGTTTTAGCCCGCAGCGCCTCAAACCACTCCGACTGCGAAGGCTCAATCTGACCGTATATGTCGAGGGTGAACGTCGGCCCGTGCTCGGCGTTTATGCTCAAAACCGCCTCGACCGCTTCACCGATGCCCTTTTCACGCATCACCCTCGAAAACGTGCAGAGGGGATACGGACGGGCTGCGGCGGCGGGAAGCTCGTTCTCGGCGAGTATGCGTATGTTTTTGCAGTTCGGCACGACCGAAACGTTGTTAAAGCCCCTTATGCCGAGTGCTTTTTTCATCTGCTCCGTTTCGGGATAGATGCCCGAAAAGCGTTTGAGACAGCGTGCGGTGAGGCGGTGCGAATCGAGATATTCGGGAAGCCAGCCGCCGATAACGACGTAGTGCAGGGATTTTTTGTACAGGCGGTTTATCAGGGACAAAAGGCTCGAAAACACCTTTAATCCGTTGTGTGCGGGGAGCATTATCACGTTGTCCGAGCTTTTTATCAGCCTTATACAGCCGGCGATAAGCCCAAACGGGTGCCTGCGCCAGTTGTACGTGTCGAGACAAAGCACGTTCTCCCTGCCGAATGCGGCCTCAAGCTCGGCGGTGACTATCTTCGTTTTCACCGTCTGCCCGTCAAAAAACTCCCTGCCGCCGCCGTAATGTCCCAAAATTCCGACCAATGCCATTTATAAACCCTCCTTGATTATGGATTTTACGATACTATCAGGCGGCGAATTTGTCAAGCCGATGCACAAAAGTAGAAACGATAGTGTGTTTGTCCAAACTGGCAGATACCCACATCGAAATGGAGATTGACCCCGAAGAACTGGACACTATTACCGCAAAGGCGTCTCCCATATACCCCGAGATAAAGGCGTATGTTTTGGAGCATCACGGCTTAAAGGTCTCCAGCCTTGCCATTGCCCAAGCCAAAAAGAAATGCGGCTTGGAAGTTGGCGAGTGCTACAATCTCCCCTCGGGACACGGCAGACCGCCCACAAACCTAACCCCCGAACGGGAAGCTGCCATTCGGGAAGCATTCCAATATTATGGACTTATATGAAAAGACGGCATCCACCACGGGTGCCGTCTTTATCTGTTCGACAAATTGGAATTTGACAGTATTACAACTGCTTTATCTCATTGGCAATCACAGCCACAGTTTTGGCGCTAGTATCAATTTTAATGGTATTGAGTGCTTGATACATCGGTATTCTTGCTATGCTTCGCTCAATTATATCTTCAGAACGGATACCTCTTTCCACATCCATTGATAATCTTTCACACAGGGTCTTTTCATCCGCTACAAGCGAGATGCTTTTCACCTCACAGTTCTGTGTATCCAGCTTCTCAAGTATGGAATCGATAATTCTCTGCTCGTGCATCACCCAACAAAAAATGATATTCTCGTATGCAGAACACTTCAGAAAATTATTAAGTAAGTAACAAATATTATTCGTCACCATTACTTTTGTTTCATCTGTTACTTGGAGCGGACTTGCATCCCAACACCAATCTCCGTCAAGAAATACGCTATTCTGTAAATCTCGTTTTAGCTGTTGGCACACGGTTGTTTTTCCCACTCCCATAGTGCCACCAATCATATATAATGTTTTCATCATTCACACCTTCGTCAAATTCCAGTTTATCGGAGCGTTCATTTTACCACCCATCACCGTGAAAATCAATGGTCTGTTATTCTCATGTTCTATATTACATTTGAAAACAAAAGTAATATTGGGGTTGCAAGGGAACGCCCTGCCCCATGAACAAAGCACAGCTTTGTCTAGTGGGTTAGACTTTCCTCGGGGCTGTGAAACCCGAGCGAAGTCGCAGCAGCCGCAATGCGCCCGTTGGCGTGTGTTGCGGCAAGGCGGCTGAGAGAGGGTCAGTGAAGTCGAAAAACAAGCTCTGCGCCTTACGGACAGGGGGCAGGTTTGTTTGTAGACAGAACGGCGAACAGGAACGGGAAAGGCTTACCCACGGCGTTGCTCCCGCAATCTCAAAGGAAAGGAGATACCCTATGGCTTATTGTATTATGCGTGTAGAAAAGAGAAAACGAGCGGCTCTGTACGGCTTGCAGATTGAAGCGAACCGCACCACGGCAGACCACACTATCAGGCGGCGAATTTGTCAAGCCGATGCATAAAAGTAGAAACGCTGAAGTTTTATAGCAATTTTTAGTTGAAAACATGGGGTTTATGAGTTAATATAAAATTGTAAACGGCGAGTTTACCGCCAAAACTATATAAAGGAGCATATAAACGATGATAGAGTACATCAACCGCGGTGTCTATCTTAAAAACGGCGTCCCCGTGGAAGCCTGTGAATGTGGCGTGAGCCCCGACGAGGGACGGCAGCGCACCATCGCCTACTCCATTCTCAACGCACACAACACCTCCGGCGACGGAAAGAAAATGAAGATCAAGTTTGACAAGCTTATCTCTCATGACATAACCTACGTCGGAATCATTCAGACCGCCCGTGCAAGCGGATTGAAGCAGTTCCCCATTCCCTATGCGATGACAAACTGCCACAACAGCCTTTGTGCGGTTGGCGGAACCATCAACGAGGATGACCACGTTTTCGGACTTTCTGCGGCAAAGCGCTACGGCGGAATATTCGTTCCCACCAACCAGAGCGTTATCCACAGCTTCGCCCGTGAAATGATGGCCGGCTGCGGCAATATGCTTCTCGGCTCCGACAGCCATACCCGCTACGGCGCACTCGGCACGATGGGCGTCGGCGAAGGCGGCGGCGAGCTTGTAAAGCAGCTTCTTGAAAACACCTGGGACATCAATGCTCCCGAGGTTGTTTTGGTATATCTTGAAAACGCACCCAAAAGGGGCGTCGGTCCGCACGACGTTGCCATCGCTCTCGTTGCGGCGACGTTCAAAAGCGGCTGCGTAAAGAACAAGGTTCTCGAGTTTGTGGGCCCCGGCGTAAAGAATCTCTCGGTGGACTACAGAAACGGAATTGACGTAATGACAACGGAAACCACCTGCCTCACCTCCATTTGGGAGACCGACGAAAAGGTACACAGCTACCTCAAGGAGCACGGCAGGGAGGCCGACTATAAGGAGCTTAAGCCCGGCGAGTGCGCTTACTATGACGGCATGATAAAGATCGACCTGGCAGAGGTTGAGCCGATGATAGCGCTCCCGTTCCATCCCTCCAACGCCTACACCATAAGGGAGTTTTTGGCAAATTCCAAGGAGATACTTGAGGGCGTTGAAAAGGAAGCACGCGAAAAGTTCGGCGCAAAGATAAACATCGACCTCGTCGGCAAGATTGACGAAAACGGCGTCATGGCCGATCAGGGCATCATCGCAGGCTGCTCGGGCGGTCTGTTCAACAGCATTGCCGAGGCCGCAGCGATACTTGACGGCGGCTCGACCGGCAACGGCTATTTCGGACTCAGCATTTATCCCACCAGCGTCCCCGTAAGCCTTGAGCTGACGAGGATTGGTGCAACGGAGAAGCTGCTTGCCGCCGGTGCGGTAATCAAGCCCAGCTTCTGCGGTCCGTGCTTCGGCGCAGGCGACGTCCCCTCCAACAACGGACTTTCCATCCGCCATGCGACCCGCAACTTCCCGAACCGTGAAGGTTCCAAGCCCGGCGAAGGACAGATCTCCTGCGTTGCGCTCATGGACGCCCGTTCCATCGCTGCAACGGCACTCAACGGCGGCTACATCACCCCCGCAACCGAGATTGACTATGAGTTCACCGAGCCGGAATACCATTTCGACGGCGCCGTATATGAAAAGCGCCTTTACAACGGCTACGGCAGACCCGATCCCACGGCAGAGCTCAAGTTCGGTCCGAACATCACCGACTGGCCCAAGATGTATGCGCTTACCGACAACATCCTGCTGAAGCTTGCCGCGGTCATCAAGGACCCCGTGACCACCACCGACGAGCTTATCCCCAGCGGCGAGACCTCCTCCTACCGCTCCAACCCGATAAGGCTGTCCGAGTTTGCCCTCTCCCGCCGTGTACCCGAATACGTCGGCAGGTCCAAGGCGATCAACAAGCTCGACCTCGACAGGCGTGAAGGCATCGTTGCCGACGAAGTCAGGACCGCACTCGACAAGGTTGGCGCAAGCGCAGAGAATACCGGCATAGCCTCCGTGATATTTGCCAACAAGCCCGGCGACGGCTCCGCCCGTGAGCAGGCGGCGTCCTGCCAGAAGGTGCTTGGCGGCGGCGCAAACATCTGCTATGAATACGCCACGAAGCGCTATCGCTCCAACTGCATTAACTGGGGTATCATTCCCTTCACGCTCATGCCCGACACCGAGTTTGAGTATGATGTTGACGACTACGTATTCATCCCCGGCATAAGGGACGCCATTGCAAACGGCATTGAGGAGATCCCCGCAAAGGTCATCGCCAAGGACGGCGTACACGACATTACCCTTTGCTGCAAGGGACTTACCGCCGAGGAGAAGGAAATTCTCGTCGAGGGCTGCCTGATGAACTACTACGCATCCAAGCTCAATAAATAAAGACGCTCGGCAAACTAAAAGGGACGCTCCCGGGAGGGGGTGTCCCTTGTTTTTTATGCACGGAACCAAAAGGCTCCCTTTAAACAATATAGGCTTTGATTTTCGGCTCACACTATCAGCATAGCGTCACCGAACGAGAAGAACCTGTATCTTTCCTCTATGGCGGTTTGATATGCGGCGAGCATATTTTCACGCCCCGCAAGGGCGGAAATGAGCATCAGCAGGGTGGATTCAGGCAGATGGAAGTTGGTCACGAGCGCATCGACTGCCTTAAAGCGATAGCCCGGGGTGATGAAAATATCGGTTTCGCCCGTTCCCGGGTGAACCGTGCCGTCCGCATCCGCGACGCTTTCGAGCGTGCGGCAGGAGGTGGTGCCGACGGCGATTATGCGTCCGCCGTTCCGCCTTGCGGCATTTATGCGCTCGGCGGCTTCGGCGCTTACCTCGTAATGCTCCGAGTGCATGTGATGCTCCTCTACCGTGTCCACGCTCACGGGGCGGAACGTACCCAGTCCGACGTGAAGCAGAATATCCACCGTTTCCACGCCCTTTTTGTCAAGCTCGGCAAAAAGCTCGTCGGTGAAGTGCAGCCCTGCGGTCGGTGCGGCGGCGGAGCCCGTCTGTTTGGCATATACGGTCTGGTAGCGTCCCTTTTCGGCGGTGCGGCTCGTTATGTAGGGCGGAAGCGGCAGCTCGCCCGCACGGTCGAGTATCTCCTCGAATATGCCGTCGTATTCAAGCCGCACTATGCGCCCGCCGTCGTCCAGCACGGACTCGATAACGGCGTAAAGCTCATCGGTGACTTTGAACCTCAGTCCCGCCTTCGCACGCCGTCCGGGCTTGACAAGCGACTCCCAGCGATGCTCGTCGATGCGCTTGAGCAGCAAAAATTCCATCCTGCCGCCCGTTTCCTCACGTTCGCCGAATATGCGTGCGGGAATGACCTTCGTGGTGTTTCTTACGAGCACGTCGCCCGGGCGAAGGTACTCCGTAATATCCTTGAATATCCTGTGTTCAATGCTTCTGTCCGCACGGTTATACACCAAAAGCCTCGATTCGCTCCGCACGTCGGAGGGAGTCTGGGCGATAAGCTCCTGCGGAAGCTCGTAGTAAAAATCGCTTGTTTTCAATGGATGGCTCCTCGATTAAAATTCTGTTTACCGATTATAACAGATATTTTGCGCTTATTCAATCAAAACACGCCGCCGCTATTGCAAAATGCCCCGAAAATGTGCTATCCTGCTTATTGGGAGACCCATGAAAATACGGAGGAATAACCATGGAAAAACCGAGCAAACTTGCTATATTTATGAAAAGGCGCGGCTATAACGCATTTTTCTCGCTTAAATTCGGGAATCGCATCAAGGAGGAGCTTTTTCACAACAAAAAAGCAACCCTTTCCGAAAAGCTTTGGGCGCTCAGACACGGCTTCTGGTCGGGCAAGGTGAAGTCGCTCGGGATAAACAGGGACAATGTCAACGACTACGTTTCTGTGTTCGATTATGCAAGGATAGGAAATCTCAACGGCAGCAATGCGGCATGGATAGATGATAAGCTCTTTTTAAGGAACATACTCGGCGCTTACGGGGAATATCTGCCGGAGTACTATTTTTACAGGGATAAGCAGGGTAAGCTGTACAGGCTTGCCGACTGTCCGGAGGGAATAGAGTGCGGCACGGGCGGCATAATAGAGCTTTTGGACAAAAAGGGCTATCTTGCGCTCAAGCCCCGACTGGGAAGCCTCGGAGAGGGCTTTATGCGCCTTGAAAGGGCGTCTGACGGCAAATACCTCATAAACGGTCAGGAATACGACAGAGCCGCACTCACGGAGAAGCTGGAGGGGCTTTTGGAGGTTATCGTCACGGAGTACGTGTTTTCGCACCCCACCATACGGCGCATATACGAAAAGGCGCCCAATTCCCTTCGGCTTTCGGTTTTCAGGGATTTGGACGGCACGCATAAGCTGCTTTCGGCAAGGATACGCATAGGCATGGAGGCGACCGGCTATATTGACAACGTGTCAAAGGGCGGCTTCGGCGCGCTTATCGAGCCGGAAACGGGCAGGCTCATGTGGGAAAAGGTGCTTGTCAACGGAAAAACCGTAAAGCTTCCCATACATCCGCAAAGCTATGCGCCGCTCAATATCACCATACCGAACTGGGAACTGATATTGAAAAAAACGCTTGAAATCTGCAATACCGTGCCGGATCTTGTGTGGATAGGCTTCGATATAATCCCCACCGAGGACGGCTTCAAGCTGATCGAGCTTAACTCGCACCAGTCGATCGACGGCTCTTTGCAGCACTTCCATCCGCTTATGAAGAGCGAGGCGGCAGGCTTGTTCATGGATGCTTTCGAGAGGCGCAAAAAGCTGTTCAAGCGCACGCTGAGAAGGCTTGAAAGGCACGACCGAAAATAGCGCCGCACGATACCGAGCCCAAATCCCGCATAAATCGGAATACGGATCCCCCGCCTGTTGGCGGAAGGTTTTTTTGTTAAAAATGCGAAAAACCGTTGTCTAATCATAAAAACTATAATATAATACATAGAATGTTCAGCGCAGACAGCGTGCTTTTTGCATACAAAATGCGTTGAAATCTGTTTTCGGCGCCGCAAAGCCGATAAAAAAGCCTAATCTCGGGCGGCGGTCGAAAGAAAGGAAATGAAACATGGATACCGTAAAGTATTACAAACGCGCCTCGCTGCCCCTTGAGATGCACAAGGTCTGCATCGTTCAAAAGACGAGGATCCCCACCGTGGAGGAAAGAGTAGAAGCCATATATCGTGCAGGCTTTAATACATATTGTCTTATGTCGGATGACCTGTATCTCGATATGCTCACCGACAGCGGCGTAAACGCCATGACCAACGAACAGCTCGGCGCAATGATGCTCGGTGACGAGTGCTATGCCGGAAGCAGGACGTACAGGAAAATGTGCGATAAAATAAAGGAAATATTCAACAAGGATTATTTCCTGCCCGTTCATCAGGGGCGTGCCTGCGAGCACATGATAGCAAAGGCATTCGTGCAGCCCGGGCAGATAGTGCCGATGAACTTCCAGTTCGGCACGGCGGTCGGGCAGATCGCACTGCAGGGCGGAAGCTATGAGCTTTGCCTGAAGGAATCGGGGCTGGAGCTTCAAAGCAGCGAGCCTTTCAAGGGCGACTTTGACACCGAAAAGCTCGAAAGGCTGCTGAAGGAGCAGGGCGACAACATCGCATTCGTGCGCATTGAGGCGGGAACGAACCTCATCGGCGGTCAGCCGATAAGCATGGGCAATATGCTCGAGGCTGCAAGGATATGCAGAAAATACAACGCAATTTCGATACTCGACGCAAGCCTGCTTCAGGATAATCTGCACTTTATTAAAACGAGGGACGCAGAATATTCCAATCTGAGCATACGGGAGATAACAAGAATGCTTTCCGATGCGATGGACATAATCTATTTCTCCGCAAGGAAGCTTGGCTTCGGCAGGGGCGGCGCCATCATCACCAACGACAAGGCGCACTATGAGCGTGTGAAATACTTCGTTTCAAAGTATGAGGGCTTCCCCACCTTCGGCGGCATGAGCATAAAGGAAATGGAAGCTATATGCGTCGGTCTTGACGACACCATGGACGAGGAGACGATAGCGCAGGGTCCTGCATTCATAGAGTATCTTACGAGAGAGCTGGTGGAGAGGGGAATACCGATGGTAACACCCCCCGGCGGACTTGGCTGTCATATTGATGCGATGAAGTTCCTGCCCAACATCCCCCGTGAAAAGTATCCCGCAGGCTGCCTTGCGGCGGCGATATACATCGCAAGCGGCTGCAGGGGCATGGAGCGCGGCGGCATAGACGAGCCGTGGGAGAACGAGGATGACCTGCCTTTCGGCACGCTCGAAACCGTAAGGCTTGCCGTGCCGAGGAGGGTATATACCGTTTCGCAGATGAACTACCTTATCGACAGGATACTGTGGCTGTATGACAACCGTGATCTGATCGGCGGTCTCGGCTTTGCGGACGGCAACAGGATGGGACACAATTTCTACGACAAGCTGGAGGCGCTCGAGCCGTGGCCCGAGAGACTTGCGGCGAAGTTCAGAGAGGACTTCGGCGATTCGCTGTAAGCCGATACGAAAAATACGAAAAACACCTGCGGGGACGCTTCAAAACGAGGTCGTTCCCGTTTTTTGTAATCGTTTTGGACATAGGCTTTGTGCCGCTTCCTTCATTACTTTTATGCCTTCTTAGGGAGCTTGGGCTTGCCTTGCCGCTGCGCTTTGACTGCCTTCGCTCATGCCTTTTTGAGCGATTTTCGATACGGAAAATCACTGTGTTTTTCAGCCCGAAATTGAATGTACATAAAAAATAACATAGCGATTATATATTTACAAAAGAACCATTGTTCGATGTAGGTGAAAGGCTTTCCACTACTTTATGCACACAGGAAATTGAGCGACAAACGAACAAAAAGTGGATAACTCTGTGGATAGTGTGGATAACTGACCGCATTTCGATGCAGATTCCACCAAAATGTCAAGAGATTTTGCAAATTTTTCAGAAGAAAATTTTTAACGCCATGCTTCACCCTTTGCCACGAAGCGGCTCGAGGGGCTGCGATTTTTACTGTGCATGGCATAGAAAAGGCGGTCGGGCTTGCCCGACCGCCGACGCCGGCAGACCTGTCAAATTCCCCAGACCAGCCAAATGTAAGCATAGCCCGTAAGCACGGCGGAAAGCGTGAACGGGATACCTATGCGCAGGAAATCGCTTACCTTTACCGTTTCGCCGTTCTTTCTGAGTATGCCGATGGCGGTGATGTTGGCGGATGCGCCTATCGGAGTGAGGTTTCCGCCGAGCGTTGCGCCCGTGAGCAGACCGAAGTAGAACACGTAGGGTTCAACGCCCGCACCGCCGTTCATCATCGCCGCAAGGCTCTGCACAACGGGGAGCATAGTTGCAACGTAGGGGATGTTGTCGATAAAGGCGGACAGCACGACCGACGCAAACACGATCAGCGTATAAAGCAGGAACGGGTTTTCGCCCGCAACGTTATAGAACAGCCCGGCAACTGCATCTATGACGCCGGCGGCGGTAATCCCCTCGATTATTATGAAAAGACCGAACAGGAGCAGCAGGGTGTCCCTGTCCGTCTCCTTCAGCACCTGCACGAAGGGGGAGGAGGATTTTGCACGCACGCAGGCACGGATAACTCCGATTATGCACAGCGCAACGCAGATAATGCCGCTTCTTAAATTATACAGCTTGAGGAGAGCGCCGCCCTCGGGTTCGGGGATGAAGGAGGCGAGTATCAAAAGCACGACCGTGCCTATCATCAGCAGGCTCGGAAAATAGTCCTTAACCTCGGTTTCCACGGCGGCGGAAATGCGTCGTGTTTCCTTCCTGAACAGCATTAAAAGCACGATCACGGAGGCGATTGCGCCAAGTTCAACGCCCCAGAATATGCCGGGCTTGCCGAGCATCCAGAAAAAGTTGAGGAAGTTCATGCCGGCAAAGCCGCCGAGGAGTATGCTCGTCGTGTCTCCGACAAGCGTTGCCGCACCCTGGAGATTCGACGAAACGGCGATTGCGATAAGCACGGGAACAGGCGAGATGTTCAGCTTTTTGGAAATGGCAAGCCCCACGGGAGCGACCATCAGCACGGTTGCAACGTTGTCAACGAATGCGCTGATAATTCCGGCAAAGAGCGCAAGGACGGCGATGGTCCATTTTACGTTCGGAACCTTTGAAATCAAAAGCTCCGCAAGTCTTACCGGCATCTTGCTTTCGATAAACAGCGTTACAATGCCCATCGTGCCGCCGATCATCATAAGCACGTTGTAGTCCACCGCACGGAGTGCGCCGAGTATATCCAGTTCAAACACGCCGAAGCAGCCCAATGCGACAAAGACTGCGGCGGAGGCAAGCGCTATCCACGGGCGATACTTCTGGAAAGCAAGCAGCAGAACGTAGGTGGCGATGAAGATGATGAGAGCAACAAGCATACTTGGAATCATAGTATATCTCCTTTTTAATATTGTTTGATTGCAAAAACGGCCATACGGTGAAAAACACCGCATGACCGCCTGAATTTACTGTGCCGGAGCATCCTCATCCGGCGATTGCCGCCCGGGGCGTATTGACCTCCATTTGCCGAATGAGTAGTAGGCCATGCCGATGAAAAACGGTATGAAGCCGGCTATCGAGTCGCCGTACCAGAAGCCCTCGCAGCCCATCCTGAGCGCAAAGCCGAAAAGTGCCGCAAGACCTATCCTGCCGATTATGCCGTCGATTATCGCAACGGCGAGGTTGAGGCGTGTGTTGCCCGATCCGTTTATTATAGAGAAGCTGATGCTTCGTGTTGCCGAGCCGAAGAAGTTGAGTATTATCGGTATAACGAGTATGGAGGCTGCCGCCAGCACCTCCTCCTCACCGGTGAACATACTGAAAACCTGATTGGGGAAGAAGCACATTACAAGGGTGAATACCAAAGAGATGGCAAGACTCCATGCCGCAACCGTTTTGAGTATGACGGGGATGCGTTCGTGCTTGCCTGCACCGAGGTTTTGCCCCACCATGGAGCTGCCTGCGGCGGTGAAGGAGTTGGACACGACCGCACTCATGATGTTCACCTTGTTGAATATGCCGGCAAGTGCCGAATAGATAACGCCTGCGGAGTTGATCCACGCCATGAGTATCGCCTTTGAAAGATGGACGGCGGCGGACTGTATCGCCATGGGAATACCGAGCGCAAGCAGCTTTGAAAAGGCATTTTTCTCTATGCGGAAGCTGCTCGGCTTAAAGTCAAAGCCGAAATTTTCCCTGCGTATGTAAAGGTAGATAAGCGAAACGATAAAGCTGACGCCCTGCCCGATAACGGTTGCAAGCGCGGCGCCGAAAACCTCCATTTTAAGCACAGCCACGAAAAGGATGTCGAGTATGATGTTCAAAATTGCAGCGATCGCTATGAAAACAAACGGCCGCTTGCTGTCGCCCATCCCCCTCAAAATTGCGCTTACGATGTTGTAGCCGTATATGAACACAAGACCGACTATGCAGGTGACGGTGTAATCGAGCGTGTAGGCATAGGACTCGGGGGGCGTGTTAAGCCAGCCGAGCACGTTGCTTCGCAGGAAAAAGCATCCCACGCTGATCAGGACGGATGCGCTCAGGAGAAAAGTAAACATCGTGCCGATGGTTTTTTTGACCTCATCCATGCGGCCTGCGCCGACGCTCTGGGCGATAAGAACCTGCCCCGCCGAGACAAAGCCCATCGCCAAAAACGTCAGAAGATGCAGCACGTCGCCGCCTATCGAAACGGCGGCCATACCTGCACTGCCGAGCACCTGCCCGACGACCACCATATCCACGATATTGTAGATGGCCTGCATTGCATTGGATATAAGCAAGGGGAATGCAAACCTGAGCAGCAGGGTTGAAACCTTGCCGTTTGTCAGGTCGCTTACCATTGAACGACTCATTTTTCCGGTTACTTCGCTTTCTTTTATGCTTTTATGCTTTGTTATCCTCCGAAACGTTTTCGGAAGAATCAAGTGTTTTTCATAACGACCATGTCAACGCACTCGCCCACGTGCTCGCAGGCGTCGGCGCAGTTTTCCATCCGGCTGTAAATGTCACGCCACGAGACTATGTCGAGCGTGCTTTCAAAGCGGTCGCCGAGCAGCATGGTGGAGTCGATGTACATTGCGTCGCATTCCTCCTCCGCTCTGTTGAGCTTTACCACAAGATCGTGGAGCTTTTCGGGCTTTTTGAAGTTGACGAACTCGCGCAGCATTTCCTTCATAAGCCTGCAGCAGTTTGCAACCTTGTTTGCAAAATCCACCGCCTCGGGAGTTATCTCGGTGAGCTTATACATATACAGCCCCTGAAGGACTTCCTCGATGCAGTCGGTAACGTCGTCAACGTTTTGGCTGATGAGCGCAAGATCCTCCCTGTCGATCGGGGTGACGAACGCCCTTGCAAGAGCAGCGGACATATCGTGCTTGAGTCCGTCGGCGGCGTGCTCATATCCGTGCATGGTCTCGAGCATCCGCTTTATGTTGTCGGGGTTGTAGTCGGACAGGCATTCCACGAGATAGTCCGCCGCTTTGCAGGCATACTCGGAGGCCTCCGACAGATTTTCAAAGTAAAAACGATCCGCTTTAGCTGCCATAAAATTTTTTCCTTTCCGCAATTACGCTTGAGTTTGGATGAGCTTCTTGCTCAGAATATCCACATGAACAGTTTTGTCATCAAAAAGCCGATCAGACCGCAGCCCGGGAACGTCAGCACCCAGGTCAGGCCCATCTCTTTGACAACGGAGAAATTGATGGCTTTTATCCGTCTGACCGCACCGACGCCCATTATTGCGGTGGTCTTTGCGTGCGTGGTGGAAACGGGGAGGCTGAATATTGAGCATAAAAGCAGCGATGCCGATGCCGCAATATCCGCCGAGAAGCCCTGATATTTTTCGAGCTTTACCATATCCATGCCGACGGACTTGATGATTTTTTTGCCGCCTATTGCCGTGCCGAGACCCATTATCAGCGAGCATACAAGCATCAGCCATTCGGGAGGCACGACCTCGGCGGGCGTTTGCCCGTTCGACAGGAACAGACAAAGCAGAATCACGCCCATGAATTTTTGCCCGTCCTGCGCTCCGTGCATGAAGCTCATGCAGGCCGCGCCGAAAATCTGGGCGAAGCGGAACACAGGCTCCGTTTTTCGCCGTTCCGCATTCCTGAACAGCTTCGTCACGAGCTTGCACACGAGCCAGCCGAAGCCGAAGCCGAGCGTTACCGAGATGCCTATGCCGTAAAGCACCTTCACCCACTCGCCGCCGTTTACGCCGGCGAAGCTGCCGTGAAGCGCTATTGCGCTGCCCGTAAGACCGGCGATAAGCGCATGGCTTTCGCTCGTGGGTATGCCGAACACCCATGCGAGCGTTGCCCACACGACTATTGCGAACATTGCCGCACTGACGGCGACGATGGCCTCATGCGAGTTGGAGCCGAAGTCCACCATCTTGGTGATCGTTTCGGCAACGGTTGCGTTTACCTTCGTCATCAGGAACACGCCGAGGAAGTTGAAAACCGCCGCCATTAAAATTGCCGCCCTTGCGGACATACAGCGTGTTACGACGCAGGTGGCGATGGCGTTTGGCGCATCGGTCCAGCCGTTTACCATGATAACGCCGAGCGTGAGGATGACCGCCACGAACAGAAGCGGACTTTCGGTCATCTGCTGCCAGAAATATTGCAAGGAAAGATCCATTTTTTACCCTCAACATCAAATAAATTCGGTGTTATTAAGTGCTCCGTGAGCCTCATGAGGAATCGTTTTCCAAAAAGGTGCGGAGCGGAGCAATTCGTTATCTTATTGTGTCGCAGCCCATATATTTGACGAGCGCATCGGGCACCCTTACGCTGCCGTCGGGCTGCTGATAGTTTTCGAGTATCGCCGCAACCGTTCTGCCGACCGCAAGTCCCGAGCCGTTGAGCGTGTGTATAAGCTCCGGCTTCGAGTTTTTGTCCCTGCGGAAGCGAAGCTGCATACGGCGTGCCTGGAAGTCCTCAAAGTTGGAGCAGGAGCTTATTTCAACGTACCTGTTGTAGCTTGGCATCCACACCTCGAGGTCGTAGGTCTTTGCCGACGAGAAGCCTATGTCGCCCGTGGAGAGGTTGACCACACGGTAGGGAAGCCCCAACCCCTTGAGAAGGCGCTCGGCGTCGTTCGTGAGCCTTTCAAGCTCGTCGTAGGAGCTTTCGGGAAGCGAGTATTTTACAAGCTCCACCTTGTTGAACTGGTGCTGGCGGATGAGACCCCTTGTGTCACGCCCTGCGCTTCCCGCCTCGGAGCGGAAGCATGCGCTGTATGCGCAGAAGCTCATCGGCAGGTCGGAGGCGCTGAGTATTTCGCCCCGATACATATTTGTTACGGGAACCTCGGCGGTGGGGATGAGGAAATAGTCCGTGTCCTGCACCTTGAAGGCGTCCTCCTCGAACTTGGGGAGCTGTCCCGTGCCGGTCATGGAGGCCCTGTTTACCATGTACGGCGGCAGGATCTCGGTGTAGCCGTTTTCGGCATGGGTGTCCATGAAATAGTTTATGACCGCACGTTCAAGCCTTGCGCCGAGCCCGCGATACACGGTGAAGCGTGCGCCCGTGACCTTGCCTGCGGTGGCGAAGTCGAGTATCCCAAGCTTTTCGCCTATTTCCCAATGGGCGGACGGAGCGTATTCAAAGTTAGTCGGCTCGCCCCAGCGGCGAAGCTCCTCGTTGTCGGTGTCGTCCGCACCCTCCGGCACGCTCTCGTGGGGGATGTTCGGGATTTTGAGCAAAAGCGTTTCGAGCGTCTGGTCGATGGAGCTTATCTTTTCGTCATATTCCTTTATGCGTGCGGCAACCTCCTTCATGCTCGCCATAAGCTCGGTGGTGTCCTCGCCCGCCTTTTTCATGGCGGGTATCCTTGCGGAAACCTCGTTGCGCTTTGCCTTGAGTGCCTCCGCCTCCTGCATCAGACTGCGGCGGCTTTTGTCAAGCTCCAAAAGCTCCGTCACGTCTGCGCCCTTGCCGTGCCTTTTACGCATGGCCTCGGTGAGCATATCGGGGTTTTGACGAATACGTTTTATATCCAGCATAGTTTTTTTATTCCTTTCCCGGTTGGCGGCGATGCAGGCCGCATACCCGTTAGATCCGTATTTATAAAACCTGCCCCGCTAAATCCTGCGGTCGGCTCCACGTGTCGGGAAGCTTCGGCGGCTTTAGGGAGCAGTATTGCCGTCTATTCTGCTTTGCGCCTTTGGTTGGGTCTGTAACGGCGCTTCGGCGTTACCACCACCCGGCGGTTGGGCTCGTCTCCCTCGCTGTGCGTGGCAACGTGGGGGTTGGATTGCAGCGTGGCGTGAAGCACCCTGCGCTCGTACGGGTTCATCGGCTCAAGCATCTTTGCCCTGCCCGTGGACTTGACCTGTGCGGCAACCTTCTTTGCAAGGCGCACAAGCGTTTCCTCTCTCTTGCTGCGGTAGCCCTCGGTATCGACCGTCGTGCGGCGGTAGCCGTTGGCCTTCCTGTTTTTGTTCACGACGAGCGAGGTTAGGTATTGGAGTGCATCGAGCGTTTCGCCCCTGTGTCCGATGAGTATGCCGTTTGAATCGCTCTCGACCTTGATGAAAATTTCTTCTTCATTGCCGCCTGCGAGCACCGTACCCGATACGCCCATCAGTCCGATCACGTCCTCAACGAACTTTGCGCCTTCCTCTTTTTCGGCAAACTCACGGGAGTATTCCACGTTTTTGCACGCACGGCTGAACTTCTCGCAGGGGTCGGCTTGCTGTTCGCCGCTTTCGGCGGTTTGCTCCTGCTTAGGCTCACGCCTGTTTTCCTGCCTTTTCTCGGCGGGCTTTGATGCGGGCTCCGCTTCGGCAGGGGTTTGAGCAGGCTGAGCCGCCGCTGCGTCCAAAGCGGCTTCGACGGTTTCCGGCATATCATGCTTTACGTCGGGCTTTACTTCGCGCTGCGCTTTTTTGTGCTGGCTGCGGTCGCCGTTACGGTCGGTGCTGCGGTCCTTCCTTTCGGAATTGCGGCGGGAATTGCGCTCGGAGTCCCTTCTTGGCGAGGGGGTGCCTGCGTTTCTGGCAAACTCCTTCATATCCATGGCAACGATGCTGTCGGGCTCTTTCTCGGTGAGCCTTACCACGGCAGGCTTTGCACCGATGCCGAGTATGCCCCTTGTTTCCTGCTTGACTATCTCTATATCCACCTCGTCAATGGATATTTCAAGCTGCTGAAGTCCTCTGAAAATGGCTTCGTCAACGGATTTTCCGCTTACTTCTATCGATCTCATGTTTGTTTCCTTTCTGTTGTGCCGTTCGGCAAATCGGACGCCCGCGGCGAACTTTGCGATTTATTTGTCGTCCGTCTTGACAAGTGCCGTGCGGGGGTATTTTTTGTTGAGTATGATGTTGACGACTATCATAAGAAGGCTGCTGTAAGACCAGTAGATGGCGAAGGCAGCGTTGTTCGACAAGCAGGCGATAAAGCTGATTATCGGGAACATATAGGTCATCATTTTGCCCGTCTGCTGGGGATTTGCGGCATCGTTTCCGCTCTGTGCGGCGGGCTGAGGCTGCTGCGCCATGGAGATTTTGGACGATACGAAGTACAGTCCGGCGGAGAGCAGCGGGAGCAGGAACCAGCCGTTGTTGTAGCCGTCGTATTTTGCGATGACGGGAGCGAGAAGCTCGTTGTATTTTGCGATCGCCGCATCGCTCGTCACGAAGGACACCGTTTCGGTGAGAACGCCGTTTGAAACGACGCTGCCGCGAACGACCATGCCGAGCTGCTCAAACACGTTGAGTGCCTCGGGATTGTCCTTGAAATAAAGGAGGCTTGTAAGGTTGGGCGAGGAGAGGAAGGTGGTTGCTTCCGCAATGACGGGCTTTAAGCCGTTGTCCGCCTGCCACACGTTGTTGACCCAGAGGAATTTGAAGCCGTCGAACATTTCCTTTGCCGCCTCAACGTCCTCGTTGGCAAGGAGTATGAGATCAAGCATCTGCTCGTTGCCCCAATATCTGAATGCGTTGAAGAAGCAGATGAAAAGCGGCATGGTTATCAAAAGGGGCAGACAGCTGCTCCAGGTGCTTACGCCGTTTTCACGCATGAGCTTCTTTTGTGCTTCCTGAAATTTTCTGGGATTGTCCTTGTACTTTTTCTGAAGGCGCTGGAGCTCGGGCTGTATCAGCGCCATCTTTGCGCTCGATTTTCTTGTTTTGATGTCCGAGGGGATGGTTATGAGTCTGAGAACCGTTGTGCATATTATAACGGTAAGAACTATATACTCGGCGGCAATGTTGCTGTGAACCCATTTCATCGCCACCAAAAACCAGTTTGTAAGGAAAAACGCTCCGTCCATTTATGACAGCTCCTCTCTTTTGCGGTAGTAATTACGTTCGGTCGGGTCCGGTGCGGCGCTTATCGCATACCGTTGTCCCGTGTCTGCTTGTTTCGATGCTTTTTCCCCGGCCACTCCTCGGGAACGGGGTCATAGCCGCCCGCTGAGAACGGGTTGCAGCGAAGTATGCGCCAAAGCCCGAGCAGCATCCCCCTCAGTGCGCCGAAGCGCCGTATCGCCTCGATGGCGTATGTCGAGCAGGTGGGGATATAGCGGCAGGCGGAGGGCAGCAGCGGTGAGACGAATCGCTTGTAACCGGTTACAAGACCGATCAGTATGCTGCTGAAAAATCCGTTCATTGTGCGTCCCCGGTATTGAGGAGCGACGCCTTCCTGACAAGATAGCCCACGGAATTCATCATGTGAGTAAATTCCTCGGTTTTAATGGGCTCACGGGCGATAAATATGAGGTTATGACCCGCTGCTATCGAATCAAGCTGCAGTCTGACGGCCTCTGTCATGCGCCGTCTTATCCGGTTTCTTGTAACGCTGTTGCCGAGCTTTTTGCTGACCGAAAAGCCGATTTTGACCGTGTTGTGCCGAGCCTTGTTATATACAAGGACCATGCTGTGGCAGCGGACGGATTTGCCCACCCTGTATACCCTGCGAAATTCCTTGTTGCGCTTGAGCGAATAACAGCGTTTCAATTATCTTTTCCCTTTGTTTGCCTTTAAGTTAAGGAAAACACCTTTAGGGCGGGATAAGCCCGCCCTTAAAATTGCCGATTTTCCAGTCGGTCCCGTATCAGATCTGCGGCAGCATCGAAAGCATGAACAGGCTCGGAGCTGCCGAATACGCTGTGCATCGATTATGCAGACAGCTTTTTTCTGCCCTTTAGCCTTCTGCGAGCAAGGACGTTCCTGCCGTTGGCGGTCTTCATGCGCTGACGGAAGCCGTGAACCTTTTTCCTCTGCCTTTTCTTGGGCTGATAAGTCTGGAACATTATATTGTACCTCGTTTCCGAATAATTATGTTGAATGCTCCGCCGGCGGCGAAGCTCATACATTTTCCTTTGTACCCTGTCCGTTTTTATGAACGGATTTCCTTATCCGCAAAATACAGACATTTTACCAATCAATTATAGCGGCAAATTTTCGTGCCGTCAATCCAAAAAGAATATATATTTGCGCTTTTTGAGGGCATAAGCCGCAAAAAAGGTTTTGGCACACTCGCAGGGGCTTTTGTCATAGCTTATAAGGGACGCCGAGCAAGTACGCTGAGCGTCCGCCCGATGACCGTTCATCGGGAAAGTAAAACCGATAACATGAAAATATGCTCCTCATTCGGAATAAGGGGCATACGCTCCGATAAGCGGAGCGGGAAAGGATAAACATGGCAGTAACGATAACAAACCAGGCTTTGTTGCAATACACTTACGGCACAACCACGGCGGTTGCCGCATCGAACATTGCGACGACGGTATTGAATGATACCCTTACCGGAGAGAAAACCGTCCTTGAGGCGGATTACAGGGCGGGGGAGAACCTTACCTATATTATAACCCTCACAAACAGCGGAACATCGGCGCTCACGGATGTTACCGTGACGGATGATCTCGGAACATACGCCGTTTCGCCGACGCTCGACGCAACGCCGCTGACCTACGGCGGTGCAGTGCTTCTGTATATAAACGGCGTTTTGGGAGCGACGATAACCCCCACGGTGGACGAGGATTCCGTAACTTTCGTCATTCCGTCCATTCCGGCGGGGGCGACCGCAATGCTGATATACGATGCAAACGTCAATGCGGCGGCTCCTCTGACGTCGGGTTCGGCGATAGTCAACACGGCTGCCGTCAGCGGTGCAGGTATAACCGATTCGCCCGAGCTTACCGCAAGGGTCGAGGCGGAGGATTATGCGGACGTGTCGGTGTTCAAGGAAATGACGCCCAATCCCGTGACCGAGGGCTCGCTCATCACCTATACCTTTACCATCGAAAACTACGGCAATACGGAAGCGACGGGGCTGGTGCTCACGGATGCGTTCGATCCGGCGCCCACGGGTATAACCGTTACGGTTGACGGCACGGTCATACCGCCCTCCGACTATACTTATGTTGACGGCACTCTGACCCTGCCCGCTGCGGGTTCGGGCTATGAAATAACGGTGCCTGCGGCGACGTTCACCCGCAATGACGCCACCGGCGAGTTTACGGTAACGCCCGGGATAAGGGTAATTACCGTGACCGGCACCATCTGATCCGGACGGGGTTGGCGGGGAGGCATCTCCGCCGCCCTGCTTTTTTGCACGGGCGGCTTCTGTTTTTTAGGATGATGTGCTATAATCGGGAAAAAGCCCGTTTGGAGGAACATCCGATGAAAAAAACCAAAACCCTGACCGCCGCTTTGCTTGCCGCCCTGCTTTTACTGCTGATGGGGCTTTCGGGCTGCTCGAATGCGCCGTACCGCACGTATAAGGGCTACGGTATCGTTGAGCTGAGCTACGGTGAAAACGAGATAGAGGGCGTGTATGACCGCTGTGTGAACATCAGGATCGATGACGAGGGCTTCTGGTATTACGACATACCTGCCTGCGAGGTGCTTGTGCATACGCTTGACGCAAACGGGGAAAGCAGATGGTTTGACATAAACGGAAACGAGGTTTCCGCCCCTGCCGAGGTCGTTTTTGCCGAGGCGCAGATAATCTCCGACCCGATGGGAAGCGATATAACCGTCACCGCCTCCGCGGACAGCGTGATCATCCGCCGCAACGGGGAGAAGGCGGCAAAGTTCAGCGGCTACAGCTCTTTGCAGGTCATAAGGGGCGTCATATACACCGCAACCTACGAGGATGCAAGGGACCCTTCACCCGAACGGGGCTTCTTCCTTTTGAGGCTGCCCGAAGGCGGCTACGCACATGAGGCGGACTTTATGAACCGGCCCGTATCGCCTTCGGAGGAGACCGAGTAAGCTTTATTATCCGTAAAAAATTCCGCAGGGGGGATTGCTCCTCTGCGGTTTTTTGCGTTTAATTCTTCTTTATTATATTATAATGCTTGCAAATGCGCTGCCGCTGTGTTATAATCAGGAAAATAATAGGGGGCAAATGGCTTTGTATATAAGCAGGCTAAAACTGATAAATTTCAGAAGTTACGAAGCCCTTGACATAGAGCCTTCGAAGGGACTCAACATCATCGTGGGCGACAATGCCAACGGCAAGACGAACGTGCTCGAATCCATATTCCTGTGCACCTTTGCAAAGTCGCACCGCACCTCGCATGACGAGCATCTTATAAGACGGGGAACGGAGGGCGCCTATGTCGGCTTGACCGTAAACGGGGCGGGCGGCACGGTGAAGATCGAGATAAAGCACCGCATTGGCGAAGGCAAGCGGATGTTTGCAAACGGTACGCCGCTGAAACGCTCCGGCGACCTTATGGGGCTTATGAACTGCGTTATGTTTGCGCCCGAAACGCTTTCGGTGGTAAAGGGCACGCCGCAGGACAGGCGAAGGTTCATGGATATGGCGCTGAGCCAGCTTTACCCCGCCTACTATCACCGCCTGCAGCAGTACAATACCGCACTCAAGCAGCGGAATGCCGCATTGAAGGATGAGGGCTGCGATACGGCAAACATCATCATGTGGGACGAGCAGCTTGCGTTTCTCGGGGCGGATATAATCAACCGCCGAACGGAGCTTCTTTCCGAGCTTTCGCACCACGCCGCAAAGCTGCACAACGGCATATCGGGCGGCTTCGAGTTTCTGCAGCTCAGCTACAAACCGTCCTGCCTCACAAGCTATGCCGACAGGGATGAGCTTATGCGTGCTTATGACAGGACCCGTGCCGACGACATACGGCGGGGCTATACGAGCGTGGGGCCGCACCGTGACGATATAGAGGTAATGCTCGACGAAACGGACGTAAGGTACTTCGGCTCGCAGGGGCAGCAGCGCACGGCGGCGCTTGCGATGAAGCTGTCGGAGATACCGCTTGTGACGGAGATAAAAAACGACGCTCCGGTGCTTTTGCTCGACGACGTGTTTTCGGAGCTTGACGACGGCAGAAAAAGCAAGCTCATCCGGGCGATGGAGGGCAGACAGTGCTTTTTGACCTGCACGTCGCTTGACGGACTTGAAACGCTCGACATGAAGGACATGGCTATATTCGAGTGCTCCGGCGGCGAGCTTATACGGATTGAATAAGAAAAAACAGGAAATAGTTACCATATAGCAATACAGCGATGGCTTGAAAGGAAAAAAGATGGAAAACCAAACGTACGACGCTTCCCAGATACAGGTGCTTGAGGGGCTTGAGGCCGTAAGAAAGCGCCCGGGTATGTATATCGGCTCGACCGACCAGAGGGGACTTCATCACCTCATAACGGAGCTTGTTGACAACTGCATAGACGAGGCGATGGCGGGCTACTGCAAAAACATATCCGTCGTTATACACGCAGACAACACCGTGACCGTCGAGGACGACGGCAGGGGGATACCCGTGGATTACCACGAAAAGGCGGGCAAGTCCGCACTTGAGGTAGCCCTGACGATGCTCCATGCCGGAGGCAAATTCGGCGGCTCGGGCTACAAGGTGTCGGGCGGTCTGCACGGCGTGGGCGTAAGCGTCGTAAATGCGCTTTCGGAATGGTTCGTCGCCGAGATAAGAAGGGGCGGACACATATACAGGCAGACCTATAAGCGGGGCGTGCCGCAAAGCGAGGTGCTCGTCATCGGCGAGTGTCCCGAGGGCGTGACCGGCACGAAGGAGACCTATCTTGCCGATGCGGAGGTTTTCGACGCCGTCGAATACAATTACGAGCTTATCTCCAACCGAATGAGGGAGCTTGCGTTTTTGAACAGGGGCGTAGCCATAACCGTTACGGACGAGAGAGATGGTATGGAGCAGTCCAATACCTACTGCTACGAGGGCGGCATAATATCCTTCGTGGAGTTTTTGAACAAGAACAAAGAGGTTCTGCACGAAAAGCCCATGTATTTCGAGGGCATGAAGGAGGGTGACGGGCAGAACGCAAGCGTTGAGATCGCCATGCAGTACAATGACGGTTACAGCGAGAACATATTCACCTTTGCAAACAATATTTCCACCACCGAGGGCGGAAGCCATCTTGTGGGCTTCAAATCGGCGCTGACGAGGGCGATAAACGACTACGCAAGAAAATACGGCATACTCAAGCCCAACGACCAGAACCTCACGGGCGAGGACGTAAGGGAGGGGCTTACCGCAATAGTCAGCGTAAAGCTTACCGAGCCGCAGTTTGAGGGACAGACCAAGACAAAGCTCGGCAACGCCTACATAAGGACGCTCGTTGACTCCGCCGTGGGCGCTTCGCTTGCAAGCTATCTTGAGGAAACGCCGTCCGTTGCAAGGCTGATCGTCGATAAATGCCTCACCGCATCGAGGGCGAGGGACGCCGCAAGGAAGGCGAGGGAGCTTACAAGAAGAAAGACTGCGCTCGATTCCACCGCACTGCCCGGAAAGCTTGCCGACTGCCAGGAAAAGGACCCGAGCAAGTGCGAAATATTCATCGTCGAGGGCGACTCCGCAGGAGGAAGCGCAAAGATGGGCAGGGACAGACGCTATCAGGCGATACTGCCGCTGAGGGGCAAGATACTCAACGTTGAGCGCACGAGGCTCGACAAAATGCTTGCCAACCTTGAGATAAAGGCAATGATAACCGCCTTCGGCGCAGGCATAGACGGTGACTTTGACGAAAGCAAGCTCAGGTATCACAAGATAATCTGCATGACCGACGCCGACGTTGACGGAAGCCATATCCGCACGCTGCTTCTGACCTTCTTTTACCGGCACATGCGGCCCATGATAGAAAAGGGCTACGTCTATATCGCACAGCCGCCGCTTTATAAAATAAGCCGGGGAAGCTTCGAACGGTACGTTTACAGCGACGAGGAGCTTGAAGCGGTGCTGAACGAGATAGGCAGGGAGCCGAAGCCCTCTATACAGCGCTACAAAGGTCTTGGCGAGATGAACGACGACCAGCTTTGGGAAACGACCATGAATCCCGAAACGAGGCTGATGCTTCGTGTGGAGCTTGAGGACGCAATGATGGCGGATGCGGTGTTCACCGTGCTTATGGGCGACAAGGTTGAGCCCCGTAAAGAATTTATCGAGCAAAATTCAAAGCTCGTCGCCAATCTGGACGTATAAGGCGGCCGACCGACACCGAACAAAGGGAACGAGGTAAATATGGAAGACACAATGAACAGAATAATGCCCGTCAATATAGTGGACGAGATGAAGCGCTCGTTTATCGCCTATTCCATGGCGGTAATAATCGACCGTGCGCTGCCGGACGTAAGGGACGGCTTAAAGCCCGTGCACCGGCGCATACTCTACTCCATGGACGAGCTGGGGCTCCAGCCGGAAAAGCCGTACAGGAAAAGCGCCCGTATCGTCGGTGACGTGCTCGGTAAATACCATCCGCACGGCGACAGCGCCGTTTACGGTGCGATGGTAAGGCTTGCACAGCCCTTCTCCACAAGGTATCCGCTCGTACAGGGGCAGGGAAACTTCGGCTCGGTGGACGGCGACGGTGCTGCGGCAATGCGTTATACCGAGGCAAAGATGTCAAAGCTCACCACGGAGCTGCTTCGGGATATAGACAAAAACACCGTTGACTTTTACCCGAACTTTGACGAAACGCTTATGCAGCCCACGGTGCTGCCCTGCCGCTTCCCGAACCTGCTTGTGAACGGAACGGGCGGCATAGCCGTAGGCATGGCGACGAACATCCCTCCGCATAACCTTGGGGAAACGATAGATGCGCTCTGTCTTTTGATAGACAATCCCGACGCAGATCTTGACGAGCTGATGACCTGCATGAAGGGGCCCGACTTCCCCACCGGCGGAATTATAATGGGTCTTAGCGGAATAAGGAGCGCATACAGGACGGGACGGGGCAAGATAGTCGTAAGGGCCCGTGCCGAGATAGAGCAGTATGCCAAGGATAAAAGCAGGATAGTCGTCACCGAGATACCGTATCAGGTGAACAAGGCAAGGCTCGTCGAGCGCATAGCCGAGCTTATCCACGACAAGAAGATAGAGGGCATATCCGACCTTCGTGACGAAACGGACAGAAGCGGAATGCGCATCGTCATCGAGCTCAAGCGTGACGTGAACGCAAACGTCATACTCAATCAGCTTTACAAGCATACCGCAATGCAGGATACCTTCGGCGTGATAATGCTTGCGCTCGTAAACGGCGAGCCTAAGATACTCAGCCTGAAGCAGATGCTGTGGCACTACCTTGACTTCCAAAAAGAGGTAGTCACGAGGCGCACAAGATACGACCTTGAGCGCACGAAGGAACGTATGCACCTGCTCGAGGGGCTTCTCAAGGCACTCGATCATATCGACGAGATAGTTGCCCTCATAAGGGCGTCCGCAACGCCGCCCGAGGCGAGAACGGGGCTTATCGAACGCTTCGGCTTCTCCGAAAAGCAGGCGCAGGCGATACTTGAGATGCGTCTGCAAAGGCTGACGGGACTTGAAAGAAACAAGCTCCAGAACGAGTACGATGAGCTTGTAAAATACGTTGAATATCTCCAGTCCGTGCTCGATTCCGAGGCAAAGCTCCTCTCTATCGTAAAGGAGGAGGCACTCGAGATAAAGAGAAAGTACGGCGACGAAAGGCGCACGGAGATAACCCAGCTCGTTGACGAAATAGAGCTTGACGACATAATACAGGAGGAGGAGATGGCGGTAACGCTGACCAACCTCGGCTACATAAAGCGCATCGCCTCCGACACATACAGATCCCAGCGCAGGGGCGGCAAGGGCATAACGGCGCAGACCACCCGTGACGAGGACTTTGTAAAGGGCATATTCACCGCCAGCACACACGCAAACATAATGTTCTTTACCAATCTCGGCAGGGTGTTCCGCCTCAAGTGCTACAACATACCCGAGGCGGGACGCACCGCAAAGGGTATGGCGATAGTAAACCTTCTGCAGCTTGCAAGCGGCGAAAAGGTGACTGCGGTATTCCCCGTGCCGGATGAGCTTTCGGACGACAGAAACTATCTCGTGTTCGTCACGAAGCAGGGCGTTATCAAAAAAACCCCGCTGTCCGACTTTGACAACATCCGAAAGGGCGGCCTCATCGCACTCGGACTGAAGGAGGACGACGAGCTTGTGAACGTCATGCTGTCCGACGGCGAGCAGGATATAATGCTTGCTACGCATGAGGGAATGTGCATACGCTTTGCCGAAGGCGACGTGAGGGCGATGGGCAGGACAGCAACGGGCGTAAGAGCCATATCGCTCGAGGAGGGCGACTACGTGACCGACGCCGCAACGGTGATAAAGGGCGGCTATGTGCTGTTCATATCCGAAAACGGAATAGGCAAGCGCACCCCCGAGGAGCAGTTCAGACGGCAAAACAGGGGCGGCAAGGGACTGATAGGAATAAACATCACCGATAAGACCGGCAAGCTCTGCTCGATGCGCCTTGTAGAGGGCGACGAGGACCTGATGATAATGCGTGACGACGGAAACGTTATGCGAATGGGCGTTGAAACCATAAGCGTCATCAGCCGCTATGCACAGGGAATAAAGCTGATGCGGACAGACGGCGAGCAAAAGGTCTGCTCGGTCGCACTCACGGTCAAGGCCGAGGAGGAAGCGCCGGAGGAAGAGATTTAACCGGACAATATAATTAAAACGGACAGGTTGGGAGGAGAATCTCCGGGAGGAGAATCTCAGGGAGGAGAATTTTCGGGAGGAGGTTCTCCTCCCATACTGTTGTGAAAGAGCCTTGCGTAAAACGCAAAAGGATTTGCCATGCCGAACAATTTGCTGGACATACTGAAAAAATCGGACGAATACCTCCGCCTTGTCGAAACGCTTGTTTCGGACGGAGGTGCGGTCAGCGTATTCGGACTTTCCGAGGCGCATAAGGCGCATATATTCGCCGCAGCCGCAAGGCATACGGGGCTTCCGATGCTGTATGTGGCGGCGGACGAGCGGGCGGCACACAGGGTTTATGAGGAGGTAATAAGATACCTTCCCGACGCCCTGCTTTTCCCCGTGCGGGATATGTCGTTTTCGGCACGCACCTATGCGGCGTCGAGCGATATCGCTGCGGGCAGGATACGCGCGCTGACGGCGATGCTGTACGGAAAAACGCCGGTCACCGTTACATCGGCGGAGGCGCTGATGCAGAGGGTCGTTCCGTCCAAAATACTCGGGCAGGGGCGCATGGAGCTTCGTGTGGGCGATGAGCTGGACGTGGGCGGGCTTATGGAGCATCTTTCGGTATATGGCTACGAGCGTGTGGATATATGCGAGGGCAAGGGGCAGGCGGCAAAGCGGGGCGGCTACGTCGATATTTACCCCATAACCGCCCAAAACCCCATAAGGATAGAGCTTTTCGACAACGAAATAGACACCATGAGGGAATACGACCCCATATCCCAGCGCTCGATACGAAACGTGGAATATGCGGAGATAACGCCCGCGGCGGAGCTTCCGAGGCTTGCTTCAAACATGAAAAAGGCGGCGGCGAGGCTCAAAAATGCGTCAGGCATGGGCGAGGAAAGATCGCTTTTGGAGCAGGGGATAATGCCCGTGAACGGCATAAACCTGATGCCGCTTATGTTCGGGGACGAATACGGCGAAGCCTTTACGCCCTTTGACTATCTGCCTAAGGATACCGTAATAATGCTCGACGAGCCTGCCGAAATAAGCGAGACGGCGCAGACCGCCTGCACGATGTTTTCCGAGGAGCTTGCCGATGCGCTCGAGCAGGGTACGGCGGTAAAGCAGCAGGCAGGGCTGATGCTTTCTCCGCAAAGGCTGACGGAGCTGCTCGACACCCCCAAAACGGCGATGCTGTTTTCGCTCACGAGGAGCTATTCGGGCATAAAGCCGAGAGCGCTTTTCAACTTTACAACACGCTCCGTCGCAAAATACGGCACATTTACGGGCGAGCTCGTCAACGACCTGAACTTCTGGCGAAAAAACGGCGTGACCGTGCTGATGTATGCCGGCGCACGTGCAAAGCAGCTTATGGACAGCCTGAACGACATGGGGCAGGAAATGGGGCTTTCTGCCGCCGTGGGCATGACGGAGGAGCTGCAAAGGGAAATTGTCGGGGGCGAGCAGCTTATCGTCGGAAAGTCGCTGGCAAGGGGCTTTGAATATCCCGAGCTTCGCATAGCGGTGCTTTCGGAGGCGGAGCTTTACGGCACCGTGAGCTATAAGGCGCCGAGGCGCACAAAGCGCAAGCCGAGCCTCATGTTCTCGGAGCTTTCCGTCGGTGACGCCGTGGTGCACGAGGTGAACGGCATCGGCAGATTTATCGGAACGGAAACGATGGTGGTTGACGGGCATACCCGTGACTATCTGAAGATAAAATATCAGGGCGGCGATATGCTGTACATACCCACGGATCAGCTTGACCGCCTGCAAAAATACATCGGGCAGGACGGAGAGCAGCCGAAACTTTCAAAGCTCGGCTCGGGCGAATGGCAGCGCACGCTGCAAAAGACGAGGGCGAGCGTTAAAAAACTGGCGTTCGACCTTGTAAAGCTGTACGGCGAGCGCATGAACAGAAAGGGGCACGCCTTTTCACCAGACACGCCGTGGCAGCGCACGATGGAGGAGAGCTTCCCGTACAGGGAAACGCCCGACCAGCTTGCCTGCATCGAGGAGATAAAGCGGGATATGGAGAGCAGCCGTGTTATGGACAGACTGCTTTTGGGCGACGTGGGCTACGGCAAGACCGAGGTGGCTCTGCGTGCGGCGTTCAAGGCGATAATGGACTCAAAGCAGGTCATATTCCTTGTGCCGACGACGGTGCTTGCGCTGCAGCATTACAATACCGCCGTGTCGAGATTTTCGGGTTTCCCGATAAAGATACGCATGCTTTCAAGGTACAATACGCCGGCGGAAACGGCGAGGATAGCCGAGGAGCTTAAAACCGGCTCGTGCGATATGGTCATCGGCACGCATAAGCTGCTCGGAAAGGAAATCGAGTACAAATCGCCGGGGCTTTTGATAATCGACGAGGAGCAGCGCTTCGGCGTTGGGCATAAGGAGCAGATAAAGAACCTTAAAAAGGAGCTGGATGTGCTTACCCTTTCCGCAACGCCGATCCCCCGCACCCTGCACATGTCAATGTCGGGCATAAGGGATATGAGCGTGATAGGCACGCCGCCGGAGCATCGCTATCCCGTGCAGACCTACGTTATGGAGTATTCCGATGCGATAGTGCGGGAGGCGATACTCAAGGAGACAGGCAGGGGCGGACAGGTCTATTTCGTTTATAACAAGGTGCAGAGCATGGACTCGTTTGCAGACAGGCTGAGGCAGCTCATCCCCGAGGTGTCTGTCGCCTGCGCCCACGGGCAGATGCCCGAAAGGCTTCTTGAAAGCACCATGCTGGCGTTTGTGGAGCATAAATACGACGTGCTTTTATGCTCAACGATAATCGAAAGCGGACTCGACGTGACAAACGTAAATACCATAATAATCTATGATGCGGACAATCTCGGCCTTTCGCAGCTTTATCAGCTCAGGGGCAGGGTGGGCAGGGGCTCACGGCTCGCCTACGCCTACCTCACGTTTAATCCCATGAAGGTCTTGACCGAGGTTGCCCAAAAGCGCCTTTCTGCGATAAGGGAGTTTACGCAGTTTGGCTCGGGCTTCAGGATCGCCATGCGTGACCTTGAGATAAGGGGTGCGGGCGACATACTCGGCGCAGAGCAGCACGGCTTTATGGCGGCGGTGGGCTACGACCTTTACTGCAAGCTGATAGAGCGTGCGGTAAAGGAGGCGAAGGGCGAAGGCACATCGCAGGAGGCGCAGGAGAGCGAGGCGGACATATTCGTAAGCATACCCGTAAACGCCAACATACCTGCGTCCTATATCGCAAGGGAGCAGGAGAGGCTTGCCATTTACCGCCGTATTGCGCTGATAGAAACGGGCGATGACGTTCTCGATGTACAGGATGAGCTGATAGACCGCTACGGCGAGATACCCGAGGAGGTGCAGGCACTTATAGGCATTGCGCTGATAAAGGCGTATGCAAAGCGTGCTTTTGTGGATCGCCTGACCGTCAGGCAGGGCGAGGTGAAGTTTGTGTTCAACAAAAAAGCTCCCTACGCCGCCGACAGGCTGTTTGCGCTCGCCGCAAACATAAAGGGTGCAAAGCTCATGGGCGGCGAAAACGTAACGCTTACCATATCCCAGAAAAAGGCGTCGGTGGACTCGATAAGGCGATCGCTCATAAAGCTTCTCAAGGCCATCATGGGCTGTCTTGAGGGCAGAAACAGCGGTGCGGAAAAATAGTTTGCAACCTTTTTTGGGAATATGCGTTATAATTAGTGAGAAACAAACGGAGGTAATTATTATATGAAGATGTATAAAAGAATTTTGGCATTTGCCCTTGCGGTGCTGTTTGTGCTTGCCGTGTGCGCCTGCTCACCGGCGGAGAAGCCCGTGGATCTTAACAACCCCGAGGGAGGACAGACCATCGGCGACAAAAAGACGCAGCGTGATGACGGCAAAACGCCCAACAGCAGCGTACAGGACGGCTCAAACAAGGAGAACGGCTCCGGCGACAAGGAAGGAGCGAACAAGTCCGATGAAAACAAAACGGGCGGCTCAAGGCGGGAGGACTCCGTGCAGGACAAGTACGAATGCAGCGGCTTTAACGTGACCCACGTTCGTGTGCAGTACGCAAAAAGCGAGCCGCTGACCGCAATAGTCACGAGTGTCGGGGAGCTCAACGAGTTTTTGAGCAAATACCCGGGCAAAACGAACATAAGGATATACGACGAGGAGTTTTTCAAGACCAATGCGCTCGTCGTCATGATCTCCACGTTTACCAGCGGCTCGGTTTCGCAGAAGGTTGTGGAGGTTGACGCCTCCGACGCCGCCGAGATGAAGGTGTATATCACGACCAAAATACCCGAGATAGGCACAACGGACATGGCGGCATGGTTTGTCGGCATCGCAATCCCCAAAACCGAGTATAAGGGACAGACGGAGCTTGTCATAATCGAAAAATAACCCATATACCATATAACTGCCGCATTGACCGCCGAAAGGCGGTCTTTTGCTTTATGCCGGCAAAAGGTTAAACATTTAATAAACTCTGTTGACAAACGCCCCCTGCGGCGTTATAGTGTTAAACGTTAAACAGTTTGTGAAGGGAGGGGTATCCATGACCGATACCAAATGCCGCATAACGGGGCTGCTTTTCAAGCTGGAGCTTTTGAAAAGGATAATACTCAGGCGTTCATGCCGGGGACTCGGGCTGCACTTTAAGCAGCGCCCGATGCTGGACTACATTTTAAGGCATGACGGCTGCACGCAGACCGAGCTTGCACGTGCGCTCCACGTAACGCCGGCGTCGGTTGCGACAAGCACAAAAAGGCTGCAGCATTCGGGCTTCATAACCAAGCAGACGGACGAGGGCAACCTCAGGCAAAACAGAATTTCCGTCACGGAGAAGGGGCGTGCCGCGGTCGAGGTGGCGCATGAGCATTTTGTAAAGCTTCAGACGGATATGCTGAGGGGCTTTTCCGACAGCGAGGCAGAGGTGCTTGCATCCATGCTTGAAAGAATGGCGGAAAACATCACCGACGAGGAAACGGGAGAGCTCAATATAAAGGAGCTTATTCTGATAGATACAAAACTCGAATCGGAAAAGGGGGAGATTTAACCGATATGTTCAAAATATTCGTAAAATACTCAAAGGGCTACAGGCTGTATGCGATACTGGCATCGCTGACGATAATGCTGGAGGTGCTTCTTGAGGTCTATATCCCCTATATAATGAAGGACGTCGTAAACATCGGCATCTCCACGGGCGACATGGGCATCGTCATACAAAAGGGCGTGCTGATGGTGCTCGTTGCGCTGCTGTCGCTGTTTTTCGGCATAACAAGCGCAAGATTTGCGGTGCTTGCCAGCACGGGCTTTGCCAAAAACGTGCGGAAGGCGCTGTTTGACAAGGTGCAGTCGTTCTCGTTCAAAAACGTGGACAATTTCAGCACCGCATCGCTCATAACGAGGCTGACGACCGACGTTACCAATATGCAGCAGTCGTTCCAGATGTGCATAAGGATGCTCATTCGCTCCCCCGTCATGCTTGTTGCATCGACCGTTATGGCGAACAAGGTCAGCGGGGAGATGGGGCAGATATTCGCAATCGCCATCCCCGTGCTTGCAATATCCATGGGTGCAATAAGCGTCAGCGTTTACCCGAGATTCAGGGTGATGCTCAAGCGCTTTGACAATATGAACGCCCAGATACAGGAAAACCTTACCGCCATAAGGGTGGTGAAGGCGTTCGTTCGCCACGAGTACGAGATTGAGCAGTTCAACGAGACGGCGGAGGACGTGACAAAGGCGCAGGTCAAGGCCGAAAAGCTGCTTGTTCTCAATAACCCCGTATCCCAGCTTGTAATGTATTCGTGCATGATAGCGACCTGCTGGATAGGCGGCAACGCTATAATCGGCGGCTCCATGCTTGCGGGCGACCTTATGAGCTTTATAAGCTATATCAGCCAGATACTTTCGTCGGTAATGATGCTGACGATGATATTCGTAAACCTCATTCTTTCGAGGGCATCGGCAAAGCGTGTCGGGGAGGTGCTTTCGGAGGTCATAGACATCTCCGATGCGGATGCGGACCCTTCGCTTTTGGTAGGGGACGGCTCGATAGAGTTTGAGGACGTTTCGTTCAGCTATTCGGGGCAGGGCGACAATCTCACGCTTAAAAACGTGAATCTCAGGATAGCCCCCGGTGAAACGATTGGCATAATCGGCGGCACGGGCTCGGCAAAAACCACGCTCGTACAGCTTATACCCAGGCTTTACGACGTATATGACGGCACGGTGAAGGTAGGCGGCAGGGACGTGAGGAGCTACACGCTCCAAAACCTCAGGAGCGCCGTATCCGTGGTGCTTCAAAAGAACGTGCTGTTCTCGGGAAGCATAGCGGAAAACCTGCGCTGGGGCGATATGGAAGCGACCGAGGCCGAGATAAAGGAAGCGGCGCAGGCGGCGCAGGCGCACGAGTTCATCGAAAGCTTCCCCGACGGCTATCAGACCGAGCTTGGGCAGGGCGGCGTAAACGTATCCGGCGGACAGAAGCAGAGGCTCTGCATCGCAAGGGCGCTTTTGAAAAAGCCGAAGATAATAATTCTTGACGACAGCACCTCGGCGGTGGATACCGCAACCGACGCAAAAATACGCAGTGCGTTCAGGGAGAAGCTTGCCGATACCACGACGATAATAATCGCCCAGCGCATCGCCTCCGTAATGGACGCCGACAGGATAATCGTCATGAACGACGGCGAGATAGACGGAATAGGCACGCACGAGGAGCTTATGCAGACGAACAAAATCTACAAAGAGGTCTATTCCTCACAGCAAAAGGGGGTGGCATAAATGGCGGGACCCGGTTCGGACAACAACAAATTCAAGCGTCCGCAGGACACAAAGGGAACCATTCGCCGCATCGTCCGCTACATGGGCGGCTATAAGCTTCAGCTTGCGCTGGTCGTTGTCGGCATAATCATAAGCTGTCTTGCAAACGTTGCCGGCACGTATATGCTTAGGCCGATAATCAACGACTTCATCGTTCCGCTTATCGGTCAGGAAATGCCCGATCTCAGCCGCTTCATCGGCATACTGATGGTTCTTGGCATGATATACCTTGCCGGAATCGGCGGAATGTACCTTTTCAACCGGCTGATGATAAACGTATCCACGGGCACTCTGCTCAGAATAAGGAAGGAGCTGTTTGATCACATGCAGCGCCTCCCCATCGGCTACTTCGACTCCCGTACGCACGGCGAGATAATGAGCTGCTATACGAACGATATAGACGCCATGCGTGAGCTTTTGAGCCAGGGCTTTCCGCAGCTTGTAAACTCCACGCTGAGGGTCACGGCGATTTTCGTCATGATGATGGTGCTAAGCCCCCTGCTGACGGTGATAACCGTGGCGGTGCTGATACTGATGATGTTTGTGGTAAAGCTGCTTACCACCAAAAGCGGAAAATACTTCAAAATGCGCCAGAGTGCGCTCGGTAAGGCGAACGGCTATATCGAGGAGATGATAGAGGGACAGAAGGTAGTAAAGGTATTCTGTCACGAGGATACGGTAAAAAAGGACTTCGATGCTCTCAATGAGGATGTGCGGGTATCGACCGCAACCGCAAACTCCTGGGCGATGGTCATGATGCCGATAATGGGCAACCTCTCGCATCTGCACTATGCGATAACCGCAACCGTGGGCGCAGTTATGGCGATAGGCGGCGTTTTGCCGGCGGCCGAGGCACTCGGTATAATCACGGCGTTTTTGCAGTATTGCCGCCAGTTCTCCATGCCGATAACCCAGCTTTCGCAGCAGTTCAATTCCGCCATGAGCGCACTTGCCGGCGCAGAGCGTATGTTCAAGCTGCTCGATGCGGAGCCCGAGGCGGACGAGGGCCGTGTGACGCTCGTTCATGCAGGCTATGACGGCGAAAAGCTCGTTGAGACCTCCGAACGCACGGGTATCTGGGCATGGAAATGCCCCAATGCGGACGGAAGCTGTACGCTCGTACAGGTCAGGGGCGACGTAAGGCTGAACAACGTCACGTTCAGCTATGACGGAGAAAAGACCGTACTGCACGACGTCAGCCTCTATGCAAGGCCCGGCGAGAAGATCGCCTTTGTAGGCTCGACGGGTGCGGGCAAGACCACCATAACCAACCTCATAAACCGCTTCTATGACGTGAACGAGGGCGAGATAACCTACGACGGCATACCTGTCACCGACATTAAGAAGGATGACCTGCGGCGTTCGCTTGCGATGGTGCTTCAGGATACGCATCTTTTCACCGGCACGGTGAAGGAAAACATCCGCTACGGCAAGCTTGACGCAACGGACGAGGAGATAATTGCGGCGGCAAAGCTTGCAAACGCCCACTTCTTCATATCTCATCTGCCACAGGGCTATGATACCGTGCTGACGGCGGACGGTGCGAACCTGAGCCAGGGTCAGAGGCAGCTTTTGGCGATAGCACGCGCGGCGGTGGCAGATCCCCCCGTGCTGATACTTGACGAGGCGACAAGCTCCATCGACACCCGCACCGAGGCGCTTATCGAAAAGGGCATGGACAGCCTTATGGCGGGGCGCACGGTGTTCGTTATCGCACACAGGCTTTCCACCGTAAGGAACTCAAACGCCATAATGGTGCTTGAAAACGGGCGCATAATCGAGAGGGGCGACCATGACGAGCTGATAGCCGAAAAGGGCAAGTATTACCAGCTTTATATGGGAATGTTTGAGCTGAGCTGAAATTCGGGGGAGGGCTTTTGTGCCTTCCCCTTCATAAAAAACTGCGGAGGAGCGTTTTGGCGTCTCCTCCGTTCTTTTTGCGTTGTCTATTTTGCCAGCATCGACATGGCGGATTCGTCCTTGTCACGCTCCGCCTTATGACGGCTTTCCATGATCATCTTGTCGGCTATCAATGCGACAAACTCGCCGTTTGTGGGCTTGTCGTTTTTGTTGTAGATGTTGTAGCCGAACAGCCGGTTTATGTTCTCTATCTTACCCCTTGTCCACGCCACCTCTATGGCATGGCGTATCGCTCGCTCCACCTTCGACGGGGAGGTGCTGAAGCGCTTTGCTATGCCGGGGTAAAGCTCCTTGGTTATGCGGTTTATTATATCGGGATTGTAATACACCATGCGGATGGCCTCACGCAGATAGTGATAGCCCTTTATGTGCGCCGGTATGCCTATCGTAAGGAAAACGGAGGTTATCTTCTCGTCGAGCGTTCTCGGCTGTGAGCCGACGGTGCATATTTCCGATGAGGCGATTATTCCGGCGTCCACGATGTCCATTATGCGCTTGTAAACCGTTTCCGGCTCGGCGGGCTTGACCATGAAATACCTTGCGCCAAGCATACATGCACGCCGCACCATGTCATCCTGCCGAAGCGAGCTTATGACTATCACTGCCGGTGCAGGCTCGCACAGCCCGAGGCTTATCTGCTCGAGCAGTCCGAAGCCGTCCAGCTTGGGTATTATAAGCTCCGTAACGACTATGTCGTAGCGGTTGCTCTTTATAAGCGCCGCCGCCTCAAGTCCGTCAACGGCGGTATCCACCCTTACGATCTCGTCCTGCGCCGTAAGATAGTCCCGAAGCTCCGACTGATACCGTATGTTGCCGTCCACTATAAGTATGCGATATTTCGTCATCTGTAACCTCCAAAAGTTGTTTTATCCGCAAATTACACAGCTTTTTGCGGCCTGTGAGGAGATTATAGCATTGCAAAATACGCCTTTCTATCGGACAAAACGGGGAATAATATCGTCTTGTGTCATAACCCGTGCAAGTTTTGCCGAATATGTCCGAAAGCGTAAAAATAGCATCTGAAAATGCGGCAATATTAAATAAAATCAAGAGTTTTTGCCGACTATGAGGCTCTTTTCGGTCTGCCGCATCCGCTTTGCCGGCAGTTTTGCACAGATTAACAAAAAATACACAAAAAAACCTCCTTTACTCGTTGCCAAAGTCATATATAAAATGGTATCATTACTGCACAGGTTGGGCGAAAACATTTTCCTCCTTATATCATCTGTAATAGTATGCGCCCGACAAAAAATCCACCCGACATTCGGTCGGGTGGATTCTGTTTACCGTATTTGTTATTTTATCGGCTCAAAGTCCGCCGCACCGTGCTTGCAAAGCGGGCATACAAAGTCATCGGGAAGCTCGTCGCCCTCGTGGACGTAGCCGCATATCTTGCATACGAAGCCCTTTTTGCCGTCGGTGTCGGCCTTGGGCTTGACGTTTTTGTGGTAATAGCTGTAGGTCATGGTCTCGGCGTTTGAAAGCACACGGGCCTCGGTCACGCTGCAAATGAACATACCGTGTGTGCCGAGATCCACGTACTGCTCGGTCTTGAGCGACATGAACGAGTTTATATACCTTGGGAGGAACACAAGCCCGTTGTCGGAGCGAAGCGGCGTGCAGCCGGCAAACTTATCGACGTTTCTGCCGCTTTGGAAGCCGAATGTCTCGAACACCTTAAACGGAGCGTCTACCGAAAGACAGTTGAGGTTCATTATGCCCGTCTGCTTTATCACGTGGTGAGAATAGTTTTCCTTGTTGATGGTCACGGCAATGCGGTTGGGGGCGTTTGTCACCTGCGATACGGTGTTGACAATAAGTCCGTTGTCCTTGCCGCCGCCGTTGGACGTTACGACGTACAGCCCGTAGCCGATGTTGAACAGGGCGGAGAGGTCGTTTTTGTTCGCCGTTTCGTCATGCTGTGCAAGATAGTCCCTGCAAAGCTCGCCGGCAAGCTGCTCGATCTGGGCGGTGCTTTCATCGTTCAGCGCAGACAGGATCCTTACCGTGGTGTCGGTGAAGGTCAGATTTTTGCAGCCCTCGAGCATACCCTTCATTGTCTTCGCCGCCAGGGGCGACCAGCTTCCGTTTTCGATAAAGCCGACCGTGCGGTTTTGGAAGCTGCGCTCGGTGAGGTGGTGTATGAACTCCTTCATAAACGGGAAAATGTCCGCATTGTAGGTGGTTGTTGCGAGCACGAGCCTGCCGTAGCGGAACGCATCCTCAACCGCCTCCGCCATATCGCAGCGGGCAAGGTCGTTTACCACTACCTTGGGACAGCCCTTTGACCTGAGCTTTTCGGCAAGCAGCAGGGCGGCTTTTTTGGTGTTTCCGTAAACGGAGGTATAGGCGATGACGATGCCCTCGCTTTCGACCGAGTAGCTTGACCAGGTGTTGTACAGCCCGATGTAATAGCCGAGGTTTTCCGTCAGCACCGGACCGTGCAGGGGGCAGATCTTTTCAATGTCAAGGGCCGCCGCTTTTTTGAGCAATGCCTGAACCTGAACGCCGTATTTGCCGACGATGCCGATATAATAGCGCCTTGCCTCGCACGCCCAGTCCTCCTCGACGTCGAGTGCGCCGAACTTTCCGAAGCCGTCTGCGGAGAACAGCACCTTGTCAAAGCTGTCGTAGGTCACGATGACTTCGGGCCAATGCACCATTGGTGCGGTCACAAAGTGCAGCGTGTGCTTTCCGAGCGAAAGTGTGGAGCCCTCGTCAACCACAATGCGCCTGTCCTCAAACTCCGTACCGAAGAAGTTTTTCATCATCACGAACGCCTTTTTCGATGAAACGATGACCGTGTCGGTGTAGATACGCATGAAGTTTGCGATGTTGGCGGAGTGGTCGGGCTCCATGTGCTGTATCACCAGATAGTCGGGTCTGCGATCCGAAAGTGCGGTTTGTATATTGTCAAGCCATTCGTGGGTGAATCTTGCGTCCACGGTATCCATTATGGCGATTTTTTCATCCATTATAGCGTAGGAGTTGTATGACATGCCGTTGGGAACGACGTACTGCCCCTCAAAAAGGTCCACATCGTGGTCGTTTACGCCGATATATTTAATGTCGTTTGTTATTTTCATTGTATTATATTGACCTCCTTTTGTTGGTTCTGCTATGGATTATAACACATTTGGAACAAAAACATTGCCAAAAAACAAAAAAAGCATTAAAATATATCTTGAGTAAGTATATGAAGGGGTTAATTCCGCATGAAAAAACAGCTTTGGCCTTTTTTGATACCGCCGGCGGTCGTGCTGCTTACAGGGGCGGTGATGCTATTCTTGTTCGACCATCCCGTTTCGGCGGCGATAGTATTCGGCCTGGGGGTCATTACGTTTTTAATCGCCTTCGACGCCTCGGTGAAATATCGCCGTGAGGCAAGGAAAGAGCTTGACGATATATTCAACAACAATTCCATGGCGGCAACGGGAGTGATAAACGATCTGGACGTGCCGTGCCTGCTGTATATGCCCAACGGGCGCATAATATGGCGAAACGCCGCCTTTGAAAGGATTTACAGGGGGAACAGCCTCAGGGAGATAAAGGGCGGGAAAATCGACCTGACCGCCGACATAACGCAGCAGCTTGACTATCAGGGCAGAAGCTTCCAGCTTCACAACATAAGCGTCGAGCGTGACGGGGGCGTAAAGCGCAGCATCGGCTTCCAATACTGGATAGACAGAACCGAGGCAACGCATTATGCACGGCTCTATGCGGAGCACGTGCCTGCGGTAGCGCTAATATACGTTGACAATATCGACGAGCTTGCCGCCGGGGAAGGCTTTGCCGAGGACGACATGAGGGCGGACATGGAGAGGTTTATCGGAGAGTTTGCGGAGACGGTTGACGGCTTTTGCAAGCGGATAGACGCCATGCGCTTCATCGTCATATTCGAATCCTCCCATATAGCGGAGCTTGAGGCGGAGCGCTTTGCAGCGCTGTTTGAAAACAGCAAAAAGGTGTTTACGGGAACAAATTCGGCGGTGTCGCTGTCGGTAGCGGTCGGTGTCGAGGACAGGCTTGCCGCCTCCGACGAATCGGCGAGGCACGCCATGGAGCTTGCGCTCGGGCGCGGCGGCAATCAGGCGGTGGTTAAAAAGGGAACCGCATACTTCTTCTATGATGGCGGACAAAAGGACACCGTATCGTCCCGTTCCAAGGTAAAAACGAGGCTGTTTGCATCTGCGCTGAGGCAGATGATGGAAAACTCCGCAAACGTCTATATAATGGGACACGACAATCCCGACATGGACTGCATCGGTGCGGCGCTCGGTCTTTTCAGGTGCGCAAAGATAGCAAGAGCGAATGCCGGTTTCATATTGAAGGAGGACAACCCGATGATAGAGACGGTGTGCGAGGAGATAAGGCGCAACCATCTTTACGGCGGATTTTTGGTGGCGCCCGAAAAGTTTCAGAAAACGGGACGCTATATAGATACTCACGACAGGGATATGCTGATAATCGTGGACACGCAGAGGGAGTCCACCGTGGCGGCGCCGGAGCTTCTGAAGCTGTTTAAGAAAAAGGTCGTTATCGACCACCACAGGCGTGCGCTCGACGTAATCCCCGACATAACGCTCGAGTTTTTGGAGCCGAACGTGTCCTCCGCAAGCGAGATGGTCACGGAAATAATACAGTATTTCGATTCCAATCCGAAGCTGACGGGAACGGAAAGCAGCGCACTTTTGGCGGGAATATCGCTCGATACAAGAAACTTTACGCAGAATACGGGCTTTCGGACGTTTGAGGCGGCGGGCTATTTAAGGCGCAACAAGGCGAGCATAAACGCCGTGAAGCAGATGTTCAGGGACGATATACAGACCTATATCGACCGGGCGCACATAGTCGAAAGCGCAGTGATCCACCGCCGTGAGATAGCCATTGCGGTATGTCCGGACGAAAGCGGCGCACTGCTGGCGGCGCAGGCGGCGGACACCCTCATATCCATAAAGGGCATATCGGCGGCGTTCGTGCTGACAGACGAGGGCGACGGCGTAAAGATAAGCGGAAGAAGCATCGGCAAGATAAACGTGCAGCTCATACTCGAAATGCTGGGCGGCGGCGGACATTTCAACGTTGCGGCGGCAAAGCTGGCGGACGTATCGCTGCAGGAGGCAATGGAAAGGCTGACGGCGGCAACGGACGAGTATCTTGAGCGTGCGTATCCGGAGCTTATGCAGGAAAGTGACTAATACAAAGGAGGAAATAAAATGAAGGTTTTACTCAAAAGCGACGTAAGAGGAAGCGGCAAGGCCGGCGACATAATAACCGTCAGCGACGGCTATGCAAGGAATTTTCTCATCCCCAAGGGACTTGCGGTTCAGGCGGATGCAACGGTCATAAACTCCGCGGGCATCAAAAAGGAGGCGGCGGTGCATCGCCAGAAGCAGCAGAGGGAAAAGGCGAAGGAGCTTGCAAACGATATGAGCGGGCTTACCGTAAAGGTATATGCCAAATGCGGCGAAAACGGAAGGCTTTTCGGCTCCGTTACGACGCAGGAGGTTTCCGATGCGCTCAAAAAGCAGTATGACATAGCCGTCGATAAGAAAAAGATCTATTTTGACGAGCCGATAAAGAACACAGGCATCGTAAACGTGACGGCGCACATGTTCGAGGACACGCAGGCACGCTTCAAGGTGGAGGTATTGCCCAAGAACTGAGCTGCGGCTCGTAAAATTGCGGTGAGGTAATTATATGGAAGAAATGACACACGACATACCGCACAGCATAGATGCGGAAAAATCCGTCCTCGGAAGCATGCTCATCTCCAAGGATGCTGCGGAGCTTGCGACGGAGTGCATAAGTGCGGATGATTTTTATCTTCCAAAGCATCAGCAGATGTTCTCCGTGATGGCGGCGATAGGTATGCGCGGCGGCGTTATAGACGTGGTAACGGTCATCGACGAGCTTGAGCGAAACGGCTTTTTGGAGAGCATCGGCGGCATTGACTACATAACGGAAATATCCATGTTCACGCCGAGTGCGGCGAACGTGTCCCATTATATACGCATCGTCGAGGAGCGAAGCATAATGCGCAAGCTGATGGAGGCGGGCAAGGAGCTTATTAAGGACGCCTCCGAGGGCTCAAAATCCGTTGAAACGATGCTTGACGACGCCGAGCGCAGGATATTCAACATATCCATGCGTAAAAACGCCGACACGCTTCAGCCGATACAGCCCATCGTCCACAGCACGTTCAAAAAGATAGACGAGCGGATAAAGAACAGGGGCACTATGACAGGCGTGCCCACGGGCTTTTTGGATATTGACAGTCTTACGTCGGGTCTGCAAAAAAGCGACCTTGTCATTCTTGCGGCAAGACCCTCCATGGGTAAAACCGCATTTGCGCTCAACATCGCCGCAAACGCCGCAATACGGCATAAAAAGCACGTTGCGATATTCAGCCTTGAAATGTCGTCGGAGCAGCTTGTAAAGCGTATGCTCTGCTCCGAGGCGAGGGTGGATCTGCAGCACGTAAACAAGGGCGAGCTCAGCCCAAACGAACTTTTGCTGCTTTCGGGCGCACTGCCTGCGCTTGCGGATTCGAGGATACACATAGACGACAGGGCCAACATATCCGTGTCCGAGATGCGCTCCAAATGCCGCAGGCTGAAGGCACGCACGGGGCTTGATCTGATTGTTATCGACTATCTGCAGCTCATGAAGGCGGGCAAGGGGTCGTCGGATAACAGAGTGCTTGAAATATCCGAGATAACAAGGGGACTGAAAATACTTGCCAGGGAGCTTGACGTGCCGATAATACTGCTTTCGCAGCTTTCAAGGCAGGCGGACAAGCGCAAGCCGACCATGGCCGACCTCAGGGACAGCGGCGCCATAGAGCAGGATGCGGACATAATCATGCTCATATACCGCGAGGGCAAGGATACGGAAACGGATGACAACACGACCGATATAATCATTGCAAAGCACAGAAACGGTCCCACCGGTACGGTACAGCTTGTGTGGATCGGCGAATACACGAGGTTTGCCGACAAAACGGACAGGGAAGAATAACCGCATGGAACAAAGTCTCGGGCAAAGGGCCGTTGAAAGGCTCGAAAGCCTTTCGATCAAATACGAATACTTCACCCACAGGGCGGCGGCAACGATGGAGATATGCCGTGAGCTTGAATGTGCGGCGGATGCAAAGCATTGCAAAAATCTGTTCCTTACGAACAGGCAGGGCAATAAATTCTACCTCGTGCTGACCGAGGCGGACAAAAGGTTTTATACGAAGCAGCTTTCGGGGCAGCTTGGCATTTCGAGGCTGAGCTTTGCCGCCGATGAGCAGCTTTTTGAGCAGCTCGGGCTGCGGCCGGGGGCGGTAACGCCGCTTGCGCTGGTGTTTCGGGAGGGCATGGAGCCGATAACCGTAGCGGTGGACGATGCGCTTTTAAGGCATGAGCATATACTCGTGCATCCCTGCGAAAATACCGCCTCGGTCAAGCTCAAAACAGAGGAGCTTTTAAGATTTATTCGGACGGTGAACGGCGAGGAGAACTTAAAATTCGTCACTCTTACCGGCGAGGATGTCCCGTAAAGGGCATTACAGCAAGGGACTTTTGCCGATTTTTTGGCATAAAAGTTCAATTATTCATCGTTTGTTTACCGACAGCGGCGGCAGAGTATGCTATAATTTCGGTAACAATCGTGAGAATAGAGGTTTGGTATGGATACCGTAAATAAAATACTGAAAAAAGCGGGGGTATTTTTTAAACGGCTGAAGGAGCGGATCGTAAGCTTCTTTGCCCGCCTTCCGGAGCGATTGCGGGAAGGGAAGGATCATCGCGGCGACAATTCCGGCGAAAAGGCGGGTACGTCCGGCGGTATAGCGGAAAAGCTGCGCTCGGCAAAACCTGCTGTGCTTGCGGCGATCGCCGCCGGCATAGTGCTGCTTGCTGCCGTGCCGATAATTGCGGTATCCGTTGCGGGCGGTCAATCCGACGCTTCGTCGAAAATGCCGGCTGAGGAGGCGCTTGTTGACATTGACCTCGGCACGCCTGCCGTATCGCATGGGGCGATTATGGGCACCGCTGAGGCAACGCCGATACCTACTCCCGAGCCGATACTCATAACAAAGGGCAATCGAAGCGATATAATTCCCGACGTACAGCTTAGGCTTATGGGGCTTTACTATATGGACGCCGACGATCCGACGGATCTTTTCGGAGAGATGACCAGCGACGCCATAGTGATGTTCCAGCGCCGTCATGGGCTTAATGTCACGGGCGTTTTGGATCAGGTGACGTACGATACGCTGATGTCGGGCGATGCAAAGGTATATATGGTAACGGTGGGCGATGACGGCACGGATATAAAGGAGCTTCAGCACCGACTTTACGAGATGGGCTACATCGAAAGCGTTACGGGCTACTTCGGCACGGATACCGAGGCGGCGGTGAAAAAGTTTCAGGAAAACAACAAGCTGAGCACCGACGGAAAGATAGGTCCTGCCACCCGTGAGATGCTTTACAGCGAAAATGCAAAGCCGAACTTTCTCTCCTACGGGGCGCAGAGCGAGCAGGTGAAGCAGTATCAGGAGATACTCAAGCGCCTCGGCTATCTGACCACCGAGCCGGACGGCTACTACGGCTCGGACACCATTGCCGCCGTAAAGCGCTTTCAGGAGCGAAACAGCCTCATCGCCGACGGGTATATAGGGCCAACGACGAGAAAAAAGCTGCAATCGTCCGACGCACAGGCAAATGCCCTGATGGTGGGCATGAGCGGCGACGACGTTATGAACGTGCAGAAGCTGCTTAAAAAGCACGGCTATCTCAACAGCGGATGCTGTACGGGCTATTACGGCTCAACCACCGAGTATGCCGTAAGGCATTTTCAAAAGCGCAACAATCTTTCCTGCGACGGCAAGGTGGGCAGACAGACGATGAAGGTGCTTACGTCCGACCATCCGACAGGGCCGAGCGCAAGCTACGTCATCGGCGGCGGAGGCGGCGGAGGCGGCTATACCAATCCCGGCGCAACGGTAGAACGCTTCATAGAGGTTGCAAAAAGCAAGCTCGGATGCCGCTACGTGAGGGGCGCAAAGGGTCCGGATACGTTCGACTGCTCCGGCTTCGTGTACTGGTGTCTCAATCAATCGGGCGTTTCTCAGGGCTATATGACCTCCATATCGTGGCGAACCTGCACAAAATACAGACGCCTGCACAGCATGAGCGACATTAAAAAGGGCGACGTTATAGTGTTCAAGATGTCCTCAAATTCGGGTCACGTCGGTATAGCGTTAAGCTCAAGCCGGATGATCGACGCCTCCAGCCGATTCGGCAAGGTCGTCGAACGCTCGTTCAAAACCGACTATTGGCGCAGCGTGTTCTACTGTGCATACAGGATATTTGAATAAATAAACCGAATAATTTCGACCTCTGACGGAGATACCTCGAAAAAGAAGTATCTCCGCTTTTATTATGTAAAGCGGATTTTGCGCATCCCTTTTCACCGATCCGCCTGAAAAAGCCGCAGCCCCCGAGAGCGCCGCAAAAGGGGTGTTTTCTTCATTTTTCGCCCGTAAAGCGCATATTGTAGCATAAATAACGGTTGTGCATATATCTTTTTATGTATGCTATTTTTGCCGCAGGCAATAATCATTGTGTAGGTAGAAACCGATAAAAATATTTTCGGAGGAAATTGAAAATGACGGAAGAACAGGGCGTATTAAAAAACGATGTATATGAGGCTGACTGCCCGACGACGGCGGACAGGGTGCATTCCGGATGGAGCGACGACGAGGAGAGGATGCTGTTTTTGGAGGCGAGGAGCGCAAGAAAGACGGGCAGACCGCTCAAAAACGTGTTCGACCTCATTGCGGAGGCGACCGGAAGAAAGCCCAACAGCATAAGGAATTACTATTATTCCAAGCTCAAGGAAGCGGGCAGGGAACGCTCCGGAATGGGGGTGTCGGACGAGTTTTCGGATATATGCTGCCAAAGGTTCGAGCCGTTCACGGAGGAGGAGGTCAGAAGCCTCATGAAAACGGTGCTTTCGGCGCAGGCGATGGGCAAATCCGTGCGCTCCTGCACGCTCGACATGGGCGGCGGAAGCAACAAGCTGATGCTGAGGTATCAAAACAAATACCGTGCGGTGCTGAAAAACGATCCCGAGCTTGTGTATGAGATCGTTTCGGAGCTTCAGGAGGAGGGCTTGCCCCGCTTTGATCCGTATCTGCCGGAAAACAGGCGCATGGGGCGAAGAAAAAAGACTGCGGACGAAAATATGCCGCACGAAGCCTGCCGCAACTGTGCGCTGAGGGCATACGAGGCGCTGCTGGACATGGTAAAAGGCAGCAAATCGGTTTAAAAAGAAATTAAGCAGGGTCTTGCGAAAACGTGAGGGCCTGCTTTTTTAAAAGAGCATAAACAAATAAGTATTCCCGTTCCTATTCGTCTTTATACGTTCGGTGCAGAAAAATTTTGATGGCGAAGCGAGAAAAATCCTTATTCGATTTTGCCGATTTTTCATGTTGATTCGGTAATTTTGTTTCGTTTGACATACATGGGCATAATGTAATAGAATATATGTCAGTAATGTACGGAGGCTGATAATGGGTACAGCAAGAAAAGTACTTTGCCGCATCGCCGGAATGGATGTATCTGTGATCGCACACCATGACAAGCTTTATAACGAGCTGAAGCCCTATACCGTTGAATCGGGCGAGCCGCTTTTTGAGATAGACGCTCCCGACGAAAGACTTGCCGCAGTGAGGGAAAAGTCAAAGATCGTTCCGAAAAGAATGCCTTTTGAGCTGATGGAGCATTTTTTTGCGGGGCAGATATTCTACGAGCGAATGCCCGACTTTGACGGCTTCATGCTTCACAGCTCATGCGTGGATTTGGACGGCAGGGCATATCTTTTCTCTGCCGACAGCGGCGTCGGCAAATCAACGCATACAAGGCTGTGGCGCGATCACTTCGGGGACAGGGTGAAAATGCTCAACGACGACAAGCCCCTCATCAGGCTGATCGACGGCAAATATTACGCCTGCGGTACACCGTGGTGCGGCAAGCATGGGCTGCACGACAACTCGATGAGCCCCATACAGGCGGTTGCGCATGTCGTCCGCAGCGAAAAAAACTATATTCGCAGAATCGGCGCCGAGGAGGCGTTCAGGCATCTGTTTCATCAGACCTTTATGCAGATACGGGATAAAGGGCGAATGGAAAGGCTGCTTGCTTTGTGGGACGGATTTGTTGAAAATGTCAGCATCTATGAGCTTGGCTGCAATATAAGCGACGAAGCGGTAGAGGTTGCATATAACGGAATGTACAACGGAATAATGACGGAATAACCAACAACGGAGGTAAAGAAAATGAAAATCAAGGAAGGCTTTGTCCTGAGAAACGTAGCCGACAGCGTGGTTGTCGTGCCTGTAAGCGGAAGCAATGTTGACTTTAACGGCATGATAACGCTCAACGCCACCGGAGGCTTTTTGTGGAAGCAGCTCGAGACCGACAAGACCCGTGAGCAGCTCGTAGAGGCGCTCATGGCCGAATACGGCATTGACGAGGCAACTGCGGCCGACGGTGCGGATAAATTTATCGAATCTCTCAAAAAAGAGGGCTTTTTGGAGCAGTAATGACTCCCGGATATGATCTGCCCGAGCTGTGCAGGATCGTCACGCTCGATGATATGAACGCCGTAATGGCGGAGGTGCTGAACGCCGGAGGGTCGGTCACGTTTTCCCCCAAGGGCATCAGTATGCAGCCCCTTTTGATCCAAAAGCGGGACCATGTAACCATCTCCAAACCGAAGGGGCGCATAAAGCTGTACGATGTGCTGTTTTACAGGCGTGAAAACGGTATGTTCGTTTTGCACAGGGTCGTCGGCAAAAACAAAAACGGCTATATTCTCTGCGGCGATAACCAGCGGGTAAAGGAATACGGCATAACCGACGCAAACGTGATCGCAGTCATGACGGCCTTCAAAAGAAAGGGTCGGGACTACACGACACGTTCGTTTGCGTACAGACTGTACAGCTTTTTCTGGACGCTCATACTGCCCGTAAGACATCCCGTGCTTCGCCTGTACGAGAGGATAAAGGCAAAATTTACAAAAAAGCGCAATAAGCGGTGAAGGAAAAATGAAAAAGAACACTGCGCTCAAATGGCTGCTCGGCAGAGTGGGAAAACAAAAGTATGCACTGATATTTGCATGCCTGTTCAGTATGCTGCAGGCGGCGGGCGTGGTGTGGCTTGCGCTCAACGTAAGGAACATAATCAACGTTGCAACGGGCTTTATGACGGAGCCCGGCGACTTTTTCACCGCATGGATAGCAAAGCTGCTTGCCTTTGCCGGAAGCAAAAACTCCCTGCTTGCGGCGTCGGCGGCGGTGGTTGTGATAAACATTCTGTTCAACGCCTTTGCAAGATTTTTCAGCAGCTATGTTCAGGGACGCATAACCGAGAGAATAAACATAAATATGCGCGCCTCCTTTATGAAAACCATAGCCGCAAAGGACTTTGCAAGGATCTCCTCGTATCATTCGGGCGAGATAATGAACCGCATCGTTACGGATATAGACTCGATCGGTCAGACGATGGTGCATCTTCCGATAAACGTTTTCAGCATGGTTTCAAGGCTGTGCCTTTCGTTTTCGGCGCTTTATATAATGGACAGCACGTTTTCGCTGATGGTTGCCGGAGGCGGCATTTTGCTGTTCTTTCTTGCAAGCCTTACCAAAAGGCCCATAAAGCGCCTTCATACCAGGATGAGGGAGTCGGACGGAAAAGTTCGTGCGTTCATGCAGGAACAGCTCGGAAGCCTGCTTGCGATAAAGGCGTATCTTGCCTATGGGCCGGTAGAGCGCAAAACGAAGCTGATACAGGCGGAGTATTTCAAGCACGCCATGCGAAAGCGCACCGTCAGCGTCATATCCTCCACGGCGGTTTCGTCCATCATGTCGATAGCCTACGCCTTTGCGCTTATTTGGGGCGCATCAAAGCTGTTTGCGGGCGAGCTTGCATACGGCGACCTTTCGGCGGTATTGCAGCTTGTAAACCAGGTGCAGACGCCGCTTACGGGAATGTCGGGACTGCTTCCGTCGTATTATGCCATGCTTTCGTCGGCGGAAAGGCTTATCGAAATTGAAGAGCTTCCGAACGAGACCGGCTACGGCGAGAAGGCGTATGACGGCAGGGAGCTTTACGAAAAGCTGGACTATATAGAGTTTTGCAACGTTGACTTTGCATACGGCGAGGATGAGCCGGTGCTTAAAAACGCAAGCCTCCGCCTTGAAAAGGGGAGCTTTGCGGCGATCGTCGGCGCATCGGGCTCGGGCAAGAGCACCCTTATGAAGCTGCTTTTGGGCATCTATCCTCCCGCAAAGGGCAAGGTGGAGTTCGTTCTAAAGGACGGGGAAAGGATACCCGCCGGCGCAAGAACGAGAAGGCTTTTTGCATACGTTCCGCAGAACAACCTCCTGCTTTCGGGCACGGTGAGGGAATGCCTCACGCTGTTTTTGGGAAAAACGCCCACCGATGCAAGGATATGGGACGCGCTGAAGGCCGGCTGTGCATACGACTTTGTTTCACAGCTTCCGGACGGGCTTGACTCCGTGCTCGGCGAAAACGGGCAGGGACTTTCCGAGGGACAGGCGCAGAGGCTAAGCGTGGCGAGGGCGATACTTTTCGACGCCCCGATACTCCTTCTGGACGAGGCGACGAGTGCGCTTGACGAGGCGACGGAGCGCAGGCTGCTTGAAAATATCGGCAAATTTAGGGGCAAAAGCTGCATAACCATAACGCACAGACCCCTTGGCGTGGAGATGTGCAGCAGCATAATCAGAATCGCCGACAGGAACCTGACCGTTGAGGAGCACAGCAGGAGCATATAGCCTGCGAATTTCCCGAAACGGCGGCAGAAACGAAAAATATAACTTTCTCGGTACTTGACATATTTGTATGATTCTGTGAAAATTAAATTGAGCTAAAACAATGAATGCGGAGGTGTTTTCTCATGTTCAAAACGCTCGAAGAAGCAAAAAGCTTCTGCAAAGATAACGGAATAACCATGCTTGACTTCAAGATGACCGACATCAACGGCGCTTGGAGACATATTACCCTCCCCGTCGATCGTCTCGATGAGGATATGATGATTTACGGCGTTGGTTTCGACGGCTCCAACTACGGCTATGCACAGGTCGAAAACAGCGATATGGTATTTATCCCCGATCTCAGCACCGCAGCGGTCGAGCCCTATACCGAGGGCGTACTTACCATGACCGGCGATGTAATGATAATCGCCGTACCCAACAACAAGCCCTTCGACCAGTATCCCAGGAACGTTGCAAAGCGTGCCGTTGAATACATGAAGGAAACCGGCATCGCCGACACCATGATAATCGGACCGGAGTTCGAGTTCCACGTGTTTGACGAAGTATCCTTCAGGAACGATCCGCACCACAGCGAGATGCGCATTGCCTGCGACGAAGCATACTGGGCAACCTCCGAGGGCACCAACGGTCATCAGATCAGATATAAGGCCGGCTACCATGCCGACATCCCCCACGACGTAAACTTCGAGCTCAGGAACGAAATGTGCCGTACCCTCGAAAACTGGGGCGTAAAGGTCAAGTATCATCATCATGAGGTGGGAAGCCCCGCACAGGAGGAGATCGAGACCGAAATGGGCGAAATGACCGAAATGGCCGACAAGACCATGATCGTCAAGTACGTCATCAGAAACGAAGCCGAGCGCTGGGGCAAGTCCGCCACCTTCATGCCGAAGCCCGTTCTCGACGAGGCAGGCAACGGTATGCACGTTCATATCATCCTTACCAAGGACGGCAAGCCCCTGTTCTACGATCCCAGCGGCTATGCAATGCTGTCGGACGAGGCGCTCTGGTTCATCGGCGGTATGCTCAAGCATGCTGCATCGCTCTGCGCCCTCACCAACCCCTCCACCAACTCCTTCAAGCGCCTTGTTCCCGGCTTTGAGGCTCCCGTTACCATCGGCTACGCAACCGCAAACCGCAGCGCAGTCGTCCGTATCCCCGCCTATGCAAAGTCCCCGATGAAGAAGCGCTTTGAGCTCAGGAACCCCGACGCAACCTGCAACCCCTACTATGCGTATTCCGCAATCCTCATGGCAGGTCTTGACGGCATAAAGAACAAGATCGACCCGCATGCAAACGGCTGGGGTCCCTATGACTTCAACCTCTTCGACCTCCCCGAGGAAGAAAAGGCGAAGATCGACTCGCTGCCCCGTTCGCTCGACGATGCGCTCGACGCACTGGAGAAGGATCACGAGTACCTTACCGCCGGCGGCGTATTCCCCGAGAGGCTCATCAAGCAGTGGATCACCAAAAAGCGTGCGGAGCTCAAGAAGATCAACCGCATCCCCAACCCCGCCGAGTTCGAGGCATATTACAGCCTGTAATCACCTAACACGGCAAATAACGTATAACAAAAAGGCACGGCGCAAGCCGTGCCTTTGGCTGTGGTGGGGGGGTAAAGGAATATCGTACGCTCAATTATCCGTTAAATGTCTGACTTTTCCAAATTATGATCTCGGCAGAGCATTTGTCCGTTATCAAGTGTTGTATGCCCGCCCTTACTCCAAGGTACTTTATGGTCTGCGTGCATATCTTCGAATGCCCATACAATGTCTTTGCCGTCCGCTTTGCACATCGGGCATATCCCCTTTTGCCTTTCATACATTGTCATTTTTTCATTATCGGTAAATGCTCGTATTGACAATGCCTTTTCTTTTGTTTTGCCACTCAACAGATATTCATAAATACCTTTCTGCTTTGTGACATCATCATCCTGCAAAAGACGGTTAATTTCTCTTTCCAACTCGTTCGGATCATAAACATTGTTTCCGTATTCGTTATACAAAATACCCCAATTTAACCCTTTCATAAGCTTTGCCCGGTAGTTCGGGAAAGTAAATTCTACCCAGTCAAGCACCGTTTTATAATACTGCTTTAATGGGGTTGCATGGGTATCGTGTTGGTGTTCTGCCATATACTGTTCAATGGTCTTGTTTTCCTTTGCCGATACCCAACTTAAAACGGTCTGCAGATAATCTTGCCTGATGGTTGAACCGTTCATATATCGCTCACCGATTTTATATGCGATACATTGGTTTTTGCTGAAATACTTTTTAGCATCACTCAGCCATTTACCCGTATAAATAGCGTTGCGGAGCTCCTGCTCGGTTAGTTTCTCGCCGGCAATATTGATGATTTTGAACCAATCCAATTTTTCGGTGTCTGTGCCTTTGCAAATATAAATCATCAATTTATAATCAAGCACTTGTTCCGTAATTTCTTTTGACGTATGTGCATAGTAAGGGGTCAACGGAGAATTGGGGTTGGCGAAAATAGAATACCCATTATCCAACCAATCGCAAATGGATATTGTTCTTTGCTGACCGTCCAACATTTCGTATGTTCCGTCTTCGTTCTCTGACCAATACATAACATTCAACGGGAAATTATGTAGTATAGAGTTCATAACGGCGACTTTCTTTTTATCGTCATATACAAACTCTCGCTGATATGCAGGACGGACGTTTAGTTTACCACCATAGGCAACAACTTGTCCGCTTTCTTCATCGTTATAATATCCGTCAAAAACATCTCTAACGGTTATTTCGTGTAATTGTATATCCATATTTATCTCCTTTTAATGATGACACGGAAATACTTTGCCTTTCCGTCAATCATAGAAAGATATTTACCTGCCTTTTTGGTGTTCTCATTATCTAATATACTATATCTTCCTATGCCGTCAATAATTTCAAATTGGTCGGGATTATACTTATCAAGGAAAGTAATAGGCACTCCCATTTCTTCGTAATAATCTTGGGGAATATCTGCAGTTTTATTAACATTTATAGCGTTGTAATTATCATATTTGGGATATTCTTCGGGATTATATTTTTTATATAATTCCAATTCTTCGTGTCGCTTTTTTATATCAAGATTTGTTAACCAAACTACACCCGATACTCTTATCATACCGTCACGGTGGTCTCCCGCTGTCGCATAATCAACATAATGTTTATTTATAAAGTGTGCCGCACCACCCTTAAAACCAAAACCTAACCACATTTTATTATCTTTGAGTAACGGAAAAATCTCTTTATAGGTAATTGAATTTTGATTACCTATAATGATAAATTTTTTTTCATACTCAAATAATTGTGCAACAAATTCACGAAACAGAGAAAATGGTGGATTGGTAACAACAATATCTGCTTGTTTCAGAATCTCAATACATTCTTGTGAACGAAAATCTCCGTCCCCGTCAAGTAAAGACAACACATTGTTTTTGCTTCTCAATAAATATTCAACGTCGGTTAAATCAACGGCACCGTCTCCGTTAGTATCAACGACTTCAGTTATCTCGATTTTATACGGAAACCTTTTAGGGGTGTTTTCTTCGTTCTGCAGAATATCAAAAAGCGACAGTTGTTCAAACTGCTCTCCTATAATCGGAGAACCACGGTAACAAGTGGCGATTAACTTCTTCAATCCAAGATAATTGAAGTTCATTGCAAAATATTTGAAAAAATTGCTCTCATAGGGGTCGTCGCAATTACAGAAAACAACCTTATCTTTAAAGTGCTTTCTGTAATGTTTCATTTCAATTTCAATATCTGCAAGTTGAGTATAAAACTCGTCATTTTTTGCTTTATCGGCACTCCGTAATGCACTATTCCCTGCCATATCAATCTCCTTTGCGGAAGCATTTATACAATTATAACATAAAAAACCATATCCTACAATAAAAATGCCGCTTTCCACATGGTTTATGACAGGCTCGCTTTATAGCACCGCCGCCATCAGCCCGTTTTGCCGCAGGCGCCGCCAAAAAGCTCCCTTGCCGTCATATTTCCTTTTGGAAGGTATAGCCTACCCTTTCCACGCCGTCCGCCGTACTGCAGGGTCCGATCTCCGTCACCGTATATCCTGCCGACGAGTAAAGCGTCCTTGCGCAATGTTATCCTCCGTGGTATGGATACCGATTTGCCCGAAGCCTTTTTCCTTTGCAATATTCTCCGCCACGGACAGAACATATCTGCCTATGCCTTTATGCTGGTGGACGGGCTTTACCTGAAGCATACCTATCCATAATTTGCCGTCCTCGATATCTATTCTGAACCAGTCAACGGGCATTTCGGCTCTGACGATATAGTACGAACTGCTCTTGTCGGAAAGCAGTTTTCTCCATGTCTCGGCACTCCTTTGGACGCCGTGCAGACTGTCTATGTTTTCGTTGTATGTTTCGTTTATAAAAGCGATATCATTCTCGGTCGCAGCGTAATACTCCGGTCTGTCCATCAAAAAAACCTCCGCCAAATTCAAGCTTATCCAACTGAAAGTATATGCCACCGGGAGGCGGTTTTCAAGGCAAAAGCAAAAAAGAAAGTGCCGCCGAAAGACAGCACCTTTTCAAGCATTTTTGGTAAATAATTGGTAAATTGGTATTCCTAAACCCTTCGGTCGCTCAAAAACGCCCAAAAATAGGGGTTTTAGGCGGTTTTTTGAGGGTTTCTTAATCCAGGGGCTTCATCGTCGGGATGAGAGAAACACTGTTTATTGGCCGTTTTACATGGCCTGAACAATGCCCCTCACCAATCATCAAAACTCAATATATCAACGCAGCTCCGGTTTCCTTGCAACATAGCTATTTTCCAGAAGGAAACGACTTTGAAACGCAATCCCGCTCTATCCCTTATAATCCAGCACGTGTTTGGAGACTAAATTGGAGATATTGGAGACTTGGTTTTCATTGTTTGGAGAACATGATCGCTGATACGCTCCCCCGAACTGCTGAAATATTATAGCAGAAAAAGTCCAGTTTTTCAATAGGTTCAGGCAATTTAGCTCAGTAAAGAATGTAAAGAGGAGCTTACCAACAGGAACGACAGACCTCACAGTTCTTGCTTCAATGGTTGCTTCGCCACGCGAAGAAGCGTTTTCTTGCTATGTCTACGTCCTTCTCCCCATCTGAGGGAATATACACATGGGCTAATGAAAAACCCCGCTTTACTGACAAGCATATTTCCTCAGAGGTCGTAATCGGTATTTCCGCAAGCAAGCTCTCCCGCAGTTTACATTGATGCCGCAGAACCAATGCCCCACCGTTCTCAGCTTTGGTATTTGCAGTTCTCGCAAGCATAGCGAGCTTCAGATCCGGTATGTATGCGTCTATCGGAAGCCCGAAGATGCTGCTATCATTGATCTTCACTTTCAAACCAAGTCTGCCGCAGTATAGCACAGTCAAAAGCTGCGGAAGTACACGGGCGAACTCTTTATCGCAAATCGGACATCCGAGCCCTTCGACGGTTCTCCGGCAAATCTTCTCCTTCCATGTATGACCAAATTTGCATCTCCACCATACCGGCCTCATCGAATTACGGGAGATCTTCTCCGGCTCAATATCTGTGTTCAGGTCATACGCCCATTCTTCCGTAAGAGCCGCATCTGTAGTCGCCAGATCGTTATAACCGGTGAGAACAGCACGATCAGCGCAAACCGGGCATTTCAGCCCATATACTCTTGCCTTGACGACTGCTTTCCATTCATATCCGCAGTCATGGCATTTCCACCAGACATTCTTCTGAGACCTCTCGTTAATCATATCCGGCAAAAGGCTCCCGTTTCTCTCGGACCATTCCGCCGCCAAATCTGGGTGCAGCGTTTTGAAGTCATTAAATCCCTTGAGCGTGATGATGCCGCTGCAGTATGGGCACTTACTTCCGTAAGAGCGAGTCGATATGAGCGTATACCACTCATGACCTTCCGCGCACTTCCACCACATCTTCTTGTTTGAGTATGCTGTCACCTGAGAAGGCAGCAGTGGAAGGTTTCTGGGCGACCACTCTTTCGCCACCTGTGGCTGTAGTGTTTGCAAGTCATTGAATCCAGGTAGGACAATGTTGTGGGAACAATACGGACACCCCGCGCCTTTTACCCTGTTCCGAATGGGTGCTAACCACTCATGTCCGCATTTTCCGTGCCATATCACTTTCTTGTGGCTTCCGGGTCCAATCATCGTTGGCTCCAGCGGAGCGTTCTTTTCTGACCATTCTTTTGAAAGCTCTGGCTCAAAGGTCTTCAAGTCATTGATGCCGGGTATTATCCTTGCATTGGAACAGATCGGGCAGTTTTCTCCGTTTGATCTTGCCTTTGCGCTGGTTTGCCACTCATGACCGCACGGTCCAAGCCACCAGTACAGTTTATTTGATCCGTAAGGTACTTCTTCCGGAGTCAGCGGAAGATTTTGAGGCGACCATTCTGCCACAAGCGCTGGTCGCATATTGGCTAAACTGTTTTCCATGCCAAGAGCCTCCTCTCATAAGGCTGCTCTTAGTATACTGATTCCTTCTCCGCTTGAGAAATGTGCAAATGCAGGAACAGACGCCACATGGTACATTTCAATGTGGCGTCCGCGTTTTAATTGCAAGTAGTTTATGAGTTTGCCCAGGCGTTTGTTGTATTGACCTGGCTGAGTTCTTCCAGCGTCATACCTTTGCTCGGATTCGCTCCGGTCCATGAGCCGAAGGCTGACATTTCCTTCTTCTTCATATCCTTCATGACATCCACATAGATGTTCATCGTCGTTGACACATCGACATGGCCAAGGATGTCCTGAATAACTTTCAGATTCACGCCTGCCTCACAGAGCCGAGTCGCAAAAGTGTGCCGAAGAATATGGCAGCTAAAGCTCGGAAGGAGCGTCGGATTGTCTTCGATTTCATTCTCCAGAAGCACCTTGTCGTTGCAATCTCTCGAAATCCGCTTAATAGCTTTATTGAGCGTTCCCTGATGCTGCACATCGCCATTGCGGTTCACAAAGATAAAATCGTCATACCCATCAATACGGGCTTTACTTTCGATGCCGTTTTCCTCTTGGTATTGACGTTCCAGCTCGAATGCCTCTCTGACGCCCTCGATCATAGGAATCTCACGCCAGCCAGCTTCGGTCTTCGGCGTGTTGATGCTGTAGTAGGTTCCGAGCTCATCACGGTGATTGTAGTAGACCAAGGTGTGATTCACACTGATATACCCATTCTCAAAATCAACATCCCGCCAGCGAAGTCCGGTGATCTCTCCAACTCTCATGCCCGTGTTGAGCAGGATATAGAAGACAGGATACCAATGTCGATAGGTTTCATTCTCCATCATGAACTGGAGGAACAGCTCCTGTTGTGCAACGGTCAGGGCTTTCCTTTTCTCGACCTCATGGCCATGCGCTACCCGAAGCTCTTTCAGCATCTTGGTGCAGGGATTCGCCCGAATGTAGTTGTCGTCCACTGCTACCTGAAAAACCTGATGAAGGACATTGTGAATGCCGTCTATGGTGGAGATCTTCAAATGCTGGTCATCGCTGAGGCTATTGTAGAACCTTTTTACATCGGACTTCACTACCTGAACGACTCGCTTCTTTCCGAAGGTTGGCATGACGAACATCTCATACATGTAAATGTAGTTCTGAAATGTGCTGTCCTTGATTCCGCGCTTGAGTTCTTTCCAGAGCTTAAAGCAGTCATTCACGGTTAAGCTCTTGATGTCTGTCTTGATGCCGTCATGCTTATCGGCGGTAAGCTCGGCTTCCATTTCCCGCAGTGCATCCAGGGTAGTCGCAAATATCGAATGCCTTTTCCCGTCCTTTGTTGTCCAGCGATATTCATATCCGTTGCTCTTCTGGGTCTCTCCCGTTTTCAATCTGACATGACGGTTATCGAAGCGCACATTTCTCTTTTCTTTTCTTGGCATTGTTTCGTCCTCCTATATCGAATAACTCTTTTTGAGATAAGCCTCGAATTGTTCTCTCTTAATCATTCTCTTATTGCCGTTCCAAAGAACAAAATCGCAGTTCCTATCTGCTGTCATTTCGTAGAGCTTATGCTTTCCGATTCCAAAATACTTGGCAGCTTCTGTCACGGAGAGCAAGGGCTTCCTCCATACCGGAATCTTGCTCGTACTGGTTCCCTCAGTTTGAATCATTGACTGTTCTTTAATCATTACTGAACCCTCCCTTGAGATTTGATACTACGATGATAGCGAGTTCTACGCAGTTTTCCTAATGTGCAAAAAGGGTCAAATTCGCCTCTTTGCACATTTGACATCTCTTAGATTGAGAAAGCATTCGACAGATATTCCACAAGCTTCTCTCGCTTAAACATTCTCTTTTTCCCAACCCAAAACACGAATTCGCATCTTGGATCATCACTAAGTTCCGAGAGCTTATGCTGTCCAACGCCGGTGTATTTTGCAGCTTCAGTAAGCGTCAAGAACGGTTTATCCTTGAGATATACTTCCTTCGTCGGATCGATAAATTCCATGTCTGTCCCTCCTCATTCCAGATTAAGACTCACTCGGAGGGCACGATCAATCCGACTCATCATGTATTCATCAGCGTGGCCGACATAATCGAGAATACGGGCACGGTCAATCGTCCGAATTTGTTCAAGCAGCGCATAAGAGTATTCGCTGAGCCCAAATCTCTTTCCAATAGCAACGTGGGTTGGCTGGGTCAGCTTCTTAGGTTTGCTTGTAAGAGGGGTGATAATCACGGTCGGGCTGAATTTATTTCCCACATCGTTCTGGATCACCAGCACAGGACGGATACCGCTTTGTTCCGATCCAACCGTTTCTCCCAAGTCGGCGAAGAAAATGTCTCCCTTTTGAATCGTGATATTGTCGATCTTGTTCATTTCGTGCCCTCCGAAGTGGTTTTGAGGGATTTCTCCTCTCACCCCCTTACCGCAACCTTCGAGGCTCCAAAACGACACGATTTCTCAAAAGTTTTCAAAAAAATTCATAACGAACTCTTCAAACTGGATTTTCCAGCGCTGAGCCGTCCTGATGGAGACCCTGCACTTCTTACTGATGAAGAGCGTCGCTTCCTCTTTTTTCTCAGAAAGATACAGCGTCAGCACATCTAACGCCCAAGGCTTCCACTCCGCCAGCGATTGCTTCAGCGCCTCCAACTGAGTATCCTTAATAACAGCTTCTTCAAGGTCAACGCCATTGCCTATAACTTCCTCGTAGGTCAGTCCTTCGCCAACAGAAGTGGTGTCCTGGAAAGAAACCTTTCCGTACTGCTCTCCGAGCTTTCGTTTTTTCTGTGCATAGACCTGCTGCGAGTGCCATTTATCGTATTCTTCTCTTGTGGTCTCGATGTACATGCAATCAATCTCTCCGCAATCTTCAAAAGAGTCCTTGATAAAGAATCTCCTCTGATCTCTCGGCAGCGTCCTGTTGATCTCCAGAATCTGATTCCACTCTTTGATGCTGGCGACATGAAGCCCTGAGTCTTTATTAGAAGGGTCATTCAAGACCAAAAATGCATTTTTCATTACCGTAATCTCCTTGTGAATTTTTGAATTTGGGTGAAGTTCAAAAATTCGGAGATTACGGGTATTCAGCAATGTAACAAAGCCATCTATAAAGCATTAGAAGTCCTTTCCCACGCAAGTTGGGAAGGGACTCCTAACACAGTACAAAGCCATTTATCGCGCAAAAAAGCACCGCAGAATCGGATCAAGGCAAATGGATATGGAAATCCAAATGTCTCAGTCCGGCTTCATACGGTGCATGGTAGTTTTTCAGTCCATGAGATTTGATGTTCTCACGGAGCCTGCTCCGCTCGCGCGATTAAAAGTCGTAGTTGAGTTATTCAGTTGTGTGTTCTGTTAAGGGCTATTCGTACCAGCTATCTACATCGGCCAAAGCATCACTTTGGAGTTCTATGATGTCCTGTGTTGGGATTGATATTTCTTTGCTCCCTGGCTTCTCGCTGTAAAAGATCAGCTTGCCCTCTATCATGTCTACCCGTTTGACGGGTCCTGTGTGGCTGATATAAGCGCCGCCTTCTTTTTTGCTGCGCCGGTGGAGCTTCGCGTCTGCAACAAAGTATGTCGCTGTTACAACCGGAGATTCAATCTGCTGATCTCCGTTGAACCGACTTCTCTGTGCCTGAGCACACAGCTCAGAAAGCAAGGCCATCTTTTCGTTGAGGATCGTCATGTCCTGCTCGGACAGGTCTGTTTTCTGATCGGTCATGCGCCCCTCTTCCGTGATGCTGTCATCAAACCCGGTAAGCGCATCAAATGGAGAGAACTGAGCTGCGCGGTCGATCATGCTCATATGCGGACGAGTAGTAGAAACATAGTGAGGCAGACCAATAATTTCATCATAGTCGTGGTTCTCTTCGTTTCCTGTCCATGTATAGACTCTGTTACTCATTCAGCCCGCCTCCTTCCTGTAAAACTACGCTTTGTGTCCGCCGACTTCGTTGTTTCGTTCTCGTCCTCTGGCTCCCTCTTGATAGTTCAGCCCTTTGAGGACGGCATTCTTTCCGAACTTATCCTTGATCGTAAGCATTGCCTCTTGCAAGCGCTTCTCACGCTCCAGCTTCTTCTCCTGAGCTTCTTTCTCAGCGGCGAGGGAATCATAGTCCGTGAACATATTAAGCTGCTCAGGCGCTTCCTGCCGCTCACGGCGTATCCGTTCGGCTTCCTGCTTGGGGATCACGTTACAGGCAGTCACGCCGACACGCCTCACCAGCAGCCCTTTATCTACCTTCTGCTCGAAAATGCTCACGGCAGCGTCGATAATAAGCTTTGTCGAGGACGTCGGGAAGTCCAATTTGAAATTGCCGTTTGCGTGCTTGGGATGCGGTCGCCCATACGGGTCTGCGGTGACTGCGCCCTTATAGATTCGCCCGTCCTTATATCGGTACAGGCCGTGATCCTCTGTCAGGCTCTCCCGGTCAAAGCCGATATAGAGCTCGATTCTCTCTGTAGCCAAACCTTTACGCACGAGGCTCATACTGAGCTCGTCCGCCATTTCCATGACGATGATCCTTGCCTTGTCGAAAGTATATGGCTCATGAAGAACCTGCCCGCTGCCAAGGCTGTTGTTCTCGGGCCGATACTGCTTGATTACATCAACGGTGCAGGGCTCCCAGCCCCAAGCGTGGTCTATAATCAATTCCGCATTGATGCCGAAAAGCTTATAAAGCAGATCTTCGCCGTTCTTCATTGTCTGAACGGCGTTCTCATTCTTCTTCGGTTTTTCGATGTGTACTACAACCGGATGCTTGGTGACAGACATCTTCGCCACATCGCCCAGCGTGAACATTCCGTTCTGCTCCAGCTTTCGTGCTATGCCAGGACCGATACGCCAGAAGTCTGTCAGGGGTTTATGCCCCCAAAGGATTCGCCGGAAACTCATCTCGTCCAGCTCCGCCATACGGACGCCATTTTCATCCGGCTCCATGTGCTTGGCCACGATGTCCATAGCAATCTTGGCAAGAAAGAGATTTGTTCCGATCCCGGCTGTTGCCGTGATGCCTGTGGTATACAGCACCTCGCGGATCATCCGCATGGCAAGCTGCTGGGCTGAAATCTTGTAGGTTTTCAGATAAGAGGTGGCGTCGATGAACACCTCGTCAATGCTATAGACGATCACATCTTCCTTGCTGACATACTTGAGATAGATCGAGTAGATCTGAGAGGAAATCTCCATGTACCGAGCCATCCGAGGTGGAGCCACAATGTATGAAAGCTCCAGAGATGGGTCTTTCTCAAGGGCAATCGCATCGAAGGATTCGGAGGTCAGCTTTGCAGAATAGTCATGCGTTTTTTTGCGGTATTCGGCAAGCCTCTGCCGGTTAACTTCCTTGACCTTCTGAATGACCTCGAACAATCTTGGCCTGCCGGGTACGCCTTTCGCTTTGAGCGAGGGTGAAACAGCAAGGCAGATTGTCTTCTCCGTTCTCGTCAGATCAGCCACAACAAGATTTGTGGTAAGTGGGTTTACGTTTCTGTCTGCACACTCGACGGAGGCATAGAAGGATTTTAGATCAATGGCGATATAGGTTCTGTTTTCCATGTCCATGCCTCCCTTCACAAGTGCTTATGTACTCAGGTGGTTGGTGCCACGAGCTTCTCTACAAACCAGCGGCCAACGGTGCTGGCAAACATGGCGTCTGTGCGTTCAAAGAACAGGTGCTTTTCCTGCCCACAGATTACTACGGTGTAGCAGTCGCCGCGCATGGAGTTGCTGGCAGACTGCGCGGGACGAAAGTCCCGTATCTTCTCAATCTTAAAGGTGCGCCCATCCTCCCATGTGATGGTACTTGGGCACATGTAGCCGGTCTCGTCAAAATCTGTCGTGACCTTCACATAGACACGTTCCGGCTTTGGGCGGGTGTATTGCTTCATGCGCTCACCCCCGTTCTCATGCAAACGCCGCAGCAATCATCTTTGGGTTCATAAGCTTCTTTGCCGCAGCCTGTGCAATCAGGTCGTTTTCTGCTGTCCTGCTTCTGTATATCGAATCCGGGGCCATGACGACAGCCAGACAATGACTGCACTCAAATGCGCCGCCGGTCTCTTCCAAGTAAAGGCTATCATTTACCGTCCCGCACTTTGGACAGATAGCTGTATAGGTCTTCATTGGTTTCCGCCTCCAATCCGTTTTTCTGCCTATTGATTTTATTACGGACTGTACGAAACAGCGCCGTATCAATCACTTCGCTGAACTTACATTTCTGGCACTTCACTCTTGTGTAGTAGTGTTCTGTGCCAAACACATCGAGTAGATAGAAGCCGCACTTGGGGCATCTGATCTCTCGCCGTACCAGCTTTTCCGATCCTCTCCTTGATAAGTCCAGCTTGAAATCAAGGTTTGGAACTGGATAGGTCTTGTTTCTTGCTGTCTCCACCATCACATTCCCTCCAGAGAACCAAGGCAGAGTCTGTTTCCGAGATACTCCTCAATCGGATGAACGTCCAAGAGCTTCAGCTCCTTCAGTCTCATAAAACAGGGCGTGTAGTTGACACCAAGGGAGTCCGCCATGCTTTTGATAAGTATCTTGCTCTCCTGCGGCATTACATAGCCGTCATAAGTGAGGACTCTTTTCCCGTCATTGTACTTTCTGAGTGTTCTTTCAATGAGGAACGAAGGCATCAGCAAGTATCCTGCTGACCTGTTTGCAAAAGTCTCGTTCAGGCTCATCATTTCACGGAACATCTCGTCTGAATACTGCATCTCTACATCAAACTCAGAGTGGAATGAAGCATGGGTTTGTGCCGGTACATGCTGATTCAGAATAAAGTGTCCTGCCTCGTGCGCCATGGTAAAGCGCTTTCTGCCAATTTCATTTGGCCGCAGTAGCGAATCATCCAGAACAATGACATTAGCCGGAAACAGAACCTGCATTCTCTTTCCAGATTTAAGTACCCACAAAGGGCGCTCTCCGTCAGACAAGAAGCCCTGGCGTCCAGGATCATCCTCCCGGATCTTCTCGTAAACGATTGGCAAGCCGAGATACTCCGTCACGAAGCCTTCAATATCTACACATCTGGAATTGGTGTAGTGTTTACGCTTGAAGAAATCCCTGATCGCCGCCTCGCAAAGCTTCTCGATCTCCTCATAAGAAGTGAGCCTCTTCACCTGTTCCACCTCCTGCATGGGTCATCACATACCAACTGTTTTTGACCCGGTAAATGTATTTTTCCGCACTACCGATTAAAACCGTGTAGCGAATTCCTTCATATTCACCGGCAGGAGAAGTGCTGTAGTAGAGGACCTTTTCGACCGGAAATCGTCTGCCATCCTTCCAGAGAACTGCAATAGGAAGCATCATGCCATCCAGAAATGTACTGGCTTCAACACTTACAATCTCTTTGTCCAACTACTTCCCCCTCCTCCCGGACGGAGCTTCTTGATGACATACTCTGCAACGCCTTGAACAGTGAGTTCTTTCACAGGAATGATCTTGCCAGGATAGGCTTCCTCATTCATGTACTCCAAGACGTATCGACCGTTCTCATCAACTCCGCCATATCGTTTTAGGGTGTTTTGCTGCTCCTCGTCCAAAGCAACTACGATGTCTCCGACGTCTGCGGTCGGCTGAATCTTAATGACGACCATATCACCGTCTTCAATTCCGGCATCCTCCATGGAATCGCCAGATGCATGGAGAATATAGAAGTCACCTTTGCCGAACAGATTGACCGGAAGGTTCACATAGGCGTCAACAAACTGTTCCTCAGAGGTCGGCTCGCCGCAAGGAATGGAGCCAACAACCATTGCCTTGGAAAACTTGGAGTTATCGGCGCACATTTCTCGCGTTCCAATAACCTTTCCGTCATAGGTCAGGCCGGAACCGTCTTCTGTCATTTCGATGATATAACGGTAAGCGGTGTTTCTGGAGATGCCGACGCCATCCGCGATCTCTGTCATAGACGGAGACCAACCGTTATCTCGTCTCCACGAATTCACGAAATCATATATCTTCGCTTTCAACTCAGGACTCTTGCTTCTCATACACACTGCCTCGCTTTCGTCTCTATCTCGAATGTTTGTTCGTGATAGCTTTATTATACTCACCCGCCAGAAAAAATCAAGGGGTCAAAACGGTGGTGTCGCTCGTGACCGACATAAAAATTCAGAAACGGCAGAGGTGTCGCCTACAAGCAACATCTCTGCCGTTTTTTCCGCTGAGCATATTATTCAACAGTTATATCACGCGCAAACCACCATGTTTTGATTTCTTATTTGAATCGCAGCCTTAAAATGTGACTGAGCTGATTTATCGCAGATCTCAATCTCGTCGTAGTAATCATCAAATAAAGCTTCGTCATTCTTGTACTCGGCTGATTCGTATGCCATTACCCAAACTAACGCACTATTATCGTTGCCATAGGCTCTCTTAGCTCGGTGTACTGCAGAAGTGGCCAACTGATCGAATTCACCATCTCTTCCGACGAGAAATTCAACATATTCATGCTGTCCAAGCAAGTCAGCTATCAAACGATCAAGCTTCTTCTCAACGGCAAAGCTGTTTTCGATATATCGATGCCCAATAAATGCAACAGTAAATGTCTTGAGCATCGACTCACTTCCTTCCGCAAACAATCTTAGCGGTTAATCCAGCGCAGAAAGGGCTTCTCTAACCATCTCTGAATATTCCTTCTTCACATCTTCGGGCCCTTTAATCTTGACTTTTCCCCGGAAGCCGAAGATCCAATTAAAGAAGACCGTTCCCACCGCAACTTCCGTGATAACGCGGAAATTCTGCTGATCCCAAGCATAAACCGGTGCGTCAATCCCGAACTTATCAATGATTGCATCCATTACGCCATTATCACAGATTAATTCGACTTCCTTACGCGGAGCATTGTACATTCGGAACATAGTATTGATGAACTTGTTAATGTCGAAGCCTATCGGGACGGGCACCGCTGATTCATCGAGTATCTCCGGTGTTTCCGCTATTCGGTCTACGCGGTGACTTCCTATATCCTTGTACTTGTCGGAGTAACCGATGACGTAATAAAAATCACCGTCCCACACCAAAGAATACGGGCTAAAAATGTATTTCTCGCCGCCATGATGAAGAACTCGTTGCTTTTTGACGTTGTATTCGTCTTTCTGGAAACAAATCTTCTTTCTTTGGTTAATTGCATCATTGATCGCATCAACAATATAGTAGATTCGTTCATTCTCCGGTTTGTATCGTCCATCAACAGCAAGATTTCGCTTCATTTCTCTCGCTTTATTGACTCCAGCTAAAGAAACGAGCTTTGACACGAGCAGTTCACTTTTGCTTTTTGTGATGAATTTGGACGATTCCACAGCGTCAATAAGCAGTTTGAGTTCAGCATTGTCAAATTCACGCTCAATGTAATTGTACATGTTCTGCGTTGATCGCGTGACTTGAATTCCTATACCAGCTTGTTGCAACAATTCAATATCGCTTTTGATTGTAGTACGGTGAGTTTCTATCCCATATTCATCTTTCAGAATCTTGCAAAGCTGAGGCGTAGAAAGATAATGGCCCTCGTCTGTCCTCTCCTTAAGAATCTGAATCAAGTAAATAGGCCTTAGTTTGGCATCATTATCCATAGTATTGCTCCTCTACTCAAGCCATCAGGTTTTTCTCTTAATCATACGAAGCCAATTGTCCGCTTACCCTTATTAGGGTTACTAAGATCAATTCCCTCATCCAAGAGATAATCATTTACATCATCAAGGATGATAGTGGAATCTCCATCGGAATCCTCTGTTCTAAGATTCTGGTTCATAAGCACCTGATCAAGAACATTTCTTACTGTCCTGGCATTTGCAAAGTTGGGCTGATTCCTGTAATAATCCGTAATATCAAGCAACCGATTCAGCGCATTGTTCTCGATTGTATATTTTTTCTTGCTTAAGAACCTCTCAGCGATTTCACCCAATTCTTCGCGCGTATAATCGGGGAAATCCAATGTGAACTGGATTCTTGATTCAAGCCCCGGGTTTGAACTGAGCATGCTCTTCATCTCTTCTTTGTATCCAGCAAGAATCACGCAGAATTGACCGCGCCGATCCTCCATCTCCTTCAACAATACAGAAATGGCTTCTTCCCCGTAAGTGGTCTGCTTTCCATCGGCTGTTTTACCACCCGTCAACGCATATGCCTCATCAACAAAGAGTACTCCGTTCATTGCGTCGTTTATCTTTGCAAGAGTTTTCGGGGCGGTTTCTCCTACAAATTTGCCAAGAAAACCATATGCATCCGTCTCAACAAGTTTTGCCTCATCCAGCACACCAGCATCATATAGAATCCGTGAGAGAATCCTTGCCACCTCAGTCTTGCCCGTTCCCGGATTTCCATAGAAACACATATGAAGGTTAAATCCAGCATCACCCTTGTTTCTTTTGGCATATGCTTTAATCTTCTTAACCATGCGTTTGATAGATGCAAGACCGATTAGCTGATCCAACTCCTCTTCGCCGGTCATGATCTTGCTGCCAATACCATCTCCCGCAGTTGGGAGATTTATCTTTGCGTCTTTGATGTATTTATTTACATCAACTATACCAATCTCTTTGTCATCCGAGTCAGCACATCTTAGATTCTGGCACATAATGACCTGATCGAGTATATTGCGAATTTCCCTGGCATTAGCGAAATTAGGGTCCTTGCGCTTTATATCCGTAATGTCAAGGATGCGGCTTAGTGTATCTTGCCTGCAATGATATCCTCTCTGGTTCAGAATAAGGTTGGTAATCTCGCCGAGTTCTGCTCTGGAGTAATTAGGAAAGTCGAGTTCAAATTGGATTCTCGATCTCAGTCCGGGATTCGTGGAAATCATTTGAAGCATCTCATTCTTATAGCCCGCAAAGATTACGCAGAATTTTCCGCGGTAATCCTCCATAGCTTTAACGAGAGTGTCAATTGCTTCTTTTCCGTAATCGCTAATACCGAAAGATCCGGAGTTGTTACCCAAGGCATACGCCTCGTCGATAAACAAGACGCCGCCCATAGCCTGATGAATGACGCGCTGCGTTTTTTCTGCGGTTGCTCCGAAATACTGACTGACCAAGCCAGACCGGTCAACCTCAATGATCTTTTTCGTCGGCAGAATCTTATTCTCGTAAAGAATACCTGCAATATACCGTGCGACCTCAGTCTTGCCCGTTCCAGGGTTCCCGTAGAAGCACATATGTATATTCAGATCGTCACTGTCTTTGTTGGCCAGCGCATAAGCCTTGATCTTTTTTATACTTTCCTTGATCGCCTTAAGGCCAATCAGCTTATTGAGTTTTGCTTCGCTCTCTCCGATTTTTAGGAGTCCGTCCTTATTTACTCCCATAAAGCCGAAGCTGTCTAATTCGATCATTTTATCGAACAACTCAAACAACTGATTGTCGTTGCGATCCCCGAGGAAGTCATAGGCATAAACCTCTGAATCAATCTCTTCATACCTCGAAGAAATGATTTCATGAAGCTTTGCCCTGATTTCATCATTGATAACCGGTGCTCCGCCGTCGATTACATAAGAGTATGTTTTGGTCTGAATGGGAAGCGTCATCAACGCATAGGCCGAATTCCAAAGGACACCAAGCATTTCTGACAGTTCATCCGATCCGTCGGAGAAGATGTCTACGCTGTACTTTTTAGCGATGATCTTCTCGACTTTACGCACACAGGACAGAAGATCCTCTTGTGTATTCTCCAGTTCAGAGGGCTTAAATGTGATTTTAGGCTTTCTCTGATATCCGGTTCCGTAAATATTGTTCTGTTTAATGAACTTTGCTATTTTATCTGCGATCGCCGATAACAATTCTAAAAGCTTGTCCGACGTAGGAAGAAGGCTATCGTTAGGAGCCTCGGAGTAAGAGAGCTTAATCTCCGGAAGATTAAGTTCCGGCAAATCAGCTTTCACTCCCAACGCTGAAAGGACTTCCTTGAGGACAGAATCCAATGCGTTTGTCTCTAAGGATAGCTCTTCCGTTGATACATCATAATCTTGAGCATACTCTGCGTGAAGATGTTTCTTGATTTCTTCTATTGATTCTTTTATACGTTCAAGAAAAACCTCTGTTTTCTTTGAAGCGCATACGTATCCCTGTATTTTAGCGAAATCAGGAAACCGTTCATCATCTTGCTTTTTGAAAATGATTTGGAAGAGGTCCTCTCCCGAGTCATTCTTCTCCCCGGTTGGCTTCAATCGATAAAACTGAAGATAGCTACTCTTGAACTCCGTAGGTCTAAGTTTTTCTACAAACCTACGGATTTCTTTTCTTAGAACTTCACTCTTTTCATATGGAACTTCAAACATCTTATAGCCGCATACCGGACAGCTACATTCCTTGTCGCTTTCCTTAACGGCACCGCAGCTAATACATTAGTCTTCCAATACTTCCAAGACTTCGCCAATATCACAATGAAAGACCTTACAGACTCTCATAATCACCTCAAGAGAAACTGGCTCGTTCTTATTCATCTTTGTCATTGTGTATCCGGTAATCTCAGCTGCCTTTGCGAGGTCAGTCTTTTTCATTTTGTTTTTCTTCATAAGGTCCCAGAGCTTATTGTAGCTGATTCTCATTAGACGCCTCCATATAATACTTGCTGGCGATACAGCAACCCATTACAACATGGTTAGAACAACGTTTATTCTATTATACCACGCAATTCATATTTTTCAAGTGAATTTGTCAAAATACCCAGCAGGATTTCTTGTACTGTCACTCAAGAGCGACAGTACCCGTTCTGAAATCACATTTTCACACATAGCGGGGTGAATTGAAGCACAAAGCAAAAAACCTCCGGCATCAAACCCCTATTGCGTTTGATGCCGGAGATTTGTGTTTAGTATGCTGGTACTCCTTATGTAAAGAAAAGTATTATGAAAAGATATGAGGGAAATTCCTTGGGATACAAGGGTTTCCCTCATATTTTCTTTACATAAAAGGCGCTCATATTGACCTCCAAGCGGTATAATTATTATGGAGGTGGTCAACATGATCGACACAAAAAATATGAATCTGAATGAGCTGTCCACGGCAACAAGAGAAAATCTGGAATCTCTGGGCTATGGATTGCGAACCATTCAAATGGTAAACAGCATCTGGAAAGACTTATCACAGTTTCTTGGCAGCAGGAGTGAGATATCATTCCAACCTGTATACGGACTGGAATATCTCCACGAGCGAATCGGCTACCCGGAATGCTTGTACAGAAAACTTACACCCAATGAGCGTGATTATATTCGGGCAGTTCGGATGCTTACCTCATTTCAAGAAACTGGCACAATTCCGGAAGCACTAACCCGCAACCGGGACAATTGGTCTGAACCAGTCAAAGAAATCCGGGATGTCTACATCCGGTACTGCGAGGAGGTCTTCAAAACTCACGCAACCCAGCGCAGCAGGATTGCTGCCGCAGATCGCTTCATGCGGATTGTTATCGTGAATAAGGGAGTTGTCTGGGAAGATATTTCTGCGAAGATTATCTCTGAATATGCAATGAGTTTGGCCGAGTACGCAAAGGCAACGGTAGAAGTGCATTTGCGGGGACTTAGATATTTCCTGCATTTCCTGTATGAAACAGGAAACACAAAACAGGATTTTTCTATTACTGTTCCAAAGCTGTGTTGTGGTACAGGTGAACGAATTCCACATATGTTGTCTACTGAGCAGGTAAATATACTTCTGGATTCTATCGACCGTGGAAATCCTATTGGCAAGCGCAATTATGCGATTATTATGATGGCTGCATGCCTTGGTATGAGAGATAGTGATATTGTAAATCTGAAATTTGATAACATTGACTGGGAGAAAAGCACGATTTCTTTCTTTCAGAAGAAAACAAACAAGTTTTTAGTTCTGCCGCTGCTTCCCGTGGTGGGCGAAGCAATTATAGACTATCTAAGGAATGGACGTCCGCAGACTGACAGCAAATATATTTTCGTGAAGCATCGTCCGCCTTTTGAACAGGCAACATCCTTTTATATGATTATGAAAACCGTACTGGAAAACTCCGGTATAAAGCTAAAAGCCAATTCGTCGAGAGGACTGCACATTTTGCGGCACAGCCTGGCGAGTGAACTTATCCGGCAGGGAGAATCGTACAATACGGTATCAACAATCCTGGGTCATGCCAGCATTGGGTCAACAAACGCATATACCCATATTGATGTAGACGGTCTATTCAAATGTGCTTTGGAATTAGCGGAGGTAACAACCAATGACCTCTGATCTGAATTTCAACAGTCAATTTGCTGATGGTCTCCGTGGCTTTATCCTTGAAAAACGGGGGCTGCGCTGCAAGTACAAAGCCGAGGCCGCTACATTACGACTGTTCGATGAATATGTGTGTAGTTCTGGATATGAAGGGCTGGAAATATCCAAAGAATTATTTGAAAGATGGACGAATCGTCGATCCTATGAAAGAGAAAAGACCTGCGAAAACCGTGCTAATACTCTCACTCAATTCTGTAAGTATATTGTCCGCATGGGTGGTCAGGCATATATCCCTCTTGCATCCCAGCGGCTTCGTCGGGATGTATCTTACCGTCCGTACATTTTTACGAACGAGGAGCTATCCCGTTTTCTGGAATGCACTAAAAATATGCCCGGCAGTATACAGCGAAAAACAGTCTTTTATATGCTGTTCTCTCTGCTGATCTGTACAGGCTTGCGGCTTGGTGAAGCTCTGCGTCTAAAATGGACGGATATTGGTTGGAACAGTAATCCGGTGATGGTATCTGTCATTGGGGCAAAATTCGATAAAGACCGTGAAATCCCACTGGCAGAGGGTATAGCCAAACAACTATCTGAATACCGGGAGGAAATGTCCATGCTCTTTCCGAACTGTGAGTATTTGTTTCCGTCCCGCAATTATGCACCTTACTCAGAGAACCAGGTATATATTACATTCCGCAGGATTCTCTGGAGTGCGGGCATCTCTCATGGTGGAACTGGGAAAGGCCCCCGGATTCATGATTTCAGACATTCATTCGCAGTCAAGTCACTTCGCAAGATGATTTACAACAACGATGACATTATGGCGGTTATGCCGCTGCTTAGCCAATATCTCGGCCACAAAAACATTTATGCAACGCAAAACTACTTGCAATTTACAGCGGATATGTTTCCGTATGTAACTGAGACCATCCAGAACACATTGGGGGATGTTGTCCCCAGAACGGAGGTATACGATGAAGAAACCTACTGATTTTACACGATTGATGACTTCTTATCTCTGCTCATACCTGCCGTTGCAAAGAAATGTTTCCCAAAACACCATTACATCGTATTGCGATACATTCCGCTTGCTTCTTACATTTCTAAGGGACGAGAAAGCGATGAACATTGAAAGAGTTCGAATACGAGATTTTTCTCCGGAGGTAGTCCGGGAATATCTGTCATGGCTTGAACACGACAGGGGCTGTAGCATATCTACCAGGAACCAGCGGTTGGCCGCATTGAGATCCTTTTTCAAATATGTTTCAGTAGAGACCCCGGAGAATATGCTGCTCTGCCAGAAGGTTGTAAATATTCCGTATGCCAAGAAAGAACACGCGACTGTGTGCTATCTGACAACAGCGGAAATGGCAAGTTTACTGAGACAACCGGACCAGTCCTCCAGTATTGGCAGGCGGGATTTGTGCTTTCTTAGTTTATTGTATGATACCGGCGCAAGAGTTTCCGAGATACTGGCTCTAAAAGTTCGTGATGTGCATTTGAGCAATCCTGCGAAAGTAATCCTTTATGGAAAGGGAAGAAAACTGCGTGAGGTTCCGATATTGCCCAATACTGCACTCCATTTACAGCAGTATCTGACAGAACATAAACTTTCAGCGCCGGAAAACTTGGACAGGACACTATTTGTCAACCGACAAGGAAATCCGCTTACCCGTGCAGGAGCGACATATATTTTGGACAAGTATGTGCAGATGGCTGAACTGGACACCCATGTTTCACCCCATATTTTAAGGCACACAAAAGCCATGCACTTACTTGAAGCTGGTATTAACATCTTTTACATAAAGGATTTGCTTGGGCATGAGGACATTTCCACTACGGAGGTCTATGCCAAAGCGAGTATTGAAACCCAGCGTCGTGCTTTGGAAAAGCACTCTTTAGTTATGCCCCCGGCAACCCCGTCTTGGGTAACAAATACCGATACCCTGGAATGGCTGAAAACTCTGGGTAAGTGATTTTTATGTAAAGACGAAGCAGGGCGCCCCTTGAAAACCAAGTAGTTTTGCCCTGCTTCTTTGCATAATATCTTTCTTTACATAAGGTATCTTATGCCCTTAAAGGCATAATACACCGTACCCGAGTATCTCGTAGTATCCCACGGGATAGTGGTTTTCACGGCAGGCATCGCCTGAGTTGCCTTCAACGGTGTAAACAACGCCGTTCTCGACTCTTTCGACGATGCCGGTATGATCTGACTCCCCATCCTGTGGACCGGACGACCCCTTATTGTCCCAATCAAAGAAGATAATCATGCCAGGAGCCGGTTCAATGTCGTTTTCAGCCCATTGTCCTCTGTCTCGGAACCACTGGACGCCATTGACGCACCCTGCATATTTGGGGATGACGCCCATTTCGATATATCCGCACTGATCGGCGCACCATGAGACAAAGCAGGCGCACCATTCAACACGGGAGCCGAAGCCGTACCAAGACCAATAAGGCTCGCCGCCGACATTGCCGAGCTGCGAGAGTGCAACCATGACAATCTGATCATCGGAACCATACACGCCATAGAGAACCGCTGCCCACATACTGTCATCCTGAGCAAGGAGCTCCTCGACCTGGCTCTTCTGCTCTTCTGTGAAGCCGTATTGCGCCATCATTTCATCTACTGACTTGTGGCTCACAGTGATATACAGATACACCGTCGTTTCTTCAACCTCTTCCTCAATGATATTACCTTCGCCGTCATCCGTCTCTATGATTACCGTCTCTGTAACTTCCTCTATTTCATAGGAGATCTCGTTCATCTCCCAAAAGATATCCTTGAGAAGCTGCTTCTTTTCGTCGTTCATCGTAGCGACCTCTTGGGGATTATCAGGATCAGAGGTAGTCTTTACGGCATAGATAGAGAGGACTTCCGGCCATACAGCACGGGAGCCAGACATTTCAAGTTCATCATAGGTGTGATTGACCTTGATGCTGTCAAGCTCTGACTGGTAATCCATATTGATTTCCTGCACGACCTGCTGCATGGTCTGGGTGTTATCAGGAGTGCCCGTGCTTTCACTTGAGAAGAAGATGCCAAAGCAGGAAGCCACAATCAAACCAATCAGGCAGATAACGATAATCGCAACGACTGCAACCCATCCGCCTGCGGCAATAGCGGCAATCAGCTCCTTTATCGCCGCTGCGATAGCTTTGATAGCTGCGGCAATGGCTTTTGCCGCAGCTACCGCTGCCTTATAAGCCGCTATAGCGGCCTGCCGAGCCATTTCAGTGGCTTTCTGTGCTGCCTTCGCTGCTGCCTGAGCCGCTTTCTGCGTGGCCTTTGCCGTTTTCTCCGCAGTTTTGATTGCAGCCTTGGATGTTTTTTCGGCGGTCTTTATAGCCTTCTCAGACGCCTTAACTGTTCCTTTGGCTCCAGATTTCACAGTGTTCTTACCCGCAGAACGGGCAGACCGCTTAATGGTGTGCTCCGTCCGCTCCGCCGTCTTGATCGTCTGATTTCGTCTTCCTCTCACAGCACGGCGCTGGACTTCACCATTTCTGGAGACCACTTCATCTGCGGCTTTCCTTGAGCGGGTAGCTTTCTCTTTTCGCTCAACTACGAATTGTCGAGAGGCTTTCTGTCTCGTAGCGTTATCTCCCGCCGAAGTTCTGCTTCGCTCGGAATGGTCGTGTGCATTATGCTCAGAGGAGGAGCGGTGTTCCTCTCTTCTGAATTGCTCTTCATAGCGGTTCACTCGCTTCTCATTCTTTTGAATGCGTCTTTCCTCACGGTGTTGGCGATAGGCTTCCTTGCCTTTATTGACGGCTCTCTTGGTTTCTGAAGAAACATCGTGGCCATTGTGGTTACCGGCTCGCTGCTGCTTTCAGGTTCCACCGGCATAAGCATCGCAGTTTCACTGACGCTTTTGGGTTCCAAATTAACGGGAACCTGGCTGACAGATTCACACCCGCTCAAGCTAAGCAGTGCTGCAAGGATTACCAATGCAAATGAGTTTCTCATAGGATCGCCTCCTTGAATGATTTCACTTACATTGTGCGAACTGTACCTCAGCAAATCAAAGGTGCTGCTGCTTTATCAGTTCTTCCTTTTGGCTGGTAAGCTGGTAGAAATGGGGGGAGAGTGTGAGAGGGGGGATTGCGAATGACACCCTCAAAAGGATACACTACCCCCTTGGCGGGAGCCTTATCTTGCCTCACCCCGATCCTTTTGGCGTTCCTGTACGCGGTGATAATACTCAAGCGCTTTCATAATATACTCACCGGTCTTGTTGTACGGAACGCTGGCGGGGATATACCGCCTTGCATCTTCATAGCGGATGTTGATTTTCTCCTTCTGATTCGGCTTCTCCTCGCTCATTATCGACTCGATAACCTCTGTGGAGAGCTTACCTTCCTGAGAAAACTTTTTCATCTTGATAGCCTGCGCAAGCGAAGGCGTAGCGTCTGCGTAGGAAATCTCCTCAACCAGAGCCTCTTGTTCTTCCTTTTTGAGATAGGACAATTCAACTGCCGGTCTGAACGCGATACGACCTTCGTCAACGAGATCAAGCAACGGCTGGACGAGTTCGGTCAAGCGGATATATCGGTGAACTTGGTTCCGACTATCACCTGCACTTTCTCCAACGATTTCAAGGGACTGCTTGCCTTGTAACTTAATCCCCACTGGGGATGAAGTTAAATCCGTCCGCTGTCCCTGCCTGTTCATGGCTTCAAGACGCATCTTGTACGAAAATGCTTTTTCACTTGGAAGGATGGTGGATCGCTGTAGGTTGGATTCAACCATTAAGATGATAGCCTCATCGCGGCTCATCTCACGAACCTCTGCCTTTACGGTATCGAGTCCGGCAAGCTCGCAAGCCTTCTTGCGACGATGACCTGAAACAATCTCGTAGCGTCCATCTTCCTTCGGTCGAAGTGTGACAGGAGTTATGATCCCGCGCTCCTTGATGCTCTGAACAAGCTGGTCCATGTCTTCATCGATTTTCACTTTGAAGGGATGGTCGGGGAAATCATCTATCTCTGAGATAGGGATGTCGAAAATCCGAGGAAGCTTGTTTACTCTTCGTTCCTCGTCATTTGCGAACAACTCATCGTACCCAGTCAGGCCCAGATCGATTTTTTGCACGTTCTTCAAGCTCTGTCACCTCCTTTGTGAGCGCCTCATACGCTGCTGCTACTTTCCCGTTCTTGTCGTGGGAGAAGATACTTTCTCCGGAAAGACTGCACTCTGCTGCTCGTACTGAAAATGGAATCTCAGAATCGAACACTCGGATGTTTTCTCCTACGGAAGAACGGAGCGATGTGATAATCGTCTTGGCATTGTTTGTGCGGTTATCTACCATCGTCAGCAGTATACCGTCGATCCTCAGCCTGGGATTGATCTGGCGTTTGATTTTTGCAATCGAGCGCAGTAGCAAATTCAACCCTTTGGTTGACAGGAAGTTCGGTTGAGACGGGATAATCACACTGTCTGCCGCAGCAAGCGCATTGACCGTCATCATTCCAAGGGAAGGCATACAATCAATAAGGATATAGTTGTAACTCTTCTTCAATCCTTCGATAGCAGATTTCAAAACATACTCACGGCTCATCACATTGAAAAGGCCGGTCTCCAGACCGGACAATTCAATATTAGACGGAAGCAAATCAACACCCTCGTGATGAGGTATGACTGCATTACCGTGAAGCTGCTCATCATCAATTACCGATTGCATGAGAGTCGAGAGCGATACATCCAACTCGTCAGGGTTCTTCACACCGAGGCTCACCGTTAAGCTGCCTTGCGGATCAGCGTCAATCAGCAACACCTTCTTACCGGTGTGTGCAAGCCCTACGCCGAGATTGACTGTGGTAGTTGTTTTACCCACGCCGCCCTTCTGGTTCGTGATGGCGATCACCTTACAGTTTTCCATGCGTTTACCTCCTTTCGCATTATTCATAGCCGTCCATTTCTGTACGGTTATGTACGGGTGCGCTATTTGTCCTCGACACCCCGCGCACACGGGAATACATCAGGCGCTTGTTTGCGAAACAAGTCCATGGGAATCTCACCCCTGCCGGGTCCTCCGCCAGCTCCGTAGAGAAGTATCATTAGCCCTGTAGCGTTTCATGGCCATATCCGTAGCAATCGGATATTTCAGAATGGTTCGGAAACGCTCGCCACCTTGCTTTCCGTTATTACCCGGAGGGGCAGGAGGGTCTTGGCGCACCTTCATTCGGCTGGGGCTTTCGCCCCCGCTCAGGAACGTACCTGATGACTGTGTATTCAATTGTCAAGTAGCAGTGAGGGGAGGTGTCTCCTCTCACCCCCTTACCGCAACCTTCGAGGCTCCAAAACGACACGAAAATCGAAAATTTTTCAAAAAAATTTTTTCTCTGCATTCCACACCCTCCAGAAACAGAAAAACCCGCCGATTTTACTCGACGGGCTCCGGAATAATAGAATGACCTTTTTCAAAAGGTCAGGAAACAAAAAAAGATCCACTACCATTTGACAGTTACAACTGCCTTATGATAGTGGGTCTTCTGAAAAACTATGAGAAGATATGTGCAATTACGGAGAACTACTGCGATTCAGCGACTAATTTGGAGACCGATTGGAGACTTTTGGTGACTTTTTCGGTGTTTTGCCTCTTCTATAAAGCTCAAATTAGTACATCTTCGCGCCTGCCGGGATATGGTCATCAAGCATCAAAAGGTGGAGCTTTTCTTCTCCTTCTTCATGATGAACGGCGCTGATCAGCATGCCGCAGGACTCGATGCCCATCATGGGTCTGGGAGGCAGATTTGTGATTGCAACACAGGTCTTGCCAACCAGTTCTTCAGGCTCGTAATATGCGTGAATTCCGCTCAAAATGGTCCTTTCTGTGCCGCTGCCGTCATCCAGAGTGAACTTTAAGAGCTTCTTGGACTTCTTAACAGCTTCACAAGCGAGAACCTTTACTGCTCTGAAATCGGACTTGGAGAAGGTCTCGAAATCAACGAAATCTTGGAAGAGAGGTTCGACCTCAACCTTGCTGAAATCAATCTTCTCGGGCTCGGAAACAGGGGCTTCAACAGGCTGCTCTTCGGCCTTGATTTCGTCCTGCTTCTTGTCCAAAGGTTTCATTGTCGGGAACAGCAGCACGTCCCTTATGGTGTGGCTGTCGGTGAGCAGCATGACGAGACGGTCGATGCCGATGCCGATACCGCCCGTCGGGGGCATGCCGTATTCGAGTGCAAGGCAGAATTCCTCGTCGATCATCATCGCCTCGTCGTCGCCCTTTGCACGCTCAAGCGCCTGCTGTATGAAGCGGCTGCGCTGGTCGATGGGGTCGTTGAGCTCGGAGAAGGCGTTTGCATATTCCGAGCCCATGATGAAAAGCTCGAAGCGCTCGGTTATGCCGGGGACGCCGGGCTTGCGCTTTGAAAGCGGCGAGATCTCCACGGGGTAGTCGATTATGAAGGTCGGGTTGATCAGCTTGTCCTCAACGAACTGGTCAAACGCCGCCGCAAGCAGCCTGCCCTTTACGGGGGAAATGCCCTCGGTGTCGAGATGGATGCTCTTTGCAAGCTCCAACGCTTCCTCATCGGTGGCGCAGGCCATGAAGTCCGCACCCGTGTAGCGCTTGACGGAGTCATTCATGGACAGACGCTCGAAGGCGGGCTCGAGGTCCAGCTCCTGCCCCTTGAAGGTTATTTTGGTGGTGCCGAGCACCGTCTTTGCAAGGTGGCGGATAAGCCCCTCGACAAGCTCCATCATGCCGTTGTAATCGGTATAGGCCTGATAAAGCTCCATCATGGTGAACTCGGGGTTATGGGTTGCGTCCATGCCCTCGTTTCGGAATATCCTGCCGATCTCATAAACCCTTTCAAGTCCGCCGACGATGAGCATTTTGAGTCTGAGCTCGAGCGCTATTCGGAGGTACATATCTATGTCGAGCGTGTTATGATGGGTTATGAACGGTCTTGCCGAAGCGCCGCTTGCCGTGCTGTTGAGCACGGGGGTCTCGACCTCCAAAAAGCCCTGAGCATCGAGGTAGCGACGCATCTCGCTGATTATAAGGCTCCTTTTTACAAAGGTGTCCCTGACCTCGGGGTTGACGATAAGATCGACAAAGCGCTGACGGTAGCGTGTTTCGGCGTCCTTGAGCCCGTGGAACTTCTCGGGAAGCGGGCGCAGGGACTTTGAAAGCAGGGTGACTTCCTTTGCATGGACGCTGACTTCACCCGTCCTCGTTTTGAAAACAAGACCCTTTACGCCGATAAAGTCGCCAATGTCGTAGGTTTTGAACTCCGCATATTCGGCCTCGCCAATATCGTCACGGCGCACGTAGAGCTGAAGCTGTCCCATGCGGTCGAGAATGTGTACGAAGGTGGCTTTGCCCATTATACGCTTTGCGATTATGCGTCCGGCAACGGAAACGTCGGTGTTTTCGAGCGCTTCAAAGTCGTTTATGACGGACGTGCTGTGGTGTGATACGTCGTAGCGCATGACCTCGAAGGGGTCTTTTCCGGCCTCCTGCAGTGCCTTGAGCTTGTTTCGCCTTACCTGCAGAAGCTCGGATATGTCCTCGGAGGGGGCGCCCGCCGCATCCGACGACGGTATATTGCTGTTCATGTTCTGTTCCATGTGATTCTCCGCTTTCTGTTATTTGCTTATTTCGAGTATCAGGTAGGAAACCTGACCGCCGTTGGGCGTGAATGCCTGAACGGTTTCGCCGACATGGTGACCGATTATTGCCTTGCCGACGGGCGATTCGTCCGAGAGCTTGCCCATCATGGGGTCCGCCTCGGCGGTGCCGACGATGTGGTAGGTGTATTCCTTGCTGCGGTCTATATGTTTTATTTTAACCTTGGAGCCGACGCCGACCACGTCCGAGCTTGCGCCCTCGATTATTACGACGTTGCGGAGCATGGCTTCAAGCTCCTGTATCTCGTGCTCGGTCCTCGCCTGCTCGTCTTTTGCGGCGTCGTATTCTGCGTTTTCGCTGAGGTCGCCGTGAGAACGTGCCTCTTTGAGCTCCTCTGCTATCTCAAGCATCCTTACGGTCTTGAGATACTCCAGGCGGGCTTCCTTCTCTTTGACTCCCTGCGGTGTAAGCAATACTTCTGACATATTAAAAATCCTCCTGTCGCAGATTAAGCATTGTATAATTATCCTGTTTGCAATAATCCATTATATTTCAGCAAACATGGGCTGTCAAGCGGTGGCGGCACGATTTAACCATCGGTTTTTGCAATAAAATCGTTCAAAAGCGCCTCAAGCTCATCGTAGCTGCCGCAGAGGTTCGCCCTCTGGCGCAGGTCGGATGCGCCCCGTATGCCGCTTGCGTACCATGCGATATGCTTTCGCACCTCGAATCTGTATGCGTCGCCCTTTTGCTCACGGTGCATTTTCAGGTGCAGAAGCGCCGTTTCCATGCGCTCCTTTTCGGTCGGGGGAGTGTAGTCCTCTCCCTTGAGCGCCGCCTTTACCTCGTTGAATATGAACGGATAGCCCTCTGCGCCCCTTGCGATCATTATGCCGTCGCAGCCCGTTCGGTCAAGCAGTTTTTTTGCCGCCTCGCCCGAAAAAACGTCGCCGTTGCCGATAACGGGGATGCTCACCGCCGCCTTGACCTTGGCGATTATGTCCCAATCGGCCTGCCCCCGGTACATCTGCTGCCTTGTTCTGCCGTGAACGGTGACGGCGCTTGCGCCGCTGTCCTCGGCGGCCATGGCAAACTCCACGGCATTTATATGCTCATCGTCCCAGCCCTTTCTGAACTTGACCGTCACGGGCAGCTTTACAGCATCGCTCACCGCCCGTATTATCCTTGAGGCAAGCGGGATGTTCAGCATGAGCGAGCTGCCCTCGCAGTTGGAGGTTATCTTCCTTGCGGGACAGCCCATGTTTATGTCTATTAGGGAAAGCCTTCCCTGCATTTCCTCTTCGAGCATGGAGGCGGTTTCGGCAAGTATCTCGGGCGAGCTGCCGAAAAGCTGTATGCCGCAGGGGAAATCAGATTCGGAAAACTCCGCAAGCCGCTTTGTGGCGGCGCTTCCGTAGTGAAAGCCCTTTGCGCTTACCATTTCGGTATAGGCAAAGTCTGCGCCGAACTGCCTGCACAGCGCACGGAACGGCTTATCCGTTATTCCTGCCATCGGCGCAAGCAAAACGGGAATATCGCCGTGCGAAAGCCCGAGCAGCTCATTGAGGCGGCTCACTCGTCATCCTCCGCAGTGTCAAGAAGGCTGTAATCGGGGGTGGGCTTGACCTCGGCGGGCGGATTCTCCTCAATTACCTTCAGCTCGGATATGTACCATCTCGACTCCTCGTCCATGGTGAACGTAACCTCGTACAGCACATCCGTCCATTCGGGAAGCGCACCCGTGACCGCATCGCTGTTGGGCTTGCCGGAGAGGGAGGCCATACGCTCAAGCACCTTCATAGTGGCTTCCCTGCGCCCGAACATGGCGGATATTCCCCGTATGGAAAGGCGGTGGTCGTAGTTTGTTACGGTATAGTCGGCGTATCGGTCGGAGTTTAACAGCTCGTCTCTTGCGAGCCACTCGTCGGTGAAATATTCGGAAAGCTCGTTCAGCGAGCCGTCCTGCAATATACATTCGGCACGGAGGGCCATGCCCTCGGTAACGACTATATAGATGTTGCCGACGTACATTCCGGTGAAAACGAAGCATATCGCAAGCGCTCCCACGAGTATGGAAACGGCAACTATTTTAAGAAAAAACCAGATGGAGCGTCTGGCAACGGTCAGCTTGTTTTTTTTCATAGCAACTCCCTTCGTCAAAGCAGACGTTATGACATTACATTATAGCATATTTTCGCACCGATTTCATGCAAAGTCACGCACATTCGGCAAAGAAAATGTGAACGTGCGGGGAGGATGAAAAAATGATATAATTAAAAAACGTTTTAATGCAATAAAAAAGCGTTCCCGCGCATTATTAAAATGAAAGGAAAAAAGGATATGTTCTGTGTAATGATGCTTCCCGAAGCCGAATCGGTGAAAAGGGCGCCGAGTCCGGCAACGCTGGAGGCGATGATAAAAGGCATAGCCGAGGGGAACATGACAGCGCTGCATGATCTCTACGACGCCGTTTCCGGAGCGGTATATGGCTTTGCACTTTCCATAACGAGAAGCGCCCATGATGCGGAGGACGTTTTACAGGAAACCTTTTTGACCGTTCACGGCGGCGCCGCAAGCTACACGGCACACGGCAAGCCGATGGCATGGATCTTGAGGATAGCGAGAAATCATGCACTTATGCACCTGAGACGTATGAAGCGCTATGCGCCGAACGGAGACGATTCACTGTACAACAGCGAGGCGCTGTCCAGGGTGGACGATGCGGAGGAACGGATACTGCTGAAGGGTTTGCTCGAGAGCCTGACGGAGCAGGAACGGCAGATAGTGATGCTGCGTGCCGTTGTCGGAATGAGAAGCAGGGAGATAGCCGAGCTGCTTCACCTGCCTCTCGGAACCGTATTGTCAAAGTACTCAAGAAGTATAAAAAAAACTGCAGGAGCTGTGCGAGGAGAAATAAAATGAGAACAATCGAAAAAAAGCTTTCCGATGCTGTGAACAGGCTTATTCCGGAGGATATGTATTCCCGGATCGAAAAGAGCGTTTCCTCGGCAGGGTATCCGACAACAAAGAAAGACGAGGAAAATTATATGAATAAAAAAACAAAGAGCATAACAAAATGGATGAGTGCAGCGGCTGCGGCGTGCCTGCTGGCGGCGTTCGGGCTGTTCGGAGGGATCTTCTATGCAAATAATATGGCGGTGGATACGGTGGTGGATATCGACGTAAACCCCAGCATACAGATCTCGACCAACAAAAAGGACGTAGTGCTGAAGGTGGATGCGCTCAACAGCGATGGCGAGGCGGTGCTGGACGGCATGAACCTTAAAAATGCCGATATAAAGGTTGCAGTCAATGCGATAATCGGCTCGATGGTACGCTGCGGCTATCTGACGGATGCGGACAACGGAATACTTGTCAGCGTACACAACGAGGATACGAACCGGGCGCTCGGCATCCGCAACGAGATACTTGCGGACATAGACAGCTCCCTCAGGGAAAACCATATCGAGGCGAGCGTTATCAATCAAACCGTTACCGATACCGGAGCCGCCGCAGAGTTTGCAAAGAAGCACGGCATATCAACGGGCAAGGCGGTGTTCGTACTCGGGATAGCCGAAAAAGAGCCGGCGTTCAACGCCGACGAGCTTGCTTCCCTGAGCCTTCGTGAGATTGCGGAGCTTGTCGTCAGATACGGCGTGGACATAAGCGGCTTTGCAGACTATGACCGTGACGACGGCGTTTGGGAAAACATCGCTGACATCATTGACGACATAAACGAAAGTACCGATGCGAGCATTCCCACAGCACCCGAGGGGGCTATAACGCCCGAGCAGGCGGAGCAAATCGCCCTTGAGCACGCAGGGCTCACCGGCGGAGGCGTGGTGTATATCAAGACCGAGCTTGAAAAGGATGACGGAGTATGGAAGTACGAGATCGAGTTTTATGCAAACGGCGTCGAGTACGAATACGATATAGATGCAATGACCGGCAGCATCCTTCGCCATGAGAAGGATGCGGACGACGGAGGAAACAGACCTCCGCAAACGGAAACGGCTCCTCCTGCGACGACAACGCCCGCACAGCTCATAGACACGGCGGAGGCAAAGGCGGCAGCGCTTGCCCATGCCGGAGTAAATGCCGACGATGCAATATTCGTCAAGGCGGAGCTTGACAGGGATGACGGAGTATGGAAGTACGAGATCGAGTTCATCGCAAACGGCAATGAGTACGAATACGATATTGACGCCCTGACGGGTGCGGTAACAGAGTATGATGTTGAACCCGCCGATCATGGGGACGGCCACGGCCCTCACAGCACGGTGCCTTCACCCACGCAGCAGGCGGAGGAGTTTATCGGCGAATCACGTGCAAAGGAAATAGCGCTTGAAAGGGCCGGCGTCACGACTGCAAGATTTGAGAAGGTTGAGCTGGATAAAGATGACGGCGTATGGGTATATGAGATCGAGTTTTATGCCGACGGCATCGAGTATGAATGTAAAATAAATGCCATAACCGGCAAAATCAGGGAGTTTGGCAGCGAAAAGGACGATTGAGGTTAAATAAAACGGGGAGGGACGCATATACCGAACAAAAAGGCAGAGAGGGTGAATCTCTGCCTTCTTTATGCGTATACGGGAGCGCCTTTTTTCTTTACTTCGTGCCGAAAAGTCTGTCGCCGGCGTCGCCGAGACCGGGTACGATGTAGCCGTGGTCGTTGAGCCTTTCGTCCACGCAGGCGATGAAAATGTCAACGTCGTCGTGTGCGGACTGCACCTTTTCTATACCCTCGGGTGCGCCGATGATGCAGACCAGCTTTATGCCCTTGCAGCCGTTGCGCTTGAGGGCGTTTATGGCGGCAACCGCCGAGCCGCCCGTGGCAAGCATCGGATCGACGACTATCATTTCACGCTCGCTTGCATCGGTGGGCAGCTTGCAGTAATAGTCAACGGGCTCGAGCGTTTCGGGATCCCTGTAAAGTCCGATATGCCCTATTTTTGCGGCGGGGATCAGGCTCATTATGCCGTCAACCATGCCAAGACCGGCACGGAGTATCGGCACAACGCCTACCTTTTTGCCGCCGAGCTGCTTTGCGTGGGCGACCGCCACGGGCGTTTCTATATCCACGTCCTCCAGCGGCAGATCCCTTGTCACCTCATAGCCTAAGAGTATGGCAAGCTCATGCACAAGCTCACGAAACTCCTTAGTGCCGGTTTTTTTGTTGCGGAGAATGCTCAGCTTGTGCTGAACCAGCGGATGATTGATTACGGTCAGGTTGCCCATTTTTTTGTTCTCCTTTGTGTTTTTTGTATGCCCGCCCGTATCAGCGGCGGTTTTCGTATTCGCTTATTTTGGCTATACCACACGTATCAGCGGCGGTTTTCGTATTCGCTTATTTTGGCTATGCCACACGTATCAGCGGCGGTTTTCGTATTCACTTATTTTGGCTATGCCACACGTATCAGCGGCGGTTTTCATATTCGCTTATTTTGGCTATGCGCCTTTCGTGTCTGCCGCCGAGAAACTCCGTGTCGAGCCATGTATCCACGATGGCCTTTATCAGCTCTATTCCCGTTATTCTCGCACCGAGCGCAAGCATATTGGAGTCGTTGTGCTGCCTTGTCAGCTTTGCCGTGAGCGTATCGCCGCAGAGCGCACAGCGCACACCGTCAACCTTGTTGGCGCAGACGGACATTCCTATGCCCGTGCCGCACACGAGGATGCCTCTGTCACAGCGGCCCTCGGCAACGGCCTTTGCCGCCTCGAAAGCGATGTCGGGATAATCAACGCTGTCCGTGGAGAAGCAGCCTGCGTCCAGAACCTCGATGCCCCTGCCCCCAAGCTCCTTAATGAGTGCCTGCTTGACCTCGAACCCTGCGTGGTCAGAACCAATGATAACTTTCATAATTCCTCCGCTGTAATTTTAATAATTTAATAAACCGTATTTATTCGCTTACGGTACGAAAGCCCGCCGCCCTCAAAAGGCGGTTCATGTAGGCAAGCCCGTACCCGTCGGGGGGAACGGCCTCGGTAAATATTACATCGACCGTGTCCGAATACTCCCGCAGCTTGGAAAAAAGCGCCGCACAGAGTGTGCGTTCGTCCCTTCTCGAACCGATTATATCATAATGCCTGCCCTTGTAAAAGGTATAGTTTTCCTCGCTTGTCAGTATTATGCAGCGCTTGCCGCTTTGCGTCATGCCGTCGTACTCGCGCCGTATAATGCCGGCGGCGGTCTTTGCGTCGCCCTCGGCGATTATGACCTCGGCCTCGGGCGCATAGTGCTTGTATTTCATGCCGGGGGAGGCCGCCCTTTCGCCCTCTCCGAGGGGCTGCAGTATGCTTTTTGAAAGCCTCGTTTCGCCTATCACCGCCTCTATCATCTCCTTCGTAACCGCCCCGGGGCGCAGTATCGTCGGAACGCCCGTGAGCAGCAGCACCGTGGACTCCACGCCGAATCTGCACGGACCGCCGTCAAGTATCACGTCCGCCTTGCCCCAAAGGTCGTCTATGACGTGCTGTGCGGTGGTGGGGCTGGGCTTGCCCGAAAGGTTTGCGCTCGGTGCGGCGATCGGCACGCCTGCGGCACGGATGAGGCAGAGTGCGGTCTTGTTATCGCTCATTCTTACCGCAACCGTATCCAGTCCGCAGGTCACTTCGTCCGGCACTGCGGAGGATTTGTTGAATATGAGCGTAAGCGGTCCGGGCCAGAACGCATCCATGAGCAGCTTCGCCCGCTCGGGAACACCCGTCCAAAGCTCACGCACGTCGTTTTTGCGTGCAACGTGGAGTATGAGGGGATTGTCCTGCGGACGCCCCTTCGCCTCGAATATGCGCTTCACCGCCTCGCCGTCGAGCCCGTTTGCGCCGAGTCCGTAAACGGTTTCCGTCGGGAATGCGACAAGTCCGCCCGACCTTATCACGCCTGCGGCATATTTGGTGCCGTTTTCCGGCTGCTTTTGGGTGCTGAATATCTTAGTCATCGGATACCGCCTCCGAAGCCGCCTCGGCAGCTTTTTCCTTATTGAGCGTTTTGCCTTTTTTGTTGTAAAGCTCCTGCGCCCTTTTAAGCTCGCCGCCTATTATCAGCCTGCAGGCGTCGGCGGCGTCGTGCATCGCCTTCGCCAAAAGCTCACGCTCCTCCTTGGGCGGAGTGCCGAGAACGTGAGAGGTAAGCTCGCCCGAAGCCTTGCCTATGCCTACCCGTATCCGTATAAAATCGTCGAAGCCGAGCTGGTAAATTATGCTTTTCATTCCGTTGTGGCTGCCCGAGCTTCCCTTTTCCCGTATGCGTATTGCGCCCACGGGCAGGTCTATGTCGTCATATATCACGATAAGCTCGTTATGCTCCGCCTTGTACCAGTTCATAAGCTCCGCCGCAGCAAAGCCCGAAAGGTTCATAAAGGTCATCGGCTTTGCAAGAACCACCCTCTGTGCGCCGTCACGAAGCTCACACAGCAGCGAGCGATGCGCCGATTTATAGTCCGTTCGTCCGTATTTTTCGCACAGCAGATCTACCGTCATAAAGCCGATGTTATGGCGGGTGGAGGCGTATTCTCTGCCGGGATTGCCCAAGCCCAATACAATAAACATAGTCGTGTCATTCCTTTGGCGGATTTTTACATACTATTATACCACGGAATTTCAAATATTGACATACCCCAAAAAGTGCTTGCAATTTACGTGCGGCGATGGTATAATTCCGTCAAATTCCCGAAGATGACGGAGCTTACCGAAGCGAAAAGACACAAAAGAGAGGGCATGCCGCGGCTGAAAGCTGCCCGTGAAAAAGCGCTTGCCGGCACACCGCCTCCCGATTCGGGCGTGCATTTATGTCGGGATACGTTACATCCCAGCCAAAGAGTGGGGGACATACGTCCTCAAGCAAGGTGGAACCACGGGCTGCCGCTCGTCCTTGATTTATTCGGGGACGGGCTTTTTTTGTCCGAAACCGAAGATAATTTGAAATACATAGATTCAGAAAGGACATCAACATGAACATTACTTTCCCCGACGGGTCCGTGAGGGTATTCGACGACGGCATAAACGCCCTTGCCATTGCGGAAGCAATAAGCCCGAGACTTAAAAAAGCAACGCTTGCCGCAGAGCTTGACGGCGAGCTGTACGATGCGTCGCTCCCGATACACGGCGACCACACCCTGAAGCTTTTGACCTTTGCCGACGAGGGCGGACGCTGGACGTACCGTCATACCGGCTCGCACATACTGGCGCAGGCGGTGAAGCGCCTTTTCCCCGAGGTAAAGCTTGCCATCGGTCCCGCAATCGACAACGGCTTCTACTACGACTTTGACACCGACAGACCCTTCTCGCCGGAGGAGATTTTGGCGATAGAAAAGGAAATTGCGAAAATAGTTTCGGAAAACCTGCCCCTCGAGCGCTTCGAGCTTCCGAGGCAGGAGGCGATAGAATACGTTGAAAAGCTCGGCGAAACGTACAAGGCGGAGCTGATAAGGGATCTGCCCGAGGATGCGATAATCAGCTTTTACAGACAGGGCGAGTTCGTCGACCTTTGCGCCGGTCCCCACGTTGAGTCAACCGGCAAGGTCAAGAACATAAAGATCATGAGCATCGCCGGCGCATATTGGCGGGGCAGCGAGAAAAACAAGATGCTCAAGAGGATCTACGCCACGGCATTTGAAAAGAAGGCTGACCTTGACGCATACCTCACGATGCTTGAGGAGGCGAAAAAGCGTGACCACAGAAAGATAGGAAAGGAGCTCGGTCTTTTCACGATAATGGACGAGGGTCCCGGCTTCCCGTTCTTCCTGCCCAAGGGAATGGTGCTCAAAAACACGCTCATCGAGTATTGGCGTGAGGTACACAAGCGTTACGGCTATGTTGAGATCTCCACCCCCATAATACTCAGCAGGCAGCTTTGGGAGACGAGCGGACACTGGGATCATTATAAAGAGAATATGTACACCACGCTCATCGACGAGGAGGATTTTGCCGTAAAGCCGATGAACTGCCCGGGCGGCATGCTGGTTTACAAATCCGAAATGCACTCCTACCGTGACCTGCCCCTGCGTATGGGCGAGCTCGGACTCGTGCACCGCCATGAGCTGTCGGGTGCGCTCCACGGTCTGTTCCGCGTGCGTTGCTTCACGCAGGACGATGCGCATATATTCATGACCTGGGAGCAGATGAAGGACGAGATAAAGAACGTCGTAAGGCTGTTTGACGAGGTGTATTCGGTGTTCGGGCTTAAATACAGCATCGAGCTTTCGACCATGCCCGAAAGCCATATCGGCGACGTGAAGGACTGGGATTTTGCAACGGAGATGCTGCGCCTTGCCGTGACCGAGATGGGCAAGGACTTCGAGGTAAATGAGGGCGACGGCGCATTCTACGGACCGAAGCTCGACTTCCACCTTGCGGACTGCCTCGGACGCACGTGGCAGTGCGGCACGATCCAGCTTGATATGCAGCTCCCCGAGCGCTTCGACCTTGAATACGTCGGGCAGGACGGTCTTAAGCATCGCCCCGTTATGATACACAGGGTGGTTTTCGGCTCCATCGAGCGCTTCATCGGCGTTATAACCGAGCATTTTGCCGGCGCATTCCCGACTTGGCTCGCTCCCGTGCAGGTGTCCGTCATGGCGATGACCGACCGCACGGCCGAGGCGGTAGTGGATGTAAAAGCGCAGCTTGAGGCGGCGGGGCTTAGGGTCGAAACCGACCTCAGAAACGAGAAGATAGGCTTCAAGATCCGTGAGGCGCAGATGCAGAAGATACCGTATATGCTCATAATCGGCGACAAAGAGGTTGAAAACGGCGTGGTTGCCGTGCGCTCGAGAAAGGGCGGCGACCTCGGCACGATGACGCTGGAGGACTTCCTTGCAAAGATCCAAAGCGAGGTAAACGAAAAGCTCTGATCCTCAAATTTCGGGTAAAGCGAAGGCTCGGACGGTTTTCCGTCCGAGCCTGTTTTCGTAATGCGGTTTAATCTGCCGCCAAGGCTTTTACGGCCCTGTATGCCATGAATATCATCGCCGCATGGTCGGAGGCGAAGGCGTTCTCGGAATTGCCCCTGCCAAGCACCTCTACGCTTTCGCAAAAGCCGTCGGTGCGGTAGCCGACGATGCTCTCCACGGCGATCTCGCCCGTTTTTGAAACGGCACGGATGCGCAGGCGTTCACAGCCGTCGCTTACGCCAAGCAGCGTGCAGTCGAGGTCGAAAACCTCCGCTTCCGCCGCATCGTCGCCGGCGGTGGGGTTTATCTCGGGCAAAACGGCGGTGTACAGCACGCTTATCACCCTTGTCCTCGGGTCACGGTGCGGTGCGCCGAAGGTCATTACCTGCTTGAGTGCGGCGCCTTTTACGCCCGTTTCCTCAAAAAGCTCACGCTTTGCGGCGCTTTCGAGATCCTCCTCCATGTCAACAAAGCCGCCCGGGAGAGCCCAGCCGCCGATAAACGGATGGTTTTTGCGCCGTATCAGCAGTAGCTTTTTTGCGTCCGGGGTGAATATCGCCATATCCACCGTCACGGAGGGATGCCTGTACTTATTTTCGTCGTATTGTGCCAAAAACTCGGCTTCGGTGCGCCCGAATCTGTCTTTTTGCTCCATAGTTTTCTCCAAAGCGTTTTTTATTATTATACCACCGTTTTGTGCGGCGAAAGGAAATTTTTTGTGAAGCGTGCAGGGGGCCCAAAGTCTAAATACGTATCAAACATAATATCAGAATCAGGATTTTTTTGCAATAGTTCAATCAGATTTTAATCCTCTTTTGATATGGAATTTTTAGAATTCCAAAAATGGATTAAAGCATTCACACCAGCATAACATCCA